>Ga0068853_100000566_pt1 | contig 25338 bp, 18 predicted proteins | sample KBSCornC32_FD_65655 | JGI IMG/M metagenome (GOLD analysis project Ga0068853, IMG submission 65655) | Corn rhizosphere microbial communities from Kellogg Biological Station, Michigan, USA - KBS Corn C3-2 | ecosystem: Host-associated > Plants > Roots > Rhizosphere > Soil ... | reverse complement strand
CTCAGCTCCACCAACGGCCTCAGCTCCACCAACGGCCTCAGCACGGCCAACGGCCTGAACTCCGTCAACGGGCTGAGCTCGACCAACGGTCTCATGACCACGGCGGCTGGGCGCTCGACTGTTTCCTACCTGGTCCAATGCGCTCTCCCGGCGGGCCGGAGCATCACGAAGAAGGATCAGAACGGCGTCTCCTATACCTACGGCGGCCTCCTGGGCTTCGCGCCGGAATGGGAGACAGGAGCCTGCGGCCAGATTTGCCAGGACTACGTCAGCGCGTGTCTGATGGCCCACATCAACACCGCCGGCGTCCACATCCCCCTTTGGCTCACCGCGTACCCGGCCAACGTCGGCTTCACCAAGAGCCCCGCCTATCCTCATCAAGAAGGCTCCTTCTTCGGGAACCTCTTCGTGAGCCCCCCCAAGGCCTACTACTGCAACGGCAAGGACTTCGACGCGAGCGTCGTCCCGGGGCGCATTGGAGCGAACCAGACCGGCGCTCCTTACACGAACCTCTTCGTGGCTCCGTCATCCACCTATTGCGCGGATCATTGCACCCCCGCCGACTACCCGAACGCGACGGGAGGCTACAAGGCCTGCGCCGGCTTCAACCACGTGGTCACGGTGTTCCGCCAGTAGGCGCGGCTTCGCGTCGATCGAGCTGCAAGGCCGCGTGGGCCCCCACGCTCAGGCGGCGCCGCTCTCGGCCGCTTCGGCGTCCATGGCCCAATCGCAGCCACTCTTGTTGGGATCGAGGCAGCGCAGGCGCGTCCCCGACTTCGTGATCTTCTGGACCACGAACGGGGCGGCGCACTTCGGGCACGCCTGCGGCATGGGTCGATCCCACGACACGAAGTCGCACTGGGTCTTCGACCAGTTCGAGCACCCGTAGAACGGCTTGCCTCGCCGGGAGCGCTTCTCGGTCAAATAGCCGCCGCAGCCCGGCTTGGGGCACGCCACCCCCAGCGAGATCGGCGCGGTGGTCTTGCAGTCGGGGTAGCGCGAGCACGCCTGGAACTCGCCGAAGCGGCCGCGCCGGATCACCATCTGCGAGTTGCAGGTCGGGCAAAGCTGATCGGTCGGGCGCACGGTCTGGATGATCTGCAGGGTGCCGTCGGAGCGGCGCACGAACTCCTTGGTGTTGCGGCACTCGGGGTAGCCGGTGCAGGCCAGGAAGTGGCCGTTGCGGCCCCACTTGATGACCATGGGCTTGCCGCACTTGTCGCAGATCTCGTCGGTCGGGACCTCTTCCTTCTTCAGGTCGCGCATCTCGACCTTGGCCTTCTCGATGTCGACCTTGAAGGGCTCGTAGAACTGGTGCAGCAGCTTGACCCAGTCGGCCTCGTTCTCCTCGACCTGGTCCAGCCGCTCCTCCATCTGCGCGGTGAAGTCGCTGTTGACGATGGCGGGGAAGCTCTTCACGAGCAGGCTGTTCACCATCTCGCCGAGATCGGTCGGATGCAGGCGCCCTTCCCGCTTCTCGACGTAGCCACGATCCTGAATCGTGGAGAGGATGGCCGCGTAGGTCGACGGGCGCCCGATGCCCTTCTCTTCCAGCTCCTTGACCAGCGTCGCCTCCGAGAAGCGCGGCGGCGGCTGGGTGAAGTGCTGCTCGGGCCTGACCTCGCGCAGGGTGAGCAGGTCGCCCTCGGTCAGCTCGGGAAGCGCGCTGCCGGCGTCCTCGTTGGCGCTGTCCTCGACGGTCTCGGCGTAGACCTCCAGGAAGCCGGGGACCTTCAGCACCTGGCCGTTCGCGCGCAGGCCGACCCGGCCCGCCTCGATGTCGACGCTGGTCTGATCGAACACGGCCGGCACCATCTGGCACGCCACGAAGCGGTTCCAGATGAGGGCGTACAGCTTCAGCAGATCCTCGGTCTCGCGCTCGTCACGGCCCCCGGCGTGCTCGGGATCGCCCTCCCAGATGCGCCGCACCTTCTCCGGATCGAGCTTCATCGACGTCGGACGGATCGCCTCGTGGGCGTCCTGGGCTTGCTTCTTGGTCTTGTAGACGATGGGCTGCACGGGCAGCGATCCGGCCCCGTACTTCTCGCCGATGTAGGCGCGCACGTCCGAGAGCGCGTCGTCCGAGATGCGCGTCGAGTCCGTACGCATGTACGTGATGAGGCCGACCAGCCCCTCCTCGCCGACCGGGACGCCCTCGTACAGGCGCTGGGCCAGGCCCATCGTCCGCTTCGGCGAGAAGCGAAGCTTGCTGGACGCCTCCTGCTGCAGCTTCGACGTGATGAAGGGCGGGGGCGCGTTCTTGCGCCGCTCCTTGCGCTCGACCGACGCGACCCGCGGCGGGGACGCGCGCAAGGCGTCCGCGACCTCGCGCGCCTGGCCCTCGTTCGACAGCTCCACCTTCGCGCCGTCGAACCTGGCGACCTTCGCGGTGAACGGCGGTGGGGCCTTGCCCTCCAGCTCGGCATCCACCGTCCAGTACTCGACCGGGATGAACGCCTTGATCTCCTGCTCGCGCTCGACCACCAGCCGCACGGCCACCGACTGCACGCGCCCGGCCGACAGCCCGCGCTTCACCTTCATCCACAGCACGGGGCTGATCTGGTAGCCGACCAGCCGATCCAGGATGCGGCGAGCCTGCTGCGACTCGAACTTGTGCTGGTCCAGATCCAGGGGCCGCGCGATCGACTCGGTGACCGCCTTCTTGGTGATCTCGTTGAAGAGGACGCGCTGGATGTTGGGGTTCGCGGCGCGGATCTCTTCCCGCAGGTGCCAGGCGATGGCCTCGCCCTCGCGGTCGGGGTCGGGCGCCAGCAAGACCCTCGAGGCGACCCTGGCCGCCGTGGTGATCTCCTCGAGCACCTTCTTCTTGTTGTCGATCACGACGTACTCGGGCTGGAAGTCGTGGTCGATGTCGATGCCCATCTTCCTCTTGGGCAGATCTTTCACGTGCCCGACCGACGCCTTCACCGTGTACCCCGACCCGAGGTACTTCTTGATGGTCTTGGCCTTGGCGGGCGACTCGACGATGACCAGCACGCCGCCGGCCCCTCGAACCGCCTTCTTCGGGGTCTTCTTTTCTTCCAGGCCCGGGACGTCGTTGGCGGGATCGGCGGGTACGGCCTCCCCCCCGGAGAGGGCGCGCTTGGCGGTGGTCGCCTTCGCGGTCGCCTTCGCGGTCGCTGCCTTCTTCTTGGTAGCCGGAGCGGTCTTGCGCGCGGCCTTGGCCGGCTTGCGCGCCGCCTCGGTGTCCGCCAGCGCGGCCCCGCCCGCTTCGTCCGCTGCCTTCATCGAGCCCTTTGCGGCCCCCAGCGCTGCCGACTTCTTAGTTGCCACGGCACACCTCGTATCTGCCGCCTGAAAGGCGACGCACCCGGCCCGCCATCTCGGCCTCGCAGAGCACGGCCAACACTTCGGCGACCGGAATCCGAAGCTTGAGGGCCACATCCTCGACGGGAGCGGGCCCACGCCCGATCGCGGCACAGACCGCTCCCCAGGGATCCGTCGTTCCGCCGGCCCGATACGGGCCCGCCACGGGCGTCCCTGCCAGGGCCGCGCGGACGTCCCCCGCCGACTCGACGGGAAGCGCGACGCCCGTCGCCAGCAGCGAATCTGTGCCAGGGCTGCCCGGCAGCGCCAGCAACGGCCGGCCCATCTCCCGCGCGAGCTGAGCGGTGATGAGGGCCCCCGAGCCCGGCCGGCACTCCGCGACGAGGACCGCGTCCGCCAGAGCCGCCACCAGCCGGTTACGGACCGGGAACTGCCAGCTTCGCACGGGCACACCGGGGCCGTACTCGGAGAGCAGGCCCCCCGAGGCGGCGATCGCCCGGTACAGGCGCCGGTGGCGATCAGGATAGATGATGTCGATCCCGCAACCGAGAACGGCGAAGGTCGGGCCTCCCGCGGCCAGCGCCCCCTCGTGCGCGGCGGCGTCCACGCCCAGCGCCCCTCCCGAGATCACGCCATGGCCGGCGGCGCCGAGCTCTCCCGCCAGATGGGACACGACGCCGCAGCCCCGGCGGCTGGCAGCGCGCGCGCCCACCACGGCGACGAGGCTCTGTCCGCCCGGCAAGCGCCCCTCGACCCACAGTCCCTTGGCAACCGGCTTCACGCCGAGCAGGCGCTCGGGAAACTCTTTCGCCTCGCGCGGGATGTACCGCGACCCACTCGGACCGATGCTCATACCCGAGGTTGTCGAGCAACGGAGCGGCGAGTTGTGGGCGGAATGACCCATCATGGGAGCCGGTGGAGATAACCCCGGCAGCCCCCCCGGTCAAGCCAGCCCTCCCAAACGTCAAGAATTCCAAATACTTACGGACAACCCCGGCACGCCGCATTCCACAACCCGCCGCGCCAAGGCCGAAATCGCGAGCCTCCAGCACCTCCGCCAGCCTGGATTCCGTGCCGGATCGGAGGCGGGCTTCGCGCTCCGGAGAGGGCGCCATTCCACGGATCTGCCTCCGCCTCGAAGTCAGGGGAGGGCTGGTGGGAGGGGCGTGCCCCTTCCCCCTACGTCATGACGATGCGACGCCCCCCGCTGGGCGTGTGTCGCGCCGACAACGCGGGCGATTCTTCCTCGCGCTCGGACTCGTCGTCGAAGAGGCTGCTCTCCTCGCCGCTGTCGGCCGCGAGGGTGCCGTTGTCCCAGCCCGTCAGCGCGGACTCGAGCGAGAAGCCGGCGCCCAGGCAATCGGCGACGGCGTCGACGAACTCGGCCTCGTCTTCTTCCTCGATCACGTCGGTGGTCCAGGCCGCCGAGAACGACCGCGCGGCGAGCACGGGATCGATGGCGACCTTGGCCCGCACCTTGGCAAAGTCCTGCTGCAGGTGCTCGGCCGCGTCGACTCCATCGTCCGCGCCAGCGCCGGCATCGGCCCGCCTTCTCCCCGCCCGCTGGCCGTCGACCTGATGCTCGGATCTCTTTCGGACATTTTGGTCCGACGGCCTCTGATCCAGCGACCCACTCTCGGGTGCGCCCGGGCCTCGCGTCTCGGCGCCGGCGCCGTCCGATCGCACCTCGCTCGTCTTACCCATGATGAGCCCCCTTCCCGGCAGCGATAGTACCGCGGCCCTGTGGCTCCGGCCGCAGAATTTTTCGCCGCCAGACCCTCTGACGCCCGCGCGTGGCGGCACTAGTAGCCGCGGCGCAGATCGGCGACGTCACCCACGCGCAGCTCACGGCTGCCGCGCGAGATCCATCCGACGGTCGTCTCGGTGCCCACGTCGACGGCGACGATCTCGGCCACGGCGTACGGAGGGAACCGAGGGTCGGTCGTGTCCCAGCTCTCGAGGACCCGCTTCAGGCCGTCGCCCTGGCGCAGCACCAGGAAACGATTCCCGATCTCCACGCCCTGGCGGCGCCCGCGATCGACGATCACGAACATCTGGTTCGCGATCAACGAGCTGGGGTCGACCGCCGCCACGATCCGGCCGGCCAGCTGGGTCTTGTTCGGACGCGGGGCGACCGCGCGCAGCTGGGGGATCACCGGGCCCACGCGGTACCCGCGCTCGACAGGCCCGGTCAGACCAACCAGGTGGCCGCTGGCGATGCGGCGATCGGCGGCCTGGTCGATGACCACCTCGCCGAAGACATGAACGACGTGACCGAGGACCGCGTCGTTCTCCGGCGAGCGCAGCGGATGCTCGAGGTCGACGTCGTAGATCGAGAACCGGCTCCCGACGACGGGCATCTGGCCCGCCGGAAACTCGACGAAGGCCTGATCGCCCGTCGCGAGCATGATCTTCTCTTCGACGGAGCCCGTGATGTTGCCGGCCGCCCGCAACGAGCCCCCGTCGACGAAGGCGACCTGGCGCACGGGAACGACGTCAGACGGCGCCCGGGCCGCGGCACCGCGCCGTCCGGCCAGGAGCGGACGCGGCTCCGCTCCGAGCGTCACCGACGACGCCGGGTTGGCGGGCACCGGATCGTCCTCGGCCTCCTCCGGGTCTTCGACCAGCCCCTCCCCCTCGCGCAGCCGGACCACCTGTCCCGGATAGATCCAGTGGGGGTTCGAGATGTCGGGGTTCATGGCCCACAGCTTCGGCCAGCCGCCCCGCCCGCGCATCGACTGAGCCACGTTCCACAAGGTGTCGCCCGCTCGAATCCGGTAGGTGGCGCGCAGGCCTCGGCGATCCATCGCCGACCCGGATGCGGAGGTATCGTCGGGACCGGAACCGTCGGAGTCGGAGTCGTCAGTGGCGCGAGCCGCCCGCAGAGCATCGTGGGGCGGCGCTACGGCCACGAGCGCGAGCGCGCCCGCGGCGAGCCCGATCTTCCACCGGAACGTCGCGCTCACGGCCGCCTCGCGTCTCCCGTCGCAGCGATGCCCGGCGGGACGACTGTCCCCAGGACGGCGCCCTGCCCACCCCGGGCCGGCGGCTCATCCTGATGCGCCAGCCGGGCGGCGGCCGACTGTCCCGCCTCGTGCTCCGGATAGTTTCGCGCCACCGTGTCGAGCACGCGCTTGCCCGAATCGATCTCGCCCTCCGCCAGCAGCGTCACGCCCAGCTTCAGCATCGCATCCGGGACCCTGTTGCCCTGCGGGTACTTCTCGATCACCCGCCGGTACTCGGCGTCGGCGCTGGGGAGATCGCTCTGGCCATACTTGCACTCGGCGATCCAGTACTGCGCGTCGTCGGCCAGCTCGTGGCGCGGATACTTGGTGACGAACCGCCTGAACCCGGCCAGGGCCTTCTTCTCCTTGCCCGCCCGCAGGGCCGCCAGCGCCTTGCGATAAAGCTGCCGCGCCTTGGTGGCCTTGCCGCCCGGAGACGCCGCCAGCTCCGCGGCGGCCACGCTCGCGCGTCCGTCGCCGTGCAGCTTCAAGATCACGTGCGCGTTCCGCCGGCCCGAACGGCGGCTCGACGACAGCGCCTCGCCACCGTACTCCACGTCTTCGTCGGACACCACGCTCGAGCCGCCGTCCTCGACGGCGCGGGTGTCACCTTCGCGCTCCCCTGCCCGCGCGGCCGTCGTCGTCGGCGACGCCTCGGGGAGGGAGCGCCCCCGCGCGAGGACGCCGGACATCGCGTCCACCGAGTCCTCACGCCGGGCGACGATGTGCACCGACGGCTTGGCCGGCGACCGGGCCGTGTCGGCCGCGCGCCGGGCCGCCAGCTGGTCCTCGAGCACGAACACCTGATTCTCGAGCTCGGCCACCCGGCGCGAATACGCCGCGTTCTTCGCGCGCAGCTCCGTGAGGGTCCGCTCCGATTCGACCGCAGCGGCGGACGCCGCCGGGGTGGACTTCCCTCCCGAAAGGGCCGCACACCCCGACAGGGCCCCGACGGCGAACCACACCGGCAGGATCGCGCCGCGAATCCTCGACGGCGAGATGCTCCGAGCCCCGAAATCGACGGCGAGCCTCAAGATCCATACTGTCGTCGGACTCGAGCCAAAACCTTACCCGCCAGCGACGATGAACGGACCGCGAAGGGGAGCGGAGGCGGGCCGCCGGAGGGGGGCCGGGCCGACCGCCCGAGTCGGAGGTCGGAGGTCCGCGCTTCATATTCCTTGCCCTCTCGCTTCGCGTCGGCCGGCGCCCTTCGCCGTCGACTCCGACGCTCGTCGGATTCGGAACAATCTAGCATTCCCGCCTCGGCGCCTCTCGATCAATGAAAATGACGAGCAGCGTTCTTCTTTGTGCAAAGCGCCACTGTTCGACACGTACACCTCAACTACCGCAGCATGAATTGTGCGTACGCGTGCTACGTTCCCCTTTTCGGTTCGCCACCCCCTTTCGAGACGAGGCCCAGATGACCATCTCGACGACGCGAAGCATGTTCGGCGGTATCCGCGCGATCTTTGTCGCCGGCGCCCTTTCTCAACTTGCTCTTGGTTGCACGTCAGCGGAGCCTGAGAGCGGCTCGGGAGGCAGCTCCGGCAGCGGCGGCGCCTCCGCCAGCGGCGGCTCGACAGGCAGCGGCGGCGCCTCCGCCAGCGGCGGCTCGACAGGCAGCGGCGGCTCGACCGCCAGCGGCGGCTCGACGGGCAGCGGCGGCTCGACAGGCAGCGGCGGCGCCTCCGCCAGCGGCGGCTCGACAGGCAGCGGCGGCGCCTCCGCCAGCGGCGGCTCGACAGGCAGCGGCGGCGCCTCGGCCAGCGGCGGTGCCGGCGACGCCGGAGCCTCAGGAAACGGTGGTAGCTCGGGCGGCGGCCGCGGCGGCGGCAGCGCCACCGGCGGCCGGGGCGGCGCCTCGGCGAACGGCGGCAGCAGCGCCAGCGGCGGCAGCAGCGGCGGCGGAGGCAGCTCCGGCGGCGGAGGCAGCTCCGGCGGCGCGGCCCAGCCGAGCGCTGGGTGTGGCAAGGCCAGCCCGCAGACGGGCAGCCGCACCAGCCCGCTCTCCATCTCGGGCCACCAGTACTACGTGAAGCTGCCGTCCGGCTACGATGCCTCGAAGCCCTACAAGGTGATGATCGTGTTCCCGCCCACCGGCAACCCCATCACCTGGTCCGAGGACAGCGCGGGTTACGAGAAAGCGGCGCCAGACGCGATCCGCGTTTACACGCACATGTCCAACGAGAGCTCGGGCTGGCAACCCAATGAGACGTCGTTCTTCAAGCCCTTCTACGACGACATCACGGGCCGGTACTGCATCGACAAGGGCCGCGTCTTCGCCGGCGGCGAGAGCTCCGGCGGCGAGTTCGCTGGCTTCGTTGGCTGCGAAAACGGTGACCTCGTGCGCGGGGTCATACCCAATGCCCCCAAGATGACCAGCTGGAAGATCGATCCGTCGGCTCACACGTGCAAGGGCAACCCGACCGCCATCGTCTCCTGGAGCGAGAAGGACAACGTGCTGACCCAGCCCGCGGGCCCGGCCTTCCGAGATTTCTATCGCGATCGGAACATGTGCAAGACGACTTCGACCGCGGTCACCGGCTATACCGACGCGCTGTCCAACTGCAAGATGTTCGACGGCTGCAAGGAAGGCAGCAACACCTACTACTGCATGCACATGGACCCGAACTACAGCAACACGTATCACGGCTGGCCGAATTTCATGGCCAAGATGAGCTGGGAGATCTTCTCCAAGCTCTGACGCGCGGGGGGCCGCAGACGGCCCCCACGGGCTTCTCCACGGATCTCTGTGAGGCGAGACGGCGCGGCGAAGCCGCGCCTCCCGTCGACAAGCTCGTTCCCGTCGGTCGCTGGCGCCGCGACGAAAAGTTGCTCTCGCCTGGGAGCCCGTCCCAGTACCCCGACCCGGCGGTACTAGCGAATTCGCAAGGCCTGGATCGCGGCGGCGATGTTCGGGTGCCCGAACACGGCCGAGCCCGCCACGAGCACGTTGGCCCCGGCGTCGACGACCTCGCGCGCGGTCTCGGGCGCGATGCCGCCGTCGACCTCGATGTCGAGGTCCAGGTTGCGGCGGATGACCTCCTCGCGCAGAGCGCGCACCTTGGGGATCACCGACTCGATGAGCTTCTGACCGCCGAAGCCCGGGTTCACCGTCATGAGCAGCACCATCGACAAGTCCGGCAGCACGCCGTCGAGCACGTCGAGCGGGGTGTGGGGATTCAGCGAGACCGACGCCCGCTTGCCCAGCGCGCGGACGCGCTGCACGGCCCCGCGCAGATCGGGCGTCGCCTCCGAGTGGACCGTCAGGATGTCGGCGCCGGCCCGCGCGAACGCCTCCAGGTACCGTTCGGGCTCGACGATCATGAGGTGCACGTCGAGCGGGAGCTTCGTGACCGAGCGGACCGCCTTCAGAACGACGGGCCCGACCGTGATGTTCGGAACGAAGCGCCCGTCCATGACGTCGACGTGGATGTAGTCGGCCCCGCCTTGGTCCGCGGCGCGCACCTCTTCACCGAGGCGCGCGAAATCAGCCGAAAGGATCGACGGAGCGATACGAAGCGGGCGGACCATTCGTCCATCTTAGCGTGCGCCATGCCCTGACGGCACGAGCCGCGACGTCCGCGACGTCCGCGACGTCGGATCACGGTCGGCGGCGCAAGCGCACTGCGAAGAACGCGTCGGCCTCGTCGCGATCGGGCCACAGCCGCACCCCGTTGCCGGGAGCGGCCAGGCGATCCCAGGGGACGCCGGACGCGTGCGCGTCGCCCCCACCAGAGGGTGGCTCGACGGTGAACTCCGGATGGGCCGCGACGAAAGCGCGCACGACGTCCTCGCCTTCGACCCTATCGAAGGTGCAGACAGCGTAGGTGAGGGCTCCGCCCGGCGCCACGACGGTCGAGACGACGTCCAGCATCCGCCGCCCCGTCGCGGCGAGCAGCGCGAGATCGGCCTCGCTGCGGCGGAGCAAGATCTCGGGGTGGCGCCGGAGCACCCCCAGTCCCGAGCAGGGCGCGTCGATGAGGACGCGATCGTACGGCTTCGTGTCCGGCGGGAAGTCCTTCGTCAGGTCGGCCGCTCGCGCCTGCACGCCGCGCACGCCAAGGCGCGCCCACTGCTCCTCGGCTTGTCGGAGCTTCGCGGCCGACAGATCGAGCGCCTCGATGGTCGCCTGATTCCCGGCCAGCGCGGCCAGGTGAGCGGTCTTGCCGCCGAGCCCGGCGCACGCGTCCAGGATCCGCTCGCCGGGCGCCGCTCCGCACAGCTCGGCCACCACCTGCGCGCCGACGTCCTCGATGGCGAAGGCGCCGTCGGCGAACGCACGGGTCCGCGCCGGCGCGTCGAGGCCGCGCGCCAGCAGCGCGTCGGGCGCGACGGTCGAAGGCGTGAGGATGACGCCCGGGCGTTCGGCGACGAGCCGCTCCGCGAGCACGTCGCGGGTCATGCCCGCCCCCTTCGTCTCGACGGACGCCGTATCGCCCGCCGGCAGGGGCGCCAGACGGTTGGCGCGAAGCGCGACCGGGGCGCCCGTTCCGGAAGCCTTGCCGAGCGCCAGCGCCGGCGCGGCGCCCAGCTCCCGCAGCGCGAGCCGCGCCAGCCACGGCGGCCAGCCGCACGCCTCCTCGAGGAACGCCCCCGGATGTTGCTCCGGATCGGGCAGCGGCGGCTCGCCCCGTTCGGACACACGGCGCAACAGCGCGTTGGCCAGGCCCCCCAGGCGCGGCCCGTGCGCGCGCTTCATCGTCTCGACCGCGTCGTTCACGGCCGCGTAGCCGGGGACGCGATCGAGGAACAGCAGCTGGTACGCGCCCACGCGCAGGGCCGTCCGCGCGGACGGCGGAAGAGCCGCGAGGCCTCGATCGGCGACGGCCTCCAGGGCGCGATCGAGGCGGGCGCGCCGGCGAAGGACGCCGTAAACGAGCTCGGTGGCGAGCCCCCGCTCGGCGGATGACATCGCCGGCGCCCGATCGAGCGCCGCCGCGAGCGCGCGGTTCGCGTAGGCGCCGTCCTCCTCGACGCGCGCCAGGACGTGGCGGGCCAGCTCTCGTCCCGTGGTGGGCGGGCGCGTGCGGCCCCCTCCGTCGCCATGCCCGCCGCGCGCGCCACCCGCGCGCGCCTGCCCCGCGCTCGCGCGCGTGCGGGCGCGGCCCGGGCCGGGCACACGGTCACTCAAGCCGCATCCCAACGGAGATGGCCCGGCCCGCCGCCGCGGCCCGCGCGGAGAGGCGCTTGCGGCCTGGTAGCTGTAGCTCGGCGAAGGCCACCGCACCTTCGCCGCAGGCGACCACCACGCCGGCCTCCTCGTCGATCGCCACGATGGTTCCCGGCGCCGCCGAGACGGCGGACGCCCCGACGCTCCCCGGGGCCATCACGCGCGGCCGGAACAACTTCACGATGGGCCGCTCCGCCTGGGCCGCTCGCCCGACCTCCGCGTCCTCCGCGCCTGCGACCAGCAAGGCCATCGCGCCGGGCCACGGGTCGACCCCTCGCGCCCGGGCCGACACCGCGCGGGCTGAAGCCGTGAAGGAGACCCGCCCGTCTTCCTTGCGCAAGATCGGCGCGAGCGTCGCGCGCGCGTCGTCCTGAGGCTCGAGCTTGGCCTGGCCCCCGACGATCGCGGGCAGCGCCGCGCCCAGCAGGTCGGCGCCGAGGACGGCCAGGCGCGCCCCCAACGTTTCGGCCGTGTCGTCCTCCGAGATTGCCGTCTCTGCGCGCGCGACCACCGGCCCCGTGTCGAGGCCCGCCTCCATGCGCATGATGGAGATGCCCGTCTTCTCGTCGCCGTTGATGATCGACCACTGGATGGGGGCCGCCCCACGGCCGCGCGGCAACAGGGACGCGTGCACGTTGAACGGTCCCAGGGCTGGCAGATCCAAGATCGCCTGGGGGAGGATCCGGCCGTAGGCGACGACCACGAACAGCGCGGCGTCCAGGGCCCGCAGCGCGGCCTCGAAGTCGCCGGTGCGGATCTTCTCGGGCTGCAGCACCGGCACCCCCGGTGCCAGACGGCGCGCGGCGAGCTTCACGGCCGGGGCCACCAGCTCGCGGCCCCGCCCGGCGGGCCGATCTGGCTGCGTGACCACGGCGACGAGCTCGGTGTCGGTGGCCACGCGCTCGAGCGACGGCACCGCGAACTCGGGAGAGCCGAAGAAGATGGTACGAGGACGCATGTTGGCCTGCATGAAGGTTCGGGGGACGCCTCAGGCGTCCGGGGCGGCCTCGACGGGCGCGGCCATCACGAGGTCGGGGGGCACGGCGAGGTGCTCGCGGTAGGCGCGCCGCAGCCCCTCGTCGAGCAGGAGGCGCGTGGCCTCGTCGAGGACCAGTCGGATGTCGCGCAGCTCGGCCTCGAGATCGGAGGCCACCGCCGGGTGCAGGGCGCCCGGCCGCAACCCGGCCAGGAGAACCTGATGCGCGCGCCGGATCTCCTCGGACCCGGCGTCGCGCGGTACGCCGAGGATCTGGAAATAATCGCCGTCGGCGACCAGCGCCGCGCGCGCCTGCACGAGGGCCCGGTCGATGGCTTCATCACGCTCGCGTCCGCCGCGCGGACCACCGGGCGCCGCCCCGTTGGCGGGCACGCCCGCGCCGCGCTTCGCAAAGGGAGCGCCCGCGTCCTTGCCGGCGGGCGCCGGCTCCAGGCGATCGAGGACGAAGAGCGCCCACGCCAGCGCATAGACGCGATCCGCCGGGAGCCCGCCGGTGGCGCCGGCGATGGCCGCCAGGCTCTGCATGCCGTCGAAGAGCAGCACCACGCGGCGCTCCGGCGGATCGAGGCCCATCTTGTCGAGCAGCTCGGACAGGCCGGCCCACGGACGAAGCTGGAACACCTCGGCCTCGCCACCCAGGGCCGCGAGCGTGCGCGCGGCCCCGTACCCGCGGCGGATGCCCTCCAGGATGAGCGCCGCCGGATGCAGCGACAGCAGCACCTTCTCGGCGGCGATGCTGCCGTCCGTCCCCAGCGTCCAAGCGCCCTTGTCCCACGTGAACAGGGAGTAGACGATCTCCTCGTAGTGGCGGCGCACGATTCCCGTCAGCTCCGAGGCCGCGATGAGGCCCCGATCCACCAGGACCAGCCCCAACCGCCGGCCCGTCGCCGCCGCCTCGTCACCGAGGCTGGCGGCCTGGGCGGCGGTGATCCGACCCTGGCGGACCAGCATCTCACCCAGGCGATCTTCCGGGCGGTTCGAGCCCGCCAGAACGGGATGGCCCCGCTCGAAGACGATGTGCTTCTTGGCGAGGCCCCGGCGAACGGTCAGGCGGCCCGACAGACGCGACAGGTACATGCGGGCGAGGAGCGCCGGCGGATCGAGGTCCAGCTCGTCGGCGGTCGCCGCCGGGACATGGGGGACCTCGAGCGTCTTCTGGCTGCTCTCGTCGGTCAGCTCCGAGATGGATTCGGCGGCGACCTGATCGAGGATCCCCGTGGCGACGTCGTCCGCCGCCACGTCCGGGACGGCGCCGGCCTCCTGGGTCGAAGCGTCGTCGGCCCCGAGCGGCGGTCCTGCACCAACCGCGGGGGCCACGGCCGACCCGGGCGTGAGGGGCGTCGAGTCGGACGGTCCGACCGCCACCTGAACCGAGGCGGTCGCGGAGCGCGCCGCGGTCGCGGCGGGCGCGCCTCCCACCACGGGCACCTTGCCAGGCGTCGTCGTTCCAGGCATCGCGCCGGGCGTCGTTCCGCCTCTGCGGAGGCCATCGACCACCCGCGCCAGGTCCAGCGCCTCGGCCTCGAGGTCGGCGTCCATGTGCGCGTCGATGTCGTCCGACAGCTGCTCGAAGAACCCCGCCCCGCGCGCGCCCCGTGGTCCGGACGAGCCTTCCGCCGCGGTTGCGCTGGCCGGCCCCCCGGCCGTTGGGCTGGAACCCCGCAGGCCGCGCGAGCCCCGGCTCTCGAGCACCGCTCCGAGGGGCGAATCATCCAGATGTCGAGCGTCCGGCAACACCATCGGCGTGGTGTCGAGCGCCTCGCTCGGACCGGCCGGCGCGGCCATCAGCGGTCGCAGGGCGGGCGCCCGCGGTGACATCAGACGCCCGGTGGCGGGCGTCAGGCGCCCCGTCTCGGGCATCGGCGGCGGGGGCCGCGGGCGGTCGGGCGGACCGCGCAGGATCCGGGCGGCCATCGCCGCCCGCGCCTGCTGGATCAGGTCCTCAGCGGCCACTGGACGCACGAAGAACCCATCGGCCAGAGGCCGCAGCTCCACCTCCTCCTCGGCGTCGCCGACCAGCAAGACCGGAACGCGGCCACGCGGCACGGCCCGGATCTTGGCCAGGGCCGAGGTCGGCTCGGAGCTGATGACCCGAGGGGCCAGCACGATCACCTCGGGCCGCGTGGCGGTAATCCAGCCCGACAAGCTCTCCCCCGGCTCGACCGCGATGGCCTCGACCCCTGCCGACACGGCCGCGCGGCGGATGCGATCCGCCTCGTAGGGGCCGGCCACGATCAGGATCTTCACGACCGCTCAATGTATCAAAAGCCGCGGTCGCCCGGCGAACGCAGCCCGCGGTCGGCTCGGCGATCGGTCGTCGGCCTTGCTCGCGTCTTGTCGGAGGATGGCGAGAATTGCCAAAGATCTTCGCCGCGCCTCGGGCGCCCTTTACCCGTTTTCCATGCGGTTTTCTGAGCCGTTTTTCGCGCGTGCCGATCGCGGGGGCAGTTCGGAAAGCGGGTTTACTCGATGGTGCGATTCTGGTACTCTGCGCCGCTCTTGGTTTTCGATCTGGGCGTCTTTTGTGAAGTCCCCGTCCTCACCGGATAAGCAAATTGCCCCTCGCAGCCGTCGCGTCCTGAACCGGAGCCTCCGGCTCTGCGCCAGCGCGAGGAGGGCACGCCGTCACGGCTCGAGGCGCGCCCCGATCCCAGCCAGTCACCGATCCAACTGCATCACTTTCCCCGAGGGAGCCATATGAGACAGCCGGTCCAACGAACGAGCTTCGCCTCTCTCTTCAGTGTCCTCAGCGTCACCCTGCCCCTCACCCTGGTGGCCATCGCCGGTTGCAAGAAGGGTGACGGCGCGGCCAGCGGAGGGGGCGACCAAGGACCTCTGCGGTTGGCCTTCGTGTCCAACAACTCGAGCGACTTCTGGAACATCGGCGAGAAGGGTCTGCGCAAGGCCGAGAAGGACTTCGGGATCTCCGTGTCCATGTTCCGACCGCTGAAGGGTGAGGTCGCCGATCAGCAGCGCTTCCTGGAAGACATCCTGGTCCAGGGTTTCAAGGGCGTGGCCATCAGCCCGATCAATCCGGACGCGATGACGGGCATCTTCGAGAAGGTCGCCGCCAAGATTCCGCTGGTCACGGCCGACTCCGACGCGCCCAAGTCGCCCCGCAAGGTCTACGTCGGAACCAACAACGTGGCCGCCGGGCAGCTGGTCGGCGAGACCGCGAAGAAGGCCCTGGAAGAGGCCCACGTCACCAAGGGGAAGGTCGCCCTCTTCGTGGGCCGCATCGACATGCAGAACGCGATCGAGCGCAAGAAGGGGATCGAGGACACGCTCGGCAAGGTGCCGGGGATCGAGATCCTGCCGGTCTTCCTGGACAAGGCCGATCGCGCGCTTGCCAAGAAGAACGTCGAGGACGCCATGGCCCGCTACCCCGACCTGGTCCTCGGGATCGGCGTCTGGTCCTACAACGGCCCGTGCATGGCCGACGCGGTCCGCAGCTCGAACCGCCCGACGAAGCCTCTGCTCGTCGTGTTCGACGAGGAAGAAGAGACGTTGAAGGCGGTGCAGGACGGCATCATCTACGCGACAGTCGTGCAGAAGCCCTTCCAGTTCGGCTATCAGTCGATGAAGGCCCTCAAGGAGCTCCACGACGGCAAGACGGTGCCGGCGTTCATCGACACGGGGATCCTGGTCGTGAACAAGGCCAACCTCGACACCTTCTGGAACGAGCTGCGGGAACTGAAGAAGTGAGCCTCACCGTTCGCCAGGTCCAGAAGTCCTTCGGCGGGGTGAAGGCCCTGCGCGGCGTGGACTTCAGCGTCGCGCCCGGAGAGATCGTCGGCCTGGTGGGCGGCAACGGCGCCGGCAAATCGACGCTCATGAAGCTCGCGGCCGGCATCCATCAGCCGGACGCGGGCACGGTGTCCATCGACGGGCAAGCGCCTCACAGCCCGGCCCACGCCATCCACCTCGGCGTGTCGTTGGTCCGCCAGGAGCTGATCCAGGCGCTGGACCTGGACGTCGGGATGAACGTGATGCTGGGGCACGAGCCTCACCGGTGGGGCGTCATCGACCGAGACGCGCTCTACCGGCGCGCCGGACAGGCCCTGGCCCGGGTCGGCAAGGATCTCGACCCGCACATGTTGCTGGGCAAGCTGTCGCCCGGCCAGCGCCAGCGGGTCGAGATCGCCCGCGCGCTCTCGCTGAACGCGAAGGTGCTGCTCCTCGACGAGCCGACCGCCACCCTCAACGAAGGCGACGCCGAACGGCTCTTCGAGCTGTTGCGCGAGCTGAAGGCGGCGGGCCTGACCATCGTTTACATCTCCCATCGCCTGGGCGAGATCCTCTCCATCACCGATCGCGTGGTCTGCATGCGGGACGGCCTGGTGGCGGGTGAGGCCCCCACCCCCGGCCTCACGCACGACCAGCTGGTGGCGATGCTGGCGGGTGAGGCGGGGACCCGCCCCGTCCGCGAGTTGCCGCCGCCCGGGCCCGAGGTCCTGCTCTCGGTGCGGGGCCGCGTCTCGTTCGACCTTCATCCAGGCGAGGTCCTGGGCCTGGCCGGGCTGGTGGGCGCCGGGCGCAGCCGCCTGTTTCGCGAGCTGTTCGGCCTTCAACGTCCCGTGGACCTCACCATCGCGATCGACGGCCGCCCCGTCACCTTCCGCCACCCGCGCGACGCCATGAACGCGGGCGTGGCGCTCGTTCCCGAGGAGCGGCGGACCGACGGGCTCATCCTCGACATGCCGGTCGAGCAGAACCTGGCGTTGCCCTCGTTGAGCCGCTTCGTGCTGGAGGATGAAGCCGAGCTGGCGCGGCCCATGATGAAGCGCTTCGGGTTGCGGCCCGGGGCCTTGGCGCTCGAGCTGTCCGGCGGCAATCAACAGAAGATCGTTCTCGGTAAATGGATCGCCCGGAAGCCCCGCATCCTGATGCTCGACGAGCCGACCCGTGGCCTCGACATCGCCGCCCGCCGCGACGTGCACGAGACCGTGCGCGAGCTGGCGCAGCAGGGAATGGGCGTGCTGGTCGCCAGCTCCGAGGCCGAAGAGGTCGCCGAGCTCAGCCATCGAGCCATCGTCTTGAACAAAGGACGCTCGTGCGGGGAGCTGCCCCGCTCCGAGATTAACGAGCACAGCATCTTGAGGTTTGCCGCAGCATGAGCATTTCCAGCGACCTTCCAGGCGATCTTGCCTCTTCCTCCCCGCCGCCCGCCGAGAAGCGGCCGTTGCCCACCTCGCGCGTCCGCCAGTTGCGCACGGCGTTCGCGAAAGAGCTCACCATGCTCGGGGTGCTGGCCGGCCTCGTGGTGGTGACGGCCATCCTCAACCCCATCTTCCTCGACCCCGACAACCTCCGGAACACGCTGCGCCACGTCTCGCTCATCTCGCTCTTCGCGCTGGGTGAGGCGGTGGTCATCATCGCGGGCGGCATCGATCTTTCGGTCGGGTCGGTCATCTGCATCAGCGCGATCGTCACGTCGACGCTGACCATGCAAGCGGGCTGGGACATCGGGTCGGCGGCGGGCATGGCCATGATCGTCTCGCTCGCCATCGGCCTCGGGCAAGGGCTGGTCGTCACCGCGCTCGGCGTGCAGCCGTTCGTGGTGACGCTGGGCTCGATGCTGCTTCTACGCGGCGTCGCGGAGGTGTTGACGGGCGGCAGCGACGTCGGATTTCAAGGTCACTTCCCGCGCTTCCGCTTCCTCGGCGAAGGGGTGGGGCTCGGCCTCCCCATGCCCTTCTGGTTCGCGGCGGCGGCCCTGGCCATCGTCGCTTTCCTCATGCATCGGACGATCTTCGGGCGCTACGGCTACGCCATCGGCTCGAACAGCGAGGCCGCGCGCCTGTCGGGGGTGCCCGTGCAGCGGATTCGCCTCGTCACCTACGTGCTCTGCGCGGGGCTCTCGGGCGTGGCGGGCCTCTTGTACGTGGCCTACCTGCCGAGCGCGACGCCCGCGCTGGGCTCGTCCTACGAGCTCCACGCGGTGGCCGCGGCGGTCCTGGGCGGATGCTCGCTGCTGGGCGGACGCGGCTCGGTGTTCGGCGTCCTCCTGGGCGCGAGCATCATGCAGGTCACCTTCAACGCCGTGAATCTGGTCGGCAAGTCCTTGTGGCAAAACGTGGTCGCCGGCGCCGTCATCCTGGTGGCCGTCATCATCGATCGCGTGTTCGAACGGCGCAGCGCTCAACGGAGATCGAAATAGAGATGGCCAAAGCAGAGACGGGCAGCAAGAACCTGGAAACCGCCACGAAGCCGCGCCTGCTGGTCACCGGCGCCACCGGAAAGGTCGGGCGGACGTTCATCCGCCGATTCCTGGCCGATCCGCGGTGGGAGTCGGCCTCGGTCCGCGCCCTCTGTCACAACCGCCCCTTCGGCGACGTCCCCCGGGTCGAGTCGGTCTTCGGCTCCATCGAGGACCGCGCCGCCTGCGAGAAGGCCCTCGACGGGGTGACGCACGTCTTGCACCTGGCGACCAGCAAGGAGACGCCCGAGTCCATCATGGACGTCGCCGTCAAGGGGATGTTCTGGCTGCTCGAGGTGTGTCGGCAGTCGCCCAGCTTCAAGCAGTTCGTGCTGGTCGGCGGCGACGCCGGCATGGGGCACTTCTTCTATCCGCACCCGATTCCGGTGACGGAGACGCAGCGCCACAGCGCATACCCGGGCTGCTACGCGCTCTCCAAGGTGCTCGAGGAGGTCATGCTCGAGCAATATTTCATCCAGTACGAGCTGTGGGGCACCTGCCTGCGCGCCCCCTGGATCATGGAGAAGGACGACTTCAAGTATCAGCTCTCGTTCGGCGAGGACGTCTTCGGGGGGCCGCGCTGGCGTGACCTGGTGGGGGCCGCCAAGGCCGACGAGTACCAGCGCAAGGGCGCCGTCCCCGTGATGCTGGATCCCGATGGTACGCCCGTGAAAAGGAACTTCGTGCATGTCGACGATCTCGTCGAAGCGCTGCTCCTGGCCCTCGACCATCCGAAGACGCGCGGTCAGACTTTCAACGTGGCCATGGACGAACCGGTGGACTATGGCGCGCTGGGGGCCTACCTGGCGCAGACGCGAGGCCTCGAGGCGGTGCCCATCAACACGCCTTACCGCTCGACCTGGCTGGACAACACGAAGGCGAAGTTCCTGCTCGGGTGGCGGCCGCGCTACGACCTGGCGCGCATGATCGACGGCGCCTTCGACTACAAGCGAGGCCCCGACGATCCGCGAAAGGTGTGGTACCCCGGGTGACCGCGCCGTCGAACGATCCGGCCGGACCGCTGGCCGCGCTGGTGGGAGAGGCCCGCCGCGGGCTGGCCGAGCGCTTCGAGATCTCGCCGCGGTGGATGGCCGCCGCGCCCGGGCGCGTGAACGTCATCGGCGAGCACACGGATTACAACGAAGGGTTCGTGCTGCCGATGGCGATCGACAAGCACGTGGTCCTGGCGGCCGGCCCGGCCCCTGCCACCGCGGACGTCGCGGAGCTCTGGAGCCAGTCGCTCGGCGAAGCGGTGCGCCTGCCGGTCCGGGGCTCGGCGAAGGGTTCGGTGCCTCACTGGGCCTCCTACCTTCAAGGCGTCCTGGCCGGCTTCCTCGAGCGTGGCGTCGCGGTCCCGCCGTTCCGGGCCGTGATCGTCTCGGACATCCCGCTCGGCGCGGGGCTCTCGAGCAGCGCCGCGCTCGAGGTGGCGATGGCCACCTTGCTCGAGGGCGTCACGGACACCCGCCTCGCCCCGCGCGACAAGGCGCGGATCGCACGCCAGGCCGAGCACGACTACGCCGGGGTCCCGTGCGGCATCATGGATCAGCTCGCTTCGGTCATGGGGCAGGAGACCGGGCCCGTGCTGATCGACTGCCGGGACGAGTCCGTCACGCCGGTCGCGATGCCTCAGAGCGCCGACTCGCCCGTGCTGCTGATCTGCGACAGCCACGTCAAGCATTCGCTCGGCGACGGCGCCTATGCCCGACGACGCGCGGAGTGCGAGGAGGCGGCGCGCCTGCTCGGAGCGCGCTCGCTGCGCGACGTGAGCGCCACGCAGGTTGCGGCGGCCGAGGCGCAGCTCGGGCCCATCCTGACCAGGCGGGCGCGCCACGTGGTCACGGAGAACGAGCGGACGCTGGCGACGGCGGAGGCCCTCCGACGAGGTGACTTCGAGCGGGCCGGGGCCTTGATGTACGCGAGCCACCGCTCGCTGCGCGACGACTACGAGGTCAGCGTCGGGGAGATCGACCTCCTCGTCGAGCTGGCGGCGAAGGTCGGGCTGGCCGGCGGGGTATACGGCTCCCGGATCACGGGCGGCGGATTCGGCGGCTGCACCGTGTCCCTGGTGAAGGCGCAGCACGTGGAGAACATCGCCCGTTTCCTGAGCGAGGGCTACGAGCGGGGCACGAAGAGGACGCTCAGCGCCTTCGTGGCCCGGCCCACGGCGGGCGCGCACCTGCTCGATCCCGCGGAAGGCACGCCATGAGCGGGCCGGAGGCGCGGCCGCACCGCCGCTTCAATCCGCTCACCGGCCAGTGGATCCTGGTGTCGCCCCACCGGACCCAGCGACCGTGGCAGGGACAGCAGGAGCCGCCGGCCCAGAGCCGCGGCCCCGCCCACGATCCGGGCTGCTACCTGTGCCCGGGAAACGTCCGCGCCAACGGCCAGGTCAACCCGCCCTACACGTCCACCTTCGTCTTCGACAACGACTTCGCCGCGCTCTTGCCGGAAGGGGAGCCGGGTGCGGACCAGCCGCCAGGTGCGCCCGCCGGGGACGACCTGTTCGTGACCGCCCCCGTCCAGGGCGTCTGCCGCGTCGTCTGCTTCAGCCCGCGCCACGATCTGACGCTGGCCGACTTCTCGCACCAGGATCTCCTTCGCGTGATCGACTGCTGGGCCGACGAGACGGCGCGCCTCGGTCAACGCTGGACCTGGGTCCAGGTGTTCGAGAACAAGGGCGCGATGATGGGGTGCTCGAACCCGCATCCGCACGGGCAGATCTGGGCGTCCGATTCGGTTCCGACCGATCCGGCCCGCGAAGACGAGCGCCAGCGGAAGTACTTCGACCAGCACCGGCGCCCCTTGCTGCTGGACTACGTGGAGAGGGAGGCGAAGTCCGGCGAGCGGGTCGTTGCCGAGAACGACGAGATGGTGGCGGTGGTCCCCTACTGGGCGACGTGGCCCTTCGAGACTTTGTTGATCCCCCGGAATCCCGTGACGCGCCTGCCCGCGTTGTCGCCCGCGCAACGGGACGGTCTGGCGCGGCTGCTCGGCCAGCTCCTGCCCGCCTACGATCGCCTGTTCGGCGTGTCGTTCCCTTACTCGCTCGGCTGGCACGGCGCTCCCACCGGCCCCGCCTGGGCCAGCGGCCAGGGCCGGGCCGGCGACGAGCACTGGCAGCTCCACGCCCACATCTTCCCGCCGCTCCTGCGCTCCGCCACCGTGCGCAAGTTCATGGTCGGCTACGAGATGATGGCCGAAGCCCAGCGCGACCTGACGCCCGAAGCGGCCGCCGAGCGGCTCAAGGCGCTGGTGCGGCGCGGGGGGCCGCAGACGGCCCCCCACGGGCCCCCCTTCGGATCCTCCTGAGGGGCGCCGGCGCGGCAAAGCCGCGCCTCCTTGTTCCTTGGACTCGCTCCCTCCGGTCGCTCCGACATTTCGGGCCCGCCGTGCCTGGATGGCGGGACTTTCGCCACGGACCGCGACGCTGTAAGGTGCGCCGCCATGAGCAAGCGCAACAGACCCACGACCGCCAAGCAGGCCGCCCACCGCCGCCGCCGTCACGAGTACCGCACCGCCTACAACTCGCCCGAGGCGAAGGCCGCCCGCGCCGCCGCGGCCGGCAGCAAGCCTGCGTCGCCGGCGAAATCCCCGCCCGCCAAGGCCGCCAAGACGGCCTGATCGAACTCACGGTCCCCTCTCACGACACCGCGCGTGGCGTGTCAGGGCTTCGGCTTCGCCCCGCACGCCTTCGCGATGGCTCCGGCCTGAGCCTTGGCCTCGGGCTTGACCCCGGGGAGCGCGGCGAACCGGTCCAGCTCCTTGCGCGCGCCCGGGCAGTCGCCCTTCGCCGCCAGGGCTTTTCCGAGCTCGTACGCCGCCAGCGGATTCTTGGGATCCAGCCCGACGGCCGCCTTGCACTCGGAGACGGCCCGCGCGGTGTCCTGCTTCGCGATGAGCGCGCGGCAAAGGTCCGCGGCGAAGGCGGCGTTGCGAGGCTCGAGCTTGCGGGCCCGCTCCGACGCTTCGACGGCGCGATCGAGCTTCTTGCGATACAGCTCGACCCGCCCGAGGCGGTTCCACCCGAGCGCGCCGTCGGGCTTCAGCTTGACGGCCTTCTCCAGCGACTCGGCCGCGGGCTCGAACGCCTTCTGCTCCGACTGGACCATGCCCAGGTTGGTCCACACCGCCGCGTCCTTCGGCGCCAGCCGCGCCGCCTCTTTCAGCGCGGCGGCGGCCCCCTCGAGGTCGCCCTGCTTCTTGAGCGCCACGCCCAGGTTCAGGCGATAACCCACGTCGGCCGGCTTCAGTCGCACCGCCAACCGGTAGGCGGCGACGGCCTCGGGGCGCTTCGTTTCCCCCTTGGCGTCCGCCTCGGCCTCGCGCGCCACGCCCAGGTTGTGCGCCGCCTCGGCGAAGTCGGGCCGCGCCTTGGTCGCCGCCTCCAGCTCGCGCGCCGCCTCTCCCGGCTTGTTCCGCGAGAGCAGCAGCAGGCCCAGATCGTTGTGCGGCTCCGCGAAGTCGGGCTTGAGCGCGATCGCCTTGCGATAGGCGGCCTCGGCCGCCCCCGCGTCTCCGGTCTTCTCCAGCGCCACGCCCCGCAGATAGGGAGCCCGCGCGTCCGCCGGGTCGGCCTTGGCGGCGGCGTCGAACGCCTTCAGGGCGCCGCCGGCGTCGCCTCGTTCCAGCAGGTCCCGCCCCTTCTCCAGCGCCGCGGCGGCGGGGCTGGGCTTGCCGCCTCCCCCCGGCCCGGGGCCGGCCAGCGGTTCGAGAGCCGTGACGATCGAGAAGGCCAGGGCGAGGAGGGACCGCATCCGCGGCAGTCTCTCACATCTGCGGCAGCGACGCGCGCAGCGCCTCGCGCAGCTCCGCCATGCGCTTCGGGTCCGTGACCTTGGCGCCGGACGCCTTGTCGCGCAGATAGAAGACGTCCACCACGCGGTTTGCCTCGGTGGCGATCTTCGATCGGTGGATGTCCAGCCCCTCCGCGAACAGCGTCCGCGCGATGGAGTACAGCACGCCCGGCCGGTCGGCGCTGATCACCTCGACGACCGTGAAGTTGCGGCTGGTCTGGTTGTCGATCTTGATCTCGGTCGGAACCTCGGGGACCCGCCACGCGGCCAGCGATTCGCGGCTCTGCCGGGTGGCCACCAAGGTCTCGACCTTGACCTTCCCCGAGACGACCGCCTCCAGATCATCGCCGATCTTGCGCCACTTGGCCTCGTCGGTGACGGGCCGCCCGTAGCCGTCGCGCACCAGAAAGACGTCGAGGGCCTCGGCCGGCGAGTCCGCCGTGGCCTCGCGCGAGTAGATCGCGGCGTCCAGGACGTCGATCTTGTTGGCGTGCAGGACGCCGGCCACCTCCGCCAGCAGGCCGGGCACGTCCACGGCGGCCAGCACCATCTCCGTGGTGTCGGTCCGCTTGTGCTGCGCGACCCGGATGCTGGACGCGGCGCCCGACTGGCGCCGGGTCAACATCAAGCGCATGTGAGACGCGATGCGCGCCGACTCGTTCTCGGCGAAGTAGCGGTCGGGGAAGCCCCGGAACAGATCGGGCGGCACGACCAAGCCGGGCGACTCCTCGCCGAGCAGCCGCTCGGCGCGCCGCTGCCGCCGCTTGACCGTCTCGTCGCGCTCGGCGCCGAGCAGGTCGCCGCCCCGGCGGAGCGCCGTGCGCGCGCGCTGGTACAGCTCGCGCAGCAGCGTCTCCTTCCAGCTGGTCAGGTTGTCGGGCGCCACCGAGCTGAGATCGCAGAACGTGAGCAGGTAGAGCGCGCGCAGGTTCTCCTCGTCCTCACACAGGCGCGCGAAGTCGGCGATCATCTCGAAGTCCTCGAGATCGCGCCGCTGCGACATCTGCCCCATCACCAGGTGCTGGCGGACCAGGAACTCGGCCCGGTGGATCTCCTCCTCGTCCATCCCCAGGCGGCGCCCGATGGTCACCATCAGGTCGGCCCCGATGTCGCTGTGGGGCTTGCCCCAGGGCTTGCCCACGTCGTGCAGCAAGGTCCCCATGAACAGCGCGATGGGGTGCTCGATGGCGCGGATCGTCTCGGTCAGGACCGGGAATTCGTCGGCCAGATCCCCGCGCGCGATGGCGTGCATGCGCGAGATGGCGTACAGCGCGTGCTGGTCGACCGTGTAGACGTGATAGATGTCGTGCTGCACGCGGCCGGTGGACGGCTCCCACTCCGGCATCAACGCCGACAGCAGCCCGAGGTCGTGCATCTCCTCGAGGCGCGACGGGTTCGAGCGATCGCTGATGTCGGTCACCACCTCGATGAAGCGCTTGCCCGACTCGGGATCCTCGCGCAGCAGGTTGCCGTGGGCCGCGCAGGTCTCGGCGATGAACTCGCGGGTCCGCAGCGCGAGCCCCGTGTCCAGCTCGTTCGCGACCAGGAAGATCCGGAGCATCTCCGACGGCTTGCCGAAGAACACGCTCTCGTCGCGCGGCTCCAGCGCCCCATCGCGCAGGACGAAGCTGGGATCGTCGCTGGTGGCGCCGCGCAGGCGCACCGGGGCGGTCACCCGCTTGTAGTCGTCGCGCAACGTCGCGCGCTGGAGCAGGCGCTCGGTCTCGTGCCGGATCAGCTTGGCGTGCGCGTGCAGCTGGTGCATCAGCGCCTCGACGGCCGGGTGCACGGCGGGGCGAATGTCGCCGGCCGCCACCTTGACCTTCGGTACCAGGATGGGCGCGATGGCCTCTTGCAGCGGGAAGCGCAGCTGATCCTGG
>Ga0068853_100000565_pt1 | contig 25355 bp, 21 predicted proteins | sample KBSCornC32_FD_65655 | JGI IMG/M metagenome (GOLD analysis project Ga0068853, IMG submission 65655) | Corn rhizosphere microbial communities from Kellogg Biological Station, Michigan, USA - KBS Corn C3-2 | ecosystem: Host-associated > Plants > Roots > Rhizosphere > Soil ... | reverse complement strand
GCCATGGTCATGGCCTCGACCTGGTCGTGGGTGACGTAGATCATCGTCGCGCCGAGGTCCTTGTGGAGGCGCATCAGCTCGATGCGCATCTCGGTCCGAAGCGCCGCGTCGAGGTTGGAGAGCGGCTCGTCGAAGAGGAAAATGCGCGGCTCGCGCACGATGGCGCGGCCGATGGCGACGCGCTGCCGCTGGCCGCCCGAGAGCGTGCCGGGGCGCTTCTGGAGATGGTCGGTGAGTTGGAGGATACGCGCCGCCTCGCCGACCTTGGATTTGATCTGCGGCTCCGGCAGCTTTTCGACGCGCAGCGGAAACGCGATGTTCTCGAAGACGCTCATGTGCGGATAGAGCGCATAGCTCTGGAACACCATGGCGATGCCGCGCTGCACTGGCGGCAGGTCGTTGACCCGCTTGTCGCCGATCACGATGTCGCCGCTCGTCGTCGCCTCGAGCCCGGCGATCATGCGCAGTAAGGTGGACTTGCCGCAGCCGGATGGCCCGACGAACACCACGAATTCCTTGGGATCGACATCAAGGTCGATGCCCTTGATGACCTCGATGCCGCTGAAGGACTTTTGCAGGTTCGATAGCGTCAGTTCGCTCAATGCCATGCGCTCCAGATGCTGCGGTGCGCTAGCGTCAGCCGCCTTCACCGCGTCACTCCCGCGAAGGCGGGAACTATTCTTTGTAGGCCGGAGCACTCCCCCAGCCACGCCGTCATTCCCGCGCAGGCGGGAATCCAGTTTCACGCAGGCACGGCGCATGTGGCCAAACTGGATTCCCGCCTTCGCGGGAATGACGCTGGCACGAGAGGCACCGCTCAGTAAGAAACCGGGCGGCACATCAGTGCCGCCCGGCCGTGACAGACTATTCGAACTGCTTGATGTCCCCGGCCGCCTTGGTGAGGGCGTCCTTGGGCTCGGCCTGGCCGGTCACGACCGACTGGACCATGGTGATCATCGAGTTCTGGAGACCCTTGTAGTCCTTGAACAGGGGCTCCGGACCACCGAAGGCGATGCCGTCGAGGAACGGCTTCCAGGTTGGGTCCTTGGCAACCAGATCCTTGACCCCGTCGACCGGACGCAGCGGCGTCAGGCCATGGGTGCTCTCATACTTGAACTGGTTCTCGGGGTTGGTGAGCCACTTGGCGAGGTCGGTCGCCTGCGCCTCGACGCCCGTGCCCTTGAAGATGGCGAGCGAGTCGGTGATCAGCAGCGTGCCCGGGCCCTTCGCCGACGGTCCGGTCGGCAGGAGGTCGACGCCCCAGTTGACGGCCTTGGGAACCTGGTTGCGCACCCACGGGCCGCCTTCGATCATCGCGACCTTCTGGTCCGAGAAGATCTTGATCATGTCGTCCTGGTCATAGGCCGACGGACCATCTTCCGAAACCGGCACCAGCGACTTGTAGAACGTCAGCGCGGCGAGGTTTTCGGGCGAGTCGAGCGTGATGTTGCCCTTGTCGTCGGTCACCGTGCCGTTGTTCGTGTACACGTAATGCAGGAACTGGTGCATGGTGTTGTCCATGGTCTTGGCCGGGAGGCCATAACCGGGAACACCCGTCTTGTCCTTGATTGTCTTGGCGTCTGCCAGGAGCTCGTCCCAGGTCTTCGGCGGCTTGTTGGGATCAAGGCCGGCCTTGGTGAAGAGGTCCTTGTTCCAGAACAGCGCCTTGGTCGAGAACGCGGTCGGGATGCCCCACTGCTGGCCGTTGTAGGTCACGGTATCGACGATATGCGGGTAGTAGGCGGCTTTCTCCGCGTCGGTATAGGTGACGGGGATGATGAGGTCGCTGTCGGCGAACTGCTTCAGCGTGCGCGAGCCCACATAGGCGAGGGCAACCGGCGTGCCGGCGGCGGCGAGCGTCGTCACCTTGTCCTGGCACTGGTCCCAGCCGACGAGTTCGACGTTGACCTTGTAGCCCGGGTTCTTGGCTTCCCATTGCTTGATCAGGTCGGGATACGTCTCGGCGAGCGTGTCGCCGCACTGGATCATGGCGACCGCTTTGTCGTCCGCGTAGGCGGCGTGCGGCGCCGTCGACGCCAGCAGAGCGACCATCGCCCCACCGAGGATCATGCTGTGTTTCGTCATTGTACCATCCCTTGCTTGGTTACTGCCCCCGAGGGGGCTAGTTCCTCTGGGCGGGACCGATATCCGACCCCGCGGCCATTCTTGTTGTTCTAGGTTTTCACGGCGCCGGCGGTCATGCCGGCGACGAGGTAGCGCTGGAGGAAGAAGAACACGATCATGACCGGCAGCACGCCCACGAAACTGGCTGCCATGAGCTCGTTCCAGACCACACGCTCCTTGCCGAAGAAGGAATAGAGACCGACGGCAAGCGGCATGAGTTCGGATTTGGAGTTGAAGGTCAGGGCGAAGATGAACTGCGTCGCATAGGCGCCGATAAAGGTCGCAATGCCCACGACCATGATGCCCGGCATGGCGAGCGGCACCATGATGCGGCGGAAGATGTAGAACCGGCTGGCCCCATCGACCCACGCCGCCTCGTCGAGCTCCTTGGGGACGCTCATCATGTAGGTTCGGAGGAGCCAGATCGCCGTCGGAATGAGGAACGCAACGCCCGGCACGATCATCGCGTAGTAGGTGTTGAGGAGCCCGAGCGTCCGCATCAGCCGGTAGAGCGGGATCAGCAGCACGGCGCCCGAGAACATGTTCACCGCGAGGAACGCCCCGAGCAGCAGCCCCTGCCCCTTGAACTCGAAACGGGCAAACGCATAGGCCGCCGGCACGACGAGGATCAGCACCACAATGGTGACGGCGAGCGAGATGAACAGCGAATTGAAGATGTAGCGGCCAAGGAGCGGCACACTGGTCCACATCGTCACATAGGAGTTGAAGCTCGCGTCATCCGGCCAGAACACATAGGGCGACGAGAACAGGTGATCGAGCGGCCGCAGCGAGACGCGGAAACCTTCGATGAACGGCGACAGCACGAACAGCAGGAAGACGGCGATGCCAAGATAGATGCCGATCTTCTGCAGCAGCGTGTAGCGGTCGATCATCGGGATTTCGACGGCCTTGGCCTTGCGGCCCGTCAGGCGAGCCGGGACGGCGACAGCGGCGCCGGCGAGAGGAGTCTCGGTCATCGCGCATCTCCCTTGGAGAGCCGGTTGATCATGCGGAAGTAGACGAGGCAGAACAGCGACAGGAAGATGCAGATCAGCACCGCGCGGGCCGAGCCCTCTCCGTATTTGTAGGAGCCGATCGCGGTCTTGTAGGTGTCGATGATCATCGTGGTGGTCGTGCCGCTCGGGCCGCCCTGCGTCAAAATCCAGATGATGTCGAACGAGTTGAACGTCGCGATCAGCGACAGCATCGACATGGTCACGATCGCCGGCCGCATCAGCGGCAGCGTGATGCGGCGGAAGCGGTACCAGCGATTGGCGCCATCGGCCCAGGCCGCCTCGTAGAGGTCCTTCGGGATCGACTGGATGGCGGCAAGGAAATATATCGTCACCACCGGCACGCCGATCCAGACGTCGGTGAGGATGGTGGCCCAGAAGGCGCTCCAGCCATAGGCGAGCCAGGCGAACGGCGTGTTGATCACATGCGCGTCCTGGAGGATGCCCGAGATGGCGCCGAACTGGCCATTGTACATCCAGCCCCACATGAAGATGCCGATCGCCATCGGAATGATCCAGGGCGGCAGCGTCAGCACGCGGAAGATAGCGCGGCCGGGCACCGCGGAATTGAGCAGCACGGCGCCCGCGGTGCCGATGATCATCTTGAGGCCGACCGAGCAGAACGTCCAAAGGAAGGTCCGGCCGATCACCATCGCGAAGGAGTCGTTGAAGATCTTCTGGTAGTTCGCCCAGCCGACGAAATTGTAGGTCCGCGGCAGGCCCGCATTGGTGAAGCTGAGATTGATGGTGTCGACCAGCGGATAGGCGACGATGGCGAGCACGTAGAGCGTCGCCGGAATGAGGAAGAGGAGCGCGAAGGTGACCGCGGATTTCGAATTGATCATGGTCCCCTCCCCCCTCAGCCTTGCCGCTAGGCCGCCGCTTCCGCCGGCGCCTCGCCGGCGAGCGCCGCATCGAACCGCGACCAGATCGATGTCATGTCGACGACGCTGCGCGTCTTGCGGGCCTGGTCCATTGTCAGCGCCAAAAGCCCCGCCTCGAGCGCATTGACGATCGAAACCGGCAACGGCGAGCCATCGACGAGGTGCTTGGCGATGTCGCTCGCCATCTGCTCGTCGGCGCCGTAGTGGACCGAGAGCTCCGAGCTGCCATAGACCTTGTCGATCAGCTTGTCGGAGGTACGGGCGTCGTGCACCTTGAAGAAGTTGCGCACGAAATCGCCCTCGGCCATGCCCTTGGCGCCCATCACCGCAAAGCGCCGATACTCGTCGGGCACGTTGAGGTTGGTGTGGAAGCAGAGCGAGGAGCCGTTCTCGTATTCGACGATCGCCTGCTGGAAATCGATGATGTCGGCGTCGGTATCGAACACCTTGTCCGAGGAGTTCCAGCCGCCGGGCTTGCGGTAATAGACTTCCATGTCGTTGATGCCCTGCGTCTGCGGGGCATTCTTCGGAATGAAAGTCTTGCGGCCGCCAAAGCTCGACACGTATTTCGGCCGGCAACCCATGACGCCGTTGTAGAGGTCGAGGTCGTGGCAGCACTTTTCGAGCATGAAGCTGCCCGAGTATTTCTCGTAGCGGCGCCAGTCGCGCTGGAAGAAGGCGCCGTGATAGGGCGCGATATGCTCGCAGGCCTCGATCGAGACGATGTCGCCGAGCATGCCGTCGGCCTGCGCCTTGCGGAGGTCGACATAGAGCGGGGCGTAGCGCAGCACGAGGCCGACCATGACGTTGTCGGAGCCGTATTCATGGATCAGCCGCGCCAGCGCCATGGTCTCGGCGACGGTGGTGACGACCGGCTTTTCGGTAAAGACCTTGCAGCCCGCCTCGAGGCCGATGCGGATATGGTCGAGGTGCATGTGGTTGGGCGAGCCCACCATCAGCATGTCGAGCTTTTCGGTCTTCAGCATCCCCTCGAGCGTCTGGTGACGCGTGCCGATCGGGATGTCGTGTTCCTGCGTATAGGGAAGGCCGAACATTTCCGGGTCGACATGCGCGACCACCGTGAAATCATCGCCCAGCGTCACCGAAAAGATGCGCGCCAGATAGCTCAGACGATGGCCGAGGCCGATAATCCCCACCCGCATATGTCGTAACCTTCGTTCTCTATCCGCACAGCGCCGCGACCTGGTCGCGGAGGCCCTTTGTGTAAATTCTTTCCACAATCAAAAAGCAGATGACATTTCTGTCAAGGTGGATTCGCTGCGCTGCGGCGAAAAATCCTGCTTCGATGGAAAGCGCTGAAATTCCTGTTCAGAATCAGCCGCTTTCAGACGTCACGCGCCACCCGCCTCCACCCGACCTCAGCCTCATGGTGAGCTTGTCGAACCATGGGCCGCAAACTCGGTGCTCCGCCCTCGTGGTTCGACAAGCTCACCATGAGGGCAACGAGACGGCTCACGCCGCCGCGTCGGCGAACGGATCCTCGACCCGCGGCCAGATCGGCCGGTTGAGCTTCTTGTAGTCGGTGACCCGCGGGTTCGAGGGGTACGGCGCCCCCGCATCGATGTAGACGATCTCGGCCGCGACCGGCGCAAAGCCGGCGTAGAAATGGTTGGTCGATTTGACCAGCAGCATGTCCTTCGTGGTGAAGTCGATGCCGAGGTTGGAATAGACGTCCGGCTCGAACGTCTGCGTGCGGTTGGTGTTGAGGATGATGTCGATCTCGGTACCGACGATCCTGATCACCGCCGAAGCCCCGAGCGGCACGACGCTCTGCCCGAAGCTCTGGAACGATTCGTCCACGGCGCGCCGCACCTCGACCATGGCGTCGATCGGCGCCCCGCCGTCCGGCCCTGCCTTGCCGCCGAAGCGGAGACCCATCACCGCGCCCTCACCGGCCGCGCGGCAGAAACTAACCGCGATCGGATCCCAGATCGTTGCGACCGCAAAATTGTCGATGCCACGCTCGAGCATGCGTCTGAGGATCAGCGTCCCGTCACCCGCCACCCCGCCGCCCGGATTGTCCCAGACGTCGGCGACGACCACCGGCTTGCCCGGCCTTGTCGCTGCCAGCGCCACCGCCCGGTCCAGCCCGCCATCGATCGAAAACTGCGGCATCATTGTCCGGCCACGGAGCGAGAAAATCTCCATGCCGAGCTGTTCCGCCACCGCCGCGCCCTTGCCGGCATCGCCATCGGTGACCACCAGTACGCGTGTCCCAAGCTCAGGTACATCGCCGGCCATGAACCCGTGGATCAGCGAGACAGAGAGCACGCCGTCGCGTCCCTGCAGCGCCTTGGCCCGGTCGACCCAGGATCGCATCGGCTCCCGGCTGGTGGGGAAGACCTCGATCATCCGGCAGTCGAACACCGACATCACCGGCTTGATCTCGCCGCGGATGGCCCGGAGCGCGAGGTCAACGACGTGCTCCGCGCGCTCGACGAAATCGGTATGCGGGAATTCGAGGAAGCTCGCGAGGATGTTCGAGTTCGCCACGCGCTTGGCGGTGAGATGCGAATGCGGATCGAGCTCGGCCGCGATCACGGTGTCCGGCCCGACGATGGCACGGACCCGATCGAGGAGGTCGCCCTCGGGGTCGTCATAGCCCTGCGCCACCATGGCGCCGTGGAGCCCGAGGATGACGCCATCGACCGGCATCGCCGCCTTGAGCTGCCCCAAAATCTCGTCGCGCAACTCTTCATAGGCCTGCCGCTGCAGCAGCCCGCCAGGCTCAGCCCAGGCCGCGGTCCCCTCGACCACGTCGAGCCCTTCCTTCGCCGCTATCCGCCGCAGCACGATCATCGGCGCCGAACAGAGGGTCGGCGTCGGCGGGTGCTGGCCGGGCGGCGCGTAGAGCGCGGACTCAAAACTCGCCCGGTCGGTCGGCACCGGCGAAAACGTATTGGTCTCGGTGGCGAGCGACGCCGTGAAGATGCGCATCAAAACCTCAGCGTTGCGGCGCGTAGGCGACCGCGTCGATCTCGACCATGATGGAGGCCATCAGCCGCGCTTCGATCGTCGTCCGCGCCGGCGGCTCCTTCGGGAAATAGGTGGCGTAGACCTTGTTGAAAGTCGCAAAGTCCCGCGCGTCTTCGAGGATACAGAAGGTTTTCACCACCTGGTCGAGCGAGCAACCGGCAAGCTTCAGCGCCGCCTCGATATTGGCCATCACCTGCCTGACCTGCGCTTCGAGCCCGCCCTGCACGATCTGGCCGGAGGCATCGGTCGGCACCTGGCCCGAGACATAGACGAAATCGCCGGCCCGCACCGCAGGCGACAGCGGACGCTCGGGCACCGAGCCATAGACGATCTTGCCGGCCATTCCGCAGGACTCTCTGTTGGATTTTGGGTGCAGGAATGTAAATTCCTTACACGATTGGGCGTCAAGGGCCGATTTTTCGCGCCCGATCTTGCCTTTCCCGAAAATCCGGACAAATTTGCCGCCTCTTTCGGGGAGCGTGACGCGATGTGGGGACTCGACGGTAAGCACGTCATCATCACCGGCGCCGGCGGCGGCATCGGCCGTTCGCTGGTCAAGGCGTTCCTCGGCGCCGGCGCCAAAGTCAGTGCCTGCGACCGCGATCCCGCCCTGCTCGATCCGATCGAGGGCGTCGAGAAAGTCGCCTTCGAGCTGACCGACAACGTCGCCTCGGCGCGCGCCGTCAACCTCGCGATCGAACGCGTTGGTCCGCCCGCCGCGATCATCGGCAATGCGGGTTTCACCCGCGCCGAGACGATAGCGCAGGTCGATGCAGCGACCTGGGACACCGAGATCGCAATCAACCTCACCGGCACCTACAACGCCGTGGCACCGGTTCTGCCGCACATGGTCGCCGCCAAGGGCGGGGCGGTCGTGATCATCGCGTCGGTCAACGGCCTCGCCCACTATGGCAACCCGGCCTACTCCGCGGCGAAGGCCGGGATGCTGGCCTATGCGCGCGCCATTGCCGTCGAGCACGGCCGGGACGGCATCCGCGCCAATTGCGTCTGCCCAGGTTCGGTGCGCACCCCAGCCTGGGACCACCGGCTCGAAGCGAACCCAAAACTGCTGGATCAGGTGCTGCCGCACTACCCGCTCGGGCGCCTGGTGACGCCGGAGGACGTGGCGAACACCGCGCTCTTCCTCGCCTCGCCGCTCTCGGGCGGCATCACCGGCACAGCAATACCGGTGGATGCCGGCCTCACCGCCGGCAATCTGCGCTTCGTGCGCGAGGTTCTCGGCGGCTGAGCTACTGGCCGATCGGTGCCGCGACGGGCGTCGGAGCCGCCGAGGCCGACCCTGCGCTGCCCCGCCGCAGCAGGCCCGCCAAGATTAGGCTCAGCGCCAGGCCCGGCGCCAGCACCAACAGCCCGACGCGGATACCGAAATTCTGCGCCACGAAGCCAATGACCGGCGGCCCGATGAGAAAGCCCGAAAGGCCGATCAGCGACAGCATCGCGACGTTCTGCGCCGCCGGACGGTCGCCGAGTCCTGCGGCGGCGGTCACCGCCAGCGGGAACGCAACCGAGACACCGAACCCCGCGAGCGCAAAGCCCAGCAGCGACACCGCATAGCTGGGGCTCACGAACAAAATCACGACGCCGACGAGCGCGGTCGCCGCGGTGAACCGCGCGATCGCCACCGGCCCGTACCGCACTTTGAGCCAGTCGCCTAGGAAACGGCCGGTGGCCACAAGGCCGGCGAAAACCCCATAGCCGATGCCCGCTGCCGCCGCATCGGACGAAAACACCTGCCGGAGATAGATCGCCGACCAGTCGGCCGCCGCGCCCTCGGTCATCGTCGTGCCGAAGGCGAAGAGGCAGATACCGTAGAGCACCAACCCCGGGATGAAGAACGGGCTAGCCCCCTTGGGCTCGCCGGCTTTTGCAGCCGCCCTGGTCGTCGCGCCCTCGGGCAGCGCCCGCCCGAGCGGCACCGCGACCAGCAGCGACAGCGCCGCCATGATCGGCACCGAAACCTGCGGTGCAAGATGCAGCGCCGCGAGCCCCGCACCCGCCATGTTGCCGGTCATCATGCCGAGGCTCCAGAAGCCGTGGCAGGTGCTCATGATCGCCGAGCCGCCCGATTTCTCGACCTCGTCTGCCGCGACGTTGAGCCCGAGCTCGAGGCTCGAAATCGACATACCGACGAGCATCAGCCCGATGAAGAGGGCGATCGGATGAAACGCAAAGACCGGCAGGCACGAGGCGGCGAGATAGAACAAGAACCCGTACTGGATCGCCCTGTGGCTGCCGATCCGCGCGACCAGCGGCCCCGCGAACGGCAGCACGATGCCGATGCCGACCGGCAGCCCAAGGAGCGCAAACGACAATGCGGCCGGCCCGAGCCCCAGCCGCGCCTGGATATCCGGGATGCGCGGCAGCCAGCTGCCGAAGGCCACCGGCTGGAGGAAGAAGGCGAGCATGACAAGGCGCTGCGGGCTCATCCGGGTTGACTAGAGCGGCGGGCCCGGAAACTCAACGGCCAATCGGCGAACGCAGCGCCTCGCCATTTTGCGACGAAGCGTGACCGGCCTGCCGATTGCGGCCTGAGCGACGAACCCCTAACCATGGCGCGTCAGCAACGAAGAGGTCACCATGCCCACCGCCTTCGACGCCATCGTCATTGGCGCCGGCCAGTCCGGCCCGAATCTCGCGGCGCGCCTCGCCGGCCTCGGCCGCAAAGTGCTGCTGGTCGAGCGCGAGCATTTGGGCGGCACCTGCGTCAACAATGGCTGCATTCCGACCAAGTCGATGGTGGCGAGCGCGCGGGTGGCTTACCTCGCGCGACGCGCCGCCGATTTCGGCGTCTCGACCGGGCCGGTCTCGGTTGACATGAAGAAGGTCAAGGCGCGCAAGGATTCGATCGTCAACGATTCCGTCAGAAGCCTCACGGGCTGGCTCGAGAACATGGAGAACCTGACCCTCCTCCGTGCCAGCGCCAGGTTCACCGGTCCGCACGAGGTCGAAGCGGGAGGCGAGCGCTACACTGCCAAGGACATCTTCCTCAACACCGGCGGCCGGCCGCGGGTGCCGGACTGGCCGGGGATCGGCGAGGTGCCCTACCTTACCAACGTCTCGATGATGGATCTCGACGTCCTGCCCGAGCATCTCGTCATTGTCGGCGGCAGCTATATCGGGCTCGAGTTCGCGCAGATGTACCGCCGCTTCGGCAGCGCCGTGACCGTGCTCGAATACGGTCCGCGCCTCGTGTCGCGGGAGGACCCCGACATCTCGGACGCCATTGCCGATATCCTCCGCGGCGAAGGCATCGACATCCGCACCAATGTCCGCGACCTCGCCTTCAAGAACCTGAGCGCGGGCCGCATCGGCGTCACCGGCATGGCGGCCGACGATGGGCTGATCTCGCTCGAGGGCACGCACCTCCTCCTCGCCACCGGCCGGAAGCCCAACGTCGAGGACCTCGATATCGACAAGGCTGGCCTCACGCTCGACGAGCGCGGCTACATCCCGGTCGATGATCAGCTCCGCACCAAGGTCGACGGCATCTGGGCGATGGGTGACGTCAACGGCCACGGCGCCTTCACCCACACCTCCTACAACGATTACGAGATCGTCGCCACGAACCTCCTCGACAGCGATCCCCGACGCCTCAGCGATCGGCCCGTCGCCTACAACCTCTACATCGATCCGCCGCTCGGCCGGGTCGGACTGACGGAAGCGCAGGTGCGCGAGTCCGGCCGCCCGGCGCTGATCGCCACGCGCCCGATGCGCCGCGTCGGCCGCGCCCACGAACGAGGCGAAGAACAGGGTTTCATGAAGGTGCTGGTCGATGCCGAAACGCAGCGCGTGCTCGGGGCGTCCCTGCTCGGCATCGAATGCGACGAGGTGATCCACCTCTTCATCGACAACATGGCGGCTGGCCTGCCCTACACCGCCATCTCCCGCACCATGCATATCCATCCCACCGTCAGCGAGCTGGTGCCGACACTGTTGCAGAGCTTGCAGCCGCTGAAGTAGCCATCCAGCGCCCTCATGGTGAGGTGCGAGCGAAGCGAGCCTCGAACCACGCGCGGCGTATCGCCGAGGGTCCTTCGAGGCTCGGGCTTCGCCCTCGCACCTCAGGATGAGGACGCCGTTAGCCCCCGATCCCGCCCAGCTCGGCGATATCCACCATCTTGCCCGTCCGCGACGACTGCAGCGCCGCGACGCCGACCATTACCGACATCGCGCCGGCGCGCGAGCCCGCCCGCTGGCCGAGCGGATCGTCGCCGCCGTGGAAGATCAGGTTGCGCATACGGTCGTCGCCGCCGAAATGGCCGCCGCCCGCATGGGGAATGGCGATACGCTCAACGCCTTTGCCGAAATTGCGGACGACGAGGATCTCGTCGCCTTCCGGCACCTCGAAGGGCTGCCGCTCGTGGAGGCGCGTTTCGATCCGGCCCTTGGTGCCGTTGAAGCAGATGGTGTTGCCCTCGATCGGCATGAAGGTGTTGAGCGAATAGGAGACGACGACCTCGTTCTCGTAGCGGATCGTTGCCGACATGGTGTCGGGGATGTCGATGTCCTCGCGATAGACGCAGGCGTCGCGCACATAGCCATCGACCTCGGACGGGTCTTCGTAGAGCGCGTCGAGCAGGGGATCGGCCGACATGTCGAAGAAGAAATCGCACTCGTGAGCATGCGGGCAAAGCTTGCAGCGTTCGCCGCGGAACGGCCCCTTCGGCCCATAATTGCGCTGCACGCCGAACGCCGAAACGCTCGCCGGATCGGCGTCGATATACCAGTTCAAAAGGTCGAAATGGTGAGTCGCCTTGTGGACGAATAGCGAGCCCGAGTTCTCGGTGTAGGCGTGCCAGCGGCGGAAATAATCGGCCCCGTGCTTGGTATCGAGGTACCAGTGGAAATCGACCGAGGTCAGCGTGCCGATGGCGCCGTCCATCAGCAGTCGTTTGACGCGCGCCGCGGTCGGCGCGAACCGGTAGTTGAACGAAACGCTGACGCTCCGGCCGGTCCGCTTCTCCGCCTCGCGGATGCGCCGGATCTTGTCGGCGGTCGTGGTCATCGGCTTTTCGGTGATGACGTCGGCGCCGCTTTCGAGTGCCTTGACGATGATCTCGTCGTGCGTCGAGTCCTTGGTGGTGACGATGACGAGCTCAGGCTTGGCGGTCGCGAGCGTCTCCTCGACGCTGGTATAGATCGGGGCGTTGGAGCCGATGTAATTGCGCGACCGCTCGGCCCGCAGCGGATTGATGTCGCAGAGTGCGACGAGCTCGAGCGAATCCCGCCAGCCCCGCAGCAGGTCGCGTCCCCACATCGTCGAGCCCCGATGCCCCGTGCCGACCAGCGCAAAACGCCGCCGCTTGAGATCGTCAGCCATCGGGAAACTCCATCTTCTTCAGCAAACCGAATTGAACCGCTGGACCACGGTTTTGACGACCTCGGCCCCCGGTCGCTTCCACCAGTTGTCGCGCGAAAAGATCTCGCACTCCTGCGGGCCGAAATAGCCGGCGGCCTCGATCATGGCGCGGATGCCCTTCAGGTCGATGACGCCGTCGCCCATCATGCCGCGATCGAGCAGGAGGTCGTTGGTCGGCACCAGCCAGTCGCAGATGTGGTGCGCGAGGATGCAGCCCATTTTTCCCGCCCGCGCAATGGCGGCCGCGAGGTTCGGGTCCCACCACACGTGGTAGACGTCGATCGCCACCCCGACGCCCTCTCCCAGCATCGCGCAGACGTCGAGCGCCTGGTCGAGCGTGTTGATGCAGGCCCGGTCCGCCGCATACATCGGGTGCAGCGGCTCGATGGCGAGCGGCACTTGCGCGGCGCGCGCCCGCGGCAGGCCGGCGGCGATGCCCTCGACCACCTGCTTCCGCGCGTCGGCGATGTCGCGCGAGTTTTTCGGCAGGCCGCCGACGACCAGCACCAGACACTCGGCGCCCAGCACCGCTGCCTCGTCGATGGCGCGGAGGTTGTCCTCGTGCGCCTTGTTGCGGCCCTCGGCATCGCCGGCCGGAAACATGCCGCCGCGGCAGAGCCCGGTGACGCGAAGCTTGTTCGTCTGCACGATGCGCGCCGCTTCGCGCAACCCGATCGCCTCGACCTGGTCGCGCCACGGCGAGATTGCGGTGACATCCTGCTCGAGGCAGCGATCGACGGCCGTCGCAAAGTTGCAGTCGCCGCGGAGGGTCGCGAGGTTCATCGAGAGGACGCGGTCAGGCATGCGCGCCTCCGCGCTTCGACAGGTTCATATCCCCAGCGCCGGCACGTCGATCCAGCGACGCTCCTTCCACGACTGCAGCCCCAGCATGGCAAGCTGCACGCCCTTGGCGCCCGCCTCGAGACCGTAGGGCCAGGGCGCATCCTCGGCGACGTGCCTGAGGAACATCTCCCACTGCGCCTTGAAGCCGTTGTCGAAGACGCGGGTCTCCGGCACTTCCTGCCAGGTCTCGAAGAAATCGATGGTCTGTGGCATGTCCGGATTCCACACCGGCTTCGGCGTCGAGGTGCGGGGCTGGATGAAGCACTTGTGGAGACCTGCCACGGCCGATCCCAGTGTCCCATCGACGTGAAAAGTCACGAGGTCGTCGCGCCGCACGCGCGTCACCCATGACGAGTTGATCTGGGCGATTACGCCACCCTTGAGCTGGAAGGTCGCATAGGCGGCATCGTCTGCGTCCGCCTTGTAGGTCGCACCCTTCTCGTCGACGCGCGACGGAATGTGCGTCGTGCCGAGGCACGAGACCGCCTCGACCTCGCCGAAGAGATTGTCGAGCACATAGCGCCAGTGGCAGAGCATATCGAGGATGATGCCGCCGCCATCGGCCTTGCGGTAATTCCACGACGGCCGCTGCGCCGAAACGCCCCAGTCGCCCTCGAACACCCAGTAGCCGAACTCGCCGCGCACCGAGAGCATCTTGCCGAAAAAGCCCGACTGGTTGAGGAGCGCGAGCTTCATCAGGCCCGGCAGGAACAGCTTGTCCTGCACGACGCCGTGCTTGAGTCCCGACGATTTTGCCTTTTTCGCCAGCGCCACCGCCGAATGGAGATCGTCCGAGACCGGCTTCTCGCAATAGACGTGCTTGCCGGCATCGAGCGCCTGCCCCAGCAGGGAGGCGCGCATCTGCGTCGTGCCGGCGTCGAAGAACACCGTGTCCTCGGCATTGGCCAGCGCCGCCGATACGTCCGTCGTCCAGCGCGCGAGCCCATGCCGCTTGGCGATGCGCTCGAGCTTGTCCGCATCCCGTCCGACGAGGATCGGGTCGGGCATCAGCCTGTCGCCATTGGCCAGCACCACCCCGCCCTGCTCGCGGATGGCGAGGATCGACCGCACCAGATGCTGGTTGTAGCCCATGCGCCCAGTGATGCCGTGCATGATGATGCCGAGGCGCTGTTCCGCCATCTCGCTCCCGCCCTTGTCTCATGTTGTAACCAGTTGGTTACTTGCATACAGGGAGGCTGCCGCGACCGTCAAGGGCGCAAGGCCGTCGCGGCGGATCACGAATGGCGGGAAAGACCGGGTCACGGAACGCAGCGCCTCAGACAAAATAGTCCGGATATTGCTGGCGCAACCGGTCGACATCGGGGATCAGCACACTGAGATGCGCCTTGAGGGCGGCGCGGGCCCGCGGCACGTCATGCGCCGCGATGGCGTCGCGGATCGCTTCGTGCTCGCCGATCACGTGCTGCATGCGCCCCTCGACGGGCAGCGTCAGGCGGCGGGCGCGGTTGATCTGCACCTTCACCTGCCGCAGCAGGCGCGACATCGCCGAGAACCCGGCGACCGCGGCGATCGTCTCGTGGAACGCCTCGTCCGCTTCGTGGAAGCCTTCAGTATCGCCGAGCCCGGCGAGCAGGCGCTGCCGCGTCAATACCGCCTCGAGCCGCGCCATTTCCGTCGGGCCGGCGGTGGCGGCGGTGCGTTCGATGGCGGTGTCCTCGAGCGCCTGCCGGATGATCACCGCCTCGGGGATGGAGTTGACCGGCACGCGCGATACGAACGTGCCCGACTGCGGAAAAATGTCGACGAGCCCGTCCTCACCCAGCCGGATCAGCGCCTCGCGCACCGGCGTGCGGCTGACGCCGAACTGCTCGGTGAGCACCTTTTCCTGGAGCGGCGTGCCGGGCACCAGGGCGAGCCGTTCGATGGCGTCGTAGAGTTGCTCGTAGATGGCATCGGCGGTGGTGACCCGGGCGATCGGCAGGCGCTGACCGATGCGGCGGCGCCCTCGCGCTTCGCCCCCAGCCTGCCGCGCCTCACCCTCCATTTGTCCCGATTCCGCCGGCCTGAAGATTGACGTTCTAGTATATTAGTGTATGAAAAAGTCAACGGCGGACCCGAGAGGCAGCGGGAGGAAGAGCAGCGGCGAACCGTGCCGCGCGAGAGAATGCGCAGGCCGAGGCTTGACCCCGGCCGCGGTGCATCCATGATGTAACCGGATCGTTATTTGTTGCAAGCGACGGGTATCTCCAACAGCCGCGCAGCGGGGGAGGTTCAGGAGATGACTGCCTACATCGACCGCCGGCACTTTTTGGCCGGCAGCAGCGCCCTCGCCCTCAGCCTGAGCGCGCTTCCGGCGCGCCGACGGCACGTCGCTCCGCCTCGAATTCTGGGGCTCGCAGCCCCGAGCCGACCTCACCTACAAGGTCACCGCGCTCTACAAGCAAGCGACCGGCACCGATATCACCGGCGCCTTCGCCGGCTGGGGCGACTATTGGCCGAAGCTCGCAACCGAAGTTGCCGGCGGCGCCGCGCCCGACGTGCTGCAGATGGACTACAGCTACATCGTCGAATACGCGACGCGCCAGGCCATCCTGCCGCTCGACGACTATCTCGGCTCGACCCTCGCCATCACTGATTTCGACCAGGACCAGATCGATTCCGGCAAGGTTGGCGGCAAGCTCTACGGCGTGAGCCTCGGCTCGAACTCGGCCGCCATGCTGATCAACACGGCCATGTGGAAGGAAGCCGGCCTCGCCCCGCCCGACCGCAACACCACGTGGGACGAGTTCATCGCCGGCATCAAGAAGCTCACGGCGGCAAAAATCCGCGGCGGCGTCCACGGCGCGTCGGACGGCTCGGGCTTCCAGCCGCTGTTCGAGAACTGGGTGCGCCAGCACGGTAAAGAGATGTTCACGCCCGATGGCCAGCTCGCTTACGACGCGAAGGATGTGTCGGACTGGTTCGCGCTGTGGGCCGATATCCGGAAAAGCGGCGGCTGCGTCGATCCAAGCGAGCAGGCGCTCTATACCGGCACCATCGAGACGGACCCCTTCTCGCGCGGCAAGTCGGCGGCGAGCTTCAACAATTCCAACCAGTTGTTGGGGTACCAGAAGGTCAACCCGGACCCGGTCGTGATCAACAACTACCCACGGCTCGGCAAGGACGGCAAAGGCGGCCACTACCGCAAGGCCTCGATGTTCTTTTCGGTGAGCCCCGACAGCAAGGACCCCAAGGCCGCTGCCGCCTTCATCAACTACTTCGTCACCAATCCAGACGCCGCGAAAATTCTTGGCGTCGAGCGGGGTGTGCCGGCTTCGCCCAAGACGCGCGACGCCATCGCCGCCTCGCTCGATCCGCTGAGCCGCATGGCGCTCGAATATGTGGGCGGGCTCGGCGACCTCGCCGGTCCCCTGCCCCCGGCGCCGCCGCGCAACGCCGGCGAGGTGGGCGTCGCCTTCACCAACATGTCCCAGCAGGTGGCGTTCGAGCAGGTGAGCCCGGCCGATGCCGGGCCGGCGTTCATCGCCCAGGCCAACGACATTTTGAAGCGCGCCACCTAAAGCGCGCCGATTTTTGCTTGCGGATGACGCTGCCGGGAGGCAGCCTCACGGGAAACGACAAAGGGAGGAATAGATGTCACTTCGCTTCGATCGCCGGCAGTTCCTGCTCGGCAGCACCGCGCTCGCCGCGGCCGGCGCCGTGGGGCTCAAGCCCGCCTTTGCCGACGACACCAATTTGCGCCAGATTTTCTGGGGCTCGAAGGCCCGCGCCGATCGCACGACCGGGGTCAACGACCTCTTCACCAAGGCCAACCCCTCGGACAAGATCGCCACCGAATTCTACGCTTGGAACGACTACTGGCCCAAGCTTGCCACCATGACCGGCGGCGGCAATGCGCCCGACATCATCCAGATGGATTACCGCTACATCGTCGAATATGCCAACCGGCAGGCCATCGCCCCGCTCGACGCCTTCGTCGGCAAGGAGCTCGACCTCCACGATTTCGACCAGGACCAGGTCGACGGCGGCAAGGTGGGCGGGAAACTCTATGGCGTGAGCCTCGGCGCCAACTCCGTCGCGCTCATCGTCAACACCGCCGCGTTCAAGGAAGCGGGCGTGCCGGTGCCCGACAACAACACCACCTTCGACGACCTGATAGCGGCCGGCGCCGCCTTCAACAAGGTCGGCAAGATGAAGGTCATCCAGGACGCATCGGGCGTCGAGCCCGCGCTCGAGAACTGGCTGCGCCAGCGCGGCAAGGCGCTCTACACCGCCGACGGCAAGCTCGCCTTCGATGCCGGCGACATGACCGAGTGGCTCAACCTCTGGAAGAAGATGCGCGATGCCGGCATCTGCGTCTCGCCCGACGATCAGGCCCTCGACACCGGCCCGCTCGACCAGACCATGGTCGTCCTCGGCAAGGCCGCCATCACCTTCGCCAACTCCAACCAGCTCGTTGCCTTCCAGGCGCTGATGAAGGACCCGGTGACCATCACCGCGTTCCCGCGCACCGCCAAGGGCTCGAAGGGCGGCCACTATCGCAAGCCCTCGATGTTCTGGTCGATCGCCGGCCAGTCGAAGCTCGGCTCGGACTCGGCCAAATACCTGAGCTACTTCGTCAACAACATCGACGCCAACAAGGTGCTCGGTGTCGAACGCGGCATCCCGGCGTCGGCATCTGTCCGCACGGCCATCGCGCCCGGCCTCAGCGCGCAAGACCAGGTGGCGCTGAACTTCGTCTCTAACCTCGGCGACCTGCTCGGTCCGATCCCGCCGCCGCCGCCCTCGAATGCCGGCGAAATCGACATCGACCTGATGCTCAAGAAAAGCCAGGAAGTCGCTTTCGGCCAGCAGTCGCCGGAGGATGCCGGTCCTGATTTCATCAAGCAGGCCAACGACATTCTGGCACGCAAGGGCTGATATCGATGACCGTGCGTCCACTCGGCGTTGAGGCCGATGCACCAACGGCCGGACGCACGGTCACCACCTCCGGCTGGAGCCGCTTCTGGCGCAAGAACGGCACCGGCTATGCCTTCCTCTCGCCGTGGCTGCTCGGCTTTTTCGGGCTGACCATCGGGCCGGCGCTGATCTCGCTCTATCTGAGCTTCACCGATTTCAACCTGCTGCAGGCGCCGACCCTTGTCGGCGACGCCAACTATGTCCGCATCTTCACCGCGGACCCGAAGTTTCTGCAGGCGCTGCGCGTCACGTTCTTCTTCGTGGTCTTCTCGGTACCGGCCAAGCTCGTGTTCGCGCTGCTGGTCGCGCTTCTTTTGAATCGCGGCTTGCGTGGCCTGCCGATCTATCGCGCGATCTTCTACCTGCCCTCGCTGCTCGGCGCGTCGGTCGCGATCGCGGTGCTCTGGCGCCAGCTCTTCGCCGGCGACGGCCTCATCAACAAGCTCCTCGCGCTGATCGGCATCACCGGCCCGAGCTGGATCTCGAACCCGCGCTACGCCCTCTGGACGTTGGTGCTGCTTTCCGTGTGGCAGTTCGGCTCGCCGATGATCATCTTCCTCGCCGGCCTGAGGCAAATCCCCCAGGACATGTACGAGGCCGCCTCGATCGATGGCGCGAGCCGCTGGCGGATGTTCCGCTCGATCACCCTGCCGCTCCTCACGCCGGTGATCTTCTTCAACGCGGTGATCCAGACCATCGACGCCTTCAAGTCGTTCACGCCGGCCTTCATCATCTCGAGCGGCACCGGCAATCCGATCAATTCGACGCTGTTCTATACGCTCTACCTCTACCAGGAGGCGTTCGGCTATTTCCGCATGGGCTACGCCTCGGCGCTCGCCTGGATCCTCTTGATCATCATCGCCGCGTTCACCGGCCTCTCGTTCCTCTCGTCGCGCTTCTGGGTGCACTATGACAGCTGAAGCGCTCCCGCTCCGTTCGCGCGACGAGCTGCGCGCCGCGAGGCGTGCGCGTCACCGGCGCGTCTCGTTCATCGCGCACGTCATCCTGGTGATCGCCTCGATCGCCATGCTCTATCCGCTGCTTTGGATGCTCTCTGCCTCGTTCCGGCCGCAGAACGAAATCTTCTCGACCGGTTCGCTCATCCCCTCCTCCGTCACTCTCGATTCCTACGTTCGCGGCTGGAACGAGCTGCAGGTAAGCTTTGCCCGCTTCTTCAGCAATTCGCTGGTCTTGTCGCTGACCTGCGTGCTCGGCAATCTCGTGGCTTGCTCGATCACCGCCTTCGCCTTCGCGCGGCTCAAATTCGCCGGCAAGAGTTTCTGGTTCGCCCTGATGCTCGGCACCCTGATGCTGCCCTACCAGGTGACGCTGATCCCACAATACGTGCTCTTCCTCCACCTCGGCTGGGTGAACACCTATCTGCCGCTCGTCGTGCCGAAATTCCTCGCGGTGGATTCGTTCTTCATCTTCCTGATGGTGCAGTTCTTCCGCGGCATTCCCCGCGAGCTCGACGAGGCCGCCTACATGGACGGCTGCTCGACCTTCACCATCTACTGGCGGATCATGCTGCCGCTGTCGCTGCCGGTGCTGACCACCGCCGCGATCTTCACCTTCATCTTCACCTGGGACGATTTTTTCGGCCCGCTGATCTACCTCAACCAGATGCAGAACTACACCGTGACGCTGGCGCTCCGGAGCTTCGTCGACTCGAGCGCCGAGTCCGACTGGGGCGGCCTTTTCGCCATGTCGATACTGTCGCTGGTGCCGATCTTTCTCATCTTCCTCTTCTTCCAGCGCTTCCTGATCGAAGGCATTGCCACGACAGGGATGAAACGGTGAAACGAGGCAATCGGCAGTAGGCAATCGGCAATCGGAGCCGGAACAATGTAGCCTCAGTCCCGACTGCCGATTGCCGATTGCCGACTGCCCTCCAACCCCGGACCCTCCCCATGACCCCTCTCCGCTTTGCCGCCATCGGCATCAACCACAACCACATCTATGGGCAGGTCGAATGCCTCTTGCGCGAGGGGGCGGAGTTCGTTGCGTTCCACGCCATCGAGGACGACCTCGCCAAGACTTTTGGCGACAAGTTTCCGCAGGCGAAGCGCGTGGCGGACCGGGCCGCGATCCTCGAGGACAAGTCGATCGAGCTGGTCCTCACCTCCGCCATTCCCGGCGACCGCGCCGAGATTTCGGCGACCGCCATGCGGCACGGCAAGGACGTGATGAGCGACAAGCCCGGCATGGTGTCGCTCGACGAGTTGCGCACGCTCAAGCACGTGCAGGCAGAGACCGGACGCATCTTCTCGGTGCTCTATTCCGAGCATTTCGAGACGCGCTCGACGGTCAAGGCCGGCGAGCTGGTCCGCGCCGGCGCTATCGGCGAGGTCGTGCATACCGTCGGCCTCGGGCCGCACCGCATCGGCAACTACGGCGCACGGCCCGGCTGGTTCTACGAGCGCTCGCGCTACGGCGGCATTTTGTGCGACATCGCCTCGCACCAGTGCGAGCAGTTCCTGTTTTTCGCCAACACGCTCGACGTCGAAGTGATCTCCGCGACGGTCGGCAATCGCGCCCATCCCGAAACGCCCGGGCTCCAGGATATCGGCGACATGCACCTCCGCGCGCCCAAAGCCACCGGCTTCATCCGCGTCGACTGGTTCACCCCGCAGGGATTGCCGACCTGGGGCGATGGACGCCTCACCATCGTCGGCACCGAGGGCTACATTGAGCTCCGCAAATACGTCGACGTCGCCGGCCGCCCAGGCACGGACCATCTCTATCTGGTCGACAAGGAGGGCATGCACTACATCGACTGCAGCCGGCAGGATCTGCCCTATGCTCGCCAGCTCATTGCCGACATCCGCAACCGCACCGAAACCGCCATGGGGCAGGCCCACTGCTTCAAGGCCATGGAAGTCGCGCTGACCGCGCAGGCGCTGGCGGAGAAGAACCTGGGGAACGCCAAATGAAGACCATCGCCATCGTCGGCTGCGGCATCGGCCGCTCGCACGTAACCGAGGGCATTTTGCCCAACAGCGACAAGTTCAAGCTACTGGCCGTCTGCGACATCAACACCGACCGGCTCACCGCCTTCGCCAAGGAATTCAACATCCCCCGGCAGACGACGCGGTTCGAGGACCTCCTGGCGATGGACGACCTCGACATCATCGACATATGCACGCCGCCCGGCCTCCACCGCGAGCAGATCCTCGCGGCCCTCGCCGCCGGTAAGCATGTGATCTCGGAAAAGCCGCTCGTCGGTTCGCTCGCCGAGGTCGACGAGGTCATCGCCGCCGAGGCCCAGGCCAAGGGCCGCCTGATGCCGGTCTTCCAGTATCGCTTCGGCGAGGGCATCGACCGCGTGAAGGCGATCATCGATTCCGGCCTCGCCGGCCGCCCCTATGCGGCGACGGCCGAGACCTGGTGGAAGCGCACCGCCGAATACTACGCCGTCCCCTGGCGCGGCAAATGGGCGACCGAGCTCGGCGGCGTGCTGATGACGCACGCCATCCATATCCACGACCTCGTGACTTACCTCATGGGCGACGTCGAGCGGCTCTTTGGCCGCGTCACGACGCGCGTCAACTCGATCGAAGTCGAGGATTGCATCTCGGCCTCGGTGCTGCTGAAGAGCGGCGCGCCGGTGACGTTCAGCGCCACCCTCGGCAGCCAGGAAGAGATCTCGCGCCTCCACCTCGCCTTCGAAAACGTCACGTTCGAGAGCGACTACGCGCCCTATCAGCCGGGCACCAAACCCTGGCGCATGCTCTTCGCCTCGCCCGAGATCACCGCCAAGGCCGACGCTCTGCTCGCCGGCCGGCCCGCAGCGCCGTCACGCTACCAGGGCCAGTTCGCGCTACTGGCGACGGCGCTCGAAACCGGCGGCCCGCTGCCGGTGACGACAGTCGATTCCCGCCGCTCACTTGAACTGGTGACGGCGTTCTACCATTCGTCCGAAACGCACGAGGATGTCGTGATGCCCATCGGCCGCGATCACCCGAAATATCGGAGCTGGGTGCCGGCAGCGTTCAGGACCGCGGCGGAGTAATTTCCGCAGCCGTCCCCCCAACCACGGCGTCATCCCCGCGAAGGCGGGGATCCAGTTTGAAACAGCCGCCGTGTTTGCGGCGAACTGGATTCCCGCCTTCGCGGGAATGACGCCGAGGGGTGGGCCGCCACACAATCAGCAGCGAGCCCCCTTCCCCCGTCGATCGGCTCCGTCTTCCTTCTCCCCTTGCGGGAGAAGGTGGATCGGCCGTCAGGCCGAGACGGATGAGGGGTGGGCCGCGGGGATGAAGCTTGTGGCTCACCCCTCATCCGGCGCTATCGCGCCACCTTCTCCCGCAAGGGGAGAAGGACGAGGGTACCTGGCCCCCTGCGCGCTCAGTGCAGAATCTGGCTCAGGAACAGCTTGGTCCGGTCGTGGCGCGGATGGAGGAAGAATTCCTGCGGTTCGTTCTGCTCGACGATCTGGCCCGCGTCCATGAAGATGACGCGATTGGCGACCTGCCGGGCGAAGCCCATTTCGTGCGTCACGACCAGCATGGTCATGCCGGACGCCGCGAGGTTGACCATCACGTCGAGCACTTCCTTGATCATCTCGGGATCGAGCGCCGAGGTCGGCTCGTCGAAGAGCATGATGCGGGGGTTCATGCAGAGCGAGCGGGCAATCGCCACGCGCTGCTGCTGGCCGCCCGACAGCTGGCCCGGATATTTTTGCGCCTGCTCGGGGATCTTCACCCGCTCGAGATAGTGCATGGCGATGTCCTCCGCTTCCTTGCGGGGCATCTTGCGCACCCAGATCGGGGCGAGGGTCAGGTTCTGCATGATCGTCAGGTGCGGGAAGAGGTTGAAGTGCTGGAACACCATGCCTACTTCGCGCCGCACTTCGTCGATCTTCTTGAGGTCGTCGGTGAGCTCGATCCCCTCGACGACGATCTTGCCCTTCTGGTGCTCCTCGAGCCGGTTGATGCACCGGATCATCGTCGATTTGCCGGAGCCCGAGGGCCCGGCGATGACGATGCGCTCGCCCTTGTTCACCCTGAGGTTGATGTCGCGCAGCACGTGAAAGTCGCCGTACCACTTGTTGACGCTGATGAGGTCGACGGCGACCTCGTCGGAGACCTTCATCTGCGAGCGGTCGAGCGGCGCGTCGGGAACGATGGTGCTGTCCGGAAGGCTCATGCGCCAGGTCCTATCGTTTGTAGCCGGTCGCGAGCCGGCGTTCGGTGTATTGCGAATATTGGCTCATGCCGAAGCAGAAGATCCAGAACACGGCGGCCGCAAAGACGAGGCCCGAGGCGGGTGTGGTCGAGGTCGCCCAGGTCGGGTCGGTAAAGCTGTTGCGGACCGTCGAGAGCAGCTCGAAGATCGAGATGATGTAGACGAGGCTCGTGTCCTTGAAGAGCCCGATGAAGGTGTTGACGATCCCCGGGATCACGATCTTGATCGCCTGCGGCAGGATGATGAGCCGCATCATCTGCCAGTAGCCGAGGCCGAGCGCCTTGGCGCCCTCGAACTGGCCCTTGGGCACCGCCTGGAGGCCGCCGCGGATCACCTCGGCCATGTAGGCGGAGGCAAAGAGCGCGACCCCGAGCAGCGCGCGCAAGAGCTTGTCGAAGCTGACGCCGGTCGGGAAGAACAGCGGCAGCAAAATGCCGGCCATGAACAGCACCGTGATCAGCGGCACACCGCGGCAGACCTCGATGAAGAACACGCAGACGGCGCGCACCGCCGGCATGTTCGAGCGCCGCCCGAGCGCCATGATGATGCCGAGCGGCAGCGACATCGCCATGCCCACATAGGAGACGACGAGGGTGAGGAAAAGCCCGCCCCAGACCGCGGTTTCGACCAGCGGCAATCCCGGCATGCCGCCATAGAGCAGAACGCCCGAGATCAGCGGGAACAGGATGAAGATATAGAGCAGGTTGAAGCCCTTATAGGGCGCCGACGGGATGGCCATCGGGATCACGCCCGCCGCCATCAGGACGAAGAAGACGTTGACCCGCCAGCGCTCGGGATCGGGATAGCGGCCGTAGATGAACTGGCCGAAATTGGCCTTGACGAACGCCCAGCAGGCGCCGGCCGTATTGGCGGCGCACGCCTCGCGATTGGGCGCATCCCACGTCGCGTTGGTCAGCGTCCACTGGATGAGCGGGATGAGCACCCAGAGCGCGATGGCAACGCCGACGATAGTGAGGATGGTATTGCCGACGGAGCTGAAGAGGTTAGCCCGCATCCACGGGATCACCCCATGCGTCCGCGTTGGCGGTGGTGACGGCGGCACGACCTCGCGCTGCACGAAGAACACGTCGGTCTGGGACTGGATGTCGCTCATGGCCCAACCTCACGAGCTAGGTCGCGGCGTCGCATCGCCGTAAAGGCCCCCTCACCCGGCGCTGACGCGCCGACCTCTCCCCCAGAGGGAGAGGTGACCCGTCGTACGGCCCCATCCTTACCTCTCCCTCGGGGGAGAGGTCGGTCCGAAGGACCGGGTGAGGGGGCCTTTTGCGCGGCCACAGATCTGTCCATGCTCATCGCTCCGTCAGCGCGATGCGCGCGTTGAACCAGTTCATGCCCACCGAGATGACGACTGAAAGCCCAAGGTAGAACGCCATCCAGATCGCCACGACCTCGATCGACTGGCCGGTCGGGTTGAGCACGTTGTTGCCCACCGCGACGAGGTCGGCAAAGCCTACCGCCAACGCCAGTGAGGAGTTCTTGGTGATGTTGAGGTATTCGCTCGCGAGCGGCGGCACGATGACGCGCAGCGCCTGGGGCAGCACGACAAGCCTGAGCACCGGACCGTTGCGAAGGCCGAGCGCGCGGGCGGCTTCGGTCTGGCCTTTGCTGACGGCCATGATGCCCGAGCGGACGATCTCGGCGATGAACGAGGCCGTATAGACGCCGAGCGCGAGGAACATCGTCGCGAACTCGGGCGGCACGTTCCAGCCGCCGTTGACGTTGAACCGTGTCTTGACCGGCATCTCGAAGGTCAGCGGATCGCCGGTCGCGACGAACACCGCGCCCGTCACGACGACGATGATGCCGAGGGAAATCCAGCCCGTCGGCAGGATCTGGCCGGTCGCCGCCTGCCGGCGGCGCGCCCACATGCGAAATCCCCAGGCGATGAGCAGCGCGACAATGAAGCCGATCGCCGTCTCCATGAAGTTGTCGCCGAACACCGGGCGCGGCATGAAGAAGCCGCGGTTGGAAAGCGACAGCGGCCCG
>Ga0068853_100000564_pt1 | contig 25355 bp, 21 predicted proteins | sample KBSCornC32_FD_65655 | JGI IMG/M metagenome (GOLD analysis project Ga0068853, IMG submission 65655) | Corn rhizosphere microbial communities from Kellogg Biological Station, Michigan, USA - KBS Corn C3-2 | ecosystem: Host-associated > Plants > Roots > Rhizosphere > Soil ... | reverse complement strand
CGACGATCTGGTTGCCGCGCAGGTTCCCGATCCGAAACGTCAGCGCCGGGACCCCGTTCATCGGCGCGATCACGGCCATCCGGCTGAAGACGATGGCCGCGGTCGAGCGCGAAAACTTGGCGAAGACGAGGCCCGTGCTGATGGCCGTCAACAACAGGCTCACGGTCGACTCGATCACCACCAGCGTATTGGCGGCCCGCGAGTCAGGATAAAGGGCGCCGTAGCCGATGGTGCCCATGGTCTGCACACTGAAGAAGAACGCATCGATGAACGAGTGGTGGGAGAGGGGCGCGATGCCCCCCGTCACCATGAACGCCGCCGCGAACGCCATGTTCGCCAGGAGGAACACCCCGCTGATGGTCGCGATCATCACCGGCCAGGGCCATCGCAGAAGCGAGTGATAGAAATCGCGCAAGATCGAGCGCTCGTCGCCGATGACGATGATCGAATAGTCGGCGCCGGGCGGGCGGACGCGTACGGTTCTTCCAGGCACGGCGCCGAGCATCGAGCCGCCGCCGCGGTCCCGCAAGCGATCCTCGACGCGCGGGCATGGAATCGGCCGCGTTTCGGCGCTAGCCTATTTTCGACGCAGTTCTGACCGACGCGGTCTCGCGGGACCGGGGAGGGCGAGCCGGATGGCCGATTCAAAGCACGAGGGATCAGAGACGAACGGCCGGCCGGCCAAGCCGCTGGTGCTGGTGGTCGACGACGAGCCGGGGGTTCGCAAGGCGCTCGAGCGCTATCTCGGCTCGATTGGCTACATCGTCGCCGCGGCCGCCGACGGCGTCGAGGGCCTGCGCATGGCCGAGGCCCTGAAGCCGACCGTCATCCTCACTGACGTGCGCATGCCGGTGATGGATGGCCACGGCTTGTTGAGACGTCTGAACGAGCTGGGCCGCAACAGCAGCGTCGTGTTGATGAGCGGCAGCGGGACCATCGACGACGCGATCGGGGCCATCCGCCACGGGGCCGTCGATTATCTGAAGAAGCCCTGGACCCTGGAAGAGCTGGCGCGGGTGGTCAACCGTGCGCGCGACCTGGCGGAGTCGCTGGATCAGATCGCACACGAGCATCGGGTGCCGGGCGCGCCGGCGACCCATCGCGTCCGGACCGGCACGGGCACGCCGGCCGCCGGCGGAGGCGGAGGCGTGGCCCCGGCCGGCCCGCCCGAGGTCGAAGGACCGCCCCCGATCGACGGTGTGGCGATCGTCGAGCGGGTGGTCGAGCGCGCCACGCGCGACCGTGAGCTCCCCGCGGCGCCGGTGGCGTTCACCCGCCCGGGCTCGCTCGATGCGGGCGCGCTGCGCGCCGCCTTTCCGATTCGCCTCGATGCGCTCACGGCGCTCGTCGATCGCATCTGCCGGTTCTCGGAGGCGCGCAGCCTCGCGATGCGCGGCATCGCCGAGGTCGCCGACGGCGAGCTGGGTCTCGAGCCCCTGCGCTGCCAGCACGCCGGCATGTTGTTCGACGTGGGCGCGATGTGTCTGCTGTCGGCCATCGACGACACGCTGGTCAAGGCGGGGGCGCCCATCGCGGACGTGCCCAAGATGCGGGCGGCGATCGACGCGCGTCACCCCCTGGTCGGGAGCCTCATCCTCGAGACCTGGGGCATCGACGCCGAGCTGGTGAACCTGACCCACGATCACCACGCCACCTCGCTGCCTTCGTCCACCCCCGCGCTGTGGTGCGCGGCCGCCCTGGGCGGCGCGCTGGCCGTTCACCTGACCGGCTTTGGCGACCCTCTCGGAGAGAACGGCCTCACCTCGGACATGCTGGCCCGCTGCGCCTATCGCCTTGGCGTTGGCGACACGACGCTGCGCCGGCTCACGCAGTCTCTGGTGCCCGAGGCCAACCGCATCTGGGAAGCGTAGGGGGGCAGGGCCCCCCTACGAGACCCCAAGATCTCAGACCGCCGCCGGCGCGGCGAAGCCGCACCTCCCGTCGATAAACGCGCTCCCTTCGGTCGCTCTGACGTCCAGGGTAGACATCTGGTGAGATGGGGAGCGACCTCGAGCTGGTTGCTGCTAGCATTCGGCCCATGATCACCCTGCTGCACTTGGTCGTGCTGACGCTGACGGTTTTGGTGCTCGGGCGCGTGCTGCCCGGATTCCAGATCCGGAAGCCCTCCACGGCGGTGATCGTGGCGATCGTCTTCAGCCTGCTGAACTGGGGCCTCGGGTGGTTCATCAAGGTGCTGCTTTTCCTGCCGGCCATCCTGACGCTGGGGCTGCTGTTCCTCGTGCTGCCGCTCATCGTCAACATCGTGATCCTCTGGCTGACCGACAAGTTCCTGGACGCCTTCGAGATCAAGAGCCACCGGACGCTGTTCGTCGCGGGCGCCGCCATCACGCTGGTGAACTTCGTGTTCCACATGGCCGTGCGGTCGCACTACGCGCACAGCTGGCATCCCAACGCCATCGTCCACGGCTGACGCTCTCGTGAATCCGCCGCGGGGGCGGGTCGGTTGACAGCGCCACCGGGCGGCTGCTCTTATCACGCGACGTGGATCTATCGGTCGTCGTCGAGATGGACAACGCGCGGACGGTGGGGCTGGCGGCGGCGCGCCGCCAGCTTGCCGCGCTCGCTGCGCAGGCGGCGGCGTTGCCCCTCCGCGCGGAGCTGCTGGTGGTGCACAATCCCGCGGACATCTCCACGGCCGATGTAGAACGAACCTTGGCCGACGCGGCCGTCCGCGCCTTCGCCCCGGGCCTCGACGTCACCGTCCTGACGGTGCCGGACGCGCGGTACTACGCCCTCAAGAACGCCGGCAGCCGCGCCGCGCGCGGAGCCATCGTCTTGCAGACGGACGCCGACGTCGTGATCGAGGCTGATTTTCTGGCGGCCGTGGTCCGGGCGTTCGAGCGTCCCGAGGTCCAGGTCGTCACCGGGAACACGTACATCCACCCGTGCGAGACCATGCTCGATCGCGCCGTCGCGCTGTTCTGGCACTTCCCCCTGCGCGGCGAGGAGACCACGTCGCGGCCCGGGACGATCATCAACGCCAACAGCGTGGCCGCTCGCCGCGAGCTCTTTCTGCGCTTCCCGTTCCGCGTCGATCGCCGGTTTCGCGGGGCCTGTCAGGACTTCGGCGCGGACCTCCGAGCGGCCGGCCATGTCACCTGGGAAGATCCGGCGATCCGGTGCGGCCATCCCAAGCCGGGGGGCTGGCTGGGCACAGCCCGCCGCGCCCTGTGGCAAGGGCACGACCGGTGCTGGGAACGTCGCTGGCGCCACGAGCCGATGGCGGGCCCGGTCCGCGCCGCCCGCGGCCTGCGCCTGTCCCTGACCGAGGCCCTGGGACGCGTGAGCCGCGGCGCCGTCCGGGTCCGCGCGCGGCCCGTCGAGGTGCCTGTGATCGCCGCGGTCGCGGTCACCTACGAGCTGCTGGTGCGCGCCGGCTACCTGGTCACACGCATCGCGCCCGACGCCATCCCGACCGTCTTCAAAGACTGAAGGGTGGCCGGCCGGCGACGGATCAACGCCGGACGCGGTGCTCGCGGCCGCGCATGCGTGACAGCACCGCGCCATGCGGATCCTGGACGGTGAGGCTCCATTCGTAGGCGTCGGGGCCGAAGAAGTGATCCTCCGCGAGCATCCGCACGCCCCCGCCCAGCTCGGCGGTGCCTACGAAGCTCTGCTTGGCTTCGACCCATTCGTGGTGCAGCACGACCACCTCACCCGTCGGTGCCAGAAAGTAGTGAGCCACGTACTTGCCCGCCGCTCCGGCGCTCGCGTCGAGGGACCACAGCCCCACGAACGAGGTGCCGTTCGAGCCGCTGCCGCGCTCCTCGAGAAAGGCGCCCCCCAGGGTCCACGCGAAGCGATTCTCCTGCGTATAGGTGGTGGGTTTTCCAGTGCCGGCCTCCACCGTGACCTCGCCACGCCAGGCGCCGACGTAGCGCTGGAGAGGGGCCTTCGCGGGGACTCCGGCGGCGGCCGGCTCAGCGGCCAGCGCCGCGGGACGTGGGCTCGAGGCGGCAAGCGTGAGGGTGGCCAAGGTGAGGATCAGGCGGCGGCTGATGGTCATGCCCGCACCAAAGCACGACTGAAGCCGCGCCCGCTTCACGCGGGTTGCGGTTCGTTCATGTTTCTTGCGCAGAAAGCTCAGGGGCGTGGGAAGCGTCGAAAGGCGGACGGGGCGTGGCCCGTCACCGCGCGGAAGCGTGTCGCCAGCTGGCCGCTCCCGCGAAAGCCCGCGCGGCGCGCGATCTCGGAGATGGGCAAGGTCGACGTGGTGAGCAGCCGCTTGGCCTCTTCGATCCGACAGCGCACGACGTAGGCGTGCGGTGAAAGCCCGGTGGACACCTTGAAGGCTCGCGCAAAGTGGAAAGGGGTGAGCCCGGCCACCGCCGCCAGCTTCCCGAGACGGATCGACCCCGTCAGGTGAGCCGCCACGTACTCGCGGACCCGCCCCAGGGAGAAGGGTGCCAGCCCTCCCCGTCGAGGCGCCGGTGGGGCGGTGACGGCGCCGTGTCCGCGGAGCAATTGCCGCGCGAACAAGGTCGTCGCCAGCTCGCCGAAAGAGAGCTCGGCGCTGTCGGGCTGATTCAGCCCTTTGGCCAGCTCGAGCAGCAGCTGGCTCAGCAGCGGATCGCGCACGTGGGTCCACCCAGGGTCCAGCGAAAGCCTCGCGCTTCCGTCCGCGCCGTCGCTCACCTCCGACGGATCCAGGTAGAGCTCGAGGATGTCGAGGGTGCGGCCCTGGCCACGGCTGCTCCAGCACAGCTCGGTCGGGGCGGCCCCTGCTCCCGAGATCGCGAGCTCTCCGGGCGCGACCTCCGAGCTGCGCCAGCGACTCGTCCCCAGCTCGCGCGACTCGACGCGAAAGCCCGCGTTCAGGGCCATGACCACGTGGTGCACGGTGCTGGCAGGCTCCAGGAAGCCACGCACGTGAGCCGGTTCCCGGCACATCCGGGCCACGGCGTGGGGCCACTCTCGCGACACCAGCGTCGGGGCGGGCAAGATCGCGCGGGCCAGCTTCGCGCTGGCGCCGTCACCGGGTTCGTCCGCGCTGTTTCCGTAGGGGCGAGCCTGCTTGATCACGGCGTTCCTCACGTCCGGAATGCGTTCGAGCCAACCCCGACATTCAATAGATGCAGAGCCGTCAACACCGCGGACCAGATCATGGCGGCGTCGATGATGGAGCGAAACCCGCGGGGCCTCAAGGTCCGTCGGACCTCCCGGCGGAGACGTGTCCGTCGAGAAGAGGCCTCAGCGCTGCGGGCTCGTGGAAGGAAGGGGGGCCTCCGAGCGCGGAACGAACACGGCGGTCGCGAACCATTTCTCGACGTCGGCGGCGTGGGCCGCCAGGAGCTCGGGCGTCCCCATGGCGGTCACGATGAATTGCTGCTCGGCCAGGATCGCCCGCCGCTCGCGGATGCGCAGCGGCGCGCCCGCGTCCCCGCTGGGACCATCGACGATCACTTCGCACGCCGGCAGAGACGCCCCGGACATCGTCGTCTGAACCGCGGTCTGCACCGTGACGTTCTCGATGACCGCGAACAGCGGCCCGAAGGCCATGCGCCAATCCGTGCGCTCCGGGTCCTCGGGCGGCGCGTGGCCAGGCTCGATGGTGTAGATCTTGGCCAGCAGCGCCAGCGGGGTCTGCGAGGTCTGCGAGGCCGGCAGGAGGTACTTGAGGACCATCACCGTGAACCCATCCCCCTCGCGCTGGGCCTCGTCGTATTCCCAACCTTCGTCGAGCGGCGCCTCGAGCACGCGAACCGCCCCACCAAAGGCCACGTGCGAGATCACCGAGAACCGCCCCTTCGCCAGCCGCTCCGGCGGCGCCGCCTTGCTCCCCAGCAGCTTGCCCACAAGCTCCGAAAAGAAGCCCATGCCGCCAGCATAAACCCGCCGCGCCCCGGTCTCGACCCGCCGAGGACCACGGCGCGCGGATCGTCTCCTCAGTACGGGCTCGTGTTGCCCAACCGTTCGAACAGATAGCTGGTCAGCCTCTTGCCCGGGGCGCAGAATCCGCGCGCGCTCACGGCGGCCATGTCCGCCTGCAGCCGCCTCTCGTTGGGCCACGGCCACAGATCATCGCCCGTCACCGACTCGAACCCGGGCTCGCCGAAGAGCGCGCCCGAGGCACCGACGCGCTTCATGATCTCCGCGCCCACCTGTCCTCCGCCGCTGCCCGCGGTCTTGAGCGCCCCGCCGGCTTCGATCCGCAGCGGGAAGAGCAGCCCGTTGGCCCGCGGGTCGGAGGTGATCGCGCCGCCCGAGCTCGAGCCGAAGGTGTTGTTGAACCCGCCGTTGCCGGCTCCCGCCTGGAAGGCCGTTTCGCTGTTCTCGAGGATGGAGTTGGTGACCGTCATCGTGCCGCCGCCCGCCCAGCGCGCGAACCCGTACGCGCCGCCGATCTTGGTGATCCGGTCGTAGGTGACGGTCTTGGTGCCGCTGCCGTTGTGCGCGATGCCCTGCGCGGTGTTGTACGAAACGAAGTCCTCGACCGAGCAGTTGGTGACCGTCTTGGGCCCCTCGATGGCGAAGGCGTTGTTGGGCCCGTCGAACGACATGCACCCTTGCCAACGATCGTTGTCGTAGGGCGTGGAGGTGGTGGAGTTTGCCGGGCCGTAGTAATCGGCCTCGTACCCGTCCAGATCTGCGGCCGGGTCCACCGAGAGGCAGTTCTGCAGCCGCACGTTGCGCGACTCGTAAACACTGAAGACGCCTTGCGGGTTCTGCTGGTCGTAGCTCCACCCGCCGTCGTGGCGCGCGACCACGCGACGCAGGACGATGTTTTGCGCGTTGTAGATCAGCACCTTGTAGCGGCCGCCCAGCCCATACACCCAGCAGTCCTCGAGCAGGACGAACTCCGCGCCGGGCGTGGCGTCGTTGGTGCCGATGGCCACGCTCACGCTGTTGCCGCTCGTCGGACCGCCCTCGAACGCGGAGCGAAAGAATTTGAGATAACGACCCTGGATGCTCTTCTGGTTGCGGCTCGACCACCTGAGCCCTTCGAACTGGGTGTAGAACGCTCCTTGCGGGATCTGGAGCTCGGACGTGATCGTGACGGCGCCGTCCGTCTCGGCCTTGATCACGTTCCAGGCGGTGGCCAATCCGGCTTTGAGCGTGGTGATGTCGTTGGCGTTCCCGCCGTACGTACCCGAGCGGATGAGAACGGTGCCGCCGCCCGCGGACGGGAGCAAGGCGATGCCCGACGGAATGTATTTCTTGGGGCTTGCCGACGTCCCCGTGCCGCTGTCGTTGGCCGCGGCCGCATCGACGTAGATGCTGGGACCGCTGACCCCTCCCCCACGCCCGGCAGCCCCGCCGCCGGCGCCGGCGGCGCCGGTCGACACGCCGGAGCCGCCGATCAGGCCGGAACCAAGGCCACCCGCATACCCGCCGCCGGACCTATCCCCCGCGCCGCCGCCGCCTCCCGCGACCCTCCCATCACAGGCCGGGAGAAGGGCGGCGGTCAGGAGAACGCGAACGAGGAGGGCCTTCATGTCGTCATCATTGATCGGCCGTTCCGCCAGAAACCGAACCACGCGTTTTCAACCATGCGTAGGAGGGCGGCGAATGTTCGTGTGGTTCCGACTCGTTGAGGCGGCCCCAACGGAAAGAGTGGCGAAATTGACGGAAGCGCGGCAACGGTTAGCCTGATCTCGTGGAAAGCCGCAAGGCTTGGCGGAACCGCGATGCGACGGCGGGCGAGGGCGTGCTCGCCTTGCTCGAGGCGCTGCGGATGGGGCTCGGGGCCGACAGCGTCGGCCTGTTCGACGACGACCGCGCCGAGGCCGAGCCCGAACGTGCGGCGGCCGCGGGCGGCGCGCTGAACTTCTGGGACTCTTTCGGCGAGCGCCCCTGTGCGGAGATCGACTGGGAGGGCTGGTACCGGACGCTGCGCGCCGACAAGCGCGTCGATACGACCTGCCGCTGCGGCGGCCAGCACCGGCTGTGCGGCTTCTTGATTCACGGGCGCTGGATCCTGCTGCTGGTCGTGCCGCCGGAGCTCCCGGCGGGCGGCGCGGTGACCATCGCCTCCTCGCTGCGCGCCCTGGCCGAGAAGCTGCCGCCCGCCATGACGCCCGACGAGCAGCGGCAGGCGGGGCTGGGAGCGGAGCCCAGCGTGGAAGAGACGGCGCCCGTCAATTCGGTGCCGGCGCTCGCCGGCCCGATCTGGTGGGTGCGCCGCCGCCCCGAGTAGCGCCAGGGTGACCCGAGCGCGAGTCGCGCGTCTGGTTTGGGACGCCGGATGGGCCCGTGGTATCAACGATGGGTCGTCATGAATTCCGGGGCAGGGACGACGACGGTTACCGAGGCAGCGTCGGCCGCGACGCCGCTCGCCACGGACAACCTGGCCCTGGTGTGGCGGTTTCCGCTCGGCAACCTGCCGGCCATCGACCTCAGGCTTCCGTGGGTCACGACGAACGCGACCGCGACCGCGCCCGAGCAAGGAAACGACCTGGTCCTGGGGCGGGACGCCGGGTGCGCGGTCCAGCTGAGCGGCTCGGATGTCTCGCGCCGGCACGCGGCGCTGCGCCGGCCCTCGGCCGGTGCGGGCGCGGTCATCGTGGACCTCGGCAGCCGCAACGGCATCTTCGTGAACGGGCGGCGCGTGGCGGAGGCGGCGCTCGGCCCCGGCGACGTCGTACGGCTGGGAGGTTGGGTGGGCGTGGTGACCGCGACGCCGGGCGAGGTCGTCGAGGTGACTCCCGGCTTCTGGGGCGGGGCCGCCTTGCAGGCGGCCCTGGCGCCGCTGCGGCAGGTGGCGGCGACGGACCTGCCCGTGATCCTTCAGGGCGAGACCGGGACGGGCAAGGAGCTCGTCGCGCGCGCCCTGCACGGCTGGAGCGATCGGAGCGGTCCGTTCGTGGCGGTGAACTGCGCGGCCTTGCCCGAGGCCCTGGCCGAGGGCGAGCTGTTCGGTTACCGGCGGGGCGCCTTCACCGGCGCTGATCGCACCAACCCGGGGTTCTTCCGCAACGCCGACGGGGGCACGCTCCTGCTCGACGAGGTGGCGGACCTGCCGCTCGGCGTGCAGGCCAAGCTGCTGCGCGCCCTGGAGCAGCGCGAGATCCAGCCGCTCGGCGAGTCGCGGCCGGTGCCCGTCGACGTGCGGGTCGTGGTGGCGGGCCAGCAAGCGCTCGGTGAGCTGGTGCGCGCGCAGCGGTTCCGGGCCGATCTGCTGGCGCGCCTGGACGGCCTGTCCGTCCGCTTGCCGCCGCTGCGGCAGCGGCGCGAGGACGTCCTGCCGCTGTTCTCGCGCTTGCTCGACAGCCTGGGGGCCGGGCGGGCTCCCGCCTTCGAGTGCGACTTCGCCGAGCGGCTGTGTGTGCACGACTGGCCGTTCAACGTGCGCGAGCTGGTCTTCCTGGTGCGACGCCTCCTTGCCTTGTACGGATCGGACCAGACGCTGCGGGCGCACCACCTTCCGGCGCGCATGCTCGAAGAGGGCGGCGCGGGCACCCCGGCTGGCGCGCCCGGTGATGCGGCGCCGGGCGGTGACGGCGGCGCCGCCGCCCCGGGCGCCGAGCCCATCCAGCTACCCGCCCTGATCGTCGCGCTGCGCGCCTCGGGCGGCAACGTGGCCCGGGCGGCCACGCTCCTGGGGATCAGCCGGCAGCGCGCCTACCGGTTGATGGAAGGGCAGTCCGTCGATCTCGAGTCGATCCGGGGCACCACCGAGAGACCGCGATGACGAGCGGCGGAGACGCCGACCGGCTCGGCCAGCTGGTGGGCGGAAAGTACCGGGTCACCCGCTTGCTGGCCCGCGGCGGCATGGGCGTGGTCTACGAGGCGCAGCACGCGGTGGTGCACCGGCGCTTCGCCATCAAGTTCCTGCGCCGTGATCTCGCCGAGCGTCGCGACATCCTGGCTCGCTTCCAGCGCGAGGCGGAGACGGCCGGCGCGCTGCAGAGCGAGAACGTCACGGCGGCCGTCGACTTCGGCGTCTCCCAGGACGGCGCGCCTTACATCGTCATGGAGTACCTGGTCGGCGAGAGCCTGGCCGACCTGCTCCTGCGCGTCGGACGCCTGCCCCTCGAGCGGGCGGCGGATCTGGTGGTGCAAGCGTGCCGCGGGGTCGCGGCGGCCCACGCCGCCGGGATCGTCCACCGCGACCTGAAGCCGCACAACCTGTTCGTCGCGCGACGCGACGACGGAGGCGACCTGCTGAAGGTGCTCGACTTTGGCGTCGCCAAGCTGCAGGCCCTCGAGGACGCGGGGAGCGCCACGCGCACCGGGACCTTGCTGGGGACGGCCGCCTACATGGCGCCGGAGCAGGCGCGCGGCGACTCGGTCATCGATCACCGGGCCGATGTCTATGCTCTGGGCGCCGTTCTCTACGAGCTGGTGTCGCTGAAGCGTCCCCACCCGGGCGCCTCGCAGAACGCGATCCTGCATCACATCGCCACGCAGCCGGCGGTGCCGCTGGGAGCCGTGCAGTCGGACCTGCCGCCGGCGTTCGTCAATCTCGTGGAGCGGGCGCTCGCCTCCGACCCGGCGGCGCGGCCCGCGTCGGTGGAGGCGCTGGCGCGCGAGCTAGGGCCCTTCGCGCGGCGGCAGGTCTGGCCGGCCGGGCCGGACAACACGGAGGCCGCGCCGGCGGAGCCGCCGTCGCTCCCCCCGGCGGAGCCCGAGGCGCCACCGGCGCGCGGCGGCCGTCCTGTCGCGGTCGCCTCGGACGAGCCGACTCGCAGGCCAGCTCCGCCGCCGGCCGGTCGGAGCCGGGCGAAGTGGCTGGTCGGGGGATCGCTCCTCGTGCTCGGCGTCGCCCTGCTGGTCGCTCGCGCACGAACGGCTGAGCCGTCGCGCGCGCCGGCGCCGGACGGCGATGGCCCTCGGGCGGCGGCCTTTGCCGGCGGCGGCACGGGCCGGGAGAACGGCGCTGGTGGGCCTCCGGCCTCGGACCTCGGGCCCCGGGAAGAGACGTCGTCGGACGGAGATGTGCGTCCGAGGCCCGAGGCCCCACCGCGGCCCACGCCCGCGCGGGCTGGGACGCCGGCTGTCATGCCGCCCGCGAACATGGAACCGCCGGACGACAACCGGGAGCCGGTCGCGCGTCCGCCCGTTGCAGGTTCGCCGGCGCCGGCTCAGTCGGGGTCTGGCGGACGTCCGGCCGCTCGGAAGGGGACGTCCGCCGGACGTCCGGCGGGCCGCGCGTCCCCGGCGCCGGCGCCCTCTTCGGGGAAGCCAACGCCGGCATCGACGACTCCGGCGTCGCGGACCGGGGCGGGCGACCGCAATCTGCTGGGCCCCGCGTTCGATTCGGTCAATCCTTACGAGTGATGGCATCCGACGTGCTGAACATGACCTCCGACCTGCGATCAGACGTCCCCTCCGATCTCCCGTACGAGGACGAGACCGAGGTCTGAGGAGAGACGATCACCCTGCGAGCACCGTTCTTCGTCGCGCTCTCTCTGTCCGCCGCCATCGTCGTCGTGGGGGGCGGATGGGCGCCCTGTCGCGCCGCCGAGACCGCGCGCGAAGCGGCGGCCGCCGACTACGCCCGCGGGATCGCGCTCGCCAACGACGGGCTCTACGAGGCCGCGCTGGAGCAGTTCGACAGCGCGTACACGAAGAGCCCCCACTTCGCGGTGCTGTACAACATCGGGCAGGCGCAGATCGCGCTCGGACACCCGCTGGAGGCGATCGCCGCGCTCACGAAGTACCTTCACGACGGCGCTGATCAGGTCCCGCTCAGCCGGCGCGAGCAGGTCCAGGCGCAGCTCGGTTTGCTCGAGGCACGCATCGCCGAGCTCACCATCATCACGGACACCCCGCGCGCGGTCATCCGCGTCGACGGGCGGGAGGTCGGCAGGGCCCCTCTGTTTCAGCCCATCCGCCTGGCCGCCGGGCCGCACGTCATCAGTGCCACCACGCTTGCCGGCGCCGAGGTGACGCGCACCGTGCTGCTGGGTGAGGGCGAACGCCAGAGGTTGGAGCTCGCCCTGGCGGGTGCGGCGCCCGCGCGAAAGCCGGCGTCGGCCGCCCCCTCCGCGCCGCCACCGGTGCCCGCCTCGCCGCCCCTCGAGCCGGCTGCCCCGCCGCCGCTCGCGCCGATCACAGCGCCGGCCCCTTCATCGCCGGCCGCTCCTGCTGCCCGCGGCCCGTTCTTGCGCCGGGCTTCCTACGCGGTTGCGGCGGCGGGCCTCGCCGCCGAGGGGGCCGCGCTCGGCGTCTATCTCTGGAACCGCCATCGCTATGACGACTGGCAGGCAGGCAACGCGGCGCTCGCGACCACCACCCAGGGGTCCGCCGCGTATCGAAAGCAGGCCCTCGCGAACAACGATCTGGCGTCCTCGCTGACCAGCGCGAACCACGCCATCCTGGGGCTGGCGATCGGCGGCGGCGTGGCCCTGGCAGGCGCCGTGACGATGTTCCTCCTCGATCAGCGCGAACGGCACCGCAGCGGGGAGTTCTCGCTTGGCTGGGCGCCCGGCGGCGCCACGACGGTGGAGTGGAGAGCCTGCTGGTGATGCGCGTGAAGGCTCTCCGGCGCGCCCGCGTTCCCGTGGGCCTGGCGGGCACGGTAGGGGTGGCCGCTGCTGCGCTCGCCGGCTGTTTCGACGTTCACTCCGTCGATCCGGGCCCCGTCGTGCTCGACGATTTCGAGAGCCATGACAACCGCATGCCGGCCGATCCGGACTTCTCGATCTGGAGCTGCGGCAAGTACAACCCGCCCACGAATGAGGGCGTGAGCTGCGACTACGCCATGCCGGGGTACGACAGCGACTATTCCTTCTCACTTCAGGCGGAGGTCACTGACGACCGGGACTTGAGGATGGATCACGCCGGGGCGGCCCTGGTGACCCACGTCGTGGGTGACCCGGTGGACATGACCAGGTTCGAGACGGTCACTTTCGCTGCCAAGGTCGTGTCGGGAAATCCGCCGCTGCCGTCCCAGGCCCAGCTGCTCGTCGAGCTCTTTTGCAAGAACGCCAAGACCGAGGACGGCACCCGTTCGGACGAGCTGCGGGTCGATCAGGTCGCGGCGTTCAAGAACGACTGGCTGGTGGTCCCGCTCGAGATGCGGAACTTCACCACGCTGACCAGCTCGACCCACATCAAAGGGGGGACTTTGGCTTGCCTCAAACAGGTCGACAGCGTGCGGTTCGCGGTGAACGCCGAGCTGGAGGACGGCGGCAGCGCCCGCTTCACCCTGTGGATCGACAACATCACCTTCCAGTAGGGCCACCCATGCATCGAGCCAACCACCTCACTCGACGGATCCGGCGATCGCTGGACGTCCTCCTGCTGGCGGGGGTAGTGGCCTGTTCGTCGTGCGGGGCTGCCGGGCCTCCGGCCGCGACGGTCACGCTGATCGACGACATGGAAGGCTTGACGGGCGTGATCCCGTGGATCCCTCCCGCTGGCAAGGCGCCTGGGAGCTGGTTCGTTCAGACGGACTGCACCGAGAACGATCGCATCTCGCCTCGGCCCTGGACCGTCCCCGGCGGGGGCTGGGCCTACGACGAGCTACCGACGCCGCACGAGACCTGGCCCGGGGTCACGAGCACCCACGCCGCCCGCCTGCGGACCGCGATCCCGCTCGACAGCGTTTGGGGCGCGGTGATGGGCGTGGACCTCCTTCCCGAGATTCCGAAGATCGGCGCCGATGGGCAGCCGCTCGCCGCGGTCGAGCCGGTCACGGGCCTCGGTTGCCGCCAGCCGACCACCCGCGACTACGACGGTGAGACGGTCGACCTGTCGGCATACACCGGCGTCACGTTCTGGGCCATGGCCGAGCCGAGCGGCCTGCACACGATCCGGGTCCACGTGCGCGACCAGAGCACCGATCCGCGTGGGGGTGTCTGCACCACCGACCATCCGGACAGCGACGTGGACTGCTACAACGACTTCACCTTCCCGGTGGCGCTCACCGACACGTTCACCCGGTACACGGTCGATTTTTCGAGCCTGCGCCAGGATCCTTCCTGGGGCGTGCTGTCGCCCTCCGAGGTGGTCGATCTGCAGCACGTGTATGCGATTGCGTTCCAGGCCGACCTGCCATCGTGCGCGTTCAGCGATGTCGAGAAATGCGCCGGGTCCGAGCCCCCATCCTTCACGCTGGATTTTCGGATCGACGATCTCTACCTGGTGAACCGGAGGCCTTGAGGGCTCTCGCGTGGTGTCCTGCGGCGTCCTGGACGTCCGCGGACGTCCGCGGACACCGGCGCGCGGCGCGGCCGGCTCGATGGCCGCCCGAACCAGGCGGCTCCGGCGAGCGGCGTCGCTGGCGCGGCCGTTGCTGTTCGATCGCCTCGTGCCTGATCAGCTCTTGGATCGCCGCGGTCAGTCTCGTGGCGCGAAGCCAGAACGCTCTATCACCTTCGACCGAGGGGAGGCCGACGCGGCCCTGGCGGCGGCGCTGATCGAGGGGCGGCCCGAGGCCCCGAGACAGGCGTGGACCCAGCTCGAGCCGCTGGTGTGGTGGACGCTGGCCCGTCGCTATCCGAGCCTCGCGTTCTGCCACCAGGACCTCCGGCAGGAGGTGTTCCTGCGGCTGTTCGCGCGCATCAGGGAGCTGCGCGACCGGCGCGCGCTGCGCCCGTTCGTCCTGGGGATCTGCATGGGCGTGGCGCAGAACGAGCTGCGGCGGGCCACGCACCGACGGATCGAGCTGCCCATCGATCTGCACGAGAGTGAGACGCCCGGACGGGAGCCCCCCGTCGAGGCGCGCCAGGCCATCGCCGGGCTGGACCTGGTCCTCGCGCGAAGCAACGCTCAGGACCGGGCGCTGTTCGTCGCGCGCCACGTCGAGAAGCGCGGCGTGGAGGAGATCGCGGAGCTGGCCGGGTGGAGCGTGGGCTCCACCAAGCGACGCCTGGCGCGCGCCACCGAGCGGGTGGGCCTGCGCCTTCGGCGCGAGCCGGCGCTGGCCGACTACGCGGCGAACCTGCCGGCGGCGTGAGCGGCCGCCGAGGCCCGGAGCCGCTTCCTCACCGGAGCGCTCACGACACCGTCATTTCTTGGTGGGCCTGGGCGCGTTCCCGCTGGCACCGGACCCCGCGCTTCTGGTGGTTGCCTGTCGCGCGAGAATCTTCTCCATCTCGTCCATGGTCGCGCTCATCTCGCTGATGGCCGCGTCGAAGGGCGCCGACGTCGTCATGTCGACGCCCGCGTCCTTCAACAGCTCGACGGCGTACTTCGAGCTGCCCGACGCCAGCATCTTCAGGTAGGCGTCCCGCCGCGGAGTCGCGGGCGCGCCGCCACCGGGGGCGGCCTTGGAGGCCTCCTCGCGGATTGCCCGCGCCAGCGCCGTCGAGGCGACCATGCTGGTCGCGTACTGATACACGTAGAAGTCGTAATAGAAGTGCGGCACGTAGGCCCACTCGATGGCCAGGAGGTCGTCGACCTGACAGACCGTCTTCGAAGGCTGTTGCTCGTGGCCGTAGTAGGTGCGCGCGATCTTCAGGTACAGCTTGGACAGGTTCTCGCCGGTCAGCGGCTCACCGCGCTCGGCCTGCTCGTGGAAGGCCAGCTCGAACTCGGCGAACTGCGTCTGGCGAAACAGCGTGGTGCGCAGGCCATCGAGCAACGTGCCCAGCAAGTAGAGGCGGGTCGCGTCGTCCTTGGCGTGCTCCAGCATGTAGTGGATCAGCAGGTTCTCGTTCAGCGTCGAGGCGACCTCGGCCACGAAGATCGGGTAGTCGGCGGTCGGATAGGGCTGCGCCGCGTGCGACAGCGCCGTGTGCATCGAGTGCCCCGACTCGTGGGCCAGCGTCGTCAGGTCGTCATAGCGGCCGTTGAAGTTCAGGAGCTGGTACGGGTGGACGCCGTACACGCCGGTCGAGTACGCCCCCGAGCGCTTGCCGGGTGACGGCAGGTAATCGGTCCAGCCGCTCTCGAACCCCTTGCGCAGCCCCTCGGTGTACTCCTTGCCGAGCGGCGCGAGGGCCTCGAGCGTGATGGTCCGCGCCTCCTCCGGCTGGAAGCGAAGGTCGACGCTGGCGACCAGCGGAACGTAGAGGTCCTGATAGCGGAGCACCTCGAGCCCGAGCATCCGCTTGCGCAGCGCCAGGTAGCGGTGAAGCGTCGGCAGGCTGCGGTGCACGTCGTCCAGGAGCTGGCGGTAGATCGCCGGCGGGATGTTGTCCTGGAACAGCGCCGCCTCCAGCGTCGAGTCGAAGTGCCGCACGCGCTTGTCGAACAGGTGCGCCTTCACGGTCGACGACAGCGTCGCCCCGAACGTGCGCTCGTAGGTCTTCAACGCGCCGAAGAACGCGGTGAACACGTGGTCCCGATCGGCCGCGCTGCGCGACTGCCGGTGCAGCGTGAACGCCGACGCGTCGAGGCGTACCGACTCGCCCGTGGACAGCTTGATGGTCGGGTAGGGCAGGTCGGCGTCCGACAGCACCCCGCGAACCTCGCCGCCGGCGCGCGCCAGCTCGCTCGCCTGCGCGACGACCTCCTCCTCGGCGGCCGCCAGCGTGTGCGGCTTGCGGCGGATCGTCTCCTCCAGATACACGCGGTAAGGCGCCAGCTTCGGCTCCCCGGCCACGAACTTGCGGATCTTGGCGGGCGCCAGCGCCAGGATCTCGGGCCGCACCCACGAGCTCTGCGCGGAGAACGCGGTCACCAGCTCCTCGGCCGCCTGCTTCATCTCGCGCGGCCGCGCCGCGCGGATGTCCTCGTCGGACAGGCTGTTCGCGTAGACGATCAGGCGCGAGAGCGCGCGGTCCAGGTCGAACATCGTTTGCAGACCGGCGAGCAGCGCCTTCGGCGACTGGCCCAGCTTGCCGCGATGCTTGGCCAGCTCGGGCAGACGCTTGCTGAGCTCGGCCTTGGCCGCCGTCCAGGCATCCTCGGTCGGGTAGAGATCGGCCAGGTTCCACTTGAACCGATCGGGGATGTCCTTCCGCTCGGGGGCGGCCGTCGAGGTTGCTGCTGTTCCCATCATCATGGCGACCATTCCTGACCAGGTGCCGAACCACCCGAGCGCGTGCCGTCTGCGGTTCATGAGGCAGGCACGATACCGACCGCCTCGACGTCCGGTCAATCGCGCGGGTCCGTGCACCAGATGCCTTGCTGGCTTGGAAATGTCGACGAACGGAAGCAAGCTCCGATGGCGACCCGGGCGTCAAAGCGAGCGCAGCGAGCGGGTCCAAGCACCCGGAAGGCGCGGCTTCGCCGCGCCGGCGTGGTCGGCCTGCTTCGGGGTGGGCACGCGGGAGGGCCTGCCCCTCCCGCGTGCGGCGAAGCCGCGTCAGGACCTGCGTAGCTTGTCGAGGCCCGCGAACGGGTTGTTGAACGGCGTGCGCGGCGCGGGCGCCGACGTCGGACGATTCCCGGGCGCGGGCCCCGGACCGCGGCGCGCGGGCTCGCGGCCCCCCGCGCCACCCCCTCCGCCCCCGCCCCGCGGGCCGCCCGCTTCATCGCGCGCGCGCGCCGGCTCGTCGGCGCCGCGCGCGGTCTTCATCGTCAGCGCGATCTGTTTGCGATCGACCTTCACCTCCAGCACGCGGACCGTCACGCGATCGCCGGCGCTCACCACGGCGCGCGGATCCTTCACGAACTTGTCCGACAGCTGCGAGATGTGGACCAGGCCGTCCTGGTGCACGCCGATGTCGACGAACGCCCCGAAGTTCGTCACGTTGGTGACGATGCCGGGGCAGACCATCCCGGCCGTCAGGTCCGACAGCGTGTGAATGTCCTGCCGGAAGGCGAACGCCTGAAAGCCCTCGCGCGGATCGCGGCCCGGCTTCTCCAGCTCGCGCACGACGTCCTCGAACGTGAAGTCGCCCAGCTCGGCGCGCAGATCCTTCGCCTCCTTCACCACCTTCACGCCGGCCCCCAGCAGCCCGGCCACGGGGACGGCCAGGCGCGCCGCCAGCCGCTCCAGCACGGCGTACCGCTCCGGGTGGACGCCGGTGTTGTCGAGGGGGTTCGTGGCCTCGGGGATGCGCAGGAAGCCGGCCGCCTGCTCGAAGCACTTGGCCGAGAAGCGCGGCACCTCCAGCAGCTCGGCGCGCGAACGGAACAGCCCGGCGCTCGCGCGCCGCTCGACGATGGCGCGCGCCAGCCCCGGCCCGATCCCGGAGACATGCGCCAGCAGGTGGGCCGACGCCGTGTTCAGGTTCACGCCCACCTGGTTCACGCACGAGTCCACGACGGCGTCGAGGCTCTTCTTCAGCGCGTTCGGCGACACGTCGTGCTGATACTGGCCGACGCCGATGCTCTTGGGATCGATCTTCACCAGCTCGGCCAGGGGATCCTGCAGGCGGCGCGCGATCGAGATGGCGCCGCGGATCGTGACGTCGAGGTCCGGGAACTCCTCGCGCGCCGTCTCGCTGGCGCTGTAGACGCTGGCGCCCGACTCGCTGACCATCACCACCGGCACGTCCAGGTTGCCGAGCTTCAAGGCCTCGCGCGCGAAGGCCTCCGTCTCGCGGCCGGCGGTGCCGTTGCCGACCGCCACGGCGCGGATGCCCCCTTTGACGATCAGCTCCGCCAGCACCGGCGCCGCGCTGGCCTTGCCGGCCGGCGTCTCCAGGTGCATGAGCCCGCTGCCCACGTACTTGCCCGAGCCGTCCACCACCGCCAGCTTGCAGCCGGTGCGGATTCCGGGATCGATCCCCAGCACCGCCTTCGGTCCGAACGGCGCGGCCAGCAGCAGCTTGCGGACGTTCTCGGCGAAGACCGCGATGGCCGCCTCGTCGGCCACCGCGCGCAGGGCCTTGTGGACCTCGCTCTCGATGGCGGGGACGACGTGCCCGCGCAGGGCCAGGCGCGCGGCCCGCTTCAGCAGCGGCGCTCCCGGGAATGACGGGACCGAGCAGGCGGCCGCCTCGAACCGCGCCAGCAACGCCTCGAGCAGCGGATCGACCGGGGCGGCCGGGCGCCTCGCTCCCGCCGCTGCGGCCTCGGCGCCGGCGGCCTCTTGCGGCTCCGGCGCCAGCGCGCCGCCCAGCGAGAGCTGCAGCTCCTCCTCCATCCACCCGCGGCGCATGGCCAGGTAGCGGTGCGAGCCCTGCGGCTTGAGGAGCTCGGCCACCGGCTCCTGGTAACTGAAGTAGTTCTCGAAGCGGCTGTTGGGCTTGGCCTTGTCGGATTTGCGGGTGCGCACGCAGCCCTCGTCGAAGAAGGCGGTCCGCGCCGCCTGCCGCAGCCCCGCGTCGTCGGAAAGCCGCTCGACCACGATGTCGCACGCGCCGTCGAGCGCCGCCTGGACGTCGGCCACCGGATGCCCCTCGCCGCAGAACGCGCGCGCGTACGTCTCGGGCGTCTCGCCCGCCGCGGGCTGCGCCGCGCCGTGGCCGCAATCCCACAGCCAGTTGCTGAGCGGCTCGAGCCCCGCCTCGCGCGCCAGCGCCGCCTTCGTCTTGCGCTTCTGCTTGTAGGGCAGGTACAGATCCTCGAGCTCGTTCGGCTCGAAGGTCTTCAGGATCAGCTCCTTCAGCTCCGGCGTCAGCTTTCCCTGGCGCTCGATCTCGCCGACGATGAAGGCCTGGCGCGCGACGATCTCGTCCCACTGTTGCCGGCCCTCGAGCACGGCGCGGATGGCGACCTCGTCCAGATTTCCCGTCTGCTCCTTGCGGTATCGCGCCATGAACGGCACGGTCGCGCCGCCCTCGGCCAGCCGGAGGACGGCGGCCGCCGCGGCGATCGGGATCTGAGGGTGAAGAGCGGTGAACCAGGTCTCGAACGTCATGGGTGCGGGCATCGGCTGGGCGATCCTTCGCGCGTTCGCGCGGCGCTTTCAAGCTGGGGGCTGCGGGCGTGGGACTCCCGCGACAGCGCCGGGACTATAACCGGATCGGTCGCGGCGCCGCCGACAAAGTCGCTTGTGCGGCCCGGCCAGCATCGACAAGGTAAGATGGCCGCGCGGCATGCAAGACAGTCTCTTCGCGCAGGTGATGCTGGGGCTCTCGTTCCCGGTGATCCTCGTCTGCTCCATCGTTCTTCGTCCCCACGTGGCGCTCGTCATCGCCGCGCTGGGCGGCGAGATGTTCCTGCCCGAGGTCACCAACTTCAAGTTCCCGTTCCTTCCTCCGTTCGACAAGCACAACCTCCCCTATCTGGCTGTCCTGATCGGCTGCTTCATCAAGTCGCCGAGGACCTTCACTCGGCTCCCCACCGAGCGCTGGTTCCAGATCATGGTCCTCCTCGTGATCGCCGGCGGGATCCTGACCGGCGTCACGAACAAGGATGCCGTGCCGCGGGCCGGGTTCCCTCCGCTGCCGGCGATGACCCTCAAGGACGGGTTCTTCCTGGCGGTCTACAACTCGACCCGCATGATCTTCCCGTTCCTGCTGGGGCTCGCGCTCTATCGCAAGCCGGCCGATCTGCGGGCGTTGCTGATCGCCTTCGCCGTCGCGGGGATGATCTACCTGCCTTTCATCCTGTGGGAGATCAGGATGAGCCCCAACCTGCACCGGACGATCTACGGCTACTTCCAGGGGGACGACTTCTCCCAGAACCGGCGGTGGGGAGGTTACCGGCCTCTCGTCCTCATGTCCCACGGGCTGGCGCTCGCGCGGTTCATGGTGTGCGCGACCATGGCCCCGTTCGTCTTCGGCAACACCGGTCGTGGGTTCCTGGGCGTGCCGTGGAAGATCGGTAAGTGGATCCTCTTCGTCGTCTTGATCCTGTGCAAGAGCACGGGGGCCATCGTGTACATCTTCGCGATGCTCCCCCTGCTCATCCGGCGCAGGGCCAAGCGCATGGTCCAGGTGGCCGTCATCCTCGCGGCCATCGTGTTCCTCTACCCGGTGCTCCGCTTCACGGGCGCCTTTCCGGTTCAGGGGATCCTCGACGCCTCCACCTCGTTGTTCGGCGCCGACCGCAGCGACTCGATGGCGTTTCGCTTCAAGAACGAGGACTCGATGCTCGTGCATGCGCGCGAACGCCCGCTGTTCGGCTGGGGGCCTTACGGACGGAACTTCACCTATGACGAGAACGGGGACATGTCCGTCCCCGACGGCTACTGGATCCTGGTGCTCGGGCAGCTCGGGGCCGCGGGCTTCATCCCGGCGTTCGGGCTCATGCTGGTGCCCATCGTCATCGCGCGCCGGCGGACGAAGACGATCATGGACGAGCAGGACCGGCGCCTGCTGGCCGGGTCGTGCTTGATCCTGGCCATCTCGGCCGTCGACCTGATCCCGAACGGCATGTGGGGCCTCTATCCGTACCTGCTCGGCGGTGCCCTCACCGGGACGCTCCGCGGGCTGCGCCAGCAGGCAGCGCAGCAGCAGGCCGCCCTCGCCGCCGCCGCCCAGGGCTGGGATCAGAACTGGAAGTAGATGAACGGCGAGCTGTGCACCACGGCGCCGAACAGGATCGAGAAGGCGAGGATGGTCACCATCGCGTAAGCGAGCACCGTGCCCCCCTTGAAGACCACCACCCAGCCCGACACCTCGTCGACGTGGATCCCGAGGCCCACCTCGCGGAGCGATCGTAGCCAGCCGCGGGACCGCGCGTCCGGCCGGGCGGGCGTCTCGCCGACGGGATCCACCATCCCCCCGATCAGGTGGCCGATCGCCACGACGATGGCCAGCCCGATGACCACGGGCGTGAGGAACTGGACCCCCTCCGAGGGGATGAACAAACGCTTCAGGAACGTCAGGGTCGAGCCGAAGGTCGGCGCGCGGAACGGAATCCAGCACAGCGCCGCGAAGAGCAGCGTCAACGGCATGCCCAGCGCCCCCGGCATTCGCCACCTGACGCGCGCCCGGAAGAGCTTGTGCACGGCCAGCGCCGTCCCGTGCAGGGCGCCCCACAGGACGAAGTTCCAGCTGGCTCCGTGCCACAGGCCCCCGAGCAGCATGGTCAGGAACAAGTTCACGTAGGTCCGCCGCGGTCCGCGCCGGTTCCCGCCGAGCGGGATGTAGAGGTAGTCGCGGAGCCAGTTGCTCAGCGTCATGTGCCAGCGGCGCCAGAACTCGGTGATGTTTCCGCTGAGGTACGGCATCCGGAAGTTCTCCGGCAGGTCGTAGCCCATCATCTTGGCGGACCCGATGGCCATGTCCGAGTACCCCGAGAAGTCGCAGTAGATCTGCAACGTGTAGGCGAGCAGGCCCAGCCACAGGGTGGCCGTCGCGAACATGTGCGGCGCCGCGAAGACCTGATCGGCGGTGGTGGCCAGGTTGTCGGCGATCACCCGCTTCTTGAGCAGGCCCATCACGAACAGAGCGATGCCCACCCGCAGCCGCTCGGCGGTGGGGCGCGGGATGCGCGCCATCTGGGGCAGGAACACCGACGCGCGGACGATCGGCCCCGCGATCAGCTCGGGGAAGAACGTCACGAACATCAGGTAGTCCAGCCACTTCTCGCAGGGCTCGATCACCTTGCGATACACGTCGATGGTGTAGCTCATCGACTTGAACGTGTAGAAGCTGATCCCGGCCGGCAGCAGGATCTCCTGGTACGGGATGGCCTCGGTCCCGAGCGCGCCGAGGACGCCGTTCAGGTTGTGCAGGAAGAAGTTGCAGTACTTGAAGTAGCCGAGGATGGCCAGGTTCGAGACGACGGAGGCGGTCAGCCACGCCTTCTGCGTCTTGACCTGACCGGCGCCATCGCCCCCCTCCCGCGCGGCGCGATGGATGCGCTCGGCGGCGACGTAGTCGATGATGCTGATGGTGACCAGCAGCCCCAGGTAGCGGTAGTCCCACGCCGCGTAGAACAGGGACGACATCACCACCAGCACGCGCTTCTTCCAGCGCAGCGGCAGCGGAACGCTGAGCAGCAGCAGGACGATCGTCAGGAAGACGAGGTACCGCGGGCTAGAAAAAACCATTCTGCTTCAGTCTCGCCAGCTCGCGGGCCAGCGCCTCGGCCACGGCCGCGTGTCCATCGGCGTTCAGGTGGCCGGAGTTGAACTCGGTGTTGAGGAATCCGAAGGGAGCCTTGTGCGCGCGCGCCAGGCGCAGAAACTCTTCCGTCGGCTCGATGCAGCTCATGCCCGTACGGGCGCAGTATGCCAGCACCTTCTGCCAGGTGGTGCCCGGCGTGATGTGCGGCGGTGAGACCTCCAGGTAAGGCAGGTTCAACAGGGTCAGGCGGCCGTCGTACGCGCCCCGCAAGAGGTCGAGGACCTCCTCGAGCGGTCCGACCTCGTCACCTTCCGGCCCCTCGTTCGAGTGAGCGTCGCCCTTCTTCTCCGCGGCGGCTCCGTGAAACAGGGGCGGGTCCTTCTCCGCTTCCTCGGCCAGCTTGTGGAATCGGTAGAACGTGTAGCGTACGAGGACCGAGGGGTTGTCCCAGATCAAGTCGCGCAGGCGGGGCAGGGCGCGCGGCTCGTCGATCAGCGTCGTCAGCTTGCCGTCCTCGCCGCGCACGAAGCGCGTCTTGCCGGGGACGAACGCGTCCTCGTACAGGTCGTTCTCGCGGATCGTGACGACCGTCCACACCGGGTGGACCAGGCTCTTGTGGCGATCGGCGAACGCCACGTAGTCGGCCGCCGATCGACCGGCCACCCCGGCGTTGACCACGGACAGGGGGATCCCCAATCGCTCGAGCCTCTGCTGGGCCAGGAACGTGTAGACCTGGTCGTCGTCGACGTGGAGGGCCTCCGTGAACGAATCCCCGAGGACCAACACCGAGGGACGCCCGGGCGCGTACCCGAGACGATACCCGTTCGCGTCGCGGTGGCTGATGCCCGAGCCCTCGAGCCGCCAGACGGTCGTCCCGTTGGGCTTGCCCATCTTCACGTAGCCGGGCACGTCGACGCGCTCGTGCACCCAAATCTGGCGGACGACGAGCTCCATCACCAGCATGCCCAGTGCGATCCCCGCGATCACCTTCAACCAGCGGATGGGGAGCCGAGCCGACTGCATGTCCGTGGCGGTTGGTCAGACCCGAGGGTCTGGAGAGAGAAAATGTCTAACGCGCCCCGAACGGAGTGTCCAGCCGAGCAAATTCTGAAGGCGACCAGGACGCCAGAGCGAGCGCAGCGAGCGGGTCCAGGCACTCGGAGGCGCGGCTTCGCTGGGCCGGCATCGACGGCCGTCGGCCCCTCGGCGATTGGTGGGTCGCAACCTGCGCATCATCGCCCAGACTCGTCCGCGAGGGGAGCCCGAGAGGGGGGCGAAGCCCCCTTTCGCGTCCGTCAGGCGTACCGCTGCATGATCTGACGAAGTAGCTCCACGCGGGTCGAGGTGTAGTGCATCTGCAAATAGGCGCTGTTGCGCGCCAAGGGCGGCGGCGCGGCGAGCGCCCGATCGAGCGTCGCCGCGAACCCATCGTAGGTGTCGGCGCTCGGACAGAGGTCTCGCAGGCCATAGAAGCGCGTGTCGTCGTTGTCCGGATAGCGGGCCACCAGGTGACATCCGGCCGCCAGGATCTCGAAGAGCCGCGGTGTCACGGGGTTGAAACCGCCCGTTCGCGCCTCGCCGCCGTCGATCCCCGGTGTCGAGTAGAACGCGACCTTCGCCGAGCGCAGCAGGGCCACGTACGACGCGCGTCCCTCGAGACCGTCGATCCGGCCCCGCTTGTTCGAGATGTAGCTCAGCTTCCCTTCGCCGCCCGGCCCGTCGTCCTGGAACAGGTACTCGACGTCCGGATGATCTTTCTCGTACTGCTTCATGAAGGCGAGCAGCGTCTTGTTCGCGCGCCCCGCGATGGCCACGTCGAGCGTCTTGTCGAACGCATCGTTGGGCCGCATCTGATAGCGATCGGGCAGGCTCAACGGGAAGTGGTGAAGCTCGAGCGGACAGCCGGTTTCCTTCAGGTAGGTGTACGCCTCCCTGCTGGAGATCAACACGGCCGAGCAGTTGCCGTAGGTGCGAAAGAAGTACTTCAGGTCGATGGTCTTCCAGAAGTCGACGATCGCCGGGATGACCCGAGCCGAGGCGGAGAAATGGCCCATGCCCCTCGGGGACAGCGCGAAGTACAGCGACTTCGCGGCCGGCGCCTGCCGCAGCTCCCACGCCCTCATCGCGTCCGACACGCCGGGGACACGCAGCAGCCTCCGGGCCATGGCGCTGCCCTGGGCCTGGTGCGACGGCGCCGCGTCCACCAGAGGCAGATCCATCCGGGCGGCGATCTCGTCTTCCCACTCGTAGATGATGTGTCGGCTCGCGTCGCCGTGTCCGGGCGTGTAGCGATCCGTGAGGACGTTGCCGAGAGAGAAGCGCATCGACGGCCGCGCGACGGACAGGCGGGCTCAGGATGCGGCGGACTGGACCGTCGCGTTCGCCGACGCGGCGGCCGCGGCGGCCGCGTCTTCCAGGTCGCGCTGGCGGATGTACTCGTCGAACGGCAGCCAGCCCTTGTCGGTCATGAAGCCCCAGGTGCGCTTGACCCGACCACCGAAGAGGAGGGTCCAGGCCGGCTTCTTCAGCTCCAGCCGATGGAGCCAGGGAATCGGGTTATAGCGGACCTGGCCAGGCTTTCGCTCGAAGGTGCCCTTCGGGGTGTGCTCGGTGTAGCCACCGCGCAGGATGAAGGTGATGAACCACCAC
>Ga0068853_100000563_pt1 | contig 25392 bp, 27 predicted proteins | sample KBSCornC32_FD_65655 | JGI IMG/M metagenome (GOLD analysis project Ga0068853, IMG submission 65655) | Corn rhizosphere microbial communities from Kellogg Biological Station, Michigan, USA - KBS Corn C3-2 | ecosystem: Host-associated > Plants > Roots > Rhizosphere > Soil ... | reverse complement strand
GGGGCCGAATCTCATTTTGTTCCAGATGCCACAGATATAGGCCGCGAACGCCCGCAATGCCATGCGGGAGGCCGGGAAAAGGGGCCTTTCGAGCCCCAATTCTGCCGTGGAGGCAAGCCATTGGCTGGGTGACGGGCCGGGGAGGCTTGCCTAAACTCTCCCGGCTCATCGGGGGTTTCGCGTCAGGTGCTCAACCGTCTGTTCATCGCCATCGGCGTGCTGGTGATCCTGACGCTCGTCACCGCATTCCTCGTGCCGCGATTCATCAACTGGAGCGACTACCGGCCGCGCCTCGAGGGCATGGCGAGCGCCGCGTTTGGTACGAAGGTGTCGATCGAGGGCGACATCGCGCTCACGCTGCTGCCGCAGCCGCAGGTGCGGTTCACGAAGGTCCGCATGGGGCCGGCGGACGCGCCTGTGGTGCAGATCGACGATGTCGAGGCGGAGTTCTCGCTGCTCGATTTCCTCCGCGATGCCTATAGCGTCACCAAGCTCACGATTGACCATCCGGTGGTCAACATCGCGATCGGGCCGGATGGCGCGATCAACTCCGGTCTCGCGGTGGCCGAGGCGGGGGCGCAACCGAATGTCACCGTGCCGCGCGCGGATGTGGTCGATGGGTCCATCCACATCGCCGATGCGCGCGCGCGCAAGACCTATGCGTCCGAAAACATCAACGGGCAGCTGATGCTGGAGGCCATACGCGGGCCGTTCAGCTTCGAGGGAAATACCAGCGTCAACGGCGTGAGCTATGCGGTGCATGTCGGGCTCGGCCGCCTCGACACTGCGGGCGGGCCGCCGCTCTCGCTGCTGGTGCAGTCGGCCATGGACCGCTCGACGCTACAGACGGAGGGCGTGCTGCAGGCGGGACCCCGTTATGTCGGCACGCTCAAATATCGGCATCCGCCGCCGGCGGGAAAGAAGGGCGACCAGATCGATGCGGGGCGCGGCGATTTCACCATCGAGGGCAAGCTCGACGCGGGGACCGACCGCGTGCTGCTGTCGGAGTATGTCGCGTTGCCGGACGAGAACCGGCCGACGACACGCCTGACCGGCGCGGGCGAACTGAAGCTCGGCGCCACGGCGACCTTCAATGCCGTTATTTCCGGCGGTGTCGTGATCCTGCCGCCGCGCGATGCGACGACCGAACTCAGCGATCCGCCATACGAGCTGGTGCGGCTGCTCGGCGAACTGCCGCTGCCGCCGGTGCCGCCGATTGCGGGGAGCGTCGGGCTCGATGTCTCCGAGCTCAATCTGCGCGCTGTGTCGCTGCGTGATCTCAGGATCGATGCGCAGACCGACGGGCTCAACTGGACGCTGAAGAGCCTCACTGCGAGCCTGCCGGGCAACACGACGATCGGTCTCAGCGGCACGCTGAGCGCGGCAGCGGACAAGCCGATCTTTGCGGGTCAGGTGACACTGGCCTCGACGCAGCTGGATCGGCTCTCGGCGCTGTGGCGGAAGCCGCAGGCGGGCAACCCGCTGCTCGATACGCCGGGGTCGGTGTCGGCCAATGTAGCGCTGTCGGGCGACAATTTCGCATTGAGCGCAGGCAAGCTCGCGGTGGGTGATCTAACGGAGCCGTTCGATCTCGAAATCGGACTCGGTACGCAGCGCTCGCTGAAGCTCGATGCGAAATGGGGCACGCTCAGTGCGAACGATAGTGCCGCAATCGCCGCGCTGTTGCCCGATATCGCGGCGAGCGGCAGTTTTGGAGCGACGTTCCAGTCCGGCGAGGTCCATCTCAGCGCGGACAAGGCATCGATCTTCGGTATCGACGGCAGCGGGCTCGTCGCGGACGCATCGTGGGAGGGCGGTGTACTCGAGCTCGACAAGCTCGCGGCGACGGACCTCGGAGGCATGAGCTTCAATGCGAAGGGAACGGCGTTCGGCACGCTGATCAAGCCAGAGATATCGGGTCTCGGTTCGCTGAAGATTGCGCCTGGTTCGGCCGCTCTCGCCGAGGCGCTGGACGCTGCAGGAGCGCCCGCGCCGGTGGTTGCTTTGCTGAACCGCTCACTGCCGGCGGATGTGACCATCAAGCTTGACGCGCCATCGGGCAGCGGCAGCCAAGCCATGGCGGTCGTCGGGACGCTCAACGGGGTCGACACCAAACTGGCTGCAACGCTGACCGCAGGTGTGGTGAATGCGTTGAAGGCATCCGCGTCCGCAACGCTCGACATGAATGCAGCGAGCCCGCGCCAGCTGATGGCGCAATTGGGGATCGCGACTACGCCGCTGTTCGATGAGAGCAAACCGCTTCACCTCACAGCTTCGGTCGATGGAACGCCCTCAAACAGCTATGAGACGCACGCCGAACTTGGCAATGGAACGGATCGGTTGGCTTTTGCGGGAAATGTCGTGCCGGGCGACTTCACGAGCGTCACGGGGAGCGGCGATCTCGAGGCGACGCTATCGGACCCGACTGCGCTCGCGGAAGCGCTGGGCGCTGGCGGACTCTATCTCCCGCCGATAGGCGGCAAAGCGAAGCTGCAGTTCACGGACGTCGACACATTCAAGCTCTCGAACATCGACGCAGGGGGGGTGAGCGGCAGCCTCTCGCTCTCGCACGATGCCGGCAGGCCGATGGTCGCCGGGTCGCTGACGCTGCCACCAATAGAAATGAGGTGGCTGCTGCCGTTTCTGGTCGGCGCATCTGGCACCCTGTCGTCGTCGGGGCCATGGCCGGACGGGCCGATCGACCTGGGCGATGTGCCGCGCGGCAGCGAAGGCAGAATTGATCTCAAGACGGCGTCGCTGGGTGTCGGACTGGCCGAGCCGCTGGCGGATGCCGAGTTCGGCTTCGACTGGGACGCACAGAAACTTCATCTGCGCAATCTCAGCGGCAAGTTCGGGGATGGTACGCTGAGCGCGGACGTGACGCTTTGCTGTTCCGGTACCTCGTTGCCCACAAAGCAGATCAGCGGGCGCATAGCGGTGGATGGTGTGAGCCTTGCGAGCTTTGAGCCAAGTCCGATCGCCATGGGCATCACCGGGAAATTGCAATCGACAGCGCAGTTCGAGGGGACAGGCGCAACGCTGGCCGAGACGATCGCATCGCTCAGCGGCAGTGGCAGCTACACGGTCACGGGCTTCGGGGCGCCGAAATTCGATCCGACGCTATTTACGGGCCTCGATGGGCTCACGGATATGGTGGACATGGAGCCTGACGTACTGACCGCTACAGTGACCAACAAGCTCACGAGCGGCAATTTTGAAGCCTCGACGCTGACCGGCGGGTTCACGATCGCAGGCGGCGTGGTGCGCAGCCCCAATCTGTCGATCAGCGGGCAGGGTGCGAAGATATTCGGGAGCGGATCGTTATCGCTTTCGAACCTGACGCTCGATGGTCGCTACACGATGACGCCAACCGTGGCTCCGGGCGACAGCAGCGCGCTCGATCCCAACACCGCCGAGGTTGCCGCCGTGGTCAGCGGCCCGCTCTGGTCGCCGTCGGTGAGCTATGACGTGGAGGCGATGGTCGAGGGCATGAAGATCAAGGCCAGCGAAGTCGAGCTCGCTCTTCTCGAGCAGCGCAAGGCGGAGGCTGATGCCCGGGCTAAAGCGCAGGCCGAGGACGACGCCCGCCGCGATGCGGAGCGCAAAGCCGAAGCTCTGGCTATCCTCGCACAACAGGCAACCGAGGCTGCGGCGAACGCCGCGTTCGTCGCCCAGGCGCAGGCCGCAAAGGCGGCCGCCGACGCCGCTGCCAAGGCGAACCCGCAGACCCCGCCGCCGATCGCACTGTTCCCGTCGTCGAGCTCAGCGCCGGGTGGCGATGCGGGGCTCTAGGCCCTGCGCGTGGCGAAGCACAGTCACGCGCAATGCGGACGAGAGGTTGGCCGAAGCCCGGGTTCGGTCGATCTCTTCGATCAGCTCGGTGAGCCGGATCCCTTGACCCTCAGCGAGCGACTCGAGACCGTCCCAGAACTCGGGCTCGAGGGCGATGCTGGTGCGATGGCCGGCGATGGTCATGGAGCGTTTGCGCATGGTCGCCGGATGGGACCGGTGCGCTATTTCTTGCGAAACGCGTCGAGGCTGACGACTTTTTCGCCGGGCTTGTCGGGCGTCGGTGCCGGAGGGTTCGCCGCCGTCGGCAACTTGGGCGGCTCGACCACGGCCGGCTTGTCTTCCTCGCCTTCGGCCGAGACCGCGCCCGTCAGCTGCAGGCCGAACTGGACGGAGGGATCGAAGAAGCCCTTGATCGCAGTGAAGGGGATGACCAGCGATTCCGGCTTGTCGTCAAAACTCAGCCCGACTTCGAACTGTGCCTCGCCGACTTTCAGGTCCCAGAACTGGTTCTGAAGCACGATGGTCATGTCGGTGGGGTATTGGTCGAGCAGGCGCTGGCTCAGGCGCACGCCGGGCGCCCTCGTGACGAACGAAATAAAGAAATGGTGGTCGCCCGGCAGGCCTGTCCGCGCCACTTCGGACAGCACCTTGCGCACGACGCCGCGCAGCGCTTCCTGAGTCAGAATGTCGTACCGGATATGATCTTGGGCCATGTCGCCTTGGAATCCCGCCAATCCATATCAGCCGGGCGGTGGGGGAAGATCAAGGGAGAAAGGTGCAGGCTTCTGTTGCCAGGTGCCTGCGGACCCCGCCTGTCGCCCGGCAAAGGGCGGAGGACTTAGATTTGGTTTACCCGAACCGCTTACGCGGCCAGAGCGAAACCAGCCTTGTAGTTGTCATTGGCAACTATAAGATTTGGTCCGATAACGGTGGTGCCTACCGAGCGAAAACACACCCTTTACGCCCTTGTCGATCCTATTTCGCCCCCAGTGGCTCCGCTCAATAAAGCGGGGCGGAGATGGTGGAGGCGCCGGGTACTGCCCCCGGGTCCAATGGGTTTATTACGATAGCCATTTATCGCCATAGCCGTTGCCGGCAGGCTCAATATAGTCGCGGCGGGGAGGGGATGCAAACCAGGCCGAGAGGTGCTAAGTAAGGAGATGAAGAAATCATTCCTTACTTTTGGAGGCCGAGATGCCAGCGACGGTGACCGCAAAAGGTCAGATCACCATTCCCAAGGCCGTCCGCGAGGCGCTCGGGGTGAAGCCGGGGAGCAAGGTGGAGTTCAAGGCGTTGGAGGATGGGCACATTGCCATCATCAAACAGGGACCTAAGCCAAAGGGGCGCTTCGACCGCTTCGTCGGGATCGCAACCACGAAACTTACCACCGACGAAATTATGGCTCTAACCCGCGGTGAAGATTGACGATCCTGGTCGACACCAACGTCATCCTCGATATCTTCACGAACGACTCGGAATTCAAAGCTTGGTCATTGGCACAGATGAACCGGCTGGCAATGACCGAAGACCTTGCCATAAACGATGTCGTTTTTGCGGAGCTTGCACCAGGCTTCGATGAATTCGAAAAGCTGTCGACGGCAGTCGATTCAATGGGTCTCGAAATTCGGCCGATCCCGCGGGCAGCTTTGTATCTCGCGGGCCGGGTACACCAAGACTATCGCGGCCGGGGCGGTAAGCGGGAAGGCGTCCTTCCGGATTTCTTTATTGGAGCGCAGGCAGCAGTCGAAGGGTGGTCGCTGCTCACCCGCGACACAAAGCGGTTCCACACCTATTTCCCGACGCTCGAGCTGATCACTCCCTAGGCTGGCCGGGAATCTGCTAGAAACCCGCCATGCGCCAATATCTCGATCTGATGCGGACCATCCTCGAAACCGGAGTCGACCGGCAGGACCGGACGAGGACCGGGACGCGCTCGATCTTCGGGCACCAGATGCGGTTCGACCTGCGCGAGGGCTTTCCCCTGGTCACGACCAAGAAGATCCACGTCAAATCGGTGATCTACGAGCTGCTGTGGTTCCTCCGCGGCGAAACGAATGTGCGCTGGCTGCAGGAGCGCGGCGTCAAGATCTGGGACCAGTGGGCCGACGAGAACGGCGATCTCGGGCCGGTCTACGGCTCGCAATGGCGGAGCTGGCCGGACGGGCATGGCGGTACGATCGACCAGATCGCCAACGTCATCGAGAACATCAAGACGCGTCCGGATTCACGGCGACACGTCGTGAGCGCCTGGAATCCGGCCGAGGTCGACGAGATGGCGCTGCCGCCCTGTCACTGCCTGTTCCAGTTCTACGTTGCCGAAGGGCGGCTCAGCTGCCAGCTCTATCAGCGCTCGGGCGATGTGTTTCTCGGTGTGCCATTCAATATCGCGTCCTATGCGCTGCTGACGCTCATGGTGGCGCAGGTGACGCGGCTGCAGCCGGGCGAGTTCGTCCACAGCTTCGGCGACGTGCACCTTTATGCCAATCATTTCGACCAGGCGCGCGAACAGCTGCAGCGCCGTCCGCGCGAGCTGCCGCGCATGACGCTCAATCCCGACCGGACGTCGATCTTCGATTTCGACTTCGACGATTTCATGCTGACCGGCTACGATCCGCATCCGCACATCAAGGCGGAGGTCGCCGTATGAGGTCGCTGATTGTTGCCGCGATGCTGTTCGCCGTCACCCCTGCGCTGGCCAACGACACCATGTCCCAGCTCGGCACCGGCGGGCTTGTCTTCGTGACCAGCGAAGACGTGTCGATGGACTCCGAAGACCTCAGCGTTTCGCCCAAGCAGGTGAAGGTCGTCTATCACTTCACCAATAACGGTAGGACTGACCAGCACGCGCTGGTGGCGTTCCCGCTGCCGGATATCACGGGCGACGGCGATTTCATGGTTAATGTGCCGGAGGAAGATCCGACCAATCTGTTTGGGTTCACCACGACGTTCGACGGCAAGCCTGTGCAGTCGGACCTGCATCAATATGCGTTCGCGGTCGGGATCGACCAGACCGCGCTCCTGACCTCACTCAAGGTGCCGCTGGCGCCGTTCGGCAAGGCCACGACCGACGCGCTCAATGCGTTGACCCCAGAGCAGCAGCAGAACCTCATCCATCTCGGCATGGTCATTCCGATGACCTATGACGCGGGCAATGGCGAGCAGACCGACTACACCCCGATCTGGACGCTCCGCTCGACCTATAGCTGGGAGGCCGACTTCCCGGCGGGCAAGACTGTCGAAGTCGTCCATAGCTACACGCCGAGCGTCGGCGGCACGGTGGCGACGACGTTCCTCGTGCCTCCGGCGGACGCCAGCGATGAAGATCGGCCGAACGAATATAAGGCGAAATATTGCGTCGACGACGGGCTCGTCAAAACCCTCAAGGCCTCGCTCAAGGACAAGGGCGATCTCTACAGCGCGCCCTATGTCGAGAGCTGGATTTCCTACATCTGGTCGACCGGCGCGAACTGGAGCGGGCCGATCAAGAAATTCCATCTTTCCATCGACAAGGGCGATCCCAAGAACCTCGTTTCATTCTGCTGGGATGGCAAGGTGAGCACGAGCGGTCCGACCACGTTCGAAATGGACGCGACTGACTGGTCACCGCCTTATGGCCACGAGCTCGAAATCCTGATCCTCAATCATCAGGACCCCGACACGAACGCGGGCTGAGACATGGCCATCATCGTTCGCGACTCGGTGCGGGCCGACGTGGCGCTGATCTTGCGTTTCATCGGAGACCTGGCCGTGTACGAGCACCTCGAGCATGAGGTCGTCGCGACTGCGGCTGACATCGAGCGTGAGTTGTTCGGGCCAAGGCCGCGTGTCTTCTGCCAGATCGCGGAGATCGATGGGCGACCCGCCGGGTTCGCGCTCTGGTACTACACGTTCTCGACATTTCAGGGCCGTCACGGCATCTGGCTCGAGGATCTGTTCGTCGATCCCGGAGCCCGGGGCCAGGGGATCGGCAAGGCCCTGCTGCGGAATCTGGCGCAACGCTGCGCGCGCGAGGGGCTCGGGCGCCTCGAGTGGGCGGTGCTTGACTGGAACCAGCCGTCCATAGACTTTTACGCCGCTCAGGGGGCGGTGTTCATGGACGATTGGCGGCGTTGCCGGGTCAGCGGCGAGGCACTTGCGGCGCTGGGTTCGCGGTGACCGTTGCCGTCGCCATTATCGCGGCCGTGGCCGCCAATGGCGTCATCGGCGAGAGGAATCAGATTCCATGGAAGCTGCCGTCCGATTTTGCGCATTTCAAGCGCATGACGCTGGGCAAGCCGCTGATCATGGGCCGGCGGACATTCGAAAGCATCGGGCGGCCGCTCCCGGGACGGACCAACATCATCGTCAGCCGGCAGGAGGACTATCATCCCGATGGCGTGCTCGTGGCGGCAAGCCTCGAAGATGCCCTCGACCAGGCGCAGGCGATCGCGGCGCGCGACCGCGCCAATGAGGTGATGATCGGCGGTGGAGCGGAAATCTACGCGCAGGCCCTGCCGGTCGCCGACCGCCTCTACATCACGCATGTGGGGCTCAATCCGCCAGGGGATACCTATTTCCCCCGGGTCACGCCGGATCAATGGATGGACGCTGGAACCATCAATATCGCGCCCAATCCCGCAGATACGGCGCCATTCCGCGTCCGGTTGTATCGAAGGCGGCCGCCGGGGTGACGTTGATACGCCCCAATCGCCCCCCTATATAGGGCCGCAAGACAGGCGAGCTTGAAAGGCGTCAGATGCCCTGGGACAACAATACGGGGGGCGGCGGCCGCAACAATGGCGGCGGTCCGTGGGGCCAGGCGCCGCAGGGCGGCGGTGGACCAAAGCGGGGAGGCACTCCGCGTCTCGAGGACATACTGAACCGCGGCCGCGACCAGTTCCGCGGCACGCTGCCGGGCGGACGCTGGGCGATCGCGGGCATCGTGCTCGTCCTCGGTGTCCTGTGGGCCTTCAATTGCGTCTATACGATCGCGCCGCAGGAAGCGGGCGTTGAAACGACATTCGGCGTGCCGAGCAATGAGCTCGAGACGCAGGGCCTGCATTTCCTGTTCTGGCCGTTCCAGGCGGTCGAACGCGTCAACATCACGCAGAACCAGACTGACATCGGCTCGGTGGTGGGCGGCTCGAACGGTTCGGACGAGGGGGTGATGCTCACCTCCGATCAGAACATCGTCGATGCCAAGTTCTCGGTGCTGTGGACCGTCAGTGATCCCAAGGCCTACCTGTTCAACGTCAGAGAGCCCAGTGCCATGGTTCGCGCAATCAGTGAGAGTGCGATGCGCGAAGTCGTTGGACGTAGTCCGGCAACCGAGATTTTCCGGTCGCAGCGTATCGGCATCGAGAACTCGGTGCAGCAAATCATCCAGAGCGTGGCGGATAGCTATAGTCTCGGGGTGAAGATCGACCAGGTGAAGATTGGCGGCGTTGCACCCCCGCCCGAAGTCGCCGACGCGTTCGCCGAGGTGCAACGCGCCCAGCAGGACCAGACCAAATTCCAGGAGCAGGCACGGGCCGACGCCAACACGATGCTCGGCAATGCGCGCGGCCAGGCGGCAAAGATCCGCCAGGACGCTGCAGCGTACAAGGGCCAGGTCGTGCAGAACGCCGAAGGCGAGGCCGCGCGCTTCGTCTCTGTCTACAACCAGTATGTGAAGGCACCCGAGGTGACGCGCCGCCGTCTCTATCTCGAGACAATCGAGCAGGTGCTCGAGAATTCGAACAAGGTGATCGTGCAGCCCGGCGCGAACGGGTCGGGGGTCATTCCCTATCTGCCGCTGCCCTCGTTGCAGCCGCCCGCTGCATCGAATCCTCCCGGCCCGGCGTCGCAGACGCCTGTCCTGTCTCCGGCGAGTGGGGGCTGAGCCATGAACAGACTCATAACCGCTCTCGTCGCGCTAGCGATCATCGCTTATCTGGTGTTTTCGTCGATCTACATCGTGCATGTCCGCCAGCAGGCGATCGTGCTCCGCTTCGGCAAAATCATCGAAACAAGGACCGAGCCGGGACTGTACTTCAAGCTACCGACCTCGCTGATCGATGACGTGCAACTGATCGACAGCAGGCTGTTGCGCTACGACATCAGCAATCTGCAGCTGCAGGTCAGCGACGGCGCCAAATACGTCGTCGATGCTTTCCTGACCTACCGCATAGCGGATCCGGTGAAGTTTCGAGAGCGCCTCCTGGGCGACCTCGGGCTGGCGGAAGCGAACATCGACCGACGGCTCAATTCGGCGCTGGCAACGGTCTACGGTACGCGGTTGTTCACCGCCGCCCTTTCAGCCGAGCGTGCGGCCATGATGCGCGAAGTGCGCGATCAGGTTGCGCCGGGCATGGTCGAGCTTGGCATCGAGGTTGTCGACGTGCGGATTCTCGCAACCGACCTTACGGACGATGTGTCCAAGAGCACCTTCGAGCGGATGTCGGCGGAACGCTTCGCGCAAGCGGCGGCGATCCGCGCCGACGGTACGCAGGCGGCCGCGTCGATCCGCGCGATCGCCAGCCGGCAATCGATCGAGCTTGTCGCCGCCGCCAACAAGGACAGCGAAATCCTGCGCGGTGAGGGCGACGCGCAGCGGGCCGCGATCTACTCGCAGGCCTATGGCGCCGACCCGGAGTTCTTCGAGTTCTATCGTGCCCTGCAATCGTATCGCACGGCGCTGGGCTCGAGCGGCACGACGATGGTGCTGTCGCCCGACAGCGAGTTCTTCCAGTACTTCAAGGCGGACACGCTCGACGGCAAGGTGCCGACGCCGGCAACGCCAGCGGGCATCCCGATGCCGCCGTCGACGGAGCTGACGGTGCCGGAGCCGCCTGACGTGCTGCCCTCGCTCAATGTCGGCGCACCCACGGATGCGTCCGGTGTGCCGACCCTGCCGGTTGCTCCAGCGGACACTGGCGCATCGTCCGCTGCATCTTCACAGGTGCAGTAAGAGTCGACGCGGCTAGGCGCGAACGAACTCGTCGTCGGTGTAGCCCTGCAGGTAGAGCAGGGCGGTGAGGTCGCCGTGGTCGATGCGGTATTCCGCTTCAGCGGCGACCACCGGCTTGGCGTGAAGGGCCACACCCATGCCGGCGACCTTGATCATGTCGAGGTCGTTGGCGCCGTCGCCGACGGCAAGCGCCTGGACCAGCTGAATGTCATGCGACGCGCAGAGGGCATTGAGGCGATCGAGCTTGGCCTGTTTCCCCAGGATCGGGTGGGTGACCTTGCCGGCGAGCGCATCGCCGTCGAATTCCAGCGTATTGGCCATCGCTTCGTCAAAGCCGATCCGCCGCGCGATGGCATCGGCAAAGATCGTGAAGCCGCCCGAGACCAGCGAGGTGTATGCGCCATAGGCCTTCATGGTCTGGACCAGGGTGCGGCCGCCGGGCGCTAGCGTGATCCGCTCGCGCCGGATTTCTTCGATCTGCGATCGTGTCAGGCCCTTGAGCAGACCGACGCGAGTACGAAGGGCATCCTCGAAATCGAGCTCGCCGTTCATGGCGCGGCGGGTGATGTCCGCGATCTGGGGTTTGATGCCCATGGCGTCGGCCAGCTCGTCGATGCATTCCTGCTGGATCATCGTTGAATCCATGTCGGCGATGAGCAGGCGCTTGCGGCGGTTGGCGAGAGGGACAAGGGCGACATCAATGGGCTTGCCGGCGACGAGCGCGCGGGCGGCATCAGTGGCCGTCGCCAGTTGCGGCTTGACGAACTCGACCGCGATGCGCTGGGTGAGCCAGTTGATCTCGCCGCCGACTTCCCTGTGGACCGCACCGACCAGCGCAGGGTCGAGCGCGGGCTCGGCCGGGTTGGCGATGAGGCAGAGGACCGACAAGGCAAACTCGTGGCTCGAAAAAGAGCGGTTCTGATAGCGGGTCCGACTGCCAGCGGCAAGTCGGCGCTGGCGCTTGTCCGGGCGCGTGAGCTGGGCGCGGCGATCGTCAATGGCGATGCGCTGCAGGTCTATTCGGTATTGCGGGTGGTCACGGCACGGCCGGGTGAAGCCGAGATGGCGGAGGTGCCGCACCGGCTCTATGGGGCCGTTGCGCCGCAAGTCCGGTTCTCGACGGGCGACTGGGCCCGCGCGGCGGCGCGGGTGATCGCCGAGGCGGGTGACCAGCCCCTGATCTTCGTGGGCGGAACGGGACTCTATTTCGAGGCTTTGACGCAGGGCATTGCCGAAGTGCCGGAAGTTTCGGCGGAGGCGCTGGCCTGGGCCGAGGGCGAGGTGAGGGGATTGGGTCGCGAGGAGCGGGGCCGATTGATCCTCGCCCGCGATCCGCAGATCGCGGCTCAGCTCAGGGCCCCGGACCCGCAACGCGTCATCCGTGCGCTGGCGGTGCTGAAAAGCACGGGGCGGTCGCTCGCGAGCTTTCAGCAGACGTCGACGCGCGGGCTGCTCGACGGGTATGAGATCGAGACGATCGTGCTCAATCCGGACCGCGACGTGTTGCGGCAACGCATCCATGACCGGTTCGCCGCCATGCTGGAGCAGGGAGCGCCGGAAGAGGTGGCGGCGCTGCGTGACCTTGCGCTCGATCCGTCGCTGCCCGCGATGAAGGCCATCGGCGTGCGCGAAATCGGCGAATGGCAGGCAGGAGCGATCAGCCGCGAGGAGATGATCGAGCGCGCGGTCACCGCGACGCGGCAATATGCCAAGCGGCAGCGCACCTGGTTCCGTGGCCGCATGAGCGACTGGACTTGGGTTACGTCCTAAGCTGCCGCGATGCTCGCGGTTAGGCCGAGCCGATCGCGCATGGCGAAGCGCACGGTGAGGATCAGGCCGACCGAGGCGAGCCCGGCAGCGAGCCCCCACCAGACGCCGACGCCCTGCAGCCCGAGCGGGAATGCCAGCACATAGCTTACCGGGAAGCCGACCAGCCAATAGCCGACGAGCGCGATGTAGAGCGGCACACGGGTGTCCGAGAGGCCGCGTAGCGCGGCGCCCATTGTCACCTGCGTGCCGTCGAAGAGCTGGAACAGGCCGGCGACGACGAGATAACTCGTGGCCAGCTGGAACGCCCCGGCGCTCTGCGGGTCGGTAGGGTTGAGAAAGAGGCTGACCAAGAGGCCCGGAGCCAGCAGGAAGCAGATGGCCGTGCAGGCCATGAACAGCACCGTCACGATCTGGCCCATCCACCCGGCGCGGCGGATGCCTTCGCGGTCGCGCTCGCCGAGCGCGAGACCAACGCGCACGGTCGTCGCCTGGCTGATGCCCAGCGGGACCATGAAGGTGATCGACGCCAGCTGCAGCGCGATGGCGTGAGCGGCCACTGCATCCTGACCTATCCAGCCCTGCAGCAGCGACGCGGAGGTGAAGAGCAGCACTTCGGCAAAGCGCATGAAGCCGATCGGGATGCCGACGCGCAACACTTCGAGCAAGCGCGGCCAGTCCGCCTCCAGCAGCTTGTGGAAGATGTGGTAGCGCCGGTAGCGCCGGTGGGTGAGGGTATAGGCGAGAATGAGCACGAGCATCGCCAGCGAGGTGAGCGTGGTCGCTATACCGGCACCCGCGAGCTCGAGGCGGGGGAAACCCCAATTGCCGAAGATCAGCGCGTAGTCGCCCAGCGCGTTCACCACTACGGCGGCGATCATGATCCAGAGGATGACCCGCGTGTCGCCATGGGCGCTCAGGAACGAGCGGAAGACCGAGACCAGGAAGCCCGGGAAGATGATCCAGAGGGCGAAGTGAACGAAGGTCTCGGCCATGCCGACCAGTTCCGGGTCCTGGCCGAGCAGATGGTAGATAGGTCCGATATTCCAGAGGACTGGCAACAGGAGAAGTGCGACGCCGATGGCGATCCAGATGCCCTGCCGCACGAAATGACGAACCGCGCGCCGGTCGCCGGCGCCCAGCGCCTGCGCGGTGAGCGGCGCGACGGCTTCGGTGATGCCGAGACCGAAAAGCTGCATCGCGATGAGCAGCGCGTTGGCGATGGTGGCCGCAGCGAGATATTTGGGGCCGAGCCGGCTCAGCATCACCACGTCGGTCGTGAGCAATGAGATCTGCGCGAGCTGCGCAATGATCAGCGGCCAGCCGAGCGCGAACTGGGCGCGGAACTCTCCAGCCCAGCTCGGGGACGGCAATGTTGCCCGGCTGCCGGAAGCCGGCGCCGATTGATCGGTGGTCATGGGGTTTCACTCGCGCGGCCGGTTTAGCTGCCGCGTGGGCAAAAGAAAAGGCGCCCTCGAGAGGGCGCCCCTTCCGAACCACCAAGTGCCTCAGGGTTTGGGCGGCTTGTTCTGGTCGTGCTGATGGCTGTCGTGGTTGTTGTTGTCCCACCAGGAGTTGGTGTTGTGGTTCCACCACCAGCCGAAATGCGGGCCGCTCATACCGAAGCCCGGGAAGCCGAAGCCAAAGCTGAAGGTGATGCCCGGCCGGAACCGGCTGAGCGGATAATTACCGAGCGTGTAGCACTTCACCCAGCCATCGCGGCCCGGGATGGAGATTTCACACCAGCTGCCCTTGCGGTCGGTCAGGCGAACATGCTCGCCACGATAGAGATAATTGACGACCTTCGAGCTGTAGGACGGCAGGCGGTAAACCGGGCTGCCATGGTTCGAAACCGCCGCGGACGCGATGCCGGTAGACGCAGTGGCAAGAACGGCGCCAACAGCGACGGCTTTTGCGAGGTTGGATCTCAAAGACATGTCTTTTCCTTCTGTTCACTCGCCCCTTGACGATAAAACATCGCTGGGGGCGTCTTGTTCCCCGCTTGCCAAAAGTTAATCCCCGTAAGGGGATGGGCATGGAACCTTTGGGCGGTTAGCGCAGTAGAGCGGCGTTCATCGCGGCAAGCTGCGTGAAGGGATCGGAATGGCCAGATTGCGTCCGGCAGGACTGTTAAACTACCTGCCCGTGCTCATCGTTGCGGCGATCCTGGGCGCATTCGGCCTGCTGGCCGATGAGGTCGTGGAAGGGGATACGCTCGCCTTCGACCGGATGATCCTGCTCTGGTTCAGGGACACCGTCCATCCCGAGGTCCCGCTTGGCCCGCTCTGGCTGCAGGAGGCGGTGCGCGATGTGACGTCGCTGGGGAGCGTCGTGATCCTGACCATCGTGGCAGTGATCGCGGTATTGAATCTCTTGCTAAGCGGCGAGAGGCGGCTGGCGCTCTACGTCACCGCCACGGTGATCGGCGGCACCATCATCAGCACGGTATTGAAGATCGTCTTCGACCGGCCGCGTCCGGATATCCCCGGCGCGCCGCATGTGTTCACGGCGAGCTTTCCGTCGGGCCACGCGACGCTCTCGGCGGTGCTCTACCTGACGCTTGCGGCGATCTTTTCGACCGCTACCCAGAGCCGGCCGCTCAAGGTCTTCTACGTTGCGACCGGCATCCTGGTGACTTTGCTCGTGGGCGTGAGCCGGGTCTATGAGGGCGTCCATTATCCGACGGACGTGCTGGCGGGCTGGATGCTCGGCTCGGCGTGGGCGCTGCTCTGCTGGGTCGGGGCGCAATTCCTCCTCCACCGCACGTCGGCTACGACTCCGCCGACATTTTCTCGCGGGTGACCCACGCCAGTCCGATGCGCTCGCGCACCACGACGCTTATCCGGCCTGCCTCGATGTCGATGAGGTTGTAGGCGTTGGGCTCGCCGCGCAGCCGGGTCGAGATGGTGGACGAGGCCTGAACGACGAGGATAGACGCCGCACTCGCCGTTCGCGGCCCGTGGGGCACGCCGTCGGCTATTTCGGCGGTGTGCTTGCGCACATAGGACAGATGGAAGTGGCCCGAGAGCACCGCCCGCACGCCCAGGGAGTGGAACGCGCGGAGCGCCCCGGCGGCTTTGCGGGCCGGCTTCATCTCCACCTGCATTGCGCCTTCCGGAATCAGCAGCGGATGATGTGCGACGACAATCCGCGTCGCGGCCGGCGAGGCCTTGCGGAATGTCTCGGCCAGGCGATCGAGCTGCGAACGGTCGATGGTACCGTGCGCCCAGTTGAGCTCGAAGCGCGCGCGCCGCGCCGTCTTGAGGCCGGCGATGGCGACGCCTTCGATCTCGATGAAGGGCTCGAGGTCGGGGGAGATAAAAGTCTTGTAGAGCCGGTAAGGGCTGAGCAGTCTCGTCCACAGGTTCTTCGCCGGCACGTCGTGGTTGCCCGGAACCGCGAACACGGGCGCGGACAGCGTTTCGATGAAGGCTCGCGCCTGCTCGAACTCCTCGCGGGTACCTCGCTGGGTGAAGTCGCCGCTGATGACGACCAGCGAAGGGCGCTGCGCCTCGACGTCGGCAGCAAGGTCGCCGGCAAGGGCAGCATCGTGATGGCCGAAATGCAGGTCGGAGAGGTGGGCGATTCGCATGGCGATCCGCCTAGGCCGGCTCCGCCGCTTTGGCCCTTACCTTGGGGACCAGCACGCGCACAGCCTTTTCCCGAATGCGGAAATTCAGCGGGGTCTGCAGGGTCGCCACCTCGCCGTCGATCATCACCGATATCGCTTGCCGCTTGGCGCCAAGGGTGACCGAACGCACGCTCTCGATGACGAGGGCTTCGTCCTCCTGCCAGCGGCCCATCGCCATCTCGAGCCAGAGCCGCACGGCATCGGCGAAGCTAAGCCGGTGCAGGATGTAGAGGGTCAGCGACCCGGCATCGAGGCAGCTGCGCGAGAAAAGCTTGCCCCAGCCCTGGTCGTAGGAATTGTTGGCGACGGCGATCGCGTGGATCCGCTCGATGCGGTCATCGGTATCGCGCGAGGTGATCGACACCGCCGTTCGCCGCGCGTTGCGGAGGCGGCGGATGAGGTAGCGGAAGAAGCCCAGCAACGCCACGATGTTCTGGCCTCGGACGCGCTCGCGCGCGGCGGCGATGGCGGGAATGGTGCCCACCACGACATTATGCAGGAACAGCCGCCCGTTCACTTCGCCGGCGTCGATCTCGATGGTGTCCGTGTCCGCCAGGGCGGCGACGGCCTTTTCGAGGGCAATCGGAATGCCGAGGTCACGCGCGAGCATGTTGGCGGTGCCGAGCGGCAGGATGGCGAGGATCTTGCCCGAGCCGGCGATGCCATGCGCAACCGCGGTTGCGGTGCCGTCGCCGCCGGCGCTGACGATAACATCGGCATCGCTCGCGACGGCGTTGGCTACCTTGGTCTCGAGGGGGTCGTCGCTGCCATCGACGGTGGCGTCGATGCCGCTCGCCGCAAACAGCTCGTGCAGATGCCCGCTCTTGAGCCCCGAACTCAGCGCCGTGCCGGAGCTTGGGTTGAAGAGGATGGCGTATTTCATCGCTGGACCGCGCGGGAGCGCGCCGTCACCCGGCGACGGCCTGGAAAAGGCCGGCCGCGGCGGCGACGACGGTCAGGAGGAGCAGGGCAAGGACCAGGGAATCGAAGAGCTTGGTGATCAAGGCGGCCTCAAGGACAGTGCGGGGTAGTAAGCCGCGAACGGCCTTGGGGTTGCATTGGTCACAGCAGTGCCGGAATGACGGCGCGCCGGTTGGACGGGTAGTCGGCGAAGGTGCGGCGGTACCAGGCGTGGTGGCTGACAGCGCGCGGGATGAGGTTGGCGGCGGTCCAGACGGCGAAGCTGAGCGCCGGGAAATTCCAGCACATCAGTGCGAAGCCTGACCATTCGATGATCTCGCCCATGAGATTGGGGCAGGACACGCGCTCGAACAGGCCGCCGCGGGGGATGGTGTAGCCCTGGCCGCCGCCGGACCGCAGGGCGATCAGCCGGTTGTCTGACCAGAGGTTGATGCCTGCACCTATGGCAAAGATCGCGGCCCCCGCGAGGAAGCGCGGATCGGTGAGCCATTCGTTCGGATAGGGGGTGCCGAACCAGCCGAGATAGAGACCATTGAGGCTGCCGTTGACGACGTTGAAGACCGCGGCGCTGCCCACGATGGCCAGCGGCATGGACTTGCCCCGCGTGTGGGTCCGCCAGGGAAAGATCAGGCTCCGATTGAGATAGTGCGCGGTCCATAGCGCAAAGAAGATCCACATCGGGGCCGTCTTGGTGTTCGGGCCGGCGAGGAACAAGCCCCCGAAGACGACCAGCGAGACCAGCTCCATGAGGCACCAGCCGAGCCGGTTGGAGATGGACGGCCCCCAATCCGTCCTGGCATGCCGGCCATAGGGCGCCGTGACGAAGAACTGCGTGGGAAAGATCACGACCGCAAGGACGGTCCAGGCGATCGCAACGATGTCGAGGGTGGTCACCGAATTCCTCCGGGCAGGGCAGTGCCGGACCCTAGGGGCCGGATCGCCGCAGCGTCCACTCACGCGTGCGGGCAAATGTGCGCTTGCAGACATTTTCACAATGATTTTCGACAAAACGCGGAACCTATTGCGCTTCGGCCGATTTAGCCCGTTGGCCTGCGTCGGGCCTTCGGGGGGATACATGGGTCTGATCGGCGACAGCCCGGATACAGCTGAGAACCTTTTCGCCCTTACCGATCGCCTGTTCAGGGCGAATAGCCTCGGAGACGTGTACGACGCGGCCCTCGACGCCATTTGCAGCCTGCTTGGCTGCGAGCGTGCCTCGATCCTGCTGTTCGACCAGCAGGGGGTGATGAACTTCGTCTCGTGGCGCGGGTTGTCGGACGGCTATCGGACCGCCGTGAACGGGCACACGCCCTGGGTCGTCGGGGAGAAGGAAGCCGAGCCGATCTTCGTGCCGGACATCGGCGAAACCAGCGAGCCCGACTGGCTCAAGGAGCGCATCGCAGCCGAAGGGATCGTCGGCCTCGCGTTCGTGCCGCTGTTTGCCGCGGGCGAGGTCGTGGGCAAGTTCATGACCTATTTCCCGGCCCGCCGCGAGTTCACGGCGTATGACCGCGACTGCGCCGTGGCCATTGCCCGACAGGTGGGCTTCAGCCTCGAACGACACCGGGCGCAGCTGGCGCGGGAGAGCGCCGAGGACCGGCTGCGGGAGAGCGAGGAGCGCTTCCGGCACATGGTCGAAGACGCGCCGATCATGATCTGGATCTCGGACGAGACCGGGCGATGCCTCCACATCAATCCGCTGCTTCGGGATTTCTGGGGCGTGAAGGACATCGCCACCTTCAACTGGGGCGATACCATGCACCCCGACGACATGGAACGTGTCGGCGGGCTCATGCAGAAGGCCGTCGCCGAGCGCACCAACGTGCGCGTCAAGGGCCGCTACCGCCGTGCCGATGGCGCCTACCGTGTCCTCGAGACCGTCGCGCGGCCCAATTTCGGCGCGGACGGCTCGTTCCAGGGGATGATCGGCGTCAATGCCGACGTTACCGAACGCGAGGAGGCGGACGAGCACAAGCGGCTCCTGATCAACGAGCTCAATCACCGCGTCAAGAATACGCTGGCGGTCGTGCAGGCCATGGCGCGCCAGACCTTCATGGGCGACGCGCCGCGCACGCTGCAGCAGGATTCGTTCGAGGGGCGGCTGTCGGCGCTGGCCCAGGCGCACAATCTGCTGGCGGCGGAGAGCTGGCAAAGCGCTTCGCTCGAGGAGGTTGCACGCAAATCGGTCAATGGCGACGCCGACGTCAGAATATCGTTCCAGGGGCCGCATGTGAAGCTCGAACCGCGGCAGGCGGTGACGACGGCGATGGCGCTGCACGAGATGTACACCAACGCGGTCAAGCACGGGTCGCTACGCGACGCCAAGGGGCGGGTCCGCCTGGAGTGGCGGCTCGAGCAGAGTCCCGAGCCGCTGCTGGTCATGCGCTGGAGCGAGAAATCGCCGCTGCCGGTCGTGCCGCCGACGCGCAAGGGATTTGGCACGACGATGATCAAGCAGGCGCTGGGGGCCGAGCTCAACGCCGATATCGATCTTGACTACCTCCCCTCGGGACTGGTCTGCACGGTGACCGCGCGCCTGCCCGAGCGCGAGCGGCGGCAGTGAACCCGCTGGCGGGAAAGCGCATCCTCGTGCTCGAGGACGAGGTGCTGCTGGCGCTCGAAGCGTCGGACACGCTCGAGGAGATCGGCGCGATCATCGTTGGGCCGGTGCATCGGGTAGAGGCGGCGATGGCGCTGCTCGACAGCGTGCGCCCGGATGCAGCGCTGCTCGACGTCAACATTGCCGGAGACACCAGCGCGCCGGTGGCGCAACGGCTGGCGGGGAAGAACATCCCGTTCGTGCTGGCGACGGGCTACGGCAACCGCACCGATATCGCCGGCGGCCGGGCGATCATCGACAAGCCGTACAACCGCCGGCAATTGCAGGCCGCGTTCCGGGAGATGTTCGGGATGGAGGACTCCCTCCCGCCGCGGCCATAGAACGGCCGGCGGGAGGGAGACGCAGAGGGCTACGCTGCAGCCCGGGCGTTCTCACCGCTCTCGGCGAGGTCGGTGAGCTTTTCGTCGGTCGCGCGCTCTTCGGCGAGCGTGGCATCGAGCAGCTTGGCGACTTCGTCGCGGCCCAGCTGCTTGGCCCAGGTCTTGAGCGTGCCGTAGCGGGTGATTTCATAGTGCTCGACGGCCTGCGCGGACGAGATGAGACCGGCGTCGAGCGCGGGGCTGTCGGCAAAGCTCTGCATGATCTCCTTGCCTTCTTCGAGGATGCCCTGGATTGCTTCGCAGGTCTTGCCGCGGGCGGTTTCGCCGATGATCTCGAACACCTGCTCGAGGCGCTGCACGTGCCCTTCGGTTTCCTTCAGGTGCTTTTCAAAGCCCATGCGCAGCTGGTCGTCATTGGCGGCCTTCGCCATCTTGGGCAGCGCCTTCACGATCTGCTTTTCGGCGAAATAGATATCTTTGAGGGTGTCGAGGAAAAGGTCCTCGAGGGTCTTGTCGGCCATTTGGGGTGCACTCCGGTTGCGTGTTTGACGCTCGCCGCCCCAACGCAGCGGAAAGACGCGCGTTCCCGCAAAAGAAAGAAGTAGCGGGCAGATGCACCCGCTGCCTCAAGCAACGAAAGAGCGTTGCCGCCGTTGTGTCGGAATGGGCCGGATCGCCGATCCGGTGGGCTTAGGAGAAGCGTCAAATGAGCGTCCTCGTCTCGATCCTGATCACATTCCTGGTGGTCGTCCTCATTCTGTGGCTGGTCCAGCGGCTGCCGCTCGAAGCGCGCGTGCGCCAGATTGCGCAGGTGATCGTGATCATCATCGGAATCATCGCGCTGCTGAAATATCTCGCCGTCTTTTAGGCGGAAGGCGTCGTCAACCATCGGTCCGGGCGCGCGGGTTGACGGCCTGCGCGCCCCGGACTATTGTGCCGGCACTAAGCAGGAGCCGCGAGTGCGGAGCATTCTCGTAAGAACCGGGCGTATTGGACACGTGGGGTAAATCCCTGCGCGGCACAGTGCGCCCGAACCAAGGTCCCGAACGGGGCCTTTTTTATTGCCTGAAATTCGCGGGGGACCGCGGCGAATGAGGAGACAGACAAATGGCCCAGCAGATGACGGGCGCGGAGATGGTGATCGCGGCGATGGTCGATCAGGGCGTGACCGATATTTTCGGTTATCCTGGCGGCGCCGTGCTGCCGATGTACGACGCGATCTTCCAGCAGGACAAGGTGCGGCACATCCTCGTTCGCCACGAACAGGGCGCGACGCACATGGCCGAGGGCTATGCGCGCTCGACCGGCAAGGTCGGCGTCGTGCTGGTGACCTCGGGTCCCGGCGCAACCAATGCCGTCACCGGCCTCACCGATGCGCTGATGGATTCGATCCCGGTGGTCTGCATCACCGGGCAGGTCGCAACGCCGCTCATCGGCTCGGACGCGTTCCAGGAATGCGACACGGTCGGCATCACGCGCAGCTGCACCAAACACAATTACCTCGTGAAGAACGTCGCTGACCTGCCGCGCGTGCTGCACGAAGCCTTCTACATCGCGCAGAGCGGCCGGCCCGGTCCGGTGCTGATCGACATCCCCAAGGACGTGCAGTTCGCGATGGGCACCTATTACGGCCCGACCGAGATCGAGGCGACGCGCCATAAGAGCTATCATCCGCAGCTCGATGCCGATCCGCGCCTGATCGAAGCCGCGGTCGACATGATGCTGCGCGCCGAGCGGCCGGTGTTCTACACCGGCGGTGGCGTGATCAATGCGGGTCCGGAAGCGAGCCAGCATCTGCGCGAGCTGGCCGAGCTCACGGGCTTTCCAGTGACATCGACGCTGATGGGGCTGGGCGCATTCCCGGGCTCCTCAAAGCAATGGCTCGGCATGCTGGGCATGCACGGTTCGTACGAAGCAAACCTCGCGATGCACGACTGCGATGTGATGATCAACATCGGTGCGCGCTTCGACGACCGCATCACAGGCCGCATCGACGCGTTCTCGCCGGGCAGCAAGAAGATTCACGTCGATATCGATCCGGCTTCGATCAACAAGAACGTCCGCGTCGATTTGCCGATCATCGGGGACTGCGGGCATGTGCTCAAGGAGATGGTCCGCATCTGGCGCAGCAAGACCAACGCGCCACGCACCGAGGCGCTTGCCCCGTGGTGGAAGCAGATCGATCAATGGCGGGCCAAGAAGTCGTTCAGCTTCGCCAACTCGAAATCGGTGATCAAACCGCAATACGCGATCCAGCGGCTCTATCACGCGGTCAAGGGGAAGGACGTCTATGTGACGACGGAAGTTGGCCAGCACCAGATGTGGGCCGCGCAGCATTTCCCGTTCGAGATGCCCAATCGCTGGATGACTTCGGGCGGGCTCGGCACGATGGGCTATGGCCTGCCGGCCTCGATCGGTGTGCAGGTCGCGCATCCCGATGCGCTGGTGATCGACATTGCCGGCGAAGCGAGCGTGCAGATGACGATGCAGGAGATGTCGACAGCGGTGCAGTATGAGCTGCCGGTCAAGATCTTCATCCTCAACAATGAGCGGATGGGGATGGTCCGCCAGTGGCAGGAGCTGCTGCATGGCGGCCGCTATGCGCACAGCTACAGCGAGAGCCTGCCGGACTTCGTCAAGCTCGCGGAAGCCTATGGCGGCGTCGGCATCAAATGCGACAAGCCGGGCGACCTCGACGCAGCGATCAAGGAGATGATCACCGTCAAAAGGCCGGTGCTGTTCGACTGTGTCGTCGAAAAGCACGAGAACTGCCTGCCCATGATCCCTTCGGGCAAGCCGCACAATGAAATGATCCTGCCCGACTTCAAGGGCGACGTCGGTGATGTCATCGACGCCAAGGGACGGGAGCTGGTCTGATGAACGCGCATTTGCAAGCCACGGGTTCGGTCTATTCGCTGGTGCCGGAGACGCAGACGACCGAACGGCACACGCTCTCGGTGCTGGTCGACAACGAGCCGGGCATTCTCGCGCGGATCGTCGGGCTGTTCGCGGCGCGGGGGTTCAACATCGAGTCGCTGACGGTCAGCGAGACAGAGCACGCCAAGGGGCTGAGCCGGATCACGCTGGTGACGGTGGCGACGCCAAAGGTGCTGCTGCAGATCAAGCTGCAGCTCGAGCGGCTGATCCCGGTGCACAAGGTGCACGACCTCACGGCCGAGGGCAGGGCGCTCGAGCGCGAGCTGGCGCTGGTGAAGGTCGCGAGCACCGGCGAGCATCGGGCGGAAGCGCTGCGGCTTGCGGATGCCTATCGCGCACAGATCGTCGATGCGACCACTGAGAGCTTCGTGTTCGAGATCACCGGCAAGCCGACCAAGATCGATTCGTTCATCGCGATCATGGTTCCGATCGGGCTGGTCGAGGTGGTGCGCACCGGCCTCGCCGCGATCTCGCGCGGCGCCGAGGGCATGTAACCGGCCGCGGTGTGGCAACCCCCACCCTGACCCTCCCCCTTTCTGGGGGAGGGGACGACTGCGAGCGTCATAGGGGTTTGCGCTCAGGTTTACGGCAGTCTAGGAGTGCGCCCATTCTCCTGGGGAAGTCATGTTCGGGCTATCGGCAAATCTGCGCGGCATCATTTTCATGGTGCTGGCGACGGGGTTTTTCACCTGCAACGACGCGTTCATGAAACTCGCCACCGTCGGGTTGCCGCCCTTCGAGGTGCTGTTCCTGCGCGGGGTGATGGCTTCGATCATTTCGCTGCCGGTGGTGCTTCTCACGGGCAACGGTCCGAAGCTCGGCCATGTCTTCAACCGCTGGATCCTGCTCCGAAATTTTTTCGAGCTCCTGGGCGTGCTCTGCTACATCGTGGCGCTGGCGCAAATGGCGATTGCCGATGTCATCGCGCTCGGCCAGCTCGCACCGATGATCCTGCTGATTGGGGTTGCCATCGTGTTTCGCGACCGCATCGGCTGGATGCGCTCCGTTCTCATCGCGCTCGGCTTTATCGGCGCGATCTGCGTGGCGCAGCCGGGCTCGAACGGCATTTCACCTTTCGCAATCCTGGGCCTGCTGACGGCGGTGGGCACGGCGCTGCGCGATTTGATCGGGCGCAAGGTCAGCGAGGAGATCCCGACGCTGGTCGTCGCCTATGGCACGCTGTTGCTGGTGATGGTGGGAGCGGGGACGGCGTCGGCGCTGTTCGAGCACATGGTGATGCCGGGCCTCCAGCATCTGGGCTATCTTGCCTGCTCAGGGCTGCTGCTCAGCCTCGGGCATTTCTTCATCTTCCGCAGCTATCGCACCGGCGCCACGTCGGCTGTGGCGCCGTTCTACTATGCCTTCGCCATATGGGGCGTGGTCGTGGGGCTGATCGTATTCCGGAGCGTCCCCAATGCGCTGGCGCTGTTCGGCATCGGGCTGATCATTGTCAGCGGTGTGGCGGTGGTGCTGGTCGATGTGTGGCGGCGCGAGCCGGTGCCGGCCGAGACGCCCATCGCGTGAGTGGGGTTGGGTCGCTCGCGTCGCAGGTGTAAAGCGGGACCATGACAAGTCTCTCCGTCAATCTCAATGCCGTCGCGCATCTGCGCAATCGCCGCAATCTGCCCTGGCCGAGCGTGCCGGAAATGGCGCGGCTGGCGCTCGGCGCGGGCGCGGGCGGGATCACTGTTCATCCGCGGCCCGATGAGCGGCACATCCGCAAGACCGACGTGTTCGAGCTGGTCGACCTGATCCGCGACGAATGGCCAGATCGCGAGCTCAATGTCGAAGGCTACCCGACCGAGCCGTTCCTCAAGCTCTGCGAGGTGGCGCTGCCCGATCAGGTGACGCTGGTGCCGGACGATGCGAGCCAGTCCACATCCGATCATGGTTGGGACATTCCTGTGCATGGCCCGATGCTGGCCCAGACCATCGAGCGGCTGCAAAACAGCAAAATCCGCGTGTCGCTCTTCATCGATGCCGATCCCGATGTGCCGGCGCTCGCGGCGGAGGTCGGTGCGGACCGAGTCGAGTTCTACACAGGGCCCTATGGCGATCCGCATGGCGAGACGACGTCCGAGCTTGCGCGGCTGGTCGCCACCGCCGCGGCGTGCCGCAAGGCCGGCCTTCGCGCGGCGCGCGGCGGGGCTGGGCTCGGCATGAACGCCGGGCACGATCTGACGCTCGACAACCTTCCGGCGCTGATCAAAGCGATTCCGGATATCGACGAGTGCTCGATCGGCCATGCGTTGACTGCCGATGCGCTGAAATTCGGGTTCCCCGAAGCGGTCCGGCGGTACATCCGCGCGCTGCACCCGGCCTGATTTCTCGCCACACGAATAGTTGTTCATCATCGTGGCGACGGGTTTTTGCCGGCCGCATTGTCTCCGCGCCTCCCGATACTGGCGGACCGCCTGAGCGCACAAAAATGTACCTGAGCGACAAGGACTTGCTCCACGTCGCTTCATGTCCCTGC
>Ga0068853_100000561_pt1 | contig 25462 bp, 17 predicted proteins | sample KBSCornC32_FD_65655 | JGI IMG/M metagenome (GOLD analysis project Ga0068853, IMG submission 65655) | Corn rhizosphere microbial communities from Kellogg Biological Station, Michigan, USA - KBS Corn C3-2 | ecosystem: Host-associated > Plants > Roots > Rhizosphere > Soil ... | reverse complement strand
GTGCTCGGCATCGCGCGGTTGCTGGTGCTGTGCGGTCTCGCGTTCTGGAACCGCTACAGGAATTCGAAGATCACGCCACCTCTACCCGATCCCGACAGGCTACCCGTTTCGGTGTTGATCCCGAGCTTCAATGAGGAAGTCGTGATCGCAACGACGGTCGAGCGCATTCTCGCCAGCGATTATCCCGGCCTTGAGGTCATAGTCATCGACGACGGTTCGAAAGATCGCACCGTTGAGGTTCTCAACACCCGCTTCAGCAGCGATCCGCGCGTCACCATCCTGAGTCAGGAAAATTCCGGCAAGGCGACCGCGCTCAACACCGGACTTGCGCGCGCCAAGGGTGAGATCGTCGTGGCCCTCGACGCTGACACACTGTTCAATCGCGATGCGATTTCTCGACTAGCGCGCTGGTTCGCCGATCCCGCCGTCGGCGCCGTGGCCGGCAATGCGAAGGTCGGCAATCGCATCAACATGATCACGCGCTGGCAGGCGCTGGAATACATCGTCGCGCAGAACCTCGAACGCCGTGCGCTGGCAGCACTCGACACACTGACCGTTGTGCCCGGTGCGGTCGGCGCATGGCGCAGGTCCGTGCTGGTGGAGCTCGGCGGCTTCCCGCTCGACACGCTGGCGGAAGATCAGGATCTCACCATCGCTGTGCAGCGCGCGGGCCATCGCGTGCTGTTCGACGCAACCGCCATCGCCCGCACCGAAGCGCCGGCCACATTCCGCGGTCTCGCACGCCAACGTTTCCGCTGGGCCTACGGCACTTTGCAATGCCTGTGGAAGTATCGCGACGTGACGTTCAACCCGCGCTATGGCGCACTGGGCCTGATCGCGCTGCCGCAGGTGTGGCTGTTCCAGATCGCGCTGTCGGCGCTCGCACCGCTCGTGGACTTCATGTTCCTGTGGCAGATCATCACCGCGCTGCTCAACTACCTTCAGCACGGTGCAGAGTTCAACAGCGCTAACGTGCAGAAAATCGGCATCTATTACTGCATCTTCGTCGTGGTCGACCTTCTCGCGGCCGCCGTTGGTTTCCTGATGGAAAAACGCGAGCAATGGAGTCTGCTCTGGTGGCTGATGCTGCAACGCTTCGGCTATCGCCAACTGATGTACTACGTCGTCGTACGCTCGATCTTCGCCGCCCTGCGCGGCCCGTTCGTCGGCTGGGGTAAGCTGGAGCGCGCCGGTACCGTAAAGGCCGAAGCCCACTAACGCGGGACGAAGAACACGCCTTCGTCATTGGCGTGATCGACGCGATAGGAATTCAAAAGAACCTGCTTGGCCCGCGGCGTCAGCGCGAAATCATCGAGCGAGTCGAATTCCAGCGCGCCATAATGCTTCGCCTCGATCAGCCGGACGAGCGCCTCGTCTGAGCGCTTGTGAGTCGCGTAGGCCTGACCGAGATTGAATGCGTCGATCTCTTCCGGCTTTCCCGCCCAATAGCACAGTGACAGCATTTCGCACGCGACAGGGCCATGCTGCGCTTTCAGGAACGCGATATCGCTCTCCGCCATCGCGGTTTCAGCGGCCATCGGATGCAGCCAGAAATCCCGTTCCAGCCACGCATCTTCCCAATTGAGTACTATCCCGGCGATCAAAGGCAGGATGCACGCGCCTGCGATCAACCCCTGCATCCATGCGGCCTTCGGGAGTCTGTCGATAACCAGCGCTGCAGCCAGCGACAACGCAATCATCGCATCGAACCAGATGTTCATGTCCACGCCCGCGCCACCAGCAAAGACAATGCCGACGGCAATTGCCACCGCGGCATAGAGTGCGCAAAGCACCACGTACCGGTCGTCACGACGCAGAAGAAGCAGCGCAACAAGTCCGAATAATGCAACATTGGCCCAGATGAGCCAGCTGCCTATCGCCTCCGACAACAGGGCAGCTGAATAGGTTCGGGCGGAGTTGAGGACCCCGAACAGATCGACGCCATACGCGATCCGAAACCCGCCCAGCTCCATCACGCCAAAGAGAATGCCCACCGCAGCAAACAGTATCGCGTTGCGCCTGTCGAACATCACGAGCCAGAGCGTCAACGCGACCGGCAAGGCGATGAGGTTATGCTTGATGAAGAAGGCGAGTGCCAGCAGGAACGCGGCAAAGGCGATAGCGATGTTCTTTCGCGGCTCTCTCAGCAGAACGATCAACCCGCCGATCGCGACCGCATGACCGAGCATCTGCGGGTCGTCCATGCCGGCATAGTCCGTGAAGACCAACAAACCCGAGACGAACAACAACGCAGCAAACATGGCCACTTCCGCGCCGGCCTTCATCCGCCGCGTGGCGAAATATATTCCGGCTGCAACGCCAGGCGTCGCCAGCAGGGACAGGATGCGACCCGCGACGATGTTGTCACCGATGAGAGAACCCAGAGCGCCAACGATGTAGAACGAGAGCGGTGGATAGTTGTTGAACAGAAAGCTGTCTCGCGGTGGATAAAGCCCACCGCCCGACATCGCATGCAGCGCGTGGTAGGCGTTCCATCCCTCATTAGGGTCGAGCGGAACGTGAAGGCCCGCGATGGCAATGCATCGCCCAAGCCCGATCAGGCAGAAAACCGCGAGAGCCCCAAAACAGATACGCAGAGGCAGCTTCGCGCTCATTTCTTTGCGCAAGCGCCGTCAGGAACGATGTCGTAGAGCGAGAAGAAACTGCCCTCGTGGCGGAGCTTCAGCATCGGCGGGATATCGCTGCGCCGACCGTTCAAATGGATCACCACCGCCGCATCGTAGTGGCATTGGAAACGCATGAGATAGGGGAAGACGTTCCGGATATCCTCATCTTGGTCAATTTGCCCCGCGGCAAGATCTTCAAGCTCATCGATATCCGGCGGCGACCCCTGTTGCGCCGACGCGGCCGCGATGGATTGGTAGGCCGGGTTGAGACGCACGACATGCTGATCGCGCGTGGTGAACAGCAGTGGCGTGAACACACCGGGATCGAGGATCGCGTACTCCGCCATGTGCCAATAAGGCTGATCGGAGCGGAAGCCGATGGCGTCACCATCCAGAACCGTGAGCAATTTCGTGCCCGGCTTAAGCGTGTGCGCGGCCGCGCGGAATTCATTGAACTCCGCATCGTGCGCGCGCCAATCGCTTGCGAGTACGACGGCATTGCAGAGCAAGACGGCAGATGCCGCCGCCGCCAGCGTGACGATTGCGCCGCGGTCGAGATGGAAGTCCAGAGACGCGAACACCAGCGCGCCGAGCACCGCTGGAAGGCGCAGATCGACGCCCCATCCACCCATCGCCCATTCCGGCGCCAAGAATGTGACAAACGCGAGCACCGGGAGAACGAACACCATCCGCCGATGCACCGTGATCCAACCGCGCCAAACGCCGGCGACAAACAGGATCGCGAGCAACGCCAGCAGCACGAACGACGCTGTGTCGTAGGTGATCTGCACGGCGGCTTCGAGTCGATCCAGCATGCGGTCGAGAAGATTGAACGCAACCCCGCTCACGCCGCCGCGCGGCTTCAGGAACACGAAAGCGACCGCGGCGGGCAGAAATGAAAACGCGATCGGCACCGCGCGCTGGAACGCGCTGCGCGACGATGGCGCACGAAATAAACCGTCCAACTCGAAGCAGCCGATGAACAGCGCCAAGACCATCGTCGCGAAGAGATGGGAGAAATACAGCGCCGTCATTGCGACCGCAAAACCAGCGATGTACCAAACTGTGCGCCGCCCATCGGTCGCTATCCACGCCGCGAACACGACGAACGCCCCGCCCATCGCGAAATAATAGTTGAGGAAGCCCCAGGTGAAATTGGCGTTGTAGGCAAAGAACGCGGCGAACAACGGCGCTATGCCTATCCGGCCATAGAGTGCACGCTGGATCAGCGCCGGTCCCACCACCCACATCCCGACGCCGGCGGTGATGAACAGCTTCGTCGCGATCTCTAGCCCGATGGCATGCGAAAGCAACGGCACAAGGATTTCACCGGCGAGGTTAGGGATCCACGCCCACTGGATCGAATAGAAAGCCGAGACCGCAGCGGCCTTCGCGTCTGTCGCGATCAGATAATAGCTCGCCAGATGCGCGGGATAATCCGGCATCGGCGGCGCGGTCACACACCAGAGCGGCAGCGCCATCACCAGCGCCGCGAGGATGATCGCGGCGGTTTCCCAATGCGATCGCAAGGTTGCCGTCATGCCTGTCACGGGACAGACACATAACGGGCGCCCCGGCGCTTGGAAAGCTTCAAACGCGCGGCGCCCGGCGCTCGACCGGCCCGTCGCCGGTCAGCGCGATATGGGTCAGCGTCTGCTCATCGTGATTCATACGCCACGACAACAGCTTCTGCGCGTATTCGAGCATCAGCGGCAGATATTCGGGATCGCGCGAGCGGTCGACAAATTCGCCCGGGTCGTGCTCGAGATCAAAGAACAGCGGCGGCAGCTTGGTGAAGTGGACATATTTGTAGCGCGTGCTGCGGACGATGTTCATCGTGCATTGGTGGAGCGTGAGGTCGAGACGCTGCTCGGCCGCGTCGTCCGCCGGATCGCGGAAGTCGAACTCCCAATGCGCCTCGTTGCGCCAGTTCGCAGGTGACTGGCCACGAAGGAATGACGACAACGAGCGGCCATCGCATTGCACCGGAATGTCGAGGTCGAGCGCCTCCAGCATCGTCGGCATGATGTCGATGTTCTCAGTGAATCGTTCAACGGTTGCGCCACGCGTGGCATCAGCTTGCGCGCGCGGATCGCGCACGATCAGTGGGATATGATACGACTCGTCGAAATAGCCGCATTTCCCGAGCAGCCAGTGATCGCCCATCTGCTCGCCGTGATCCGATGTGAAGACGATCAGAGTCGAATCCCAGATGCCCTTCTCTTTCAACGCCGCAAACAGGCGGCCAAGCGCCGCGTCCACTTCTCCCATCAATCCGTAATAGACGGCCTTGAGACGGCGCAGTTTCTTTTCGTCGGCCGGTGCGCGGAACAAACGGCGCGAGAGTTGATGCGCCAACCAGGCATGCTGCGCGGATTCGTCCGCCGGTGTCTCTAACCGTGAGAAGCCCGGCACATCCGGCGGCGCATACATTGCGTTGTACGGTTCTGGCGCGATGAAGGGCGGATGCGGGCGCAGGATCGACAGGTGCACCACGAACGGGTCTTTCGTCTCGCGGATATGGTCGATGCAGCGGTCCACGAGGAATGCTGTGTCCGCTTTCTCCACCGGATAGGCGAGCGGCTTCGGCACGGGCGCACCGTCTTCGTAATCGGGTCCCGGCGCGCGATGGGCATAGGCGTAGCGGATGTCTTCGGGCACATCGATGCCCTGCGCCTTCAGCCAATCCACCCACGCTTTCGGGCGATCGCCCATCATCACGATCGGGCGGATGCCGGGTAGCGGGCCTTCATAGGTGCGCAGCCAGGGATCGTCAGCATCCACGCCACGCGGATCGATGCTGGTGTCGGTGTAGCCGAACAGCACCGGATCGTAGCCCGCGGCACGAACCTCCTTTGCCCAGTTGGTATGGCGCGCGTCGAGCGGCGTGCCATTGGTGCCAGAACGGTGATTCTGCAGATACATGCCGGTGTGCAGCGATGCGCGCGACGGACCGCACGGCACGGCATTGGCGAAGTGATTGCGGAACAGCACGCCGTCCCGCGCCAGCACGTCGAGATTCGGCGTCCGGACCATGTGGCCCAGCGCCGACAGGCATTCGGCCCGCCATTGATCGGCGGTGATAAAAAGGATGTTCAACGGTTTGCTCATCTTGCCGCCATCATAGCGCACGGGCACCGAAACGCATCGCCGCACGTTATGCTAGGTTCACGGCCAACACACCTTCACCGGAGCAAACGCGATGCAGCTTGGCATGATCGGTCTGGGACGAATGGGCGGCAATATCGTTCGCCGGTTGATGCGCGGCGGGCACCAGTGCGTCGTGTTCGACCAGAATCCGGCGCCCGGCGCCGAGCTTGCCAAGGACGGTGCCGTCGCCGCCAGCGACCTCGGCGACTTCGTCAAGAAGCTCGAGAAGCCGCGCGCGGTGTGGGTGATGCTTCCCGCAGGCGTGCCGACGGAATCGACCATCGAGAAGCTCTCCATGTTGCTCGAATCCGGCGATGTAGTGATCGACGGCGGCAACTCCTTCTACAAAGACGATATCCGCCGCGCGGCGCGGCTGAAGACCAAGAACCTGCATTATGTCGATTGCGGCACGAGCGGCGGCGTGTGGGGCCTTGAGCGCGGCTATTGCATGATGATCGGCGGCGAGACCGAGATCGTCGACCGCCTCGATCCGATCTTCGCCACGCTCGCGCCCGGCACGGGCAGCGTACCGAAAACGCCGGGCCGCGCCGAAACAACGGATCGCGCGGCACAAGGCTATATCCATTGTGGGCCGGCGGGATCGGGCCACTTCGTGAAGATGATCCACAACGGCATCGAATACGGAATGATGCAGGCCTATGCCGAGGGCTTCAACATTCTGCGCCATGCGGGCGACGGTACCTTGCCGGAGGAGCAGCGCTTTAAACTCAATTTGCCTGACATCGCAGAAGTGTGGCGCCGTGGCAGCGTGATTCAGTCATGGCTACTCGACCTGACGGCGGCGGCGTTGGCGCAGAACCCGGACCTCTCGGAATATTCCGGCTACGTCGAAGATTCCGGCGAAGGCCGCTGGACGATCATGGCGGCGATCGAAGAAGCCGTGCCGGCGGATGTCCTGTCCGCGTCGCTCTATGCGCGCTTCCGTTCGCGTGACAAAGACAGCTTCGCCGACAAGATGCTGTCGGCGATGCGCCACGGCTTCGGCGGGCATCTGGAGCCGAAGAAGCCGGTATGACAGCGGTATTCGATGAAGTTCTGTCCGACCCCGCAGCACTGGCACGGCGTGTTGCGCACTGGATGACGGAGCTGGCGCAGGCGAATCGGGATAGATTTGCAATCGCCCTCTCCGGCGGATCGACGCCGAAACTGCTCTATCAAACGCTCGCGTCGCCACCATATCTCGATAGCTTTCCATGGGAGCAGATCCATTGGTTCTGGGGCGACGAGCGCTTCGTTCCGCATAGCGATGCCCAGAGCAATTATCGCATGACGTCAGAAGCGATGCTCGCGCATGCGCCCGTGCCGCTTGCGAACATCCATCCCATACTGACCGTGGGTGTGACACCAGCGGAATCCGCCGAAGCTTATGCGCACGAGCTGAAAGCATTTTACGGTGCCGATTTTCTCAATCCCACGCGCAAACTATTCGATATCATTCTGCTTGGCCTTGGCGAAGACGGCCACACGGCATCGCTGTTTCCCGGTTCGCCGGCATTGAAAGAGCGCGACCGATGGACAGCCGTCGCGGACAAAGACGGGCAGACGCGGATCACGCTGACCTATCCCGCGCTGGAAAGCTGTGCGCATGCCGCCTTCCTGGTGAGCGGGACATCGAAGCACGACATTCTTGCGCGCGTTCGCAAAGGCGAGGCGAGCATTCCGGCTTCGCACCTTCGACCTGAAGGCGATTTGCATTTCTTCACCGATTCGGACGCGGCGGGTTGCGCGGGCTAAGCCCGGCGTGATTAGGTCCGGCCATGCGCAAGAAAATCGTCACCGTCGTCGGCGCGCGGCCGCAATTCATCAAGGCGTTCGCGCTGTCGCGCGCGCTGAAGGACGATGCAGACTTTGAAGAAATCCTCGTCCACACCGGCCAGCATTTCGACGACAACATGTCGGCCGTGTTCTTTTCCGAACTCGAAATTCCGCCGCCGCGGTATCATTTTTCGGTCGAAGCTGGCGCTCAAGGCGCGGTAACCGGCCAGATGCTTAGCGCTGTCGAAGGCGTCCTTCTGAAAGAGCAACCCGCTGCGGTTATCGTTTATGGCGACACGAACTCGACGCTCGCCGGCGCGCTCGCAGCGTCAAAGCTGCGGATTCCCGTGGTGCACATCGAGGCGGGACTGCGCTCCTTCAATCGCGCGATGCCGGAGGAGATCAACCGCGTCGTCGCCGATCATGTCAGCGATGTTCTGTTCTGCCCGACCAGCACCGCCATTACCAATCTCGCGCGCGAAGGGATCACGAACGGCGTCCATCGTGTCGGCGATCTCATGTATGACGCGACGCTGATCGCGACACCCATCGCTGAGCGCAGTTCAAAGATTCTGGAAACCCACAATCTCACCCCCGGCGCCTATGGCGTTGCCACCATCCATCGCGCGGGCAATACCGATGACAGAGCGGCGCTAGCGCGTGTGCTGGATTTCGTTGCGGTGGAAGCGAAGAAACAGCCGATCGTGTTTCCGGTTCATCCGCGCACCGTAGCGGCGATGAAGAATGCAGGACTCGATCCGAACCGTGACGGTATCCGCGTGATCGCACCGGTCGGCTATCTCGACATGTGCAAATTGCTGCATCACGCGGCAATCGTTCTGACCGACTCCGGCGGTGTGCAGAAAGAGGCCTATTTCCACCGCGTCCCGTGCGTGACATTGCGCGACGAAACGGAATGGACCGAGACCGTAGAGAACGGCTGGAACCGGCTATGGAACGGCGCCGATTACACACAGCGCCGCGACATTGCCGAATACGGCAAAGGCGATGCCGCCAGCGAAATCCTCAGCGTCCTTCGAACCACGCTTCGCTGAGCCCGCGGCTTACGCCTTGCGGTGGTCGCGCACGTTGCTCCACATCAGGAAGCCCACGGCATAGACCAGCGCCGTGATGAACGTGATCGACAGCACGTCGAACAGGCGTTCCGGCTTGGTCGTCTCCGTCGGCAGAGACGGCGCCGAAATCGGCACGATGAACACCTGCTGCTGGTTCGCTGCACCTTCGGCCGCTGCGAGTGCCTGCTGCGCCGCCGTCAATCGCATTTCCGCGACTGACAATTCCTGGGGATCCTTCGCCGTCTTCACTGCCTTGACAGCATTCACGAGTTCGCTGCGCGCGAATTTCATCGTCTGCGCCTGCATCGTCGCGTTCATCTGGTTCATGAAGCGCTCGGCTTCCGAAACGATCTTCTGATTGATCGCCTGCGCGCGATGCCGGTCATAATCCAGGACGTCGATCGTCAGGATGCCGACATCGGCCTGCGAGTCCAACTGCACCATGTACTGATAGAACCAGAGGAAGTCCTCATCGACCGATGGCCACCACAGACGCCAGAACGGATTGCGCGCCGACGAGGAGTACAGATCACGCAGATGAAAATCCTTATCGAGCGTGCGCAGCATCTCCATCGAATAGATGTACTGTGTCGTTTCCGTCGACTCGCTGGCTGACGCGCCCCCGCCGAGCGAACTGCCGAGGATCGAACTGACGCCGCTCGAGACCGTGGCTTTGTTCTGTATGCTGATGATTGCCTGAGAGTCATAGAGCGACTCGGCAAACACGAAATAGTAGACCGAGGAAAGCAGCGCGACCGTACCGATCACGGACCAGAACGAAATGCGCGTGCTCAAGCGCTGTGCGGTGTCGCCGAGCGATGCGCCAAATGCTTTGCCGACGCCCCAGACCCCGGCAAGGCCCTGCTTCGGTTCAACGCGCGCGGTGCTGTCGGTATTGGACATTTTATCGGCCCATCGGGGATCGGCCGCGATCCGGCAGCCTAGCGCTGCAATATGCGTCGCGGCGTTGAAATAAACAACTCATGGCACGAAATCCATGTTTACGAGGTCTTGCAGCTCTTCATCGGCTTCAAAGAAAGAATCGTCGTCGTCGCTTTCCGCCGCAAGACTGCTGAAGAATTCGGCGGCGGCTTCCATATTGTCGAAATAGGTCGCCTTGCCCTCGGCAAACACATAGGCCTGATCGCAGAACGTCTGAGCGGCTTTGATGTTGCTTGTAACGAGTAGTATTCCCGCGCGTTGACCGATTTCCGTGATGGCTTCAGCAAAGCGGGGTGCATCGGTTTTGGCCCCCGCCGACACGTTGGTCAGAATGTAATGGTCGAAGGGCAGACATAGCCCGGTGGCGAAGACAAAGCGCGACAGCACTTCTTTCGGGCACCGGTCGGCACGCTGATTCACAAACTCGCCGAGTTGCGCCAGATCGGAAACCTTTGCAATGAACTCGGCTTCATTTGCCTCGTGCAACCGCGCGATGAACCGCGCATTGGCAGCAAGCGAATGATGCTTGTGCAGAAAGCTGCTTCCCGGCATTGCCCAGGAAATCGAATGCGTGCGAGTCACGAAACCGCTATCTGGCGCATCGGCGGCACAAATCAGATCGACGAGTCCGCCCAGCCCCGCGCTCGGCTGCCCTAAAAAGGCAACGCGGGTCTTTTCCTCGATTCGAATGTTCAGATCTTCATAAGTGGCGCGGATCGGACCCAGACGCACCTTCTTCATGACATTGCGAAATTCGATCGTCATATGTAGGGCATCCTGCGCTGATAGCGCTCCAGCGAAAGGCCCAGAACCAAGATGCCGAGGATGCACTTCATAACGTAAACAGGGTCGGCAACCGGCGAGGTGTAGGTCGTGAACCATCCATCGCGGAGCATTTCTTCGCAGTGCAGAACCGGATTCCAGGTGAAGTATGGCCAATACTCGGACGGAAACATGGTGATGACGAAGAGCATGCCGCCAGCCATGCGATTGATGAGGTTCGAATAGCCGACAAACTGCTTGACCGGCGGAAACACACGCATTGCTGTGCCGGTCACAAAGCCGATGGAAACGCCCAGCATCCACAACATGATGATGGCCGCGAAAACTTCCATTCCGTTGTCGGGCGGGAAAACCCGCTCATAGGTCGAGAACGGAACCAGAAGCACGCAGAATAGCGTCAGGTAGATACAAAAATCGCTCAGCGCCGACGCGATCGAGAGATCGACGGGCGTCACGCGCGGGAATTTCAGCATGCTGTCGGACTGCGATACCGCCTTGCTCGCCGAACTCATGACATTCATGAACATGTAGTAGGGAATGATACCCACGACCAAAAAGGTCGTCGGCGGCATGTTGGGCGGCGTCAGCGACTTGAACGCCGAGCGCGCAACACGCATCACCCCGATGAACATCATCGGTTCGAGGAGTGCCCACGCAAATCCGTAGTTGTAGGTTTTCATGAGGCCCTGCAGCTCATGAATCGTCAGCGCGCGGATGACACTGAACTGCGTTTTGAGGTCGGCGAGCACTAAGGGCAGCTCCTGGGGCCAGCGCAAATTTACCCGGCCGGAACAGGCGTTTTCAGGGCCTGCTTTTCGCGCCGTAAGCCGCCGTCCCTACCACGGATTTTCGTATAAATTCAATGATGAAGGCGCTTTATGAGAGTTCGCGCGGCACCGCATAGACGACCGGGCAGCGCACGCCGAAACCTTCCTCGATGATCTTCTGGGTGAACTGGGAATTGGCGTAGATCGCGCTCGCGCGCGAAAGGATCAGCGGGAATTCGCGCCGGAACCGGCTTGCCCCCGTGACATCGTCGAAATAGCCGGTCTGCTCTGGATCGCCGAGAAGCTCATTCCAGAAATGCACGCCATAAAGGAACGGAATGTTCGTGTAGTTGAGAGCGTCGGCGACCGCGTACCCGACGCCAGAAATCGCGTGCACCAGCGAGACGTCGTTCTCGAGCAGGAATTTTCTTAGGTCCGCGGTGTAGTCCCCGATGAACGCACAACGCCGCCCGTTCATCTCGCGCTCGTCGCCCTTCAGATCGCTGCGCGTCGCCACGATCACGGGATCGAAGCCCTGCCGTGCATGATGTTCCGCCGCGTTCTCGAGGAAGTGCTCGCCCCCGCCGTAGAGATCTGCACCGTTGCGCGAGATCAGCACAGCAATGCCTTTGCGTGCGCGCGTGGTGCGCGAAGCGGTCTCGACAGTATTGCGTGCTGAATAGAACGGCTTCCATCGCGCCAAGGCGACGGCATCGTCGAGCGATTCCAGCAACCCGCTTTCCGCCAGGCCCGAAAGCGCATCGCGCCGCCAGAATTCCAGCCTGCGTCCATCCGTTAGACCGATCTCCGCATAGCCGGTGCGTAGTGCCGCATTCGCATCCAGAAGCTTCAGAATCTCCGGTGCAATATTGTCGTCTGCGTATCCGGGCGTCGTACAGATCCAGTGTTGCGAGACGCCTGCGAGCGCTTCGACAAGGCCGATGCGCGGCTTGCTAGTCTCCACGACGACGGCGGACCAGTCGAAGGCGCTCACATAGGTGACCGAGCTTTGTGCGGCGCCGCCTGTTTCTTCTTCAGCCAATGCCAGTAGCAGCCGGAGATTGGCCCGCGCACCGCGATGCGTGGGATCGACCTCAAGAATAAAGGAATAGATTTCGTGTGCTTCATCGATCTGGTTGCGCGCTACGAGGGCACGCGCCTTGATCATGAGCGCCCTGGTATCGTTCGGTGACACGGCGAGTGCGACATCAGCCGCAGCAATCGCTTCCTCATAGCGCCCCGCCGTGAAGAGCGCCTCCGCGTATGGCACGCGATAGCGCATCTGCACTTGCGGATCGGACGACGCGCTGAGGCCACGCAGAAGTGAAAGCCGTTCTGTACGCAGATCGAGGCGGCGGTCCGGCGTCATCTCACCGCGCATCTGCTTGTTGAGAACGATGACCATTTCGCGCCGGGCGCGCACCGTTCCTTCTTCGAGGCGATCGGCGATACGCAGATATCGCATGGCTTCTTCGAACTCGCCTTGCAGCGACTTGGCGGCGCCCGCGAGGTAGTTGGCCTCGAAGGATTGCGGATGGAGCGCCGCAGCCGCCGCCGTCACACGACCGGCGAGCGCATGATTGTGCGCCTTGATGGCGCCACGGCCGAGTGTCGTGAGCCTCTGCTCTGCCGCGGCACTCGTGAACGCCCGGCGATAGACGAACGCATTTTCCCAATCGCCCGACTTTTCGTGGCGCGCGAGCCGGTCCACGACGATGTCGCGGTCGATCGCCAGCATCAGATTGGCGAGTTCGGTATCCGGCAGTGCGCCGATCTGTCGAAGGAGCGCCTTGTTCGTACCGAGTGGCTTCGCGTCGCGATCACCATCGTCATCTGCGCCCCTCGCCGTGCGTGGCGATCGTGCCGGCGCACTGCTCTCACCAAGAGAAGCCTGTCCGCTAACGACATGCTCGGCGAAATGTGTGTTCGCCGAAGGACCAAGCCGGGCCAGCAACGAGAGCCTGAGCTTTGGGTCGGCGGGGTCTTCCAGGCGAATGGATTGTAGCTCGCCCGTGATCCAGGGCTTGCGGATGGCAATCGCAAAACCGTGTGTGTCCTCGCCTGGTCCATCATGGCGAATGAGAAAACGACGCCGCTTGTTGGCGGCGAATGTGCCGCGCTCTTGACCGTCGATGATGAGATTGAACCGGACACGGCGGTCGGGGCGCGCCACATCCATCAGCCAGCCGCGGAGCGATGAGCCTGCGATCTTCAGGACGCCGCGATATTCACCCGACATAAACATTCCCGCAGCAGCGGATGGATTTTAACCAATCAAATCAGAATATTAGGATATCCGCGCCAAACGGGAGTGAACTCGAAAATACCGCGCCGCGCAACTATGGAGCTGCTTTGGGCTCGTAGCGCAACTCTTCGCCGGCAAGGCTGATGAGGGCATCGAAGCCACTGCCTATGGCCTCCAGAGACCAATCCCCGTCGCCCGCGCTGAGCACCTTCAAGACGGCGTCGGCGGGAGTCTCCGACCATTGAAATAGGGAAGCGGCCACGCCTTTCGCGAGCTTGAGGCTACGGCGCACGCACGTTCCGCCTTCACCTTCCGGCCCGGAGGAGATTGTGCCCTGCGCATCGAACGCCACAGTCAGATTGCCGTTTTCCGTTCCAGCGAAGCGCAGCGGCGTTTGCGTCGAGTCCGGCGCCGCAAGCCCCGGCGCGACATGCCAGAACTGCTCGAAGGACGCTTCGCTTCCGTCGGCCGTCCGAAGCTCGTCCACCACAATGAGCGCATGCTGCGCTTTAAGATGAACTACCGTGCGAATGATCGAGCCGGCAGGATTGGTTTCATCGATGCTCTTTGCGGCAGCCCAACCTTCGCCGCGCCACGATTTCGTCAGACGCGCGCTATTCGGCTTGAACGGCTGTTCCGGCACGTAGCCCACGCCGTCGATCTGATATCCGTTGCGCAAGGAGGCATCGAAGTTCGCCGCTTTGTCTTTCCTCTTGGTGCCTTCTCCCGGATCTGCGCCGACGAGGAGGTCTTTTGCACCATGCGCGAACGCGAGCGAGATGCCACCGGGATTGTCGCGCGCAACCGAAGGGGCTTCGCGATGCAAAATGACAAGCGATGAATCCGGCACCGGATTGCGCGTCGTGTGGCTCGCAAAATACTGGCCCTCGCGGAACACATAAGTGTCCGTGATGCGTGCCATCGGCTTTCCCTTTGCCGGAGCATTCTTGCCGAACCCCGCATCTGCGAGCGCGCGCCGCGTACCGGCGATCTTCTTCAGGTAGGATTTCTGACGGCCATCGTCGAATGCCGGCGGTGAGCCGTCGCTCTTCAGCAGGGCCTCGGCGAACACCGTCATCTTCTTGGCAGCGGCCGCAAGCGGCTCTTTCAAAGCCGTATCGTTCGGACCGAAATCGCCGATCATCGTTCTGAATTGCGTCAGAAGGGAGCAGTGATCGGAAAACGTTCCGGCGCGCCACACGCCGTCGGCGGTAAGTCCCACGTCCAACTGCAGCATTTTAAGCCGCTCTGTGCTTTCCGTTAGAAGCCGTTCGGCGTAATCGGTTTTGCGCAAGCTCAGGGCCAGGCCCGCAAGAAGTGAGTCCTGCTGAACGCCCTCAAATGAGCCGGGCTTGTAAAAGTCAGAAGCACGCAGCACTTCGATCAAATTGAGAAGCTCATTGAAGACGCGCAGGAACACTGCTTCGTCGAACTTCACTTTGCGCTTTGTGGCGAGCTTGCAGCACAGGACAAACAACGCGAGCACCGGCGCCCGTCGCGACACCGCGCTCTCGGCCCATGCTGCGGAATGAGATGGAGGATGACTGTCCGCAAAATCGACAATGATCTTTCCCGCCCGGGCGAGAATTTCTCCGGCCGAGACACTGCGCTCCTTGATGAGCGCATCGATCTCGGCATCGCTGCCGCCACTGGCTTTGACATACCAGTAGTTCAATGGACCGGAGAGAAGCTCGAGGCCAAGAACCTGCGCTTCGGCGGTGCGGGTGGGAAGTTCAGACGGCCAGGCGATCGGCAATTTGAGATCGAACGATTGCTCTTCCGTGACCGCGACCTTGCCGTCCAGGAAGGCCTCCATGGATTCTTTGGTGGCATGCATCAACAGGGGCCGCGGCACTTTTGGACCGCTCCAGGTTAGCTGCGCAAGCACACTCGCAGCGTCCAGCGCACGCGCCTCGGCGAGATCGGGCGGCACCGGCCATTGTGGACGCGGTAACGACGATTTCGCGACGCGTCCGCTGGAAGCGATGCCAAGGATGGCGGTGGCAACGAGTTCTGCGCCGAAATCCGACAATGCTCCATTCTCCAGCACGCGCTCCGCTCCGTACCGGCGGGACTGCGAGGCAACATCGACAAAAGCGCCTTCGAAGGTGCTGGCCAGCTTTGCGATCGCCTGATTTTCCGCGCCAAAAGGGTCCGCACCGTCGGACGCGGGCAGTCCAGCGCGTCCTATAAATATCCGGAATCTCGCGCGGTCATTGGCGATGGATTCGATGCTGGCGCCGATTTGTTCCGCGCCGGCGGACGGTTCTTCAAAAGCATAGACCGTAACATCGGACTTGCCGTCCGGCTCAGCCCAGCGACACGACGCGTCCGATGCTGCGAGCACGGACTCGATGCGCTCGCGAATTCTGGAAGCCAAATCCGCACTGAAGCCCGCAAGCGAAATTCGCGTTTCGCGGCCGCCAGCATCGTCATCGCCGTCGTCGCTTTTGCGATTCTTGCGATCGGCTTTCTTCTCAGCTTTCTTTGCTTTGCGCTCCGCTTTTACCGCTGCTTGCTGCGCATCGCCCGGCTCTGCGCCATCGCCGCGTGCGCTCTTCTTCTCGCTTTTCTTTTTGGCCTTTTCGACTTTGCGCGCGGCTTTGGCTTGCGCCTTTTCCTCGTCGCCTAGCGGCGCAACGAGAGGCGCGGCCGCATCAGGCGACGCTTTCTTCGCGCTTCTCTTGGCAGTTCTGGCGGCTTTGCGTTTGGCTTTGGTGTCGGACTTTTCGTCGTCGCTCAAAACCGCAGCAGATACCGATTCAGGAGGGTTCTTTTTCGCGGCTTTTTTTTCTGCCTTCGCTGCTTTGCGTTCTGCCTTGGCCTTCTCGTCACCGCGCGGTGGCGCAACGAGAGGTGCGGCCACCTCGGATACGCCTTTTTTCGCACTTCTTTTTTCTGCTCTCGCTGCTTTGCGCTGGGCCTTTTTATCCGTCTTTTCGTCGTCACTCGAAGCAGCAGCGGGCGCCGATGCAGGTAAAGCCTTCTTCGCAGATTTCTCAGCCTTACGTTCTGACTTCGCTTTGCCTTTTTCTCGCTTCTCCTGAACAACGGCTGGAGGCGACGAGTCAGACTGGCCTTTTTTGGCGCTTCTCTTGGCCGCTCTGGCCGCCTTGCGCTTTGATTTCACGCCCGCTTTTTGGTCGTCGCCTGCAGCAACTGTCGGAGGCGCCGAATCAGGCAGCCCCCTCTTCGCACTTCTCTTCGCAGTTCTTGCGGCTTTGCGCTGCGCCTTGACGTCGGCCTTCTCTTCATCGCCGCTGACAGCGACAGGATTGGGCTCATCTGCAAGCACCACACTTTTCGCGGCCCTGCCCGGCGCCTTGGTCTTTTTTGCGCCGCTGTCAGCAGATTCAGATGTTACGCGCTTCGCTTTGCTGGTCTTCGGCGCAGCTTTTTCCTTGCGCGTCTTTGCTTGCGCAGGCGCGGCAGCGCCCTCCGGATCAACGGGCTTCAATCGCCTTAGCTTGTTCGTGAAATCGCTTTGATCGTCTGACATTCAATATTCTGACGCCGTTCGCGGCATTATGCGCCGGCTGCACTCAATCGTCTAAGACCATCTTGCGCGCGCTGATCGCCAGGGGAAAGTTCAAGCAGCGCATTCCAGTGCATGCGGGCGCCTGCCATATCACCGGCGCGTTCGGACGCGCGCGCGAGGCTCAAGCGGCACCATTCCATGCCCTGCTGCGCTTCGTCGGAATAGGGATCGACGGATTTCAGAAGCGCCCAGGCTTCAAGCGCGCCATTGAGCTTTTCGACGCTGTCTGCGCTCTGCGCAACGTAACGCGCGCAATCGCCGAGATTGCGAACACTCTTCTCCATGTCACCACCAGCGCGATGATAGGCGGCCCACATGCGGCATGCGTCCAGCCACTGTCCCCTGCCCTGCGCATCGCGTGCGCCACGCAGCGCCGCATTCTCCAGACCGCGCAACACGCGCTGATCGCCCGGATGGCGCACAAGCAACGCATCAAATCTTTTCACTGACTCGGCGTAGTCGCCCGCGCGCAAGGCTAGTCGCCCGAGACGCAGCGAACGCGACATCGACCCCGAACCGATCCGCGGACCTTCAATTTTCTTCCAGGCCTCGAAGGCTTCGGGGAACCTGCCCTCTTCCTCGAGACGATAGGCGCCCATGATTGCGGCCGAACGCGGCGACAACGCGGCGACAACGGGAGACAGCCAAAAGCGGCCGCTGCGAAAAGCGCGGACGGGGCCTGCTGCGAGTGCGATGAGATCGTTTGCCATTTTCGGGCGCATTAATTCCGGAAAATCCCTGCAGGTGCAACACACTTCGCAAGAATTAACGATGCCAAATCAAGGGAACCGTGGCCTGTCGCGGATCAGTTCGTAATCTGTTTTGTACGCAGCTTTGACTTTTTCAATCTGGGCGGACGTTAAATCGTTGCGTTTGAGCACTTCCGGGCTTTCATTTTTGTGACCGAGATCGACAGACCCAAGCTGAAGATGTGTGCAGACCTTTGGAAATTCGTCGGCCAGCGCCGCCAGATCGATGAGATAGCTGACGCGCAGACGGCCATGTTCGTCTTCAAATCGTTTGCGTTGCGGCCGGGCCTGCCAACTTCGTTCGCACCAAGACCCGAGAAAATCGTCGAACGACATGCCCTTGGTCGACTGCTGCTTGCCGTCGAAGGCGGGCTTTTGATGCGAATTGTACAGGCTCAGAAGGTAGTCGACTGGATCGCGGACGACGCCGAATACGAAGAAATCCTCATACGGGATATAGCGCTTGACCCAGGAGAACTTGTTGGAGATGGCAGACAGTCCGTCGTGCTTGCCAAATCTCGTCGCTGAAATCTTGATTTCTGCGCGATCGCCAATGGCCGCTTCGATCGCCGTCGAGGCAGTCTTCAGATTTGCGACAAAGATGAACTTGTGGGAGAGGCTGATGAGCATGACTGCGCTTCTATACTGAAACAGGTACGAACCGACAACGCCGTCTAGCTGAGTACTTTGCGGATCGCGTCGAGTCGCGCCTTTAAGGTTTGGCCGAACCTGTCGCGTGCGTACTTCTCCTTGATTGCCGTTCGCGCCACCGCCGCCTTGGCCCGCGCCGCATCGTAATTGTCGAACACGGCCCGCATCTGGCGTGCAGCATCCGCCACGTCGGCATCGGCCCAGACCGCGCCCGCGCACTCCCAGCGCGCTGCGCCGGACGGGACGGGGATGAGCTTGTAGGCCACGGGATAGCCGGTCTCAGCCGTCACGAAATCCGCGTTGCCTGAATAATCGGTCGCGATCACAGGCGTGCCGAACGTCATCGCATCGGACATCAGATAGCCGAAGCCTTCGGAGCGGTGCAGCGACACGACGCAATCGGCATCGCGCACCAGCGCCGTCATCTCGTCATTGGTCAGGCGCTGGTTGATGATGTGGACGCGCTTGTCGCCCGCGGCCGCGCCGAGCGTATGCTCCCACTGCTTCCAGGCATTGCTCCAATGTTGCGGATTGACGTTCGACGTCTTGACGATGAGTTCGACATTCTCATCGACGCGAAATGCATCCTGAAATGCCATCACGACTGCGAGGGGATTTTTGCGTTCGATGGAGGAATCGAAATCGAACGTGGTGACGAAGGTGAACGGCGAATGCGCCTTGGCCGGGCGTTCGCGCTTGAGGAAGTCTTCATCACCGAGGAATAGACCCTTGCCCACAACATGCGTCGGCTTCAGCGGCGCATAGATGTCGGCGACATATTTCGTCGGCGCCCAGATCTCATCCATCAGCGCAATGCCAAGCTGCTGCACTGTCGGCGGCGTCGAGACTTCCCACAGGAAGAAGCCGCAATTGTAGGTATCCATCAGGATTCCGCGGCGATCCTTCAGGAAGAAATCTGGCGCGTCATTCGCGTTCACCGCTAGCACCGCGATGGGCTTCGAACGACAATTCTCGCGCCAGCGCACGATCTGATCGCTCACCGTGTTTGCGTGCGTATCGAAATCGAGTCCCGTTACCAGCGCGCCAGCGGCCTCCAGCCCGGCCTTCAACATCCCATAATTGCGGCCAAGACCGGTTTGATGTCCGGCATGACCGATCAGCAGAACGTCTTGCTGCGCGTCGGCGACCGAGGCCGCATAGCGCGGTGCTTCACCCGTCATAGAATCTATCAGCGACGGCGCGGTGCTCAGCGCCGCGATCACACGCGGAAGAATTCCGTCGTTGGTAAGAAAAGGTTCGAAATACGGCAGATGCTCCGAACTCTTCGGCAGGAAGTGCTCAAGGCGATCGAACACGAACAGGATACGGTCGATGAAATTGCCGAGATCGAAGGTGCGGTGGAACTCGCTCGACTTCGACCATATCATTTTCAGGAAGCGCGTGATCGGCGCACCGGAGAGTGTGTCACCCGAAATCACTTCGTTCAGATAGGCAACGATTTCGGGACGCTGACATGCGGGCGGAACGCGGCGCGTGCCGGGCAGCTTGGTCACGTACCACCAGCAGAACTCGTCGAAGTCCGGCGATTGGACCAGCGAGAATTTCGGCCGGTCCTGCATCATCGCGAACGACGTCATCACGTCGAGCGGCTTGCCACCGCCAAGCGACATCGCGGTCTTGCCGAGACGTGCTGCAAGCTCTTCGCCCACAGGCGTTTCGACGGCGGGCCGCCAGTCGGACGCGAAGCGGAAATAGCCCTGTGCGATGTTGCAGAGTTCGAAATCGTTCGTGAGCGTGTCGAGATTGAGAAAGCGCCGGTCGAGGTGAAAGCGGAAATACTCCTCGCGGAAATGCCCCGCCTTGCTGTCCCGTGGCGCGCCGGTCGTCCGTTGTGCATTTGCGATAGCAGCACCGAGATCGATAGCGCCCGACTGGAAAAACTGCGCATAACGCGGCCGCGCCCAATGCGCGACATAGGCGGTGAGTGTTTCGATCGCATCGGCGCGATCACTCAGCTTCTCAGCAACCAGCGCCGCCAGGCGCCCGAGCCTGCGCTTTTCGCGTGCGTAAAACTGTTCCGCTTGCGCTCCAGGAACCAGTGCGGGCAGCAACCGAAGCATCGCCAGCGCCGCTTCGGCGTCGGCGGTGTGCGAGAATTTCTCTGCGGCCTCGCGATAGGCGCGCGCCTGCTCTGACGCGCCGCCGATAAATTCCTTCACGTCCGGAAGTGACAATGCGGTGACGCGCTCGATTGGCATAGCTGCAAACAGGCGCGCAAACTCAGCGCGCACCGGTGCAGATACGCCGCCGGATTGCTCATAGACACGCAGCAGATGATCCGTCTGACCGCGCCGTTCGAGATAGGGGATCAGTGTCAGCAGCGATTCATCGTCCCAGCTGACAAAGCCGGCAACGCCGCGATCGACCGCGGCAAGCACGCTGTCGAGCAGATCGGATGCGATGAGATGCGGCAGAAGCGCGGGCGCGACTTCCTCTTCGTCTTTCTCTGGCAGCGCGGCGAGCGCGAACGCCAATTCGGAATCCAGCTTGCCGGGCTCGATCCGGCGAAGCAGGAAGGAGAAATCTTCCGCCAATTCCTCGCGGAACGATCCGATACGGATGATGCGTCCGACGGCAGCTGCGGCCGCATCGTAGCGCTCCAGCCCGAGAAGTGTCAGAAATACGCGTTCGGCAGCGAGCGCCGTCGGCTTTGCATTGAAGGCGGCCTCGTAGAAGGCGAGCGCCTGCGCCTGCAGCCGCGCCTCGGCCATGACGCGGCCGGCATTGTAGTTGAACGCATAATCGTTTCGCCGCGTCGCCGACATTTTCTCGAGCAACTGTTCGGCCGCCGGAGTAGAGCCCGTCTGCACCAACGCGCGCGCGCGTTCGACAACGACGAGTTCACCCGTCTTGGCATCGAGCGGTACATCGTCGGTGACGGCAAGAACGACATCCTGCCGGTCGAGCTTGTTCAGCTGCTGAAGAAGCTTTCCCGCCACGGCCTTCTGCGTGAGCATCTGGCGGAACTGTGTGAACGCGGCCGCGCGGTCGGCATCGTACCGGCGGACGAATTGCTTCGCCGCCGCATCCGGTTCGGCGCCAAATTGATCTTCCTGCGCGGCCATTTGGGCCTTGTAAGGAACGCCGCGGCCCTTGGGAAGCCTTTACAAAGGAGGTGCAGAAAGGCAGTCAATTCGCATGGCACGCAAACCCGCAAAGCGTTCGACGCCGTCCGACCCCGCGCCGAAGGTCATCCTGTGTGTGGGCTTGAAGAGCAGCGGATCGACCTGGCTCTACAATGTCGTCATTCAACTTCTGAAAGAGAAATACCGCGGCGGCGTCACGGCGTTCTACGCCGACAAATACGCCATGTTCCCGCCGGATACCGAGCGCGCGCGCGTGATGGTCATCAAGGCTCATGAGCCGACGAAGGGCATGGTCTATCTTGCGCGCGTAACGCGCGGGCAAATATTCCTCACGCTGCGCGAGCCGCGCGACGCTATCGCCTCGCTGATGCAGCGCTTCGAGCACACCTTCGAAAGCGCCATGAGCGAAACAGAACGCCAATCGAAGCGCATCGCCGAGCTCGATAGCGAAGAGGACATGATCACTTATCGCTACGAAGACGGATTCTTCGATCGCTTCGAAACTATAGGCGAGATCGCCCATGCGCTGGGCATCAAAGCGAGCAAAACCACACGCGAGCGCATCTATCGCTCGCTGACGCGCGATTCCGTGCGGCAGCAGATTGGAAAATTTAAGAAGACCGGCAAGTTCGGGAAGAAGCCTGACTTCAACAGTTTCGATCGGGAAACTCAGTGGCATCCCGGCCATGTCGGTGACGGCAAGATCGGGAAATTCGCGGGCGTGCTGTCATCGGCGCAACAGAAGAAAGTGCTGGCCGCGACGAAGGACTATGCTAAGCGCTTCGGCTATCAATCGCGGAAGAAATAGTGCCACGCGGCGAGCCATGACACGCCACCCATCGCAACCGCGCCTGCGATGGCCATGAAGAAATCGGCGTCGCCCGTATAACGGAAGATGATGATGTAGGCGACCATCGCGATCGCGACCGCGATCATATGCGGCCATGCCCAATGCGGCTTTTTCTTTTCCGGCGTCTGCTGATCCATGGCTTCCTATAACACGCTTACGGCAACAAGCCCGATACATATTTGCGCAGCGCACCTGAGCGCACATGTGCCGTGATCGCGGCAATGTCGGGCGCAAAATAGCGGTCGCGTTCGTAACTGCCCACGAGCGCGCGAACTTCGTGTGCAGCAGCCTCGAGCGGCTTGGAACTCTTGAGCGGATGGCGGAAGTCGAGGCCCTGCGTCGCGGCCAGCAGCTCAATCGCCACAACTGCGGCTGCATTCTCCGCCATGTCGTGCAAACGCCGCGCACCGTGCGTCGCCATGGAGACATGGTCTTCCTGGTTCGCGCTCGTCGGCACAGTGTCGATAGACGCCGGATGTGCGAGCATGCGGTTCTCCGCCACCAGCGCCGCCGCCGTCACCTGCGCGATCATGAAGCCCGAATTGAGCCCGGACTCCTGCACCAGAAACGCGGGCAAACCGCTCATCTTCGGATCGACGAGGATCGCCGTGCGCCGTTCGGAGATATTGCCGATCTCGCACAACGCCATCGCAAGCTGATCGGCCGCGAACGCCACCGGCTCGGCATGGAAATTCCCGCCGGAGACGATTTCGGTTTCGCTGAGCACCAGCGGATTGTCAGTGACGCCGTGCGCTTCGGTCAGAAGCGTACGCGCGGACTGGCGCATGAGATCGAGCAGCGCGCCCATCACCTGCGGCTGACAGCGGAACGAGTAGGGGTCCTGCACCTTGTCGTCAGCGCCCGGTGCACGGTGGGATTCGCGGATCGCGCTGCCTGCGATCAAGCCGCGCAACGCCGCAGCGACATCGATCTGTCCTTGCTGCCCACGCAATTGATGAATTCGCGCGTCGAACGGTGTGTCAGAGCCTTTCAGCGCATCGGTCGACATCGCGCCTGCGACGATGGCGGCGGCGAAGACCTTTTCGATCTCGAACAATCCGCTGAGCGCGAGTGCCGTCGAGACCTGCGTACCGTTAAGGAGTGCGAGACCTTCCTTCGGTCCCAGCACCAAAGGCTTCAGACCGGCGATTTCCAAAGCTTTCGCCGCTGGTACGATTTCGCCCTTCACACGCGCCTCACCAACGCCGATCAAAAGCGCAGCCATATGCGCGAGCGGTGCAAGATCACCCGACGCACCGACAGACCCTTTCGACGGAATGCAGGGATAGACGTCGCTCTCAACCAGCTTCTGCAGTGCCAGAACCGTATCGCGCTTCACACCCGATGCGCCACGCGACAGCGATGCCGCCTTCAGCACAAGGATCAGGCGGACAACATCATCGCTCAGCAACGGCCCGACGCCGCAGGCGTGGCTAAGCACGAGATTGCGTTGCAACTCCTCCAGATCGTTCTTGGCGATGGACGTGTTGGCGAGAAGACCGAAGCCGGTATTCACGCCATAGACTGTGTCGCCGCGCGCAACGATGTCTGCGATGGTCTTCGCGCCTTTATCGATGGCGGCGAGCGTCGATGCGGAGAATTCCATTCGCACGCTCTGCTCATAAGCGTTGCGCAGCGACGCGAGCGGCATGTCGCCGCCGATGTTCAAGGTCACGCTCATGGAACAGACGGCAGGTTGAGATGGTTTTCGTGTGCCGACTTGATCGCGATGTCATAGCCCGCATCGGCATGCCGCATGACGCCGGTCGCCGGATCGTTCCAGAGCACGCGCTCCAGTTTGGCGCGCGCATCTTCGGTGCCGTCGGCGACGATCACCACGCCGGCATGCTGGGAGAAGCCCATGCCCACGCCGCCGCCGTGATGGATCGACACCCAGGTCGCGCCCGACGCGGTGTTAAGCAGCGCGTTGAGCAGCGGCCAGTCGGACACCGCGTCCGATCCGTCGCGCATCGATTCCGTTTCGCGGTTCGGACTCGCAACCGATCCCGAATCCAGATGATCGCGGCCGATCACGATGGGCGCCTTCAATTCGCCCTTTGCAACCATGTCGTTGAACATCATGCCGGCGCGATGACGGTCGCCGAGACCGATCCAGCAGATGCGCGCGGGCAAGCCCTGGAACGCAATACGCTCCTTCGCCATGTCGAGCCAGCGATGCAGATGCTTGTTCTCCGGGAACAGCTTCTTCATCGCCGCATCGGTCTTGAAGATGTCTTCCGGATCGCCCGACAGAGCCGCCCAGCGGAACGGACCGATGCCGCGGCAGAAAAGCGGGCGGATATAGGCGGGCACGAAACCCGGGAAATCGAACGCGTTCTCCACGCCCTCGTCCTTCGCGACCTGGCGGATGTTGTTGCCGTAGTCGACGGTCGGGATGCCCTGCTTCGCGAAATCGAGCATCGCGCGGACATGCTTGGCGATGGATTTGCGCGCGGCCGCGCCGACCGTAGCAGGATCGGAGACGCGCTTCGCTTCCCACTCGGCGAGCGTCCAGCCTTCAGGCAGATAACCGTTGTTGGGATCGTGTGCGCTGGTCTGGTCGGTCACCGCATCGGGCTTGATGCCACGACGGATCATCTCCGGCAAAATCTCCGCGGCATTGCCGACGAGGCCAACGGAAATAGGCTTCTTCTCCTTCACCGATTTGTCGATCAGCGCTAGCGCTTCATCGAGCGACGAGACACCGACATCGAGATAGCGCGTCTCGAGCCGCTTCTCGATACGCGACGGCTGGCATTCGATCGCGAGCATCGATGCGCCTGCCATCGTCGCGGCCAGTGGCTGTGCGCCGCCCATGCCGCCGAGTCCGGCGGTCAGAATCCATTTGCCGGAAAGATCGCCGCCGAAATGCTGACGGCCCATCTCGACGAACGTTTCGTACGTGCCCTGAACGATGCCCTGGCTGCCGATATAGATCCACGATCCGGCCGTCATCTGGCCGTACATCATCAGACCCTTCTTATCGAGCTCGTTGAAATGCTCCCAATCGGCCCAATGCGGCACGAGATTGGAATTCGCGATCAACACGCGCGGCGCACCTTCATGCGTGCGGAACACGCCGACAGGCTTTCCCGACTGCACAAGCAAGGTCTCGTTCGCTTCGAGCTTCTTCAGCGTCTCGACGATGCGATCGAATGCGGGCCAGTTGCGCGCCGCTTTACCGATGCCGCCATAGACGAC
>Ga0068853_100000560_pt1 | contig 25470 bp, 23 predicted proteins | sample KBSCornC32_FD_65655 | JGI IMG/M metagenome (GOLD analysis project Ga0068853, IMG submission 65655) | Corn rhizosphere microbial communities from Kellogg Biological Station, Michigan, USA - KBS Corn C3-2 | ecosystem: Host-associated > Plants > Roots > Rhizosphere > Soil ... | reverse complement strand
CCGCGTGGACGTGGGCGGCGTGGACTTCGCGCTGAACTATCGTCTGCCGGAGTTCTCGTTCGGCCGCTTCAACGTCGGCCTGAACGCGACCTACCTGAAGAACTACGACCTGCAGACCGCGCCGGGTCTCGAAGGCGGTTCCACCTACAACTACGCCGGTCACTTCATGAACTACGGTTCGGCGCAGGCGGGCGCGTGCCCGGGTGCGGGCGGCGGCGTGTGCCTGTTCCCGCGCTGGCGCGCACAGAGCACGGTCGGCTGGCAGATGGGTCCGTTCGACGCGTCGTGGGCGATGCGCTACATCCATCGCTTCCGCATGGGTTCGGCCTCGCCGTCGCAGGACACGCATCCGTACGGCACCGGCAACCCGTCGCTCGACGGCCTGTACACCGACTACGGCTCGACCGTCTATCACGACATCCAGTTCGGCTACAACCTCGAATCGCTCAACACGCGCTTCGACGTGGGCGTGAACAATGTCGGCGACAAGCAGCCGCCGTTCCTGTACGCGAACAACACGCTGAACGCGAACACCGACCCGAGCGACTTCGACCTCATGGGGCGCTACTACTGGGGTCGCATCACCGTGAAGTTCTGATCCTTCGTTTCGAAGGGCGACATGGCCGCGCGGTTCGCCGCGCGGCCTTTTTTTTCATGCCGCAAGCCGCTCGAGGAATGCGTGCCGCCAGCGCGCGACGTCGTCGCGGCGCACGCGCTCGAACATCGCGGCCCAGCGCTCGCGCCGTTCGTCGCGCGGCATCGACAGCGCGCGCTCGAGGCTCTCGACGATGTCCTCGGGATCGAGCGGGTTGATGATGATCGCCTCGGCGAGTTCGTCGGCCGCACCGGCGAAGCTCGACAGCACGAGCACGCCGGGGTCGTCGGGCGGTTGTGCCGCGACGTATTCCTTCGCGACGAGATTCATGCCGTCGCGCAGCGGCGTGACGAGGCCGACGTCCGCGACGCGATGGAATCCGGCGAGCGTGCCCTGGGTGAAGCTGCGGTTGACGTAGCGGATCGGCACCCAGTCCGGTTCCGCGTAACGGCCGTTGGTGGCTCCGGCGAGGCGTTCGAGGCGCGAACGCAGGTCGCGGTACTCCTGCACCTGTTCGCGCGACGGCGGCGCGATCTGCAGGAACGACACGCGCGATCGCCACTCGGCGTGCCGCGCGAGGAAGCGGCCGAACGCCTCGAAGCGTTGCGGCAGGCCCTTCGAATAGTCGAGGCGGTCGACGCCGATGACGAGCTTTCGACCCTCGAGGCTGCGCACGAGCCGCGCGGTCGCCGGGCTGTTCGCCGCCCTGCGCGCCTGCTCGGCGACCTTCGTCGCGTCGATGCCGATCGGGAACGCGGCGATACCGAAGCACCTTCCGCCCGGCAGCGCGACGTCGCCGCGCGCGTCCGTCGCCGCGTGCAGCTCGTCCTGGAAGTAGGCGAGCAGCGCATCGCGGTCGCGCCGCGTCTGCACGCCGACGAGGTCGTACGCGGCCAGTTGCGGGAACAGCTTCTCGTGGTGCGGCAGGACCACCAGCAGGCCGGGCGGCGGTACCGGTACATGCAGGAAGAAGCCGATGCGCGCGCCCACGCCGAGCGCGCGCAGCTCCGCTCCCAGCGGGATCAGGTGGTAGTCGTGGATCCACACGACGTCGTCGTCGCGCAGCAGCGGTGCGAGCTGCCGCGCGAACGCCGCATTGGCGCGCAGGTAGCCGGCGAACTCGTCGCGATGGTAGTCGAGCAGCGACGGGCGGTAATGCAGCAGCGGCCACAGCGTGCGGTTGGCGAAGCCGAGGTAGTACTGGTCGTGGTCGGCACGCGAGAGATCGACGAGGGCGTAGTCGATGCCTGCGGCGCGCTCGACCTGCGGAGGTCCCGCCTCGCCGTCGACGATGCGTCCGCTCCAGCCGAACCAGAGCCCGCCGCACGGTTCGAGCGCAGCCTGCATCGCCGAGGCGAGGCCGCCCGCACGCGCCTCGCGCGGCTGCGCGACGCGGTTGGAGACGACCACGAGTCGGCTCACAGCAGGCTCTCCCAGCTGCGCGACAGGCGCGAGGCCGCGTTGATGAGGCCGACCAGCGAGTAGGTCTGCGGGAAGTTGCCCCACAGCTCGCCGGTGTCCGGATGCACGTCCTCGGAGAGCAGGCCGAGCGGGTTGCGCCGCGCGAGCAACTGCTCGAACAGCGTGCGTGCCTCGTCGGTGCGGCCGATCGCGGCGAGCGCTTCGACGTACCAGAAGCTGCAGATCGTGAAACTCGTCTCCGGCATGCCGAAGTCGTCCGCGGTCGCGTAGCGGTAGACGTAGTCGCCACGCCGCAGCTCGCGGCCGATCGCCTCGACCGTCGCGACGTAGCGCGCGTCGCGCGCGTCGACGAAGCGCAGGTCGGCGAGCAGCAGCAGGCTCGCGTCGAGGCGCTCGCTGTCGAACGCATCGACGAACCAGCCGTGCCTCGGATGCACCGCGCGCGCGAGCACGAGTTCGCGCACGTGCTGCGCGCGCTCGGCCCAGAACGTCGCGCGTGCGCCGGCGCCGAGGCGTGCGGCGATGCGTGCGAGGCGGTCGCAGGCGGCCCACGACATCACCGCGGAGTAGGTGTGCACGTGCGTGCGTCCGCGGAATTCCCACAGCCCGGCGTCGGGCTGGTCGTGCAGGCGCCAGGCGGCCTCGCCGGCGGCTTCGAGGCGCGCGAAGGCGATCGCGTCTCCGGGCGACTCGAGGCGGCGGTCGAAGAACAGTTGCACCGCCGCGAGCACGACGCTGCCGGGCACGTCGTTCTGCAACTGCCGCCACGCGTCGTTGCCGACGCGCACCGGTCCCATGCCGCGGTAACCGGCCAGGTGCTCGGCCTCGCGTTCGGGCAACTCGCGTTCGAAATGGATGCCGTACACGGGGCCGAGATCGCCGTCCGCGCCGGCGGCGAGGTTGTAGAGATAGCGCAGGTATTCCTCCATGCTGCGCGTCGCCCCCAGGCGGTTGAGCGCGCGCACGACGAATGCGGCGTCGCGCAGCCAGCAGTAGCGGTAGTCCCAGTTGCGCACCGTGTGCGGCGCCTCGGGTATCGACGTCGTCATCGCCGCGACGATCGCGCCGGTGCCCTCGTACTGGCACAGCTTGAGCGTGATCGCGGCGCGGATCACCGCTTCCTGCCATTCGGCCGGGATCGACAGGTAGCGCACCCATTCGCGCCAGTAGCCGAGCGTCGCCTCGAGCGCCGCGCGCGCGTGCGCCGCGGGTGATTCGGTCAGCGTTTCGTCCGGGCCGATCAGCACGTGCACGTCGCGGTCGAGCAGGAACGGCAGCTCGTCGCGCAGCATCGGCAGTGGCGCGTCGGTGGTCGCGCGCAGCACGGTGCCGTCGTCGAGGACGAAGCGCACGTGGTTGGAACCCGAGGTGCGGTCGGGCGCGCGCGCGCCGTAGCCCGTGAGCGGTCGCAGGCGCAGCGTGACGCGCGGCGTGCCGGCGAGCGGGCGCAGCGTGCGCACGATCGCCATCGGGTGGAACACGCGGCCGTACTGCTTGTAGCGTGGCGCGAAGTCGGTGATCTCGACCGCGCTGCCGTCGTCGGCGTCGAGGCGCGTGACGAGGACCGCCGAGTTGTCGATGTAGCGCTGGTTCGAGCGCCGCTCCCCGTCGAGCGCGACGTCGAACCAGCCTGCATCGGCCGCGCGCGGTGAGAGCAGCGCGCAGAACGCAGGATCGCCGTCGAACGCGGGCAGGCAACACCAGACGATGCGGCCGCGCGCGTCGACGAGCGCGCCGATCGTGCCGTTGCCGATCACGCCGAGGTCGAGACTCGCGGGTTTGCCGTCGCTCATGCGGTGACCTCCTGTGGATGTGCCGCGAGCGCGGCGAGCCAGCGATGCACGGCCGCCGGATCGGCGAGCGCGTAGCGCGCGCGCGTCGGCCGGCGCGTGCCGACGACGATGCCGCCGCCGCCGGCGCGCTCGGCCGCGTCGAACGCATGTTCGTCGGTGAGGTCGTCGCCGATCATCCACGGCACGCGCCCGGCGAACGGTGCGTGCTGCATGTGCGTGCGCAAGGCATCGCCCTTGTCGGCGCCGATGCCGCGCAATTCGACCACGCAGTCGCCGCGTTGCAGGCGGTAGCCCTTGCCACCCGCGCGCACGAGCCGCAGCGCGGCGGCCTCGACCGCGGTCGCCATCGCCGGCGCTGCGCGCCAGTGCAGGGCGATCGCGTCGGGCTTGTTCTCGACGACGACGCCGGGCAGGTCGGCGAGCAGCGCGGCTGCGTACGCGCGCAATGCGCTCATGCCGTGCGAGTCGCGCACCGCGCGCACGATCGCGCCGCCGCGGCGGCGCAGTTCGGCGCCGTGCGAGCCCGCGGCGGCGAGGCGCGGCCGCCCGAGCAGGTCGTCGATGCGTTGCAGCGAGCGGCCGCTGAGCAACGCGAGCGCGCCGCCGAGCGCATCGTCGAGTTGGTCGAGCAGCGAAGGCAGCGCGACGTCGACGACGACGCCGTCGGGGTCGGGGGCGAATTCGAGCAGCGTTCCGTCGATGTCGAGGAACAGCGCGATCGATGAAGGCGCCGCAGGCAGCGGCGGCGAGGGCAGGGCGGCTGGATTGTCCGTCGCGAGGATCATCGTCCCGATCACCCCGTTGCATCGGGGCAGGCGTCTCTCCGTGGCAGATCGATGATTCTCGTGCGCTGCAGATGTATCGCAGCTGACGCGGACTTCGCGTCGCGGATGCGCGATCGATTCGGCGGATCAGCCAGCGCGCGGCAGCAGTCCGCGTTGCGCGAGCCACGCACGCGCGTCGTCGGCGTCGCGTTCGAACCACGCGCGCGTGCTGCCCAGGCGGAAACTGTAACCCCACGCGTCCATGTCGGCCATGAGGCGCGCGCGGCCGACGCCGGCGAGTTCATCGGCGAGCACGATCTGCAGGTAGCAGGTCGCATCCTCCTCGGCCTGCGAGTCGGAGGCGTCGGTGTGGATCGCGGCGCGCCGTTCGGCCGGCGCGACGATCAGGTGGCAGGCCTCGTGCAACAACGAATGCACCGGCGTGTCCGCGCGCGCGTACACCGTGTGCGCGATCACGCCGGCTTCGCACTCGCCCCAGTAGCTGCCGGGAATCGGCTCGCCCGCCGCGACTTCGACGAGCTCGAGCCGATGACGCGCGAGCAGCGCGCGCGCGGCGGCGAAGCCGACGTCGGCGAGTGCGAGTACGCGGGCAGCGCCTTCGTGCGGCGCCGATGGGGTCGCCGCGTCCATCGGAGTCGCGGCCGTCAGGTCTCGCCGGTCGCCGGCGTCGCCGGAGCGGTGGTGTGTTTCTCCGGCAGTGCGACCGACAGCTCGAGCACTTCGCCCTCGCCTTCGTGGGTCACGTGGATGTCGATCGCGTCCGGATCCACGTTGACGTACTTGCGGATCACCTCGAGCAGTTCGCGGCGCAGCATCGGCAAGTAGTCGGGGCGACCGTTCGCGGCGCGCTCCTGCATGACGATGATGCGCAGCCGCTCGGCGGCGACCGACGCGGTGTTCTTCGGGCGCGAGCGGAATAGATCGAACAGTCCCATGGCTCAGCTCCCGAAGATGCGCGCGAGGAAACCCTTCTTCGTCGCGTCGATGAAGCGCATCGGCCGTTCTTCGCCGGACAGGCGTGCGACCGCGTCGGCATAGGCCTGCCCGGCGTCGGAGGTGTCGTCGAGGATCACCGGCACGCCCGCGTTCGACGCGGTCAGCACGCCCGGGGATTCCGGGATCACGCCGAGCACTTCGATGCCGAGGATGTCCTTGACGTCGGCGATGCCCATCATGTCGCCGTTGGCGACGCGGTCCGGGTTGTAGCGCGTGAGCAGCAGGTGCTGTTCGACACCGCCGGCGCCCTGTTCGGCGCGGCGCGTCTTGCTCGCGAGCAGGCCGAGGATGCGGTCGGAGTCGCGCACGCTGGAGACTTCCGGATTGACCACGACGATCGCGCGGTCGGCGAAGTACATCGCCAGGCTCGCGCCCTTCTCGATGCCCGCGGGCGAGTCGCAGATGACGTAGTCGAAACCGTCTTCGGTGAGCTCGTTGAGCACGCGCTCCACGCCTTCCTTGCTGAGCGCTTCCTTGTCGCGCGTCTGCGACGCGGCGAGCACGTGCAGCGTCTCGATGCGCTTGTCCTTGATCAGCGCCTGCTTGAGCGTGCACTCGCCCTGGATCACGTTGACGAAGTCGTACACCACGCGCCGCTCGCAGCCCATGATGAGGTCGAGGTTGCGCAGGCCGACGTCGAAGTCGATGACCGCGACCTTCTTGCCGCGACGGGCGAGCCCGACCGCGAGCGACGCGCTCGTCGTGGTCTTGCCGACGCCGCCCTTGCCGGACGTGACGACGATGATCTCAGTCAATGGCGTATCTCCCTTCAGTACGTTCGAGCGGATCCGTGACCGCTCACAGTTTCTTCAACATCAGCTTGTCGCCTTCCAGCCAGCACTGCACGCGTTGTCCGCGCAGGTCCTTCGGGATGTCCTCGAACACGCGGTACTGGCCCGCGATCGAGACGAGCTCGGCGTGGAATTCCTGGCAGTAGATGCGCGCGCCCTCGTCGCCCTGCGCGCCGGCGAGCGCGCGTCCGCGCAGCGCGCCATAGACGTGGATCGAGCCGTCGGCGATGACCTCGGCGCCGTTGCCGACGAGCGCGGTGAGGACGAGGTCGCGCCCGCGCGCGTAGACCTGTTGGCCGGAGCGCACCGGCTTGTCGTGCAGCAGGCCGCTCGTGCCCGCGCCTGCAGGCGCGGCCGGCGTGGCCGCGCGCGGTTCGGCGACCGGCTCGCGCGACGGCGGCGGCGGTGTCGCGCGCGACGCTGCCGGCGCCTCCGCCGGCGCGTCGTGCGCGCGCTCGTAGGACGCGCGGAATTTCGCGATGACCGGGATGCCGAGCGCCTGCGCGATGCGCTCGTTGTCGCTCGTGCCGTACGACAGGCCGACCGGAAGCATGCCCGACGCGCGGATCTTCTCGAGCAGGTCGCGCACGACGTCGACGTCGGGCAGGCTCGGCAGGTGGCTGAGGTCGAGCACGACGGGCGCGCGCAGGAACAGTTTCTCCGCGTTCTCGACCTTGCCGCGCAGTTCGGCGGCGAGCGCGTCGGGATCGAGCCGCTTGAGCTTGAGGTTGGCGATGCCGACCTGGCCGAACTTGATCTCGGCGACCGGCTCGAGGCTGGCGAGTTCCGCCGCGGTCATCGCCACGTCAGGCGCCGCCGGCGGCGCGTGCGCCGCGCACCGTCGCGTTCGCGCGCGTGCGTTCGCCGAGCCACGGCAGTTCGGGCAGGCGCCCCGTCGGGCCGTGCAGGTAGGTGTCGCGCACGAACGGATAGCTGCACAGCGTCTTGGCGAGCAGCGCGACGCGGCGGCCGTTGCTCGGCATCGTCTGCTGGCCGACCTCGAGGAAACCCCAGGTGCCGTGGAACAGCAGTGAAACGTCGTCGCGCGGTTCGAGGAACACTTCGCAGGCGAGCTGCGGCACGTGCGTCTCGGCGTAGCTCGTCACGTCGGCGTAGAACACGCGGCCGAGGCCGAGGCCGCGGTACGGCCGTGCGACGACGATGCGGTCGATGTAGACGAATTCCGGATAGTGCGTGCGGAACCAGAGGAAGTTCGGGCTCGCGTAGCGCGCATCCTCGCGCAGCGCGATGAGGAAACCGGCGATGTGCCCGTCGACTTCGGCGACGCGGAAATAGCTCGCCTCGTCGTACAGCCCGCGCAGTCCGGTGACGTCCAGCGGCAGGATCGTGGAACCGGCGGCGTTGTTGAGTGCGAGCACCGAGTCCAGATCGTGCGGTTGCACGTCGCGGATGCTTAGGGCCATTGCTTGCTCCGTGGGATTGCGTGGGGGCGTGCGGCTGCAGGCCGCGGCCACCGGCGCCGATTATCGCATGGGCCCGCGATGCGGTCATGGCGCGTTGCGGGCGCTTTGGTTATGGAAACGTTAGCGGCGCTGCTGCAGCGGCGCCGAAGGGCCGTCGCCGTCGTCGGGCCTGCGCGCGGACCCCTGACTTCCGGGGAGGTCGGGCGTGGGCCTGCCGGCATATCATGCGGACATGCCCTGGCCGCAGTTCAACCACATCCAGTTGCTCCGCTACGCGGGCCTGTTCCAGTACGCGAGCGTCGGCACGCCGTTCCTGCGCTACCAGACGGTGGTCGAGGATCTCGCGCAGAAGCAGCTGCCCGGCAGCTACGTGCACCTGTGGCTCGCCTGCTACGTCGTGTTCGGTGTCGTCTACTGGTATCTCACGCACGACCTCGGCGACCGCCGCCGCACGCCGCTGCGGCGCGCGCTGCAGATCGCCCTGCTGGTCGTGCTCAACGGCATGGCGGTGGCGATCGGCTGGTTCAGCCAGAGCGGCATTTCCGCGCTGCTGCTCGCGGTCGTCGCGGTCGTGCTGCCGTGGCTGCTGCCGCTGCGCATCGGCATCGCCTGGATGGTGCTGCAGAACTTCTCGCTCGTGCCGGTGTTCGCGAGCATCCGCGAGCCGGCCTTCAGCCTCAGCGACGCGTTCCTGCAGTCGAGCCTGTATTCGGGTTTCATCGTGCTCGCGTTCGTCACCGCGCTCGTGACCAAGCAGCAGGTCGAGGCGCGCGAGGAGCAGCGGCGCCTCAACTCGGAGCTGCGCGCGACACGCACGCTGCTCGCCGAATCCAGTCGCCTGGCCGAGCGCATGCGCATCTCGCGCGAGCTGCACGACCTCGTCGGCCACCACCTGACCGCGCTCAGCCTCAACCTCGAGGTCGCCAGCCACCTCGTGCAGGGACAGGCGCAGGAGCACGTGCGCCAGGCGCAGTCGGTCGCCAAGCTGCTGCTCAGCGACGTGCGCGAAGTGGTGAGCCAGCTGCGCGAGGGCGACAGCATCGACCTGACCCAGGCGCTGCGCAACCTCACCGAAGGCGTGCCCGGCCTGGCGATCCACCTCGAACTGCCGCCGCGCTTCAGCGTCGACGATCCCAAGCGCGCGCAGGTGCTGCTGCGCTGCGCGCAGGAGATCATCACCAACACCGTGCGCCACGCCGGCGCGCGCAACCTCTGGCTCACGTTCGAACGCAGCGCCGACCGCCAGATGGCGATCCATGCGCACGACGACGGCCAGGGCGCGAGCGAGCTGCGGCAGGGCAACGGCCTCACCGGCATGCGCGAGCGCCTCGCGCAATTCGGCGGCCGCGTCGATATCGTCACCGGCAAGGGCCAGGGCTTCGCGCTCGACGCCCTGCTGCCACTGGAGGGAACCTCGTGATCCAAGTCTGCCTGGTCGACGACCAGACCCTGGTGCGCCAGGGCATCCGCTCGCTGCTCGAGCTGTCCGATTCGATCCGCGTGATCGCCGAGGCGGGCGACGGCGCGCAGGCGGTCGAGACCATTCCGCGCGTGAAGCCCGACGTGGTGCTGCTCGACATGCGCATGCCCGGCATGTCGGGCCTCGACGTGCTCAACGCGCTCGCGGCGAAGGAGCAGTTGCCGCCGACGATCATCCTGACCACGTTCGACGACGACCAGCTCGTGCTCGCCGGGCTCAAGGCGGGCGCGCGCGGCTACCTGCTCAAGGACGTCTCGCTCGACCAGCTCGTCGACGCGGTCAAGACCGTCGCCGAGGGCGGCTCGCTGGTCGCGCCGATGGTCACGCAGCGCCTGCTCAGCGGGCTCGAGCGCATGCACAACGAGTTCACGAGCCTCGACCGGCCCGATCCGCTGACCGAGCGGGAGACCGAGATCCTGCGCCTCATGGCCGGCGGCTACAGCAACAAGGAGATCGCCAATTCGCTCGGTGTCGCCGAGGGAACGGTGAAGAATCATGTCTCCAACATCCTGTCCAAGCTCGGCGTGCGCGATCGCACGCGCGCGGTGCTGAAGGCGTTCGAGCTCGGTATCGTCTGAGTCGCGCCGGCAGCCTCGTGGCGCCGCCGACGCGGTGTTGCGCCGATTGCGGTCTTGCGCGCGGCCGGCGCCCGCCGGCCCCGATCCCGCCCCCTGCGGGCGCGCCCGGACGCGGGTTCCGCGGGCGCCCCGTGCCGCCACGCCGCGGCCGCCGCGCGCGGCGCGGCGCGGGGTCGTAGCGCATGCGCCCCGGACTCCAGTACCATCCGTCCCTTGTCCCGCCGGCGCGGGACCGTGCACGCGCGGGCACAAAGGGGACGGCGTGGCCGAATCCGGTCGGACGCCGCTCGCCGCGCGTGCAGCCAATGGCTGGGTTCTGGAGATACCTCGGATGATTCGTATTTTCGAAGTGCTGATCGCTCTGTTGATCGTGTTCCTGCTCGCCGTCGTGGTCGGCGTGCTGCTGCCGGATCATGGCCATATCGAGCGTACCGTCGAGGTGCCGAGCCCGGTGCGGCAGGTGTACGACTCGGTCAATTCGTTCCGTCGCTTCCCGCAGTGGAACGGCATGCGCGCGTTCGACCCCAACCTCAAGATGACCGTGTCGGGTCCGGAAGCCGGCGTCGGCGCGAAGGCCAGCTGGACGAGCGCCTCGCCGAAGGTGCGCGACGGTTCGCTGACGATCACCAAGACCGAGCAGGACAGCAGCGTCGAGATGGCGCTCGACAACGACTGGATCGGCACCAACCGCACCTACAAGATCACGCTGGCGCCGACCGCCAACGGCAAGACGGTGAAGATCACCGAGTCCTACGACGTCGACTACGGCTGGAACCTCGTGAACCGCTTCGGCGGCCTGTACATCAACGGCGAGCCGTCGGCGATCGTGCAGGGCAACCTCGCCAGCCTCTCGGCGATGCTCGCGGGCTTCCCGAACACCGACTACAAGGACCAGAAGATCGAGGCCGTCAACGTCGAGGCCAAGCCGGTGTTCATCGTCAACACGAAGGCGAAGCGTTCGCTCGAGGAAGTGGCCGACGCGACGAGCACGGCGATGACCGAGATCGAAGCGGCGCTCAAGAAGGCGGGCCTGACCGCCGCCGGCCCGCGCATGACGATCACCACCGAGTGGGGCGAGGAAGATTACACGTTCAGCGTCGCCGTGCCGGTCAGCGCGCCGTCGCTCACCCTCAATGGCCAGACCTACGCGATCGAGACGCCGGTGCCGAACCAGAGCGACGAAGGCGTCGACGAGAGCGGCCAGCCGAAGACCTACGCGCCGGGCGAGAAGGACAACAAGGGCTACCTCGTCGTCGACGGCAACGTGCGGGCGGCGCTGTGGTACGCGGGCACCGCGCTCTACACCGAATACACGGGCAGCGCCGCGCAGCTGCCGCTGATCCGCCTCAACCAGAAGGCCTATGCGGAAACGCACGGCTACCGCTACAGCGAAGGCGGCGTCGGCCGCTTCTGGGACGAGTACATGTCGACGCCGGATACGCCGACCGACCAGGAGGTCTATCGCGTGTACCTGCCGATCACGCGCTGAGCGGCGATCGCGACACGGTAACGGAAAGGGCGGCTTCGGCCGCCCTTTTTGCGTCCGGCACAGGCGCGTGGCGGAGCCCAGACGGCATCGGGCCTCCCGCGGTCGCCACGGAGCTGACCACGTTCGGTGAAATCCCGGGTCGAATCAGGATGAAGGTGACCACAGCCACCGCGCCGGTGACACGAGTCGGCAGCGCGCCCGCAGCGGTCGGGACACGCGCGACCGCAGTCGCCGCCGAATCGACGCCGTGTCAGGTAGGACCTGACTGCGGTCAGCATGGAGATGACCGGCGTCGGCGCCCTACCGACTGCGGTCGGTATCGCATTCACTGCGGTCGCGGCGAACCTGACAGCGGTCACCGAAATGCTGACTCGTGTCAGTCGGCGCGACGCGCCGTAGGGTGGGACGCAGCCGCGCAGCGGCGAGTCCCACCGCCGGCTTGCGGCGATGCGAGGCGCGGTGGGACTCGCGGTGTCTGGCCTCGCATGCCAATGCGTTCCCGTGCCGCTGCGTCCCACCCTACGAGACGGCGACACTCGCTCGAACTCGCCCTCGCCGGTGCTCAGCGCCGTAGGGTGGGACGCCGCCGCGCAGCGGCGAGTCCCACCGCCGGCTTGCGGCGATGCGAGGCGCGGTGGGCTCGCGGTGTCTGGCCTCGCATGCCCGTGCGTTCTCGTGCCGCCGCGTCCGATCCTGCGGGATGGCGACACTCGCTCGAACTCGCCCTCGCCGGTGCTCAGTCGGGCGGTCCGTCGTAGCGGACCGCGAGCACGACGAACGACTGTCGGCCACCCGGCAATTCCGCTTCGAACTCCTCGTCTTCATGTCGCTTCAGGGCGGCGCGCGCGAGCGGCGAGTCGATGCTGATCCAGCCACGCGCGGCGTCGGTCTCGTCCGGGCCGACGATGCGGTAGGCATGCTCGCGGCCGTCCTCGCCTTCGATGCGGAACCAGGCGCCGAAATACACCGCGCCGCGATCGGTCGGCGGTGCGGCGACGACGCGCAAGCGTTCGAGCCGCTTGCCGAGATAGCGCACGCGGCGATCGATTTCGCCGAGCTGCTTCTTGCGGTAGGTGTACTCCGCGTTCTCCGAGCGGTCGCCTTCGGCCGCCGCGGCCGCGAGCGCGCGCACGACCTCGGGCCGGCGCACGCGCCAGAGGTCGTCGAGTTCGGCCTTGAGGCGCTCGTGCCCCTCCGGCGTGATCATCGCCGTGGAGGCCGGTGCCGGCGGTCGCCATCGGCTCATTGCACACCGTCCGTCGCAAAGCGCGAACGTTATCATCGCGGCGTCCGCATGCCACGCATCGCGGCGTAGAATCGCCGCTTCTGTTCGCGGAAGGGGCCGCGGCGTGCTGATCCTGCCATTGCACCGCGCGCCCACGGGCGCCAACTTCCCGTGGGTGACGCTCGCGCTGATCCTCGTCAATGCGTTCGTGTTCCTCGGCCTGCAACAGCGCGACGAAGCGCGGCAGGAGCAGGCGCTCGATCACTACGTGCAGCACGGGCTCGCGCGCTGGGAATTCCCCGCCTATCGCGACTGGCTCGCGCAGCATCCCGACGACCGGCGCAGCGGACTGTTCGAGCAGATGACGTCCGACGAAGGCGATCCGCGCTGGGCGGCCGCCGTGCTGCAGTCGGACGAGGCGTTCGTCGCCGCGCTGCACGACGGCACGGTCATCGACGTGGGCGCGGCCGGCATCGACGACTGGCGCGAAGCGCGCGCCGGATTCGACCGGTTGTGGGATCGCTCCTTCACCGAACGCTGGAAACTGCGCCAGTCGGAGATCGCGCCCACGCGCATCGCCGGTTCGATGTTCCTGCACAGCAGCATCGGCCACCTGCTCGGCAACATGCTGTTCCTCGCGCTGCTCGGCCTGCTCGTCGAAGGCGCGCTCGGCCACGGCCTGTTCCTCGTCGTCTACCTGCTCGGCGGTGTCGGCGCCGCGCTCGCGAGCCTCGCCTGGCACTGGGGACAGCAAGGCTCGCTGGTCGGTGCTTCCGGCGCGATCGCGTCGTTGATGGGGGCGTACTGCGTGCTCTGGGGCACGCGCAAGGTGCGCTTCTTCTGGTGGTTCTTCGTCGTCTTCGACTACGTGAAGGCGCCTGCGCTCGTGCTGCTGCCGGCATGGCTCGGCTGGGAAGTGCTGCAGCTCCTGTTCGTGCACGACTCCAACGTCGCGTTCGAGGCCCACGCCGGCGGCATCGTCACCGGTGCCGCGCTCGCGTTCGCCGTGCGCAGGCTCGGCTGGGAGCGTCGTGAGTTCCTCGACGAGGACACGATCGCCGACACCGCGAACGCGGACGATGCGCTGCTCGCGCAGGCGCAGGCGCACATCGGCAAGCTGGAGATTCCCGCGGCGCGCGCGCTGCTCGAACCGCTCGCCACGCGTCGTCCCGACGACCTTGCGGTACGCGTCGCGCTCTATCGCTGCGCACGCTACGAACCGGGCATGCCGCGGCTCGACGATGCGGTGCGCGCAGTGCTGGCCCTGCCGCTGCGCACGACGCCGGAACTGCGCGAGCAGAAAGCCGTCTACGACGACTACGCGAAGGCGGGCGCCGGCCGCCGCTTGCCGCTCGCGCCGGCGCAGCAGCTCGTGCTCGTGCGACGCTGGCCGGCGATCGGCGCGGGCGCGTCGGCGGCCGAACTGCTCGCCGCGCTCGCCGCGCGCGCGCCGGCGACGCCGGGGCTGTCCGCCGCGATGTTGCAGGTCGCGCGCGACCTGCAGGCGCGGCGCGAAGACGGCGACGCGCGCGCGCTGCTCGCGAGCATCGTCGCCACCTGGCCCGGTTCCGGCGACGCGGACAAGGCGAACGTGCTGCTCGCCGAGGCGTGATCAGGCGCGTGCGGGTGGCGCGCCGAGCGTGTCGAGGAAGCGACGGTACGCACCGACCTCACCGGCGAGCGCCTGCGGAAACGCCTGCAGCACGCGGTCGAGCAGGGCGCGCGCAGTGTCTTCCTTGCCCATGCGTTCGGCCAGCAGCTTCGCCGCGAGCAGGCAGTTCACCGGAACGTCGCGATGCTTGGGATGGCTCTTGTACCAGGTCGACACGAGGCGCAACGCGACCTGGCTCTGGCCGGCGTCGACCGCCTTGCGAGCGACGCGCGCGACGTCGTCGGGGTCGGCGAGTTCGAACGCGGGGTCGATCTCCTGGCAGTCGCGCACGACGTCGACCGCGCGGCGATCCTTGTCCTGTGCGACCAGCACCGCGATCCATTCGCGACCGTGCTTGAGCAGCTCGTCGCGCCGGCCGAGCACGCCGAGCACCTTGCGGTACTGCACGTGCACCGCTTCGGTGCCGCCGCGCGCGCGCAGCTGGCCGCCGAGCAGGGCCGCCGCGGCTTCGGGCTGGTTGTCGTGGATGTGCTGCGCGGCTTCGTCGAGCAGTTCCTGGTCCGGGTCGCGCAGGCGCGGCGCGAGCGGCATCGTCTTCGCCGCGGGCTCGTAGCCGATCTCGTCGTGGTACTGGTAGATGAGATAGCCCATGAGGTGGAACGTCGCGACGACCGCGTAGTTCGTGATGAAGTAGAACGCGACCGTCGAGATGACCGGCGGCAGCACCGGCAGCACGAGCGCCTGCGCGTAGCGTTGGCTGATGTTGAACACGAAGTACAGCGCGGCGACGGCGATGTACGGCCAGCCGAGTCGCGCCATGATCGAGATCCACGTGAGCGGATTGAGCGCATGGCCGAGGTTCTGGTCCATCGCGAGCGACATGATCGCGCCGGGCAGCGCGACGGCGAGAAAGATGCCCACGAATGCGCCGCCGACCGGGCCGAGCACGACCAAGCCGGCCACGTTCAATACGAAGAATGCGACCTGCAGCCAGATCTGCGACCAGCCGAGGCTGTCCTCGACCGACACCGCGACCTCGGGCGGCTCGAGGCGACCGTCCGCGGTCGCGCGCAGGCATTCGAACGCGTACTTGTACAGTGCGACCCAGATCAGCAGTTGCGCGATCCAGCCGAAGAAGCCTAGCGGGAAGAACGCGACCAGCTGGCACACCGCGAGCACGATGATCGTCGTGAGCGCGCCGGATCGGGTCGGATACAACGAGATTTCGCGCAGGCGGTTCCAGAACGGCACGATCTGTGCGCGCGCCGGCGACGGCGCGTGGCGATGCGGGGTCGACATGGTCAGCGCCTCGTCAGCGAGCCGAGCACGCCGCGCAGCAGCGAACGCCCGAGCTGGCCGGCCGCGTTGCGCACCGCGGACTTCGCGAACGCCTCGATCATGCCTTGGCGACGCTTGGTGCCGAACACCATGTCCTTGGCCGCCTGCGTCCAGCCGCTGTCGCCTTCGCCAGCCTGCGCCTTGCCGCCGTTCGACGCGGGCGTCGGCGCGGCGTCGTCCTGGGCCGCGCGTTGCGACAGTTTTTCGAACGCGGATTCGCGATCGATCGCGGTGTCGTACTTCGGCCCGATCGGCGAGCGCGAACGGATCGTCGCGCGCTCGGCGTCGGTGATCGTGCCGATGCGGCAACCCGGCGAGGCGATCAGCGCGCGCTCGACCGGCATCGGTATGCCGCCGGCCTGCAGGGTGGAGACGAGCGCTTCGCCGACACCGAGCTGGGTGATCGCTTGCGCGACGTCGATCTTCGGGTTCGGCGCGAACGTCTCCGCCGCGGCCTTCACCGCTTTCTGGTCGCGCGGCGTGAACGCGCGCAGCGCGTGCTGGATGCGGTTGCCCATCTGGCCGAGGATCACGTCGGGCACGTCGTCGGGATTCTGCGAGCAGAAATACACGCCGACGCCTTTCGAGCGGATCAGGCGCACGACCTGCTCGACGCGCTGGCGCAGCGCCGGCGGCGCGTCGTCGAACAACAGGTGCGCCTCGTCGAAGAAGAACACGAGCTTGGGCTGGTCGAGATCGCCGACCTCGGGCAGCTTCTCGAACAGCTCCGACAGCATCCACAGCAGGAAGGTCGTGTACAGCTTCGGCTTGAGGACGAGCTGGTCGGCGGCGAGGATGTTGACGATGCCGTGGCCGGACATGTCCTGGCGCATGAAGTCGGCGAGGTCGAGCGCGGGTTCGCCGAAGAACTGGTCGCCGCCCGCCTGTTCGAGCGAGAGCAGCGCGCGCTGGATCGCGGCGATCGACTGCGTCGAGATCAGGCCGTAGTGCTGCGACAGTTCCTTCGCGTTGTCGGCGGCGAAGCCGAGCAGGGCGCGCAGGTCCTTGAGGTCGAGCAGCAGCAGGCCGTCGTCGTCGGCGGCCTTGAACACGATCTCGAGCACGCCCGATTGCGTGTCGTTGAGTTCGAGCAGGCGCGCGAGCAGGTTCGGCCCCATCTCCGACACGGTCGTGCGCACCGGATGGCCGAGCTTGCCGTAGATGTCCCAGAACACGACCGGATTCGCGTTCGGCGTCCACGTGATGCCGAGCTGGTCGATGCGCGCCTTCAGCTTGTCGTTCATCGCACCGGCTTGCGACAGGCCGGCGAGGTCGCCCTTCACGTCGGCGAGGAAGACGGGCACGCCGAGCCTGGAGAAGCCCTCCGCCATGAGCATCAGCGAGACTGATTTGCCGGTGCCGGTCGCACCCGCGACCATGCCGTGGCGATTCGCGTACTTGGCGAGCAGGAACACGTCCTTGTCGCCCTTGCCGATCAGGATGTCGCTCAAAGGTTTCTCCCCGGATGCGCGTCGCGCGTGGCCGTAGCGGGCGATTGTAGCGACGAATCGCTTCACCGCAGCGGCGTGATCGCGCGCCGTCGCGGGTTGCCGCTGGCGTCGCATGCGGTTACCTTGCGGCGTTTCCACGCACGCCGGCACGTTCATGTTTCGATATCGCACCTTCTGCCTCGCCGCCGCCGCGGCCCTGACCGCGTGCGCCGGCAACACGCCGCGCGGCGGACAGCCGGCCACGCCGGTGAAGCCGGACGATGCGTCGAACGCGCTGTACCAGCGCCTCGACCAGGACAGCCAGCGTTACGAGGCGGGCCTTGCGCTCGCGCGCTCGGGTGACACCGGGCGCGCGCAGTCCGAGATGAAGGCGGCGCTGGACGACCTGCGCGCCGCAGCGACGCAGTGCGCGCAGCTCAAGGAATGCGACCAGCAGCGATTCGTCGCGGGCTTCGATTCGCTGCTGCGCGCGGGTATCGGCAGCCGCTCCGACCTCGCCGTCGAAGGCGACACGAGCGCGACGACGCCGGATGCGACCGAGGAAGCCGGCGAAGGCTCGCCGGTGGTGAGCGCGGTACCGCAACTCGGCCGCTCGGTCACTCTGCTCAAGGGGCGCGAACTCGGCGACATCATCGCGCTCAACGGCCCGGTCAAGGCGGCGCTCGAGGAATGGCTCACGCAGTACCGGCCGAACCTCGTCACCGCCTACGAGAACTACCAGTACCTGCGCTACCAGATGTGGCCCGAGTACGAGAAGGCGGGCCTGCCCGAGGCGCTGCTGTTCGGCATGCTCGCGAAGGAGTCGGGCGGCAAGGTGCACGCAGTGTCGCGCTCGGGCGCGTCGGGCCCGCTGCAGTTCATGTATGCGACCGGTTTGCGCTTCGGCCTGACCACGGTCGACGGTTTCGACCAGCGCTTCGATCCGCGCCTGGCCGCGCGCGCGAACGCGTCGTACATCAACGAGCAGTTGGCGATCTTCAACAACAACCTCGAACTCGTGATCGGCGCGTACAACGGCGGCGAAGGCGCGATGCAGCGCCGCGCGGGCAGGGGTGAGAATGCCGCGGGCTTCTGGAGCCCGGAGGTCTACGGCGGCGTATCGCAGGAAACGCGCGAGTACGTGCCGATGGTGCTAGCGGCCGCGTGGCTGTTCATGCATCCGGATCGCTACAACCTCGAGTTTCCGAAAGTCGCGGCGAAGCCGGGCAGCATCACCTTGAAGCGCCCGGCGTCGATCGCGGAACTCACCGTGTGCCTCGGCCAGGACGGCAACGCGCACGACGGCTGGTTCCGCACCTTGCGCAACCTCAACCCGCAGCTCGACCCGCAGCAACAGGAGCCTGCCGGGGCGCGCCTCGTCGTGCCGCTGCGGCTCGAGAAGGTGTACCAGCGCGATTGCGCCGACGGACGCTGGCCGCAGCTCGCGGCCGAGCTGCACGAGGCGATCGTGCCGGCACCGGCGCCGGTGGCGCTCGCGCAGTCGCGTGCGCCGGTGAAGGCGCGCTCGAAGGAGCGGACGTACGTCGTGCGCAAGGGCGACACGCTCGCGGCGATCGCGCGTCGCAGCGGCAACTGCGGCATCCGCGAGATCGCCGCGGCGAACGGACTGCGCGGGCCGCACTACCCGGTCAAGCCGGGGCAGTCGCTGAAGTTGCCGGAGTGCGCGCGCTGAGGGACGGAGCGGGAGTTGGCGCTTCCGTGCGCCAGGTCCCGTCCTGTGAAATCGTCGAATTCAAGTTGCGGTCCTTCCATGGACCGCGTTGTCCACCCGGCAGCATCGTCCCGATGCATGCGAGCCGGGTTGATCCGGCTCCGCGGAAACGGATGGCCCTGTGCGGCATCCGTTCCGCCCGCACGCCGGCGTGACGTGCGCGGTATGACTCAGGCCGCTTCGGCCCCTTCGACCATCCAGCGGCTGAGGTCGGCGGCGGGTACGCCTTCCTTGAGCGAACGCAGGCAGCGCATGGCCTGGCGGTGCAGCTCCTGCTGCTCGCCGAACGGCGAATCCTTGGTTTCGTGGAACACGACGGTCAGCCAGAGGGCGACGCCGCGCAGGCGCACCTGCAGGTTGTCCGAACGCAGGCGCTCCAGACCGATGTCCGTGCCGCTGCCCCAGGGACGGTATTTCTCCTCGGGCGGGGTCGCGTAAAGGTGCGGGAACTCGCTCTTCGATGCGCTCGTGAACTCGCGCAGGGCGATCCCGGCGAGCTGGCGGCGCGCGGCCGGCGGCAGCAGTTCGAGCGTCTTGTTGATCTCGCGGAACTGCCGGCGCAGCTGCATCGCGCGGCTGAGGGCGATCAAACGGGTCATGATCTGCATGGCTGTATCCCCCTGCCCATCCCTGGGGCCAATCTTGGATGGTTGTGAATCCGTGACGCCGATACTAGGCGAGGTCTACCCCATGAGACCGCCCATCGCGTCACAAATTGCCGAATCGCGTCACATTGTGACCGATGCGCGACGGCTTGGGAAGAGGGATTCAACCCGCGGTGGGTAGGAGATTCGCTCCGGAGAGGCTGCCGATCGCCTCGCCGACCCGTACCGCCTGTTCGGGCGACAGCGCCGGGTCGAGCGTGGCGGCTGCAGGCAGCAGCACGATCGCGGTCGATCCCATGTTGAAGCGGCCCATTTCGGCGCCGCGTGCGAGGCGGATGCCGCGCCCGCGCCAGTCGCGCCGCGTGATGCGCGAGGCGTACGGCGGCACTTCGACGCCGCCCCAGACGGTCTCGATGCCCGACACGAGCATCGCGCCGACGAGGACGACCGCGAACGGACCGCTCGCGCCGCGGAAATGGCAGACGAGGCGTTCATTGCGCGCGAACAGGCGCGGCACCGCGGCGACCGCGAACGGCGCGACGCTGAACAGGCGCCCGGGCACGTGCACGGTTTCGAGCAGTTCGCCCGCGAGCGGCATGTGCACGCGGTGGTAGTCGCGCGGCGACAGGTAGACGGTCGCGAAGCGCCCGTCCGCGTACGGCGCCGCCGCTGCATCGTCGCCGAGCAGTTCGGCGACGCTGAAGTCCTGGCCCTTGGCCTGGAACACGCGACCCGAGCGGATCGCCCCGGCCTGGCTGATGCGGCCGTCAGCGGGGCAGAGGACCGCATCCGCGGCCTGCGCCTGCGGGCGCGCGCCGGGCTTGAGCGTGCGCGTGAAGAACGCGTTGAAATGCGCGTACGCTGACGGATCGGGTTGCGCGGCCTCGTCGAGGTCGACGCGATAGCTGCGCACGATGCGTCGGATCAGGAAGTCCTTCCACGGTGCGAACGTCCAGCGCGTGCCCCACATCACGAGGCGCGACAGGAAGCGATGCGGCAGCACGTACTGCAGGGCGACGACGGCGCGCATCAAGGGGCTCCCGCGAGCGTGGTGAGGTCGGCGGCGATCTTCTCCGCATCGAACGGCGGGCGCAGCACGCCGGCCTGGCGACCCTGCGGGTCGATCAGCACCGCCGAGGCACTGTGATCGACGTCGTAGGTGCCGTCCTTCGGTTCGCCGCGCGCATAGACGAGGCCGAGCGCGTGCGTGATGCGCGTCAGCTGCTCGTCGTTGCCGCTCGCGGCGACGAATTCCGGATCGAAGAAGCCGACGTAGCGCGCGAGCTGCGCGGGCGTGTCGCGCTGCGGGTCGACCGAGACGAAGTCGAAGCGCACGCGCTGCCGGGCCTCGGCCGGCAGGCGCTTCCACGCCTGCTTGAAGTCGGACAGCGTCGTCGGGCAGACGTCGGGGCAGTTCGTGTAGCCGAAGAACACGACCGTCCAGCGACCCTTCCAGTCGTCGAGCGTGAGCTTGCCGCCGTCGCTGCGATCGAGCTGGAACGCGGGCAGCTCGCGCGGCGCCGGATACAGCACGACGAACGAGAGGGCCGGGCCGGGCGCGGGTGCGAGCACGCGCATGCCGAGCCAGAGGCCGACGGCGGCGGCGAGCGCGGCGACGAGGATGAGCCAGTTCGCGGAGACGCGACCGGCGTTGCGGAGGCGGGTCATCCGTCGATTATACGGGCGCGCACGGATATGGACGCGCCGCGCGGACGCGGCATGCGGCCGCACGCGGCCGCACGCCGCGGCCCGTGGCGGCGCATGCCCTATACTGCTCGACCCCTTCGAATGCGCGGACGCCACCGTGACGCAGGAACTCGCGACGATCGTCGACTTCATCCGCTACGGCGCGAGCCGCTTCGGCGCCGCCGGCCTCACCTTCGGCCACAGCTACGACAACGCGCTCGACGAAGCGACCCACCTCGTGCTGCACGCGCTGCACCTGCCGCACGACCTCTCGCCCGCGTACGGCCAGGCGCGCCTCACCGCGGCCGAGAAGCAGGCCGTGCTCGCGCTGATCGACCGTCGCGTCGACGAGCATCGCCCGGTCGCGTACCTGACCGGCGAGGCGTGGTTCGCCGGCCTCAAGTTCAAGTCCGACGGACGTGCGCTCGTGCCGCGTTCGCCGATCGCCGAACTGATCCAGAGCAGCTTCACGCCGTGGCTCGACGAGCGCCACGTCGAACGCGCGCTCGACCTGTGCACGGGGTCGGGCTGCATCGGCATCGCGATGGCCGCGCACAACCCGGACTGGCAGGTCGACCTCGCCGACATCAGCGACGACGCGCTTGCGCTCGCACGCGAGAACGTCGAGTTCCAGGACGTCGGCGAGCGCGTGCGCGTGATCAAGTCCGACCTGTTCGGCAGCCTCGGCGGCGAACGCTACGACCTCATCGTGAGCAACCCGCCGTACGTCACCGAGCAGGAATTCGCCGCACTGCCGCCCGAATACGGCCATGAGCCGAAACTAGGCTTGACCGCCGGCGACGACGGACTCGATTTCGCGTTGCGCATCCTCGCGGCGGCGCCCGATCACCTCAGCGAGGACGGCGTGCTCGTCGTCGAGGTCGGCGAGAGCGAGCGCGCGCTCGTCGCGACGCTGCCGAACGTGCCGTTCAACTGGATCGAGTTCAACGTCGGCCAGATGGGCGTGTTCCTGCTCGACCGGCGCGACCTCGTCGAGCACGCGGCGGAGATCCATCGCGCGGCGAGTGCGCGCAAGTAACCTGCGTCGGCCAACGCCCGAGTCATGAGCCGAGACAGGCAGTAGACCCGTCGTCGTCATGCCCGCGAAAGTGGGCGTTCATCGAAGACGGCAACATGGATTCCCGCTTTCGCGGGAATGACGGCTTTGTGATTTTTGCGAATCCCGAATCCCGAATCCCGAGTCACGACCTTCATGTCCAGCAATTCCTTCGGCAAGCTCCTGGCGGTCACCACGTTCGGCGAGAGCCACGGCCCCGCGATCGGCTGCGTCGTCGACGGCTGCCCGCCCGGCCTCGCGCTCGCGCCGGAGGAATTCCGCGACGATCTCGAGCGGCGCGCGACCGGGCGCAGCCGCTGGACCTCGCAACGGCGCGAGGCCGACGACGTCGAGATCCTCTCCGGCGTCTACGAAGGGCGCACGACCGGCACGCCGATCGCGCTGCTGATCCGCAACACCGACCAGCGCTCGAAGGACTACGGCGACCTGCAGGGCACGTTCCGTCCCGGACACGCCGACTACACCTACTGGCAGAAGTACGGCATCCGCGATCCGCGCGGCGGTGGCCGTTCGTCCGCGCGCGAGACGACGATGCGCGTCGCCGCCGCGGTGATCGCCAAGAAGTGGCTCGCCGAACGCCATGGCGTGCGCGTGCGCGGCCATCTCGCGCAGATCGGCGACGTCGTGCCGCGTGCGTTCGATTGGGACGCGGTCGAACGGAACCCGTTCTTCTGGCCCGACGCCGCGATGGTCGAGGAACTCGAGGCGTACGTGAATGCGCTGCGCAAGTCCGGCGACTCGGTCGGCGCGCGCGTCACCGTCGTCGCCGACGGCGTGCCGCCGGGCTGGGGCGAGCCGATCTACGGCAAGCTCGACGGCGAACTCGCCGCGGCGCTGATGTCGATCAACGCGGTCAAGGGCGTCGAGATCGGCGCGGGCTTCGCCGCGGTCGCGCAGCGCGGCAGCGAACATCGCGACGAGATCACGCCGCAGGGATTCCTGTCCAACCACGCGGGCGGCATCCTCGGCGGCATATCGACCGGCCAGGCCGTGGTCGCGTCGATCGCGCTGAAGCCGACCTCGAGCATCCTCGTTCCGGGCCGCAGCGTGAACCTCGCCGGCGAACCGGTCGAGGTCGTCACCAAGGGGCGCCACGATCCGTGCGTGGGCATCCGCGCGCCGCCGATCGCCGAGGCGATGGTCGCGCTCGTGCTGATGGACCAGGCGCTGCGCCACCGCGCGCAATGCGGCGACGTCGGCGACGTCGCGCCGCGCGTGCCGGGCCAGGCGGGATGAGCGCGCGACCGCGCGTGTGGGTCACGCAGCCGGTCTTCGGCGACGTCCTCGCGCGCCTCGATCCGTACTTCGACGTGCGCGTCGAACCGACGGTCGCGCCGCGCGGTGCCGGCCAACTGCGCGAGGGCCTGCGCGACGTCGACGGCGCGCTCGTGTTCATCCCCGATCGCATCGACGCTGCGGCAATCGCGCAGGCGAGCCGCCTGCGCGCGATCGCGAACGTCGGCGTCGGCTACAACAACCTCGACATCGCCGCGCTCACCGCCGCGGGCGTCCTCGCGACGAATACGCCCGACGTACTCACCGAGACGACCGCGGACTTCGCCTGGGCGCTGCTGCTCGCGACCGCGCGGCGGGTGACCGAGGCGGAGCGCTGGCTGCGCGAAGGGCAGTGGACGACCTGGTCGTTCGAACTCATGCTCGGCCGCGACATCCACGCCAGCACGCTCGGCATCCTCGGCATGGGCCGCATCGGCCGGGCGATCGCGCGCCGCGCGCGCGGCTTCGGCATGCGCGTGCTCTACCACAACCGCTCGCGCCTGCCGCCCGAGGTCGAGCGCGAATGCGCGGCGACCTTCGTCGCCCGGAACGAACTGTTCGCGCACAGCGACCACCTCGTGCTCGTGCTGCCGTATTCGCCGCAGACGCACCACGCGGTCGGCGCGGCCGAGCTCGGCCGCATGAAGCCGGGCGCGACGCTCGTGAACATCGCGCGCGGCGGCATCGTCGACGACGCCGCGCTCGCCGACGCGCTCGCCGCCGGGCGCATCGCCGCGGCCGGGCTCGACGTCTACGAGAACGAGCCGGCCGTGCATCCGCGCCTGCTCGCCCTGCGCAACGTCGTGCTGACGCCGCACATCGCGAGCGCGAGCGAGGCGACGCGGCGCGCGATGGTCGCGCTCGCGGTCGACAACCTCGTCGCCGCGCTCGGCGCCGGCCCGCACGCGGGCAGGCCGCCGAACCTGATTAATGCCGACGCGTTATTGGCGCGCGGCCCCCGATCCGCGTGATGCTTGCCCGCGCAATCCTCGTCCTCGCCATCCTTCGCGCAAACTCCGCCGACCAGAACCGACCATGACGAACAACACCCGCTACAACGTCGCCATCGCCGGCGCCACCGGCGCCGTCGGCGAAACCCTGCTGTCGATCCTCAAGGAACGCGCGTTCCCGATCGGCGAACTCGTGCCGCTCGCGAGCGAGCGCTCCGCCGGCGGCAAGGTGGCGTTTGGCAACCGCGAACTCACCGTGCGCAGCCTCGCCGACTACGACTTCAACGGCATCGACGTCGCGTTCTTCTCGGCCGGCGGTTCGGTGTCGCGCGTGCACGCGCCGCGCGCCGCGGCGGCCGGTGCGGTCGTCATCGACAACACGTCCGAGTTCCGCTACCAGGACGACATCCCGCTCGTCGTCAGCGAAGTCAACCCGCACGCGATCGCGCAGTACACGAACCGCGGCATCATCGCCAACCCGAACTGTTCGACGATGCAGATGCTCGTCGCGCTCGCGCCGATCCATCGCGCGGTCGGCATCGAGCGCATCAACGTCGCGACCTACCAGTCGGTGTCGGGCGCCGGCCGCTCGGGCATGGAGGAACTCGGCCGGCAGACCGCGGCGCTGCTGAACTTCCAGGATGCGGAGCCGAAGAAGTTCCCGGCGCAGATCGCCTTCAACCTCATCCCGCAGATCGACGACTTCCAGGACAACGGCTACACGAAGGAAGAAATGAAGATGGTGTGGGAGACGCGCAAGATCCTCGAGGACGCGTCGATCCAGGTGAATCCGACCGCGGTGCGCGTGCCGGTGTTCTACGGCCACTCCGAAGCGGTGCACATCGAAACGCGCGAGAAGATCAGCGCCGAGCGCGCGCGCGAACTGCTGCGCGCCGCGCCGGGCGTGGTCGTCGTCGACGAGCGCAAGCCCGGCGGCTATCCGACGCCGGTGCAGCACGCGGCCGGCAAGGACGAGGTGTTCGTCGGTCGCATCCGCGAGGATCTGTCGCATCCGCGCGGGCTCGATCTGTGGGTCGTCTCCGACAACATCCGCAAGGGCGCTGCGCTGAACGCCGTGCAGGTCGCCGAGCTGCTGGTCAAAACCTATCTGTGACGGCCCCCGGACTTTGCGAAATCGTATCTGTGATCTATAGTTACGATTGTGTTATAAGCCCGTTTCGAGATG
>Ga0068853_100000559_pt1 | contig 25478 bp, 20 predicted proteins | sample KBSCornC32_FD_65655 | JGI IMG/M metagenome (GOLD analysis project Ga0068853, IMG submission 65655) | Corn rhizosphere microbial communities from Kellogg Biological Station, Michigan, USA - KBS Corn C3-2 | ecosystem: Host-associated > Plants > Roots > Rhizosphere > Soil ... | reverse complement strand
GAGGGTCTTGCAGGCCTTCAGGGGACCCGTGCCTTCCTTATAGGTCTCGAGGTAGTTGAAGATACGGTTGACGTCAGCCATGACGTGCCGGTTGGAGGTCAGCAGGCAGTGGTCGCCGTATACGCGGGCCGTCTTTTCGTTCATGTTGCCGGTGCTGACAAAGCCATAGTGTATGGTGAAATTGTTGATCCTTTTTTTGATGAGACATAGCTTGGCGTGCACCTTCACGTTGGGGATGCCGATCAGGACCTTTACGCCTTCGTCTTCCAGCCTTTCCTTCCACTCAAGGTTTGCTTCTTCGTCAAAGCGGGCGCGCAGCTCGAGCATCACCGTGACGTGTTTGCCGTTGCGGACGGCGTTGATTATCGCATTTATGATCTTGGAATTGGAAGCCAGCCGGTAGCCGGTGATCTTGATCGTCGTTACGTTCGGATCGATGGCCGCCTCGCGCAGCAGGTCGATGACCGGGTTGAAGGAATGGTAAGGGAAGTGGAGCATGACGTCCTGCTCCTGTATCACGTCGGTGACGCGGGGCGTATGCTGCAGGGCGGGGTGCGTAAAGGACCTCCGCCGCTGTCCTTTCCTGGGGAAAACGTCGGGGAAGTCCATGAAGTGGCGGAAATTGTGGATGCGGCCACCGGGAATGAGATTTCCACTTTTCTTCGAGAGGTTCAGCCGCTTCAATAAATAATCCAGCAAACCCTTGTCCATCTCTTCGTCGTAGACAAAACGGACGGGCTTGCCTTTGCGGCGGTTCTTCAGCCCTTTCTCGATCTTCGAAACCAGCGTCGTGGAGATGTCGTTGTCGATGTCGATCTCGGCGTCGCGCGTGACCTTGAACACCCATGCATTATAGGTGTCGTAGCCAAAGTACGCGAAGATGTTCCGGAGGTTATACCGGATGATGTCTTCCAGCAGGATGATGTGGTGTTCGTTGGGGGCGGGGGAGGGTAGCAGTACGAAGCGCCCGAGTACCCTGCTGGGGATCTCGATGATGGCAAACTTCCTTTTCATGCTGCCGTCCTTACGGGAAAGGACAACGCCGAGATAGAGCGATTTGTCGCGCAGAAAGGGAAACTGCGGAATGCTTTCCACCATCAGCGGGATCGTATTGGTCCGGACATCCTCTTCAAAATAGTTTTGTATAAATTGTTGCTGGGTTTCGTTGAGCTGCTGTTCGGAGACGATAAAGATGTTCTCCTTTTCCATTTCTTCGCGAATCCCGCGCCAAATGGCATCGAACTCTTCGCCCTGCTGGAGTACGATAGACTGGATCTCGTTGAGTATCTTGTCGGGGGACTGCTCCATGTGCATATTCATCTTCGAACGGCTGCCGCTGAATTCGCTCATGCGTCGCAGGGTAGCCACGCGTACCCGAAAGAATTCGTCCTGGTTGTTGGAGAATATGCCAAGAAAACGGAGTCTTTCGCGAAGGGGAACAGTAGGGTCGGCCGCTTCCTGAAGGACGCGTGCGTTAAAGGAAAGCCAGCTGATATCGCGAGGGATGGTTTTTCTACGCATTTTTTCGCTTTGTTGTTCGTCTTTCCAATTGTCCGAAAGATAGCTTCGCAATTGGTCGGTTGTTTCAGTCATATTCCCGTTTTGCACAAAGTAGAACAGCAAAAGGGAACGGGAAATTAAGTAATTATTAATTAAGTCGATGGGTTTCCATAATTTAAGGAGGGTGGGCAGGCCCTGCTATTCGTCACCCGATGTTGGATAGTGGTCAAGTAAATTGCGCGGCGCTGAATGGAATGTATAGGTTTGAAAAAAACAGCATATGCAATACAAACAACTGGTGGTTTTCGCCGGTCTGCTGATAGCAGCCGGGGCGATGGCGCAGGATGGCGGCTGGCCCTGCTACGGGCAGGACGCAGGGGGAACACGGTATTCGGGGCTTAAACAGATCAACACCGGTAATGTGGCGAATCTCAAGGTCGCCTGGACTTACCGGACGGGAGAGCTGAAAAAATATGAGGGCACCGACTTCACGGAAAAGGCGGCATTCGAGACCACGCCTATTTTGCGGGGCCGCACCCTCTTTTTCAACACGCCCAGCGCCCGGGTCTTCGCCCTGGACGCGGCCAGTGGAGAGCAGCGCTGGGTCTATGATCCCGGCATGAGTTTGAAAGGCGGCTTCAACGAGGGCAGCAGCCGGGGAGTGGCGGCCTGGCCGGCAGGGGCCGGGGAGGCGGAAATGATATTCGAGGGTACGCTTGACGGGAGGCTGATCGCGGTAAATGCGACCAACGGGCAACCGGCGGTGTATTTTGGCCGCGACGGCGTGGTCGACCTGCGGGTTGGCTCAGGCGGATACGGCGATGTCGCGGAGACGTCTCCGCCAACTGTGGTAGGAAACCTGGTGATCGTGGGTTCTTCTTTGGGGGACAACCAGCAGTTCAATTACCCGCACGGAGTGATCAGGGCCTACGACGTGCACAGCGGGGCCCTTGTCTGGAGCTGGGATCCGATTCCATCCGATCCGTCGGACAGCGCCTATGCCGACTGGATCGGTCCAAAGGCCCACGAGACGGGGGGCGCCAATGCCTGGATCACTCTATCCGTGGATGCCGCGCGGGACCTGCTGTTTGTGCCGACCACCTGCCCGAGTCCGGATTATTATGGGGGAGAGCGGATCGGGAAGAATACCAATGCCAATTCGCTGGTAGCGCTGCGCGCTTCGACGGGGAAACTGGTATGGCGTTTTCAGGTGGTGCACCACGATATCTGGGATTTCGATATTGCTGCTCAGCCGATCCTGATCGAACTGCGGCGTAAGGGGCGCAAGGTCCCTGCCGTTGTGGTGGGGACCAAGATGGGTTTTATATATGTGCTGGACCGGGAGACGGGGGCGTCGTTGTTCCCTGTCGAAGAAAGAAAGGTACCGGTGTCGACCGTCAAAGGAGAGCAGGCATGGCCGACGCAGCCATTCCCGGTGAAGCCTGCGCCGCTGGGTATGCAGAGCCTCAGCAGGGCGGACGCCTGGGGCCTGACGCCGGAAGACAAGGCTGAGGCCGAACGGCGGATAGGACAGTATCGCTATGAGGGGCCGTTCACGCCGCCGAGTTTTGAAGGGTCGATCATGGCGCCGGGAAATGTAGGGGGCATCAACTGGAGCGGGATGTGCTATGATCCGGAGACGGGGATGCTCTTTACCAATATCAACCGGATAGCGGCGGTGATCCGGATGCTGCCCCGGGCGAAGGTGGACGAGGTCGAACGGGCCGATGCCGCAGCGTTGCGGGCGGAGACGGGGAGACAGGAAGGGACTCCTTACGTCATGAAAAGGGACTATCTGTTCAAGGCCGACCAGCGGGGGCTGATCATGCAGACTAAGCCGCCATGGGGGACGCTGGTGGCTATCGACCTTCGCAGCGGGGATAAGAAATGGGAAGTACCTTTGGGCTTTATGCTCGATCCGGCCAGGTGGCCGGAGGCGAAGAAATGGGGATCGGTCAATTTTGGCGGTGCTATTGTGACGGGGGGAGGGCTGGTTTTTATCGGGGCGAGCAGGGATGGCTATTTCCGGGCTTTTGACAGCCGTACGGGGGCCACCCTCTGGGAGCAGGAGCTGCCGGCCGGGGGCCAGGCGACGCCGATGTGCTATTCGCTGGATGGGAAGCAGTATGTGGTGATCGCGGCGGGGGGACATGGGAGGCTGAAGACGAAGCTGGGGGACTATGTGGTGGCTTACGCCCTGCCGTGAACCGGCAGGTTGGCGGTGGACCATATGAACCACGTGGTTCACGCCGCAGCGGCCGGCTGAGTGCTCCCGAACCGGTTTGTCCACAGCTGTGAACAAAACTTGTGAAAAAAAAGTCTTTTATCTTTGCTAGTTCCTGAATTTTTCCGACTTTTGCAGTCCTAAATTTTGAGACAATGGCACGAGTATGTCAGATCACGGGTAAGGTTCCGGTTTCCGGAAATAGCGTATCGCACTCTAATATTAAGACAAAACGCAGATTCTTACCCAATTTGCAGACCAAGCGTTTTTTCCTTGCTGAAGAAGACAAGTGGATCACACTGAAGGTCTCCAGCGAAGGGCTGCGCACGATCAACAAAAATGGTCTGTATAGCGTTGTTAAACAATTAAGAGCGCAAGGCGAAAAGATTTAAAAAAAAAGTATAAACCTTCCCAATCATGGCAAAAAAGGGTAGCAGGGTTCAGGTGATTTTGGAATGCACTGAGCATAAGACCAGCGGACAGCCTGGAACCAGTCGTTATATAACGACCAAAAACAAGAAGAACACTCCGGAACGTATGGAGTTGAAGAAGTTCAATCCCATTCTCAAAAAAGTAACGGTACATAAAGAAATTAAATAATTATGGCAAAGGCTGCAAAAACCGCTATTAAGACCAAGGACGCCAAGGCTGCCGCGGAAGCGAAAAACTGGACTAAAGTCATCCGGGCTGTACGCAGTCCCAAGACTGGTGCCTATACCTTCAAGGAGGCTATTGTGCACAAGGACAAGATCAAGGAGTACCTGGCTCAAAAATAATTTAGTGGGTTTAGTAAGGTAATATGAAGCTGTTCCTCAAGAACAGCTTTTTTTGCTTTCCAGTCAAATGAATGACATTCGGTCGCCGGACCCGTGGTCCGGTCTAAATTCATCTTATGGGATTTTTTGATAAGCTATTCGGCAAGAAGGAAAAGGAAAGCCTCGATCAGGGCTTGCAGAAGACAAAGGAGGGGTTCCTGGCCCGCCTTACCAAGGCCGTTGCCGGCAAGAGCACGGTCGACGAGGAAGTGCTCGACAATCTGGAGGACGCGCTGGTCAGCGCCGACGTGGGCATCGACACCACGGTAAAGATCATCAAGCAGATCGAGAATCGGGTTGCGAAAGATAAATATGTCAATACCAGTGATTTAAACAAGTTATTGCAAGAAGAAATTGAACATATCCTGGTTGACGCTCCCGAACAGTCCTACCGGGATTTCAGCACTCCTTCGGGGAATAAGCCCTACGTGATCCTTGTAGTAGGTGTCAACGGAGTAGGTAAGACCACGACCATCGGCAAGCTGGCCCATAATTTTACAAAGGCGGGCAAGTCGGTGTTACTGGGGGCGGCAGATACCTTCCGCGCGGCGGCCGTCGACCAGCTGACCATCTGGAGCGAGCGGGTAGGGGTGCCGATCGTCAAACAGGGCATGGGTTCCGACCCCGGAGCGGTCGCTTTCGATTCGGTGCAGAGCGGTGTAGCGCGCGGAATAGACGTGGTGATCATCGATACCGCGGGTCGTCTGCACAACAAGGCGCACCTCATGGAAGAGCTGAGTAAAATAAGCCGGGTCATCAGGAAGGTGATGCCCGATGCCCCGCACGAAGTGTTGCTGGTGCTGGACGGATCGACCGGCCAGAACGCGCTTGAACAGGCCCGTCAGTTCACGGCCGCCACAGACGTGACCGCGCTTGCGATCACCAAACTGGACGGTACGGCAAAAGGTGGGGTTGTGCTGGCCATCGCCAATCAGTTCAAAATTCCGGTAAAATTTATTGGAGTTGGGGAGAAGATGGAGGACCTGCTTGTCTTCGACAAGCACGAGTTCGTGGACAGTCTGTTTAGTCTCGGGAAGTAAGTCCGGAGAACTAATAAAATGAAAGGCCCGCATCAGCGGGCCTTTTTTTAATTCGGTTAGAAAGTATACCGGACACCAAGACCGCCCCAGATATCGAGATAGGGGTGGTTGAGTTCCAAATAGGGATTGATGTCGAGGCTGACGTTGATGGGGGCGCCGCTGAATTTATAATCCAGACCAAGGACGCCGTCGACGCCGATCGACAGGGCTCCGCTACCATAGTCATGATCGTGATAGCGGGTGCCGTTGTACCAGCCGAGATGCGCGCCGGGGCCGACATACCATTTCAGGCCCTCCACGTCGTTGATATCCCCGTGGATCTCATACAGACCGGTGAAACGGAATCCGCGGTCCCAAAAATTCGCGAGCCCTTCCAGCGCCGTATTGTCGGCAATAAAATGTTTGATGCTGATCGCACCGGGCCAGAATTTGATACCGACCGCCGTCTGATAACTGCTGCCCATCGACTGGGCTTCAGCACTCAGGGTAAAGAGGGTTGTAATAACAAACAGTAGACACAAGGTTTTTTTCATAGCTGTTATGAATTTATTCATACTGCAAATATCGTAAAAATCGTGCCAGTGACTGCAGATATACGTAACACGTTCAATAAGTTGCGTACATGTGTGACTAAATTGTCAGTTGGTTTTCGGCCGAAAAGCAGTAGTTGCCAGCCGCAGCGCGAAAAGGCCGAGCCCGCTGGCCAGCAGGGAGGCGAAGAGGATGGCGATCTTTGATCCCTGAATATGCTCCGCGTCGGAAAAGGCCAGGTTGGTGATAAAGATGGACATAGTAAAGCCGATGCCCGCCAGCAAACCGGCGCCGAGCAGATGACGAAAACCTGCATCTTCGGGCAGACGGCACCAGCCGGCGCGAATGGGCAGCCAGGAAAACAGGATGATGCCGGCGGGTTTGCCCAGGACGAGGCCGAGCAGAATGCCCAGGCTATTGCGGGATAACAGGCCCTGGGGCCAGCCAGGTGAGAGAATGATGCCGGTGTTGGCAAGGGCAAAAACGGGTAATATGAGAAAAGCTACCGGCTTGTGCAGGAAGTGCTGGAGCCGGTAGGAAGGGTTGACGGTAGCCTCGCGTTCGGGCTCCGCGCCCCGGCGTCTGAACGGAATAACGAAGGCCAGCAGGACACCGCTAAGGGTGGCGTGTATACCCGAACGCAGCATGCAGTACCAGACTACGATCCCAGGCAGTATATAAAACACTAAATTGTTGACTCCAAGTCTGTTCAATAAGATTAACAACAATAAAATTACAAATACGGCAATCAGCCATCCAACAGCTAAACTTTTAGTGTAAAAGATCGCTATAACTATAATGGCTCCAAGGTCATCGATAATAGCAAGGGCGGTGAGAAATACCTTCAGAGAGGGGGGCATCCTATTGCCGAGCAGGGAGAGCATGCCCAGGGCGAAGGCAATGTCTGTAGCCATGGGTATGCCAAACCCGGACTGTTCGGGTCTGCCATGGTTGAGGAAGAAATGGAAGCCGGCGGGGATGAGCATTCCGCCGACGGCAGCCAGAATGGGCAGCAGGGCCTTGCGAAAATCGGCCAGTTCCCCAATATAGATCTCCCGTTCGATCTCAAGGCCCACCAGCAGAAAGAAGACGGCCATCAGCCCGTCATTGATCCAGTGTTCGACCGAATAGTCCAGCAGTACCGGACCGGCTGAAAGATCGAGATGGGCGTGCCAGAAATGAGACCAGCCTCCGCCCCAGCCGGAGTTGGCGATCACCACCGACAATAGTGTACAGGCAACCAGGGCCAGGCCGCCTGTCTTTTCGCTTTCAAAGAATTCCTGGAAGAGCTGGGTAAGGTTATGGTTCCGCATGTCCAAATTTAGCAAAACACGCACAGGAATCGTACCTTTGTCGCCTTTATGAAGACAAAAACGCTCAAGAAGGACAAGGTCAATATCATCACCCTGGGGTGCAGCAAGAATATGGTCGACAGCGAGGTACTCAGCGGACAGCTGAAGGCTAACGATATCGACGTGGTTCATGAGAGTCCCAAAAAAGATCATAATATCGTCGTTGTCAATACCTGCGGCTTTATTGATAAAGCAAAAGAGGAGTCGGTCAACACTATTCTCGACCAGGTGGCGCTGAAGAAAAAAGGCCGTCTGGACAAGGTCTATGTTACGGGTTGTCTCAGCCATCGCTACCGGGAAGACCTCGAAAAGGAGATCCCCGAGGTGGACGCCTGGTTCGGGACGATGGAACTGCCGCTGATGCTGAAGAAGTTCGATGTTGATTACAAGGCCGAGTTGCTGGGCGAACGTTTGCTGGCGACTCCGCAGCACTACGCCTATCTGAAGATATCGGAGGGCTGTAACCGTACCTGTGCTTTCTGTGCAATTCCGCTTATGCGGGGCGGGCACGTAAGCCGGCCGGTGGAAGAATTGGTGAAGGAAGCGGAAAGCCTCGTGCGCAAGGGAGTAAGAGAGGTTATGCTGATCGCACAGGAACTGACCTACTATGGACTGGACATCTACAAACAGCGCATGCTGCCCGAGCTGCTGCACCGTCTGGCGGATGTAAAAGGACTGGAGTGGATCAGGCTGCACTACGCATATCCATCCAAATTCCCGATGGAGATACTGGACGTCATGCGTGAGCGCAGCAATATCTGCAATTACCTGGACATGCCTCTGCAGCACGCCAGCGACAACATGTTAAAGGCTATGCGCCGCCAGATAACGAGGGCGGAGATGGCCGAGCTCATCCACGGCGTTCGGGCAAAAGTGCCTGGTATCTGTCTGAGGACGACGCTGATCACGGGATTCCCCGGCGAGACCGAACAGGACGTGGAAGAGCTGAAGGAATTCCTGCAGGAGCACCGCTTTGACCGGGTGGGTGTATTTACCTATTCGCATGAGGAGGGCACGTCCGCATACGGCCTGGAAGATAATATTCCGGCGGACGTGAAGCAGCAACGGGCTCAGGAGATCATGGAGGTCCAGCAGGAGATATCCTTTGAGAAGAATCAGGAGAAGGTGGGACAGGTCTTCCGGACGCTGATCGATAAGAAGGAGGCGGGAAGGTATCTGGGTAGAACGGAATTCGACTCCGTGGAAGTAGACAACGAGGTCATTGTCCATAGTGACAGGAAGCTGGTCATCGGTGATTTTGTAAACGTTCGGATCACGAAAGCCTATGACTATGATCTGGAAGGGGAAATAATTTAGGCAAAAAATTGCCCAAAAATAATTTTTTGCCTAAACACCATGTTATGTCCCTGAACCTGACTCCGTCAGGTTTTGGTAGACTAGTTAGTTAAAATCTGTAAAGTTTTGATTAAATGGTGCGGGTTGGTCAGGGCAGAGAAGTGATATTTTTGTCGAAATTAATAGACATTCACATGAGTTTAAACTGGAATGGAGTTTTCCCTGCCCTGACAACCAAGTTCACGGCCCATGACACGCTAGACCTGCCTATGTTCGGAACCAACCTCGATGCGCAAGTGAATGCCGGCATCAACGGCGTTATTATCGGAGGTTCTCTTGGAGAGGCCAGTACGCTGCAGCTGGATGAGAAAGAGGCGCTGGTCAAATATGCAGTCGAAAGAATCGGAAAGAAGGTCCCTGTATTATTGAATATAGCCGAAGGAAGCACCCGGGAAGCCATCCGACAGGCGGCGCTGGCCACTAAGTGGGGCGCGCACGGTCTGATGCTACTTCCGCCGATGCGCTACAGGAGCGACCACCGCGAGACGGTGACCTATTTCAGGACGGTGGCCGAGTCTACCGACCTGCCTATCATGATCTACAATAATCCGGTCGACTATAAGATCGAAGTGACGCTGCAGATGTTCGAAGAGCTGAGCGACCTGCCGAATATCGAGTCGGTAAAGGAGTCGACGCGGGATGTATCCAATGTGACGCGGATGATCAACCGGTTCGGGGACCGTTATAAGGTGCTCTGCGGCGTCGATACGATCGCTATGGAGGAGCTGCTGATGGGCGCCTGTGGTCTGGTCGGCGGTCTGGTCTGCGCCTTCCCGGCGGAGACGGTTGCCATCTACAAGTTGATAAAGGCGGGACGCGTCGAGGAGGCTCTGGAGATACACCGCTGGTTCCTGCCCATGCTGGAGCTGGATCTGCAACCCAAGCTGGTGCAATATATCAAGCTGGCTGAGTCCCAGACCGGCATCGGTACCGAGCACGTGCGTGCGCCGAGGCTGCCGCTCGTCGGCAACGAACGCGAACGCGTTCTGGGCGTCATCCGCAAGGGGCTGGAGAATCGCCCCGTGCTGCCGGAGTACGCTTCCCTTTCGGTATAAGATCCGTAAATTTATGGTATGAAATTTCAGGATGCAACCACAAAAGAGATCGACAATATTTTGGGGGAGGCGTGGCAGGCCTTTGGCGTGTACCGCCGCACGACCCTAACCCAGCGCGCAGGCCTGATGCGCGCCATCGCCAGGGGGCTGGAGACGGCCGGTGACGAGCTGATAAAGACGGCGATGCGGGAGACCAATCTGGCAGAGGCAAGGCTGAAGAACGAGAGAACGCGGACCATGTTCCAACTGACCAGTTATGCGGATGCCTGCGAGGCCGGCCACTGGCTGGAGGCGCGTATCGACACGGAGGCAGACGGTAATCCCGATATCCGCAAGCTGCAGGTGCCGCTGGGACCCGTGGTCGTCTTTGGGGCCAGCAATTTCCCTTTCGCCTATTCCACGGCGGGAGGCGATACGGCGACGGCGCTGGCCGCGGGGTGCCCGGTCATCGTCAAGGGACATCCCGCGCATGCGGAAACTTCCCACCGGGTGGCGGAGATCATATCGAAGGCCGTAGCAGCCGCCGGACTGCCCAAAGGCGTGTTCGCGCACGTACACGGACTCGCTTTCGAAACAGGGAAGGCGCTGGTAACGCACCCGTATACCCGCGCTGTCGGCTTTACGGGCTCGTATGGCGGAGGCAAGGCGTTGTTCGACTGGGCCAATCAGCGACCGCAGCCGATACCGGTATTTGCCGAGATGGGCAGCATCAACCCAGTATTCTTACTACCCGGAAAATTGAAGGAGGACGCGCGTGAGCTGGCGGGAATGCTGGCCGGTTCGGTGACGCTCGGCACCGGGCAGTTCTGTACGAATCCAGGTCTGATCCTGGGCGTGGATGGGGAGGGACTAGAAACATTCATCCGCGAGTTGGGCGCGGCGGTCGTCGGCTCCAGTCCCGGAACGATGTTGCACCCCGGTATTGCCAAAGCCTATGCAGAAAAGCGCGAAGCGGCCCTGACGCAGGCCAGTGTCGAAACGGTTGCCGTGGCGGCCGCAGCGCCACAGGACAACCAGGGTGTTCCAACGATAGCATCGGCCACCGGCGAGGCCTTTTTGAATAATCCGCTGCTGCACCAGGAAGTATTCGGTCCCTATTCGCTGGTCGTGCGCTGTAAAGACGTGGTCGAGCTGACGAGAGTGGCGGGTCATCTGGAAGGACAGCTGACGGTATCGCTGATGGCTACGGATAAAGATCTGTCCGATCATCCCGCGTTGGTGGAAGCCGCGCAGGATATCTGCGGGAGGCTGATCCTGAACAATGTCCCCACCGGCGTGCGGGTGTCGCTGGCCATGCAGCACGGCGGGCCCTTTCCGGCAACGACCGACAGCCGTTATAGCAGCGTAGGGGCAGACGGCATCAAACGATGGGTACGTCCGGTAGCCTTCCAGAACTGGTCTGACGACCATCTTCCCGACGCGCTGAAGAATGAAAATCCCCTGCATATCTGGCGGATGGTAAATAATAAACTGACCCAAGAAAATTTATAATGAAGAAGACCTTTTTCTGTATCGATGCGCATACCTGTGGCAATCCCGTCAGGCTGGTAGCCGGCGGCGGTCCCGTGCTGGAGGGGAAGAATATGAGCGAGAAGCGGCAGCATTTTTTGAAAGAATTCGACTGGATCCGCAAGGGGCTGATGTTCGAGCCCCGGGGGCACGATATGATGAGCGGCAGTATCCTCTATCCGCCGCACGACCCGCAGAACGACGTAGCCGTACTTTTTATCGAGACCAGCGGCTGTTTGCCGATGTGCGGACACGGGACGATCGGGACGATAACGATCGCGCTGGAAGAAGGGCTGATCCAGCCTAAAACGCCGGGTAAGATCCGCATGGAAGCGCCGGCGGGACTCGTGCTGATCGAATACAGACAGGAGGGGAAAAAGATAAAGTCCGTAAAGCTGACCAATGTTCCCGCATATCTGGCCGCGGAAAACATCACGGTGGAGTGTCCCGACCTGGGGCTGCTGAAAGTGGACGTTTCCTACGGCGGCAATTTCTACGCCATTGTCGACCCGCAGGAAAATTTTAAAGGACTGGAGGATTATTCTGCTGATCAACTGATTAGCTGGAGCCGGGTGATGCGTCGACGGATAAATGAGGCCCATGAGTTCGTACACCCGGAGAACCCCACCATCAACACCTGCACGCATATTCTCTGGACTGGAAAGACGATCAGCTCCGAAGCTACGGCCCGCAATGCCGTGTTTTATGGCGACAAGGCCATCGACAGAAGTCCCTGCGGGACGGGGACCTCGGCCCGGATGGCTCAATGGTTTGCCAAAGGAAAGTTAAAAGAGGGAGACGTTTTTATCCACGAGAGCATCATCGGCAGCAGTTTTACCGGCCGGGTAGAAAAGGCGGTAACGGTAGCCGGGAAGCCGGCGATCATTCCCAGCATCGAGGGATGGGCCAAGATCTATGGCTATAATACCATCTCGATCGACCCGGAAGACGATCCCTATGCCTATGGGTTCCAGGTGCTATAAACAATCACTAAGTTTTTATGTTGTAGTTGGCGTTTGAATAAATTCGATAAATTCGCCAACTACTCTTATGGACTGGACATCGACGTATTTACCATACCGGCAGACAGGCTATTATTCCCGCATTATTACGGATTATCTGGACCAGGCTGCTGCAATCGCACCCTTCTACAGTGAACCTGCTACCGAAGAAGGACTGGGAAAGGCTATCGAGGCCCGGAAACAGTCTCCCGTCGACCGGATCGTCCTGACGGAGGCGCTGCGGGAACAATACGCCGGCGTGGAGCCCTCTTCACCGGTACAGCAGAACATCGAAAGTCTGAAGGCTGAAACCACATTCACCGTTGTTACTGCCCACCAGCCCGCCATCTTCACCGGGCATCTCTATTTCATCTATAAGATACTGCATACGATCCGGCTAGCGGATCAGCTATCCCGGCGCTATCCCGGCTATCATTTCGTACCGGTCTTTTATATGGGCAGCGAGGACGCCGATCTTGACGAGCTCGGGAACATACACCTGGGCGGAGAGAAACTGGTCTGGGACACCAAACAGACGGGTGCGGTTGGGCGGATGAAGACCAAGGGACTGGACAAGCTGATCTACCGCATAGAGGGTGAGCTGTCCGTACAGCCTTTCGGAAAGGAATTGATCGCGATGCTTCGGGAAGCCTATCTCGACAGCCCGGATATCCAGACGGCGACCTTCCGGCTGCTGCACAAATTGTTTGCGGAGTGGGGCCTGATCGTTCTGATCGCGGACAGGCCGTCTTTCAAACGGCTAATGATCCCGGTATTCGAAGACGACCTCTTTTACAATAAACCTTCGGAGATCGTGAACAGGACCATCGAACAGCTGTCTGTTCACTATAAGGTGCAGGCCAATCCCCGGTCGATAAACCTGTTCTATCTGAAAGACGATATCCGCGGCCGGATCGAACAGGACGGGGACTATTATCTGGTTCATACTACCGATCTCCGGTTTACCAAAGAGCAGCTCACCGAAGAGCTGCACCGGTATCCTGAACGTTTCAGTCCCAATGTGATCCTGCGTGGGCTCTTCCAGGAAAGAATTCTGCCGAATATCGCCTTTATCGGCGGCGGTGGCGAGACGGCCTACTGGCTCGAGCTCAAGTCGCTGTTCGATCACTATAAGACGCCATTCCCCGTGCTCGTACTGCGCAACTCCTTTATGCTGGTCGAACGGCAGTGGAAGGAAAAGGCAGAGCGGATGGGTTTTGCGCTGGCCGACCTGTTCAGTCCGGCGGAAGAGCTGATGAACCGGCTCGTAAAGAGAGACTCGCACCAGACCCTGAACCTCGGAGAAGAGATAGCTGTAGCCAACCGTTACTATGAATCCCTCAAAGAACTGGCACGACCCGTGGATCCCACGCTGGAACGGCATGTGATGGCCCTGCAGACCAGGGCCGTCGAGCCCCTTCGGGTGCTCGAGAAAAAGCTGCTCAGGGCCGAGAAGCGGAAATTCGCGGACCAGCAGCGGCAGCTGCAATCCCTGAAGACGGCCTTATTCCCGGGCGGTGGCCTGCAGGAAAGGGTGGAGAATTTCATGCCGTGGTATGCGGCCTATGGGAAGGAATTCATCCGCAAGCTGTACGAACAGTCACTGGCACTGGAGCAGGAGTTCGTCGTGCTCGCACTATAGATAACCCACATTTTCGACCTTCAGCTGCGGAGTCAGGATATAGCGCCGCGGCACGCCCGTAGGCAGGTCGACGTGGGATATTTCCTCCTGATTGATATTTTCCAGGGACATCATCAGCGAACGAAGAGAGTTGCCGTGGGCGACGACGAGGATATTCTGTCCGGCGGCCAGCAACGGCTGGATAGCCGACTGATAATAAGGGATGACCCGGGCGGCGGTATCGGCCAGGCTCTCGCCGCCGGGAGGCCTGATCGAGTAGCTCCTGCGCCATGTAGCGACCTGTTCGTCTCCGTACTTTTTTGCGATCTCAGCCTTGTTGAGGCCCTGGAGGCGGCCATAGTTGCGCTCGTTCAATGCGCGGTTGCGGGTTACCGGTAGATCGGGATACCCGGCGGAGACCAGGATAAGGTTCATCGTATCGATAGCGCGCTGCAACTGGGAGGTGAAGCCCTGGGAGAAGGAAAAGCTTTTCAGGCGCCTGCCCGCCGCGCGGGCTTCTTCCATTCCAAGTTCTGTCAGGGGAACGTCCTCTTCTCCGGTGAAACGGTTTTCGAGATTCCATGATGACTGGCCGTGCCTTACGAGGACGAGTAGTGGCATAGTGGTCGATTTGGGAAGACAAAGATACGCTATTGGCCGCGGCCGGTGAGCAGGCCTACCGGATAGTCGCCGGGTTTTAGTTGCAGCGTTTGCCCCGACTTGTACATTTTACCGGTGAACAGATCGCGCCACTCCGTGGGAGCATCGGGAGGCAGTTGCAGGCTCAGCGTGGCGGGTATCTGTGTCCTGCGGATAAGGGGAACCACGGTCATCGCCCAGTCTTTTTCATGACGGCGGGCAAAGGCCAAAAAAGGATCCCCGACCTGTACCGGAATATATTCGCCTTCCCCGAAAAGACGGGGAATTTCTCTCCGGTAATTAAGCACACGATGGAGAATAAATAACTTTTCGGCGCCTTTCTCCCTGTGGGCGCGGGCATATTGGAGGGCGGCCTCCGGGCCTTTCGTCTCTGCTGCGACCAGTTGATCGAGGATGCCCATGCGGAGGGGATAGTCCGGGGTGCGGCGGTTGTCGGGGTCGACAAAGCTGGTCTCCCAGAGCTCGGCGCCCTGATAGATATCGGGAATGCCCGGGGCGGTGAGTTTTATCAGCAGCAGGGAAAGGCTATACGTAAAGGACTGCTGTATGATGGAAGTCGCGAACGGTATGAAAGCCTGCAGGAAGGATGAGCCGTTCGACAGCAGTGTTTTGACAAACTCCTGGCATTGCTTTTCGTAGGCTTCGTCGGGGCTGTCATAATTGGTCATCGTCTTTGCCTCGCGCAGGGCCTTGGTCAGGTATCCGGAAAAACGTTCTCGGAATTGATCCGTGACGACCCCGTCTTCGGGGAAACCGCCCAGCAGGGCCTGATAGATCAGGTATTCGTCATTGGGAGAAATGGCCGCGTGACCGATCTCTCTCCAGCGCCTAACGGCGTCTATCCATTCCTGTGGGCGGGCGCTGAGCAGCTGGAGGCGGATGCGGGCGTCCTCGCCTCTTTTGGTGTCGTGCGTGCTTGTGGCGTTGAGGGTGTGGGGAAAATGCTGCTGCCGGTAAGCCATCTTCCGGTGAAAGTTTTCCACGCTCATACCCGCAAGGGCGGGGGAATCGCCGACCTCATTAAGCGCGATATAGGGGTTGTAGACATAGAAGGTCGTGTCTTCGATGCCTTTGGCTGCCAGGGGGCCGGTAAACTGCATCAGCCGCGACCGGAAGGGAGAGGCTGTACCGAGAAGGGTTTCGAGATGGAGCAGCTCGCGGCCGTAGTCGGGGCGCAGCTGGCGGGCGCGCGTGATGGCGGCGATAAAAATTTCCCTGTCGGCCTGCGAGAGTTGATCACCGGGGTATGCCCGGTAGACAGGGAAAGCAGCCATAAGGGCCGCGAGCGCCTCTTTGAGGCGATCGTAGTCCTGCACGGGCGCCAGCAGCTGCAGCAGTTGATCGAGCTCGCCGCGCATATAAGTGAGAAGGAAGGAATATTTTTTTTCGAAGACGATATCGGGGTATTCCGGCAGGCCGATGATGTGCCGGCGGTAAAATTCCAGCAGTTCCCGGCTGCCTTCTGCGTCGGTCAGCAGCTGCCCGGCGAAGGACAGAAAGTCATAGCCCGTGGTGCCGTCCAGCCCCCAGTCTTCCCTAAGCAGCTCGTCGCCGCTGAGTATCTTTTCAGCGATGGTATAGCAGTCATTGCCAAACCGGTCGCGGAGGCGCTGACAGTAGCCTTTCGGGTCGGCTAGCCCGTCGATATGATCGATGCGCAGCCCCTGTATCCAACCCTGCTGATACCAGTGCCGGATCCGCTCGTGATAAGCGTCGAATACTTTTTCGTCCTCCACCCTGAGACAGATAAGCCCGTTGATGGTAAAGAACCGGCGGTAATTGATCATTGATGCCGCAAGGCTGGCAGGGGTCAGCAGGTAGTGCTGCCGCTGCAGCAGGGTTTCCATCAGTAGGGGATCGCCATTGATCAGGTCGACGCGACCGGCGACCCAGTCGTGCAGCCGCAGCGCAACCGGGTATTGCCGGTCGAAATACCGGATGATATAACGTCCGTCCGCCTGGTCCAGGCGAAGCTCGCGTTTGCTGATGCATTCCGCGACGGTGCCGCCAAGAAAGGGGGCCATGAGCCTGTCGCCCATCGGCGCGACGGGGTGGGGGAAGATATCGAAGAAGGAATAGTGTTCGGCGTCCCTCCCGCTTTCGAGCACGTCCTTTATCCAGGGGTTGCTGCTGTCATAGGCCATATGATTCGGGACGATGTCCTGGAGCCAGGTCATATCGTATTCTTTCAGTCGGGCCGCCAGCTGCTGCAGCTCTTCTTCCATCCCTATTTCCGGACTTAAGATCCGGGGATCGGTGACGTCGTAGCCGTGCTGGCTGCCCCTGATGGCTGTGGTTATTGGGGATGCGTAAATCGTGCTGATACCCAATCGGTGGAGATAGTCTATGATGTCGCCGAGCCGGCGCAGGGTAAAATGATCGTTCAGCTGGACGCGATAGGTGCTGGAAGGGACTGGCATTTGATTTATTTTTTTTCAAAGACTACAGCGGAATGGGGTTTGATCTTCATTGGCTGGCCGGGAGCGATAAATGCCTCCGGCCCTTCGCCTGGCCCGCCCCACGCGGTATCGGCAGAGTCGAATACTTTACCGAGACAGTGACCGGTGATATTATCCAGGGACACGGGTTGGGAGCCGAAATGGAGCCAGACGAACAAGTGGTCATTGAGTATCTTCCGTTCGAAGGGCAGGGTATCGCCGGTGGCCGGGTGTACGATCATCGTGTCGCGCGTGCGTCCCTGCATAGCCGGTCGCGTCCGGCGCAGGGAGATGAGGTGCCGGTACAGCGGGTGGAGGACCGCGCCTCGTCCTTCTTCATAGTCCCAGGTGAGGACGGCGCTTTCGAAGGTCGCAGTAGCCATCGGGTCCGGCAGGTCGAAGCCTTCGGAAAATCCCCTGAATTCCGCGGCCCGCCCTTTACGGATGGCTTCCACCAGCCCGCTGTCGCCAAAGCTGCCGAAGAAAGGAAAGGGATGCTCTTCTCCGTATTCCTCTCCCATGAACAGCAGCGGGACATATGGGGAAAGAAGGACCGTCGCGGCTGCCAGTTTCAGCTGTTCAAAATTAAGGTTGGCGGTAAGGCGGTCGCCGATGGCGCGATTGCCGACCTGGTCGTGATTCTGCGCGAAGACGACGAACTGGTCGTAGGAATTACTTTCTGCGGAGCCTCCGAAAGTGCGCTTGCGGTGCGGTGACCAGACTCCGTCATAGACATAAGTGTTCCGGAACGCTTTTTCGAGATGGGTGATCGAGCCAAAGTCTTCATAGTAGGCGTTGGTCTCACCGGTCATCAGCGCCCGGAGGGCGTGGTGAAACTCGTCGATCCACTGGCCGTCGAGGCCGTAGCCGCCTTTAGCGGGCGGATCGATATAACGGGGATCATTGAGGTCTGTTTCGGCGATGAGTATTTTTGGACAGTTGCACCGGCGTCCGACTTCATCGGCCAGGTCTTTCAACTGCTGAACGAAATGTATGGCGCTGAAGTCGCGGATGGCGTGGACGGCGTCCAGCCGCAGGGCGTCGACGTGGTAGTCCTCCAGCCACATGCGGGCGTTCCGGAGGAAATAGTTGCGGACGCCGTCGGACCACGCGTCGTCAAAATTCAGCGCGTCTCCCCAGGGAGTCCTGTATTTGTCGGTGAAATAGGGTCCATACTGTCCGAGATAGTTGCCCTCCGGTCCGATATGGTTGTATACAACGTCGACGACGACGGCGATATTCCGGGCGTGCGCAGCGTCGACCAGCCGCTGGAAGCCCGTGATGCCGCCATAGGAATGCTGCACGGCGAAAGGATAGACGCCATCGTATCCCCAGTTGCGTTCGCCGGGGAATTGGGCGATCGGCATCAGCTGGATGGCGTTCACGCCCAGGTCAGCCAGGTAGTCGAGTTTCATGATAACGCCTTCAAAGTCGTGGGAGGAAGTAAAGGTTCCCACGTGCAGCTCGTAGATGATACTGTTGCTGAGCGGAATGCCTTTCCAGTCTTTGTCGGTCCAGGAGAACTGGCGGCTGGCGACCGCTGAAGGCCCGTGGACGCCGTCGGGCTGCCACAGAGAAGCCGGGTCGGGGAAGGCGTCGGCGCCGTCGAGGCGGAATTTGTATCTGTCGCCGGGGCTAACGGGAAGGGATATGTTCCAATAGCCATAGTCCTGCTGCTGCATAGGATAGATGCCGGTGACGGTTTCCGTATCGGCAGACATCAGCTGGAGGTCCACGGTACGGCGCAGGGGGGCCCAGACGGTAAATTCGGTCAGGTCGGGGCTGTATCTGGCTCCGATGTCCTGCAGGATGAGATTTAGCAAGTTTTTTATCATTTTCCTTCTTTGTTCTTTTTCCGGAAGAAGCCCCGCAGCAGGAAATTGTGCTGTACGGCTTCGAGGTCATCGCTGAGTTCTTTACTGCTGACGCGCAGGTTCTTCAGCGTGCGCTGCAGGTCGGCCGCCGCGTCTTCGTCGTTGAGCAGCACGCCGACGGGGGAGGTTTTGTTGTTGAGTCCCTTGCCGGCGGTCTGCAGGGCGGCCGTGAATTGCGTCGCTTCGCCGGCGGCCTGGTTCAGTTGCGAGACGGCCGTTTTAAGGCGGACGAAGACCGTCGTGTCTGTGATCAATTGGTTGACGAGACCGTCGGACTGGCGGAGACGGGCGGAAAAATCTTCGAGGTTGGCGACCATTTTCTCGCTGCCCGCGGAGGCTGTGCGGAGGTTGTCGATCGACGTCTTCAGCCGCTCGGCAATTGCAGGGTCATTGATCAGCTGGCCGAGCGTACCCTGTCCTTCGCTGATCTTTCTGCTGACGGCTTTGAGGTTGTCCGTGATGGCGAGAAGGTTGTTGTTGCTCGCCTGCAGGGTTGCGAACAATTGCTGGGTGCTTGCGGTTGCTGACGCGTCGATGCGATCGTTGTTGGCGACTGCCGCGGTGCTGTCACCGCCGCCCTCGATGATGACGATCTTATTACCGATGAGGCCGTCTGTGCTGATGCGGGCCCTGGAGTCCTTGCGGATATGCGGGCGGACCTTGTCTTCGACGTTGAGGACGACCTCTACCTGGGACCTTCCATAAAAGGCGATCCGGCCGACCGTCCCGATCTTCATACCCGACAGCCAGACGTTATTGCCGGTCTGAAGCCCCTGCACGTCGTCGAAGACTACCTGAATATGGAAGATCTTCGAGAAAGTCTTGTGCTGGCCGCCGATGGTGAAGACGGTCCCCAGCAGGATCACCAGTCCAACGGCGATAAAGACGCCTACCGCCATTCGTTTTCGGGTGCTTAGTTCGCTCATGAGTCCGATATAAAATTGTACGTATAAAAATTCTTTATCCGCGGGTCGTCGCTGTCGAACACGTCTCCGAAGCTGCCCTGCCGCAGGAAACAACCTTCAGAAAGCATGACGACCCGGTCGCCGGTGGTTTTCGCACAGGTCAGATCGTGGGTGATGATGACAGCGCTGGTATTGTACCGTTGCTGGACCTCGTTGATCAGGTCATTGATATCGCCGCTGGTCACGGGGTCGAGGCCGGCGGTGGGTTCGTCGTAGAGCATGATCTCCGGCTGCAGGATCAGGGTGCGGGCGATGCCGATGCGTTTCTTCTGACCGCCAGACAGCTCGGAGGGCATTTGCCTGATCGTTTGGGAGAGACCGACGTCGTCCAGCACCTTCGCGATGGCCTGGTCGATCTCTTTCCGGCTGAGGTGCCGCTTGTTCCGGACCAGCGGAAATTCGAGGTTGTCGCGTACGTTCATTCCGTCATAGAGCGCCGAGCTCTGAAAGGAAAAGCCGATCCTGGTCCTCAGCTCCCGGAGTTCGTGCGGGTCGAGCCGGTCGATCTCCTTCCCCAGCACGTTGACGGTGCCCTGGTCGGGTTTGAGAAGGCCCGCGATGATCTTGATGAGCACGGATTTGCCCGAGCCCGAACGGCCCAATATGACTATGTTCTCGCCCTTCCAGACGTCCAGGTCGATGCCCTTTAATACCTGCAGCGAACCAAATGCCTTTTTGACACTGCGCAGCGAGACGACGGCGTTGCCGCGGTCGATGCCGGGGTGCATTTTATCATTTCTCGCTGTTGTGGTGTCCATTTTAAAATCTGAATGAGTTTTGTACCTGAACGATGATCATCTCCTCGACGAAGATGAGGAACATGGATACGACGACGGAGGTGTTGGCCGCCCGCCCCACGCCAACCGTTCCCTGGCTGGCATTGTATCCGTTGAAACTGCCGGCCATCCCGATGGTAAAGCCGTAGACCAGCGATTTGAATACCAGGGTCCAGATGTCGAAGAAGCTGATCTTCATGAAGGCCTGCTGGAAGAAAGAGGTAAAACTGGTCTGTTCGTTCCGGTAGACGTTGAGGTAGGCGCCCATCATGGCGACAAAGCCCATATAGGACGCCAGCACCGGGACGATACAGGTGGTGGCGAGAATACGGCTGACCACGAGGAATTTGAACGGATTGGTCGATGACACTTCCATCGCCTCGATCTGCTCGGTCACCTTCATTGAGCCCAGCTCTGCGCCGATATTGGAACCCACTTTCCCGGCGATGATCAGTGCGGTCACCAGCGGCGCCAGTGCGCGAATTATAGCGATGGCCATCAGCGATGGCAGCCAGGACGTGGCTCCGAATTCCGCAAGGGAAGATCGCGACTGTTTTGTAAAGACCAGCCCGGTAATAAAGCCGGTGAGCGTAATGATGGCCAGCGACCGGATACCGACCTCATAGAACTGGTTGAGAACCTCTTTGTATTCATAGGGAGGAATAAAGGCTTCGCGGAAGAAGCGAAGCATAAATTGGTAAATATCGTAGATACGTAAAATGAGGTCCTTCATCCTCCTAGTGGGTAAAATACTATGCCATAAGGTTTACCTTCAGGATGGGGCTGATTTTCCTCAAAAAAAACTACCGGTTTTGAAATCCATTTTTAGTCGGTTGTCGTATATAGACTACAGATATTTAGAACAATAGTCGGCGCTTGCGTCGTCCAACTAGTTATAGTCTTCATAGGCAGTTAGGTTTGGTAATTCAGGGAGATTCTTCTCCCTGATTTTGTTTGAGCAGGTCGAAAAAGGCCGGACGGCCGGGAATTCTTTCCCTTTTTCCGGATTTCGGGAGAATATTCCCAAATTGGGATTGTGTGGCTCTTTGAATAGCTGATATAAGCGTGAAAACCAATATGATGAGTTTTGGTATGGGGGTTGAAACCTATATTGTAAATCCGTTTTTATGAAATGTGTAACCCTCAACCCCCAAAAAACTGTAGTAGCGCTGGTTTGCCTGCTTTTTTCCTTCTCTGCCCTGAAGGCAAACCCCACCTTTAAGACGACCGAATCGAAAGCCACCGCTCGTTCAGCCAAACGTGCAGAGATGAAGATGATCCTTGCGACGGCGGCCAGCATTTATGTCGAGATGGATCTGGAAGACTCCGGTCTTAGCAGAAAGGCCTTTGAAAGTGCCTGGACGGGCTACTATAAGTTGAAGAAAAAGGGTTTTTTACGCAGATCAAATATATTGTCGATATGCGATTTCAGCCAGTCTTCGAGCAATCAGCGGCTGTACGTCATCGATGTTCGCAACCGCCGGCTGCTGTACCGTACCTATGTTGCTCATGGCATCAATTCCGGAGAAGAGTTCGCCAATTCTTTTTCCAACAAAATGGAATCCTGCAAGAGCAGCCTTGGTTTCTATATCACGAAGAGAACCTACAGCGGTATCAACGGCATGTCGCTTCGGATAGAAGGTGTAGACAAGGGTTTTAACGACAACGCCGCCAAACGCGCGATCGTTATCCATGGCGCCAACTATGTGAGCAAACGGATACTGAATAAATATGGCGTGATGGGTACGACCTTTGGCTGTCCCGCCATCCCCTCCGAAATGACCTCGCAGATCATTCCGGTAGTAAAGAACGGTAGCTGCTTCTTTATCTACTACCCGTCGCAGAAGTACCTGACCAGGTCTGCGGTACTGAACAGTTAGTCCTTTTTACCCCTAATTTTATAAAAACGGAGCCGCTCCCTGGAGCGGCTTTTTTATTTTATATTTGCTATACAAGCTTTATCCCCATGTCCCTCACCATTACACCTGTCATAGCACAGCCTGCCGCCCCGGCGAAGACTACAGGACTGACCCGTGCCGCTGCCATCCCGGTCTATATTTACGCGGTATCGCTGGCCGCTCTGCTGACCATCATCGGCGTCCTCTGGGATATTTCCTGGCACAAGAGCATCGGCAGGGACAAATTCCTTTCCCCGCCCCATATCCTGATCTATCTTGGGGCGATCTTTGCCGGTCTTTTTTCCGGCTTGCAGGTGTTGTGGAATTCTTTTTACCGGCCGGCTGCTTCGAAAGCGACGCTGATCCGGGTTTGGGGGATCTTCTACAGCAGCCTGGGCTCCCTTTTCTGCATCTGGGGCGCAATTGCCATGCTGACTTCGGCGCCCTTCGATGACTGGTGGCATAACGCCTATGGGCTGGACGTGAAAATACTTTCCCCTCCCCATACGCTGCTGGCGATGGGGATGATCTTTTTACAGTTTGGGGCCTGCGTGAGCATTTGTAAATATCTCAATGCCGGGGCGCGTGGCGAAGCGCAGGTGAATATGGGCGTGCTGAGGGTGTTGTTTGTCGTCAGCGCGGCCAGCCTGCTGACGATGGTCTATACGCTTTTTACGGACTATCTGCACGTGCGGGGTATGCGCAACACCGGATTCTATATCATCGGGACGATCGTCACGCTGCTGCTGATTCCCGCTTTTGGACGCGCGTTGCGGTATAAATGGGGCATGACGGCGGTGACGGGCGGCTATTTCCTGCTGGTAGCTTTTTCCAACTGGATCCTCGGGCTGTTTCCGGCCGAGCCAAAGCTTGGGCCGATCCTGACGCATATCACGCATTTCCAGCCGGCCCAGTTTCCGGCGCTGGTATTTGTCCCCGGTCTGGCGATGGACCTGATCCTGCAAAAGAGCAGGGCGAACGACTGGATAAAGTCCCTGTATATGAGTCTGGCCTTTGTCGGGCTGTTTACGGCCATACAGTATCCGATGAGCGGCTTCCTGCTGGAGTCGCCGGCCGCAAGAAACTGGTTTTTCACGGCTGACACCTGGTATTATGCTTTCTCTCCCGACGCTCCCAACCGGTATGCTTTCCGGCCCGGGGATATCGCGTCTCTGCCGCAGATGACGGCGGGGCTCCTTGCTGCCGCGCTTTTCGGCTGGCTCTGTGTCCGTCTGAGCCTGCGCTGGGGGAAATGGATGCAAACAATTCAACGTTAATTGATGAAACCACTCATTCTGTTGCTGTTCTTACTGGCGACCGGGCCTGCATTTGCGCACGTGGGAAGTCCGGACGTAGCCCTTGAAGGCGCTGCCGGGCCTTACCGGCTGCTCGTCAGCGTCAAGCCTCCGGAAGTCATTCCCGGGACGGCACTGGTGACGGTATTCCTGCAGAATGGCGGTGGGGTCGCCGTGTCTGCACAACCGATCTATTTTTATTCCGGCGCCAAAGGCGCGCCTTCGGCGGACTGGCTGCCCGGTGTTCCAGGTCAGCCGGGACAGTTCCGGGGCCCCGTATGGATGATGAACGACGGCTCTTCGAGCATTCTGCTGCACGTGGAAGGGCCGGCGGGGAAGGGAGACCTGGTGGTTCCGATCGTCGCCGTTTCTACAGCTCAGAAGAAATTGCCGGCGGCTACGGGCTATGTGCTGGCCGGACTGGGGATACTGCTTTTTGTCCTGCTCGTTACCATCATCGGCGCCAGCGTCGCCGACGGACTGACGAAGAAGGGGGAGGGCCTGACGGTCCGCGGAAGAAGGGCCAAACGCATCGGTATCGGAGTGGCTGCGCTGTTGTCTTCGCTGATCGTCTTCGGCGGAAATTCCTGGTGGCAGACATGGGCCAACCGCTACAGACATTTTATGTACCGGCCGATGCATGCCAGCTATGCTATCAGTAAGGACAGCGGGATCAACCGCCTGACCATCCATATCGATACGGCCGGCGCTCAGCGTAAGGGCTGGCTGCCCTATATCATTCCCGACCACGGGAAGCTGATGCACCTCTTCGTGGTGCGGGTGCCGGGTATGGACGTGCTTGCCCACCTGCATCCCGAAAGGCTGGATGTCGCCAGTTTCCGGGCGGAACTGCCGCCCCTGCCAAAGGGTCGGTACCTGGCCTTTGCAGACGTGGTCAACCTCTCCGGATTTGCAGAGACGATAAAAGATACATTCGATATCGGCGTCAGTCTGGCCGACAACCAGCGGAGCGGCGACCCTGATGACGCCTATGCCTATGCGCAGGCTCTGGGCGCCGATACGGCGGTCCGAAGGAAGGTGACGGAAGACCGTGTCGTCAGTTGCGGCAAGACCGGCGATCCGTGGGTACTGCTGAGGGATGGATCGAGGATCGTAGAAGAAGAACCCGCCGAAGGCGACCTTGAGTCCGGGCAGTTGTACAATCTCCGGTTTGCGGTATACGACGGGAACAAACAGCCGGCGAAACTGGAGCCCTATATGGGGATGATGGCCCACGCCGCGATCATCAAAGACGACGGCAGCACCTATGTTCATCTCCACCCGGCAGGAACGGTCTCTCTGGCGGCGCAGGAGGGGATGGAGCGGCGGATAAAAGAACCGGAGAACGAATATCATCTGCCGGATCCGGCGTCATTCCGCGACAGTGTCGATCGGCTGGTCGATGGGCTAAGGCGGCTGCCTGCGGCAAGTCGGGATTCCCTGCTGATGAAGGAAATGAAATTGTCTTCGGGTTCGATGACCGGTATGGCAAATATGGTCAGTTTTCCATATACCTTCCCGCAGCCTGGACTATATCGCATCTGGGTGATGGTGCGGCGCAACGGGCA
>Ga0068853_100000558_pt1 | contig 25487 bp, 20 predicted proteins | sample KBSCornC32_FD_65655 | JGI IMG/M metagenome (GOLD analysis project Ga0068853, IMG submission 65655) | Corn rhizosphere microbial communities from Kellogg Biological Station, Michigan, USA - KBS Corn C3-2 | ecosystem: Host-associated > Plants > Roots > Rhizosphere > Soil ... | reverse complement strand
CCCCCGCCAGTCCGCCGCCCCCCCACCCGACCGCGCGGGCCAGCGCCCGCCGCGCCGCCGGCACCCGTTCCACCAGGGCGGCGGCCGTCTCGGGCCGCCGTGCCACCACACGAACGCGCGCGCCGGCCGCGGTCAGCGCCTCGAGCGCGCCCGCCGCCGCGCCGCCCGCGCCCACCAGCACGATGTCCTGTCCACCCGCCTCGGCCCCGAGATCACCGAGCGCCGCCAGCAGGCCGTGTCCGTCGGTGTTGGCGGCGTGGATGGCCGTGGGCGCGTCGGGCTCGAAGACCAGCGTGTTCGCCGCAGCCGCGTTGCGCGCCATGGCCGACCGGGTGGTCGCCAGCGCCGCGGCCGCCGCCTTGTGCGGGATCGTGACGTTCAGGTACCGGTAACCGCGCGCCCCCAGATCGGCCACCAGCCCCGCGAAGTCCGGTGCCGCGACGGAGATCGCCTCGTACTTTCCCTCCAGCCCCAGCGCCCGAAAGGCGGCGTTGTGAATGGCGGGAGATCGGCTCTTGCTCACGTCGCCGCCGAGGACGGCCGCTCGAATCACGAAGCCCGTCCCTTCGAAGAGCCGGTCGACTCGACGACGGTCGCTCGGATCTCGCCCGACTGCAGCGCGACCCGAACCGCCTCGCCCGGCCCCACGGCGCTCGCGTCGGTCAGCAGGTGACCATCGCTCTTGAACGTCAAGCTGTACCCGCGATCGAGCACCCGGCGCGGCGACAGCGCGTCGAGCTTGTGCTGGATGGCGGTGAACGGCTCGCGCCGCCGCGCGATTGCGCGCCGGGCCGCCGTCTGCAAGCGCTGGCTCAGCTCGCCGAGCGCGGCCCGTTGCGCGGCGATGCGCCGGTGAGGGTGGGCCCGCGACAGGGCGACCTCGACCGCCGCCAGCTCGGCGCGCAGCCGCCCGAGCCGTCGCGTCGCCGCGCGGTGGGCGCGCGCCGCCAGATCGTCGACGCGCTGGCGCCGTTCGTCGACCAGGCGCCGGGGATCACCGAGCCGCGCCCGCGCGCGCTCGACCAGCAGTCGCCGCTGGCGCAGGTGCGCCGTGGTGCCGCGCGCGGCGCGCTGGCCGAGCTGCGCCAGCGCGACCCGCAGATCGGCCATCACGGGCACCGCCAGCTCGGCCGCGCCGGAGGGCGTCGGCGCGCGCACGTCGGCCACGAAGTCGGCGATCGTGAAGTCGCTCTCGTGCCCGACGGCCGAGATCACCGGGATGGGCGAGGCGACGATGGCGCGCGCGAGCGGCTCGTCGTTGAACGCCCACAGGTCCTCCATCGAGCCCCCGCCCCGCGCCAGGATGATGACGTCGACGTCCGCCACCCGCTGCAGCCGGCGGAGCGCGCCGAGGATCGCGAGAGCGGCGCCCGGCCCTTGCACCGGCGCGGGCGCCAGCAGGATGGGAACCGGGAATCGGCGATGGGCGATGCGGATGATGTCGCGGATGACCGCGCCCTGGGGCGAGGTCACGACGCCTATCCGGCGGGGCAGGAACGGCAAGCGGCGCTTGCGGTCCTGCGCGAACAGCCCCTCCCCCTGCAGCTTCTGCTTCAACTGCTCGAACGCCACGGCCAGCGCGCCCGCCCCCGTGGGCTCGATCGCGACGACGGTCATCTGGAACCGGCCGCGACCTTCGTAGATCGTGAGGCGCCCGCGCAGCCGCACCGCCATCCCGTCCTCGACCCGGAACTTCAGGCGCGAGGCCTCGCGCGAGTACATCACGCAGTCGAGCTGGGCCTCGCTGTCCTTCAGACAAAAGTAGAGGTGGCCGGGCCCGGAGCGCTTGAACCCCGACACCTCGCCCTCGACCCGTACCTCGCCGAAGTAATTCTCCAGGGTGAGGCGCGCGGCGCGCACCAGCTCGGAGACGGCCAGCACGCGCGGCGCGGGCGGCGGCACCTCCTCGACGGCCCGGGCCCGCGAGGAGGCCGGCTCGGGGAGGACCAGCGCGGCGGGCGCCGCCGGGACCAGCTCGCGGCCACCCGCCGCCGGAGGGCCTTCCAGCGTCAGGTCGAAGCCGAGCTGACGCTGAGGCGCCTCATCGACGTCGCCGCGTGTCCTGACCTTGGGCCCCATGGCGGGATATTAACGCTTCAACCTAGCAACGCATCCACGAAGGCTGGCAACGAAGGAACGCGGCGGGTGTGCGCCAGGTGCAGATCGAGCGGATCGATCAGCACCCCGGCGATCGACGCCGCGCGGGCACCCTCCATGTCGATGGCGGGGACGTCGCCGAGCATGACCGCGGTCTCCGGGTTCTCGCCCAGGCGTTCGAGCGCGATGTGGAAGATGCGCGGATCGGGCTTGGCGACCCCGACGACCCACGAATCGACGACGGTCTCCAGGTGACGGCCGAGCCCGACCTCGTTCAACATGGCCTCGACGGTGCCCTCGCTGTTGGACACGACCGCGAGCCGCATGCCCGCCGCGCGCAGCCGCCCGAGCGCCGCCTCGACGCCGGTCCCCACGCGGCACCACACGTTGCGCTCCAGATGCCGCTGCCAGATCGTGGACGCGGCGGCGTCCAGGGTCGGCCCGGGCGCGTCGGCACCCGCAAGATCGAGCATACGCCGGAAGAACGCCGCCCCGGCCGAAGGAGGCCGCGTCGATTGCTGGGCCGGCGTCGACGCCCAGGGATACAGCGCCAGCTCGCGCCGCACGGGATCCTCGGCGCGCGCCAGCGCGGCGGCGTCGACGCGGACCCCGACCTCCGCCGCATGGCGCGCGATGCGCTCGTGGTCCGGAAACGTGAGGGTGAACCCTGCGTCGAGCAGGACTGTCTTCGGCAACGGTCGCAGCAAGAAAATGTCTCCCGAGGTGGTGGGCGGCTGGTGGCGGCCTTTATAACCTGACAACCTGACCCTCATGGTCAGACTGAACCGGATCTACACGAAGGCGGGCGACGGCGGCGAGACTCGGCTGGTGGGCGGACAGAAGGTCGCCAAGAACACCGCGCGCATCGAGGCCTACGGCACCGTCGACGAGCTGATGAGCTGCATCGGCCTGGCCCGCACCGCCCTCGCCGCGCCGGACGCCCCGGCGGGCGCCCGGGAGCTGGAGGCGATCCTGCGTCGGATCCAGAACGAGCTCTTCAACGTGGGGAGCGAGCTGGCGACGATGCCGGCTGACCTGCACCCGCGCCAGCCACGCGTCGAAGCGCGACACGTGGCCGCGCTCGAGCGCGAGATCGACGCCTGGAACGACGAGCTGCCCGAGCTGCGCAGCTTCATCCTGCCGGGCGGCGGATGGGTCGCCTCGTACCTTCACTTGGCGCGCACGGTGTGTCGCCGCGCCGAGCGCCTGGTGGTCGGCCTGCCATCAGCCGAGGGTGAGGCCCCGCCCACCCAGGTTCTGCCCTACCTGAACCGCCTCTCCGACGCCCTCTTCGTCATGAGCCGCCACGCCAGCCGCCTCTACGGCGAGCCCGAGCCCCTCTGGGAACCCGAGAAGACCTGACCCGCGCCTGCCCTCCGACACGGAAAACCTGCCCCTCACTCGGGCGCGTTTGACGAGATCCGGGGGGCCTCGTAGGGCACCGCCCCCCTGCGCTTGCTAGAACCGCGCCGCAGCGCCGATATTGAAATCGAGGTTGTACGTGAACTTCGGCAGGCCGACCACGGTCGTCAGGTCGGCGAGCACGCCGAAGTTCTCGGTCAGCGCCAGCAGCGCGCCCGCGCCCGGGCCCACGAAGACAGGCCCCGCCAGCACCGTGTCAACGCAGGTCTCGGTCCCCGACGTTCCGCACTTCTTGACCGAGGCGAACGTCACGTTGTGGCGCATGTAGCCCCCGCCGGCCGCCAGCGAGAAGTACGGCCGGAACAGGCCGGACCCGAAGAACCAGGACGCCCGCGCGAGGACCGCCACCGCCGAGCTCACGCTGCTGCAGAGATGGTCGTCTCCGCACTGGTTGAACTGGGCGGGATCGGCCTGCTGCTGCTCGGAGAGGAAGGTCTTGAGGTTCAGCGGCTTCGTGCCGCCGAGGATCTGATAGCGCAGCTGCAGCGACAGCCGGAACCCGGGCGCCACGAAGTACCCCACCTCGGGGCTGATCTGTGCGACGGAGGCCGACGCGAACCCAGGGCTCACCTTCTGGTTGGGGTTGATCTCACCCACGCCGCTGACCAACCCGAAGCCCACGCCTCCCATCACGCTGACGAAGAACCGCGGCCCGACCTCCTCTTCCTCGCAGCTCTCGCCTTCGCATTCCGGCGCCTTCCCCTGCGCGTCGCCGCCGGTCAGGAAGATGTTGTAGGGGCGGTCCTCCGAGCCGCTGGTCGCGATCGAATCGGCGTTCTCGTCGTCGGAGTCCGCCTCGATGTAGTAGGCGATGGCGCTTCCCTGCGTGGCGTTCGCCGGGATCTCGGCCACGTACCGGCCGCCGGATTTGCGCATGGGGACCTCTTCGAAGTCCGCCGCACCCTCGGGCTTGTACTCGAGCAAGACCTTCGTGTACCCGGTCACGTCATCCCCGATCGTCACGACGATCGGGATCGCCTTGCCGCGGCGTCCGCGCGCGACGGGACGATGCTGGATCCCTTTCACCTCGCCGCCCCCGCCGGACGCACGGTCGGACGCGGGCGGCGGGCCGCCGCCGGCGGGCTCCCCCCCGCCTGCTCCGCCCGCTGCCACTCCGGACCCCGCCTCCTTGAAAGCCTCCAGGATCTCCGGGTTGGCCATCTGCTTCGTGACCTGGATGTCCGGCTGGATCTCCAGCGCGCGCTTGAACTGCTTGATGCCGAGATCCTGCTGCTTCGCCGCGATGAGCACGACGCCCATGTGGATGTGCGTGCGCGCGGCGATCGGGTGCGTTTCGAGCCCGCTGGTGGCGCACAGGTCGAGCGCTTGCTTCAACAGCTTCCGCGCCTCTTCGAACTCCAGATCGTTGTAAGCGTCGACCGCCTTCTTGTTGAGCGCGGTGACCTTCTCGATGGCGGGGTTGCTGTCGTCCTGCGCGAACGCGACCGACGGCGCCCCGGCCAGGCCCACGCCCGAGAGGAGGACCGCCGTGAGCAGACACGGTGCGAGACCGAGCTTTCGAACGGTCATCGGAGCGGGCACCCGAGCCGAGCGGCCGTCTCCGAAGTCTTCCACGAAAATGCGCCCCTTCGATGCGTCATCCGAGCGAACACCATGATCGCGAAAGGTCTCCTCGCAGCAGCTGGAAATCTGCCAAACGGAGGTGGACGGTATCCCAGCCCTCCTCGGCGGTCAACGTCGCCGACGCGGCCGACACGGCCGACCCGTCCCCGAACAGGCCTGTCTTGGACGGGGCCCGGACGTCCGGACACCGCCACAGCTCAAGGGTGGCCCGGGAGCACCGATGGGGGCCTTGACAGAGGACGAGGCGACAAACCGGCGCGCCGGAAGAAAGGGCGTATCCTTAGATGATCATGATGAAGTCGCGCATGGCTCCCGTGGTCGTTTTGGCAGGTGCGTGCGTCGGGACGGCCTGGCTCTGGCACGGCCGCTCCACCTCGTCGAGTGAACGTAAGCTGGCTGAATCGGAAGCGATTTCGGCGGGCGACGCAGCAAGGGGCTCGACGGGGCCCGATGGCCGTCTCTCGCTGCTGGTCGACTACCGGGACGACGTCACCGACGCCGATCTGGCCGCGACCCCCGAGGTCGAGGAGCCCATCAGCCGCTTTTCCGCGAGGGACCGCCTGTATCGAATCCACTTCCCGTCGCTGCAGGCCGCGGCCGCCACGGCCGAGCGGCTGGGCCGCGACCCGCGTGTCGAATCGGTCGGCTGGGACGCCGAGGCGTCGATCCCGCCCGGCGAGGACGCCCAGGAGATCGCGGCGCCCCAGCACGATTCGATGCAGGAGGAGTGCGGAGCGGCGTCGGGCGCGACGTTGCACGAGGGGTTCCCGAGCGATCCTTGTTACCGATACCAGTGGCACCTGCGCCAGGTCGGCCTCCCCACCGCCTGGAAGCTGGGCCAGGGTGACGGCGCGGTCGTGGCGGTCATCGACACCGGCGTGAGCCGGGTCCCCGATCTGGCCCAGGCGAAGTTCGTCCCCGGGTACAACTTCGTCGCTGACAACGACGACGCGCGGGACGACCACGGCCACGGCACTCACGTGGCGGGCACCATCGCGCAGGCGACCGACAACCGCCTGGGGGTCGGCGGCGTGGCGTTCAAGGCGAAGATCATGCCGCTGAAGGTGCTGTCGGCGCGGGGCTCGGGCTCGATGGCCGGGATCGCGCAGGCCATCCGTTTCGCCGCCGACAACGGCGCCCAGGTCATCAACATGAGCCTCGGGGGCCCCTTCCCCGTGGGCGCCATTGGTAGCGCGGTCAAATACGCGCGCAGCAAGGGCGTCACGGTGCTGGCCGCCGCCGGCAATGATGGGCACGGCAAGGTCAGCTACCCGGCCCGGTACCCGGGCGTCATCGCCGTCGCCGCCACACAGTTCGACGGCAGCACGACGTTCTATTCCAACTGGGGCCCGCAGGTGGATCTGGCAGCCCCTGGCGGCAACACGCGCGTCGATCAGAACGGCGACGGCAAGCCCGACGGCGTCCTGCAGAACACCATCGTGCCGGGCAACATCTCTAAGACCGATTACCTGTGGTTCATGGGCACGTCGATGGCGACGCCGCACGCGGCGGGCGTGGCGGCCCTGATCGTCGGGGCGGGCGTGACGAAGCCCGACGCCGTCGAGGAGATCCTGCTCGAGAGCGCGCGCCGGCCGCCGCCGCGGACCAGCTCGGCCGAGCTCGGGGACAGCACGGGCGGCGCCCGGATCGACGATCACTACGGCGCCGGGATCATCGACGCGCAGGGCGCGCTGAAGAAGGTGCGCGGCAGTCGCGGCCTCGGCGAGCTGGGGCTGGCGCTGTCGCTCGCCTTCGCGGGCGTCTCCGGGCTGGCGCGGCGCGGACGCGGGCGAGGCCCCGGGCTCGGCGGCGGCTTTGCGGCGGCGCTGGTGCTCGGCTCGTCGGGCCTGTTCGTGCTCCCCTGGCTGGCGGGCGGCGGAGCCTTCGGAGCGGTCGTGGACGTGGCGTCGAACGGCGCGCTGGGGGCCGTCGACACGTTGCTGGGACCCGCCTGGCGTGGGACGGCGCTGGTCTGGAGCGCGCTCTTGCCGGTAGGGCTGGCGGCGGTGCTGTACGGAGTGCCCAAGCTCCGAGGCGCGCTCGCGGGTCTGGCGTTCGGCGTGGGCGGGGCGCTGCTGTTCGCCGCCATCGCGGGCGCGTTCGACGTGCGCTTCATGCCCGACCTGCTCGACCGCGCCTGGTTGGTGCTGAACGCCGCCGTCTGCACCGCGCTCGGGACGACCGTCCTGCGCCGCTAGGGGCGCCGGCGCAGCGGCGGGGGGCGTGGCAGGGTGCCAAGGCCCCTAGGGAGATTTCAGGAAGCGCGCCAGGATCGTCTTCACGCCGGCTTGAGGGAAACGCAGCGTGACCTTCAAGTCGGCGCCCACGCCTTGCCAACCGCGCACCTCGCCCACCCCGAACTGAGGGTGCGCGAGCTTCATCCCCACGACCAGCCCCGGACCGCCGTCCTCGGCGCCGGAGCCCTCGTCGTAGTCGACCACCAGCTCCCCGCCCGCCGAGCGCGGGCGGCCGAGCGCCGTCGAGCCGCGTGATCCGGCCCCGGCGCCATGTCGGGTCCCCCCGCGCTCCGGAGCCGGCAGGCCCGACGGGGCATATCGCGGGCCGCGCGACCCCGGACCCGACTCGCCGTCGTCGCGGCTCCAGCGTCCCCCCCAGGGCCCCTGCCCCTCCGTGCTGCCGTAGCCGTAGCCGGCAGGGCGCGCCATCACGACGGCGTCGATCGAGTCGGCCGGCAGCTCGGCCAGGAAGCGGCTGGGGATGCCCGGCAGCTCCTGACCCGACAGCCGGCGGCGGCGGACGCGCGAGAGGGCCAGGTGCTTGCGCGCGCGCGTGACGGCCACGTAGCAGAGGCGCCGCTCCTCCTCCACGGCCGAGTCGTCGTCGACGCTGCGCGCGTGCGGGAAGATGCGCTCCTCCATGCCCGTGATGATCACCGACGGGAACTCGAGCCCCTTGGCCGTGTGCACCGTCATCAGTGACACCGCGCCCTTCTCGGGATCGTAGCCGTCGACGTCGGAGGCCAGGGCGACCCGCTCCAGGAATCCCACCAGCGTGGGCTCCTCGGCCTCCTTCTCGTACTCGCGCATCTGGGCGATGAGCTCGAGCAGGTTCTCGAGGCGCCCCTCGGACTCCATCGTCGACTCGGCCGCCAGTGCGTCGCGGTACCCGGAGACCTCCATCACCCGCTCGGCCAGCGCGGCCGGTCCGAGCGGGTCGGCCTCGGCGCGCAGACCGTTCATGAGCTCGACGAACGCCGCCACGCGTCTCCGCGGCCCGGCGCCGACGAGCTCGGCGCCGTCATCCGCGGCCAGCTCCAGCGCCGCGTGGAACGAGAGGTGGCGCTCGTTGGCCACCGCCGCGATCCGCTCGACGGTGGCGTCGCCGATCCCACGCGCGGGGACGTTGATGATCCGCTGCAACGCCATGGCGTCGTCGGGGTTCACGACCGCCCGCAGGTACGCGATCAACGTCTTGATCTCGGCGCGGTCGAAGAACCGCGTGCCGCCCACCACGATGTAGGGGATGTTGCGGGCCCGCAGGGCGTCTTCCAGCACGCGCGACTGCGCGTTCGTGCGGTAGAAGACCGCGAAGTCGCGCGGGCTCATGTCCTCCTGCAGCCCGGCCGCGATCCGCCCCGCCACGAAGTCGGCCTCGTCGCGCTCGGTCTCGCCCTCGAACAGCGTGATCAGGTCGCCGGCGCCGGCCGTCGTGAACAGGTTCTTGGGACGGCGCTCGGTGTTGCGAGCGATGATGGCGTTGGCGGCACGCAGGATGTGGCCGGTCGAGCGGTAGTTCTGCTCCAGCTTGACCACATGCGCGGCGACGTGGTCGCCCTCGAAGTCGAGGATGTTGCGGATGTCGGCGCCCCGCCACCGGTAGATCGACTGGTCCTCGTCGCCGACGACCGTGATGCTGCTGGTGCTGCGCGACAGGTGCCGCACCAGGCGGTACTGGACCGCGTTCGTGTCCTGGAACTCGTCGACCAGCACGTGATCGAATCGGTGGCGCAGCTCCTCGCGCGCGGGGGTGTCCTCCTCGCACAGGCGGAGCGCGTCGATGAGCAGGTTGCCGAAGTCGGTGGCGTTGGCGGCGCGCAGGCGCTGCTCGTAGAGGGCGTAGGCCTTGCCCACCACGTCGTCGAAGTAGTCATGGCCGTGGAAGTCGTCGGGCCTGACGCCCTGGTTCTTGGCGCGGTCGATGGCCGACAGCACCTGCCGCACCGGGAACAGCCGCTCGGGGACGGCCAGATCCACGAGGACGCGCGCCAGCAGGCGCTTCTGATCGTCGTCGTCGTAGACGACGAAGTCCTTCTTGACGCCGATGTGCGTCCCCCACTGGCGCAGCAAGCGGGCCGACAGCGCGTGGAAGGTGCCGAGCCACAGCCCCGCTGCGCTGACGCCGAGTCGCTCCCACAGGAGGTGCGAGACGCGCTCGCGCATCTCGCCGGCCGCCTTGTTCGTGAACGTGACCGAGAGGATCCGGCGCGGATCGCTGCCGGCCGCCACCAGCCGGGCGATGCGGTAGGTGATGACGCGGGTCTTCCCCGACCCGGCTCCGGCCACCACCAGCAAGGGTCCGGGCGGCGCCACCGCCGCCTCGAGCTGGGCCGCGTTCAGCTCCCTGGCGAGGGCCTCCGTCGAGAACGGCCCGCCCTCGGCGTCGACGTCGCGCGCGCGCGGCCGCGCCGGTGGCAGCGGGGGCCCGGCGGGGACGCCGGAGTCCACGGACGAGCCGGGCGACGCCGCGGATGCGGCCCCGTCGCCGGGAAGGCCGCCGCCCTCGCCCTTCACCGAGGCGGCCTGGACGACGGGAGCGGCAGGGAGCGGAGCGGGGGCCTTGACGGGGGCGACCGGATCCCCGAAGAGGCCGAGCTGCGCCATCTACTTCCCGAGGATCTGGCGCTTGATGAGCAGGTCGATGATGGCGGCCGTGACGTCCGCCTCGGGCTCGTCGCCTTTGATCCGCAGGTCACAGGGCTGCGCGCTGTGCCCCTCGGAATCGATCTCGATGGCCAGGGTGGGCGTGTCGGGCACCAGCGCCTGCACCGCGCCGAAGTCCGCGAGCCCGATGGCGTTGGTGGTGGACACCACGATGAGGCCGGCGTCCAGCAGCAGATGGGCCACCTCGCCGAACCGCCGCACCAGCTCGCCCTGAGTCGTGTCGACCCACACCAGGTCCTGGTCGACGCCGAGCAAGACGTTGCTGCCATCGAGCAAATACGAGCTGTGGCGCTGGTCGAACAGCGCCTTCTCCAGGGCGCGCCCGTAGCGGTGCTTGCCGCTGCCCGACTTGCCCACGAACATGACCAGGGCCGCCCGGTGCCCGTTGCGCTCGGCGCGCTCGCTGGCGCTGACGGCGCCCTTGACCCAGTTGAAGTCGCGGCGTCGCGCCTCGGCCCGCAGGTCGTCCTGCGCGTCCGACTCGGCGGCGGTGATGATGCCGCCGCCCGCCACGTCGTAGCCGTCGACGATGACGAAGCGCCCGGTCGACTCCGATTCGCCGATCAGATCGAACGCCACGGGCGAGCGCGTCTCCAGGATCACGTCCGCCACGTCGTGGCGGCCCACGTGATCCTTGTCGAGCTGCCCGGCCACCTCGCTGGCGTCGATGACCTTCAGAAGCTTGTGGATGCGCACCGGTGTGGCCATCGTGTGCAGCTTCAGCTTGTAGTCGCGCCCCTGCATGAAGGGCTTGCGGCCGAGCCAGATCAGGTTCGCCCGCAGGCGCGTGCTGACCTTGGGTGGCTGGTCGGCGTGGCTCATGAGCTCGCCGCGGGTCACATAGATCTCTTCGCTCAGCGTGAAGCCGGTCGACCAGCCCGCATCGATCTCGGTGCGGGGCGCGGCGTGAAACGCCTCGATGCTCTTCACCGTCGTGCTCTTGTTCGACGGAGAGAACACGACCCGGTCGCCCACCTTCAGGCGGCCCGACTCGATGCGCCCCGCGATGATGCGTCGATCATCGCCCTGCTTCGTGAACTTGTAGACCGCCTGCACCGGCATGCGGAACTGCGCGTCGGCCTTGCCAGGCCGCAGCGCGAACGCGTCCAGCGTCTCGAGCAGGGTCGGCCCCTTGTACCAGCCCATCTTGGTGCTGCGCGTGGCCAGGTTCTCGCCGCCGATGGCCGAGACCGGGATGAACTGCTTGGGGCTGACGGCGCCGATGTCCGAGAGGAAAGCGCGGTACTCCTGCTCGATGCGCAGAAAGTGGGCCTCGTCGTGAGCGACGAGATCCATCTTGTTCACGCACACCACGACCTGACGGATACCCAGCATCGACAGGATGTAGCCGTGGCGCCGGCTGTTCTCGCGCACCCCCTCCTTGGCGTCGATGACCAGCACGGCCGCCTCGGCGCGGGCGGCGCCCGAGATCATGTTCTTCAGGAACTCGATGTGCCCCGGGGCGTCGATGATGATGTAGTCGCGCGCCGCCGTCTTGAAGAAGCAGCGGGCGGTGTCGATGGTGATGCCCTGGTCCTGCTCGTCCGAGAGCGCGTCCAGGAGGAACGCGTACTCGAACGGCTTGCCGGTGCGTTCGCACTCGCGGCGCACCGCCTCGAGCTTGCCCTGCGGCAGCGATCCGGTGTCGGCCAGCAAGCGCCCGACCACCGTCGACTTGCCGTGGTCGACGTGCCCGACCACCACGATCTGCATCTGGGGCCGCGACGCCTCGTTCGGCGCGCCAACAGGGGAGGAAGAAGCCACGGACTTCGGGGGGGCGGTCATCGTGCTCATGTCACATGTACCCGTCGCGACGCAGCTCTTCCAGGCCGTGCTTGCCGTCCTGCAGGCGGCCGGAGCGCTCGGCGATGTTCCTCAGCTTGCCGCTGCGGAGCTCGACGAGGATCTCGTCGACGTTGCGCGCGGTGCTCTGGATGGGCGCCTGGCACGGGCCGCAGCCGAGGCTGCGGTAACGGGTGCCCGAGCCCTGGTCGTAATAGAGCGACACCGTCGGGATGCTCTCGCGCTTGATGTACTCCCAGACGTGCAGCTCGGTCCAGTCGAGCAGCGGGTGGATACGCACGTGAGTCCCGGGCGCGAAGTCGGTCTTGAACTGGTTCCAGAACTCGGGCGGCTGATCCCCCACGTCCCAGGCGTTGTTCTTGTCGCGCGGCGAGAAGTAGCGCTCCTTCGAACGGCTGCCCTCCTCGTCGGCGCGCGCTCCCACGATGACGCCGTGGTACGGCTCGCGATCGGGATCTGGATCGTATTGGCCCGTCTGCAGGTTCATTCGCTTGCGGGGCATCGTCCCTTGCAGCGTCCCCTTCAGGGAGTCGCGCTTCAGGATCCCGCAGCAGTCGACCCGCGACAGCTTGTCGGGGTGCCCGTCGGGCAGGTGCTGGGTGGCGGGGAAGGTCCGTCCCTCCCGGATGGCGTCGGCGTCCTGGCCGACCACCATCTGGAGCTTGTACTCCAGGGCCAGGCGATCGCGGTACGCGATCATCTCAGGCAGCTTGTAACTGGTGTCGATGTGCACCAGCGGGAAGGGCACGTGTCCGAAGAAGGCCTTGCGCGCCAGCCACAGCAGGACCGTCGAGTCCTTGCCGATCGACCACAGCATGCAAAGCCGCTCGAAGTGCCGGAAGGCTTCCCGGAGGATGTAGACGCTCTGTTGTTCCAGTTGATCGAGGCTGTCCATCGGGGACCGTGAACATTGGCCCATCGTGCGTCCCGCTGCAACCCCCGCCGGGTGAATCCTGACGCCCGCGCGCCCCTAGTTGGGAGCGGCGAGGAGCTCGCGTTCGGCTTCCTTGAGGGTCTGTTTCCACTCGGGATCGCCGGGGACGGCGGCCACGGCCTTTCGGTACATGCGCACGGCGTCGCCGATGCGGCCCGACTTGCGCAGCAGGTCCCCGAAGTCCACCAGCGTCTGGTGGCACCCGTCGCGGTCGTGCTTCAAGGCGGCCTCGAACAGCTCGCTCGCGCGGGTCAGGTGCCCGGCGTGGCCGTGCTCGACCGCCGCCTGGTGCAGCGCCCAGTGGTCCTCCGGATCGATCTTCAGCGCGTCGTCGTAGGCCTCGGCCGCCTCGGAGTGCCGCTCCATCTCGGCGTAGACGTCGCCCCGGATGGCCGCGACGAAGAACGGATCGCCGCCCCGCTCGGCGGCGGCGCCGATGGCCTCGAGTGCCTCCAGCGTCCGCTCCTGTTCCAGCAGCACCTGGGCCAGCTTCGCGAAGCCCAGCCCGTACGTCTCGTCGATCTCGACCACCTTGCGGAAGGCCCGCTCGGCCGCCCGGAAGTCACCGGCCTCGAGCTCGGCGTCGCCCAGCTCGCGCCACGCCTCGACGAGCCCCGGGTTCAGGGTCGTGGCCTTGCGACCCGCCTCCAGCGCGCCGCGATCGTGCACGGCGTTCAGCGCCTCGGCCAGCAAGGTCCAGGCAGCGCCCAGCTCGGAGAGCTGCTCCACCGCCCCGCGCCCCAGGCGCACGGCCTCTTCCGGTCGTCCTGCCTCCAGCGCCTCACGCGCCCGCCGCAGCAGCCTCAGGCCGGCGACGGTCGACGGGCTGCGCGGCTCCTTCACGCGCGTGATGTCGGGATCGCCAGGCGCGAGGGCCGCGACGATGCGCGATCCCAGATCAATCCGCAGCTTCACCTCGGGCAGGTCGGCCTCCTCCGGCTCCGCCCCCATGGCGTGCAGCGCCTCGACCCGCCAGAACGCCGCCGTGGCGGTGGCACCGTCGGCCAGCAGGCGTCGAGCCGTCGCCACGGCCGCCGAATCGTTTCGCTCGGAGGCCAGGACATAGACCACCGCCGCCGCGTCGAGGCGTGCGTCGTCGTCCCGAGCGGTCAGCGGCTCCAGCGCCATCGCGTCCTCGAACGCGCGTCCCGCCGAGGCCCAGTCCTGATGCAGGGCCGCCCGCATCCCGACCGCGAACAGCAAGGCGGGCGTGGGCGGCGTCGCGGCCCGCACCGCCGACGCCAGGGTGACATCGACGGCCTCCTCGTCGCCGGCCTCTTCCTGGATCTGCGCCAGCTCCAGCCAGTGATCCGCCAGCCCCGGATCGCGGCGGCAGCGCTCGTCAGCCAGCGCCGCGGACTTGTCGGCGGGCAAGGCGGCGTTCGGGTCACCGGTCTTCGGATCGTTGGCCTTCGGATCGCTCGCCTTCGCGGCTCCCGCCGTGAGCTCGGCGGCCAGGACGTGCAGGAACCGCAACAGCGAGGTCCCCACCCTGTCGAGCCCGGCGGACCCGACCTCCACGACCGGCCACTCGCCGTCGGTCGTGGTCCCCTGCGCGTCGAGCGCGTACTCCCGGTCGGCGTGCTGGAGGACGGGCCAGAGGCCCGCGTGGCCCGCCGCCGCCAGCTCGCGAAAGCGGGTGTTGGCCTCGCCGAGGGTCAACAGCTTGGACCCGTTCGGCAGCCGCCCCCCGTCGTGGGCCGCCACGAACGCCAGCAGGCCGGCCGGCGCTTCGCTTCCGAACAGCGATCGAAAGCGTTCGCCGGCCCCCGCCCCTGCGCCGGGATAAAGCAGGACCCCGGGAACCGCCGCCAGCTCTCGTTCGAGCGTCCCGACCAACGTTCGAACCGCGTCGACCATGGCGACCATTTATTCGGCGGACGGCCCCGGATCAAGCTGCAAATTCGACCGTCCGAGCCGCCGGGGGCCTACCCCGGGGCCCCGACTGACCGATCCACGGCGGCTGGCCTGGCGGCCCCTGGTCGGGGCTCCATCTGTCGACAGCCTTCAACACCCACCCGGGCCCCTCTGTGGACACCTGTGCTCCGCTGTCCCCCAAACATTTGAAATACCAATCGAAAATGGAAATGGTTTATACTCGTCCTCGGCGACCGCACCGTCTCGGACTGGTGGGCGCCATCGAGCGACGAGGACGCTGAATGGGGAAGATCTTAGTTTGCGACGATGAGGATCAGCTCTGCCGCGGCCTGAGCCGCCTTCTGCGCAGTGACGGACACGAGGTCGTCACCGCCGACGGCCCAGGCGGCGCCGCCTTCATCCAACGGGATCACTTCGATCTGATCCTGACGGACATCCGGATGCCCGGCGTGGACGGTTTCGAGATCATCAAGACCGCCCGGCAACACGTGCCGCATACGCCCGTCATCGCGATGAGCGGCAACGCCGAGATTCCCGACGCGGTCCGCGCCATGCACGCCGGCGCGCGAGATTTCTTGATCAAGCCGTTCGACAAGAACGCGCTGACCGATGCCATGGCGGCCGTGTTTCGCCCTGCTCCGACCTCCGACGAGCCGGTCGATCCCCGCGTCTGGCGCGATCGCCACGCCCCCTGGCTGCTGGGGGACGATCCGGCGATGATGCCCGTGCTGTCGCTGCTCGCGCAGGTGGCCGACACGCATTGCACGGTGCTGGTGACGGGAGCGTCGGGCACGGGCAAGGAGCTGGCCGCTCGCTCGCTGCACGCCGGCTCGTCGCGCGTCAAGCGGCCCTTCGTGGCCGTGAACTGCGCCGCGATCCCCATCAACCTGGTCGAGTCCGAGCTGTTCGGTCACTCCCGGGGCGCGTTCACGGGCGCCACCACCACGCGGCAGGGGCGCTTCGGACAGGCCGACACCGGGACCATCTTCCTCGACGAGATCGGCGAGATGGATCTGAACATCCAGGCCAAGCTCCTGCGACTGATCCAGGAGGGCGAGCTCTCGCCAGTGGGCGAGGACACCGTGCACAAGGTGGACGTGCGGGTGGTTGCCGCGACCAACCGGAACCTGGAGCACGAGGTGGCCGCCGGGCGCTTCCGCGCCGATCTTTTCTGGCGCCTCAACGTCATCCCGATCGAGATGCCCAGCCTGCGCTCGCGCATCACGGACGTGGTGCAGCTGACCGATCACTTCCTCCGGCGCGCGAACGAGCGACATCGGCGCCAGGTGCAGGGCTTCGCGCCGCAGACCCTCTCCATCATGATGGGCTACGACTGGCCGGGGAACATCCGCGAGCTCGAGAACCTGGTCGAGCGGCTGGTCATCGTGAAGGGCGGCGGCACCCTGATGCCGTCGGACTTGCCGCCGTCGGTGCGGACACCACGCTCGACGCCGCCCGCGGGCTCGACCGTCCCGGACTTCCCGGAGGCCGGCGCCGACCTGAAGACCATCCTCGAGGCCGTCGAGGAGAAGATGATCGGCGAGGCGCTGGTCCGCACGAACGGCAACAAGAACCGCGCCGCCGAGCTCCTTGGCCTGAACCGCACCACGCTGGTCGAGAAGCTCCGCCGCCGGCGAAGCACGAACCCGCAGGCCTGAGCGCAGGGGGCGCTGGCCCCCTACGCTCGGGCGATCCGAGCCGGTCAGCTGAGCTTGGGGAGCGCGGAGGCGATGCGGGCCACGCCTTCCTCGACGTTCTTCATCGAGGTGGCGTAGGAGAGGCGCACGTGGCCGGGAGCGCCGAAGGCCGAGCCCGGGACCACGGCGACCCGCGCCGCCTCGATCAGGTACTCGCACAGCTGCGCGTCGTTGGCGATCACCCTGCCCTCGGCCGTCTTCTTGCCGATGAACGAGGAGAGATCGGGGAACGCGTAGAAGGCCCCCTGCGGATCGACGCAGGTGACGCCGGGGATCTCGCGGAGCGCCTTCACCATCACCTTGCGCCGCTTGTCGAACTCGACCCGCATGCTCTCGAGCTCGTCGGTCGGGCCATCGATGGCGGCCAGCGCCGCCGCCTGGCTCACGGCGGCCGCGTTGGTGGTCGACTGCCCTTGCAACGTGCCCATCGCCTCGACCAGCGCCTTGGGCGCCGCCGTGAAGCCGATGCGCCAGCCCGTCATGGCGAACGCCTTCGAGACGCCGTCGACGATGATGGTGCGGGCGCGAACCTCCGGCGAGATGGTGGCCGGCTGGAAGAACTTCGCGTCTCCGTAGATCAGCGTGCGGTAGATGTCGTCGGTGATGATCCAGAAGTCGTGCTTCAGGGCCAGGGCCGCCACCGCGCGCACCGTCTTCTCGTCGAGCATGGAGCCCGTCGGGTTGCACGGGGACGAATAAAGGATGGCGCGCGTGCGCGGCGTGATCGCCTTCTCGAGATCAGCGATGCGCGGCACGAAGTTGTCGGCCGCCGCTCCCGGGACGGTCACGGGCCGCCCGCCGGCCATCTTCACGATCTCGTTGTAGCTGCCCCAGGCCGGCGTCGGGATGATGACCTCGTCGCCCTCGTCGACGATGGCGTGGATCGCGTTGAACAGCGACTGCTTGGCCCCGGCGCTGACGATGATCTCGCTCGGCTCGAAGGACAGGCCGTGCGCCTTGCCCAGCCACTTGGCCACGGCGGCCCGCAGGGCGGGCGTCCCTTCCACCAGCGTGTACTTCGTGGCACCCGCGTCCAGCGCGCGCTTGGCGGCTTCCTTGATGTGCGCGGGCGTATCGAAGTCGGGCTCTCCCGCTCCGAAGCTGATGACGTCGAGTCCCTTGGCGCGGAGCGCGGCCGCCTTGGCGGACACGGCGAGCGTGGGGGACGGTTCGATGAGGGACAGACGACGAGAGAGCTTCACCAGACGACTCCTTCTTTCTTCCTGTTTTCTTTTCGCTTCACTTCGAATCGGCCGATCACTTGCCCGACGGCGACTCTTGCTGCGAGGCTATTTTCGATTGCTGGTACCGCTGGGCGAGCGCGGCCGCGACGGGGGGCGGCACCATCCGAGAGACATCCCCCCCCATCAACGCGACCTCTTTTACCAAGGACGAGGATACATAAAAGCTCTCCTCGCTGGTCATGAGAAAGATCGTCTCGACCTCCGGGGCCAGGTGCCGGTTCATGTGGGCGGCCTGGAACTCGTATTCGAAGTCGGCGAGCGCCCGCAGCCCCCGGATGACGCTGGTGGCCCCGCGCCGCCGCATGTAATCGACCAGCAAACCCTCGAAAGCATCCACCTCGATCCGCGGATCCCGATCGACCGCCTCCAGGATCATCTCGCGTCGCTCCTCGACCGAGAACAGCGGCGTCTTGCGTGGGTTCACCGCCAGCGCGACCACCAGGCGATCGAAGATCTTGAGCGATCGCTTCAGGATGTAGACGTGTCCGTTCGTGATCGGGTCGAAGGTGCCGGGATAGACGGCGATGCTCGGCTGCGACATGGCGAGGGGCCTCGCGCCCTGCCTAGGAGTGACCCGAACGGTAAAAGGACAGCTCGGTGTCCCCGTAGTCGCGACGGGTGGTGAGGAACAACGCCCCCACGGACTCCGGCGGCCGATGGCGCTTGTCGTGCTCGACGATCACGACGGCGCACCCGGCCAGGAGGTCCCGCTGCGTCAACTCGGCCAGGATGGCCTCGGTCTGGTCGGCGTAGGGGGGGTCCATGAACACCCACGAGAAGCGGTCGTCCACGTGGCCGATCGAGGCGGCCAGACGCCGCAAGCCGGTGCGCACGTCCGCGCCGACGACGGTGCTCCGTCCTTCGACGCCCAGCTCGCGCAGGTTGGCCCGCAGGGCCGCGAGCGCGTTGCGGTCGCGCTCGACGAACACGGCCCGCTTCGCGCCGCGAGACAGGGCCTCCATGCCGAGGGCCCCCGTCCCGGCGAACAGGTCGAGCACCGCCCCGTCCGGCGGCGGCCCCAGGATGTTGAAGATCGCCTCGCGGACCTTCGCCGCGGTGGGTCGCGTGCGCAGGCCCCGAGGCGCTTTCAATCGGCGCCCGCGCTCGTTGCCTCCGGTCAGGCGCATGCTGGCTTTCTGATAGCCCGCCGGTCCCCGATCGTCAAATCAGGGGTCGTTCCGAGCTCACCCGCGCCCGATCTCGCGGCGCGACAAAGCCCGCCCCGTACCCCGACGGGAGCTGGATCGTGGCCGCCCACACGCTGCTGCACCTGCCCTCCGGGGACGCCGGGGCGAGGTGCCTCACAGCTTCGCGTCGTAGCTCTCGGGGCGCGGCGAGGGCCACACGCAGCCGAGGACGTCGCGCACCGCCACCCGCCCGTGCAGCCGGAACAGGACGTAGTCGGCGCCCTCCTCGGTGACGACGTCGCGGGCCGTGTCTTCGAAGTGCTGGCCTCCGCTCACCGTCACCACGAGAGGCCGGTGCAGCTTCGCCGACTCCTCGAACATGTCGATGAAATCGCAGGTCTCGACCAGGTGACTCATGGGTCCCTCCCTGGAGGTCAAGATACAACCGAAACGCCGGGGCGCCAGGCGGCGCGTCCCTCGGGGCGAACGCGTGCGGACTGTTCGGCCCGCCGAACAATGTGATCGCCACGCGACGGCTAATCGCCGTGGGTTCCCGGCGCTAATTCCAGGGGGCGAGGTCGACGAACCTCTTCCCCGAAGCAAGGAGAACGCCATGACCATCAACACGATCAGCCGAACCGAGCTCCAGACCCGACTGGCCAGCGCCCGACCGCCGGTGCTCCTCGAGGCCCTGCCCGAGGGCTACTTCCTGCAGGGCCACCTGCCCACCGCCCACAACCTTCCCCACGACCGGGTCCGCGAGATCGCCCCTTCCCTGGTGCCCCAAAAGGAAAGCGAGATCGTCGTCTATTGCGCGAGCGCGACCTGCGCCAACTCGGGGATCGCGGCCAACGTCCTCGGCAGCCTCGGCTACAGCAACGTCCGCGTGTTCCCCGGCGGCAAGCAAGAGTGGGAGGAGGCGGGTCTTCCCCTCGAGGCCTGAGGTGGCGCTCCGGCGGCGATCATGCGCGGCTCGAGAGGAAGCACGCATGATCGCCGGCCATCGACCGGGCGCGCGGCTCAGAAGAGCAAGTTGCCCTGCCCGAGCACGTAGTTGATGTTCGATCCGAAGACGTCGCGGGCGTTCTGCAAGCGGGCGAGCGCATTCGACACGCGGTTCTGTCGCTGGGAGGCGTCGGTCGCTTGCAGGCCCAGCGTGATCTCGGACTGGGCCTCGTTCAGGCGGGTCTGGGCGTCGGCGTGCAAGGGAGGTGTGGTCCCGGCGCGCACCAGATCGAACAGCGCATCGCCGACCTCGGCCGACGCGAGCGACATGAGCTGGAGCTGAATCGACTTGGGCGTCGCCTGATTCTGGTACAGGTTGATCAAGGTCATCGCCGCGTTGAGGCGCTGCTTGGCGATGTCGACGTTGAGGGCCGCATTCAACACCCGCAGGGCGCGCCCGATGTGAATGATGTCGTCATTGCTCATGTGAATCTGGGACCCGAACTGCGCCTCGAGCATCTTGCCGGCCGGCGAATTCACGAAGAAGGGCGACCCCGTGTTGTTGTAGAAGCTGATGGCGCCTTCGATGTCGTCGCCGAACGCGTTGGTGTGGAAGAACGGCGGGGTGTCCACGGCCTCGATGACCGGCGGCGTGTTGAACGTGCCGTTTCCGAACGACTGCGGCGGGTTCGGCGGGGCCCCCGGCGGCAACAGGATGTCGAAGACGTCCAGGTTGGGGATGGCCTGGCGGAGGCCGCCGAAGCCACCGTCGAACGCGCCCTGATCGCCGACAAAGGGAGCGGCGCGCGTGCCCGTGTCGAGGTTGCGGTTCAGGCCCGTGGCCTGGAAGTTGGCGCCGCCGTTGGCGTGGCACACGTTGCAACGCCCGCGGTTCGTATCGAGGTAGGCGAGCCGACCGTCATCCGCCATCGCGTCGAAGAGGCGGATCTGGGTGAAGTCGAGCTCGTTGGTGCGGCCCAGGCTGAGCTGGAACTCCGCCGTCAGATCGAGCTCGTCCGGCGACGGCAAGCGGAAGTCGACGCCCACGTTGCGCGCGAGGTGCTTCGGGTAGTGCTGGGTGATGGCGCCCGTCAGGAAGTCACGCAGAGAGCCCGAACCGGGAGCCCCGTCGCCGGACCAGCCCGTGCGCTGGGCGGGCGGATTGGGGAGCCCGTCGCCCGGATCGGGGGCCAGCGTGATCTTGAGCGAGAGAAGGTGGGGAACACCGCGAGACGAGAACTTGTTGGCGAGGTCGTCGAACCCGTCGACGTTCTCTTTGATCACGCCGTTGGCGCGAAGGTTGCCGTTCTCGAGATCGCCGAGATCGGCGGCCTTCGTCTCGAACACGAACAGAGGATCATTCGACGGCAGCGTCTGGACGAACTGCTTGTCGATGGTGAAGTTGTTCTGCGCCGGGTGGCAGCTTCCGCAGGTGCGGCCGTTGCCCGCGAACGTCTCTCGAAAGAAGATGTCGGCGCCCGCGCACAGCCGCGCGGTCACGAGCCCGGCTTTGACGCGGGGATCCTGCTTGCAAGCGTCGATGCGTTGATTGGCGGTGATGAGCGCGCTGCTCGTCACGGACTCCTGGTTCGCGCCGTCGCTCTCCGGCGACGGAGAACCGCACGACAGCGCGAGAGTGGCGGCGGCGATCGAGCCAAGCCAGCCACGGGCATACGAGTGCGACATGTCTTCCTCCCTGTTGCTCCGTCCTCGCGGCAGCTGGACAGCCGCGCGCTCGCCATCCGTCCGCGAGCTTGGTGTCACCATCATTCGAACCATCCGGTTCGAACCCGCGCACCAAGGTATGCGTGGGCATCGACGAGATCCACATCCGCGCGGCAACTGTAAGGTGAGCCGGGAGCGCTCCCGCCGCCGCGCCGAGATCAGAAGGGATCAGCCGGGGTCGTCGTACGTGACGGCGAGAATCTCCAGCTCTTCGCCGCCTCCCGGGGTCCTGACGCTGACGAGATCACCGGCGCGGCGACCGAGCAGCGCGCGCGCCAGCGGCGCCACGAAGGCGATCAACCCACGCGGCGGGTCTGCCTCGTCGACGCCGACGAGGCGCACCTGCCGGGTTCGTCCGTCCTCGGCCCGCACCTGCACGTGAGCCCCGAAGCGGATCTCCCCCTGATCGGCAGGGGGCGGCCCGAGCACGGCGCTGGCGATCCGCTGCTCCAGCTCGGCCCGGCGCGTACCGCCCGGCTCGCTGGCCGCCAGCTGGGACCGAAGCGTTGCCAGCCCCCGAGCGGTGACGTAATTGGGCATGTCGTCGGGCAGCGACGGGCGGTGCCGGACAATCACCGGGGCGTCGGGCAGATCGTCTTTGGTGAACGCCTTGCTCACGAACGGAAGCATACGAGGCTGGAGCCGCCGGGGCGGATCATCGCGCCCTCGCCTTCGCCGCGGGGCCTCCGCCTCTTTCACGGGGTCGAATCGTAGAGCCCGAGCTCGGAGATGGCGGGCGCGCCCCGCGCGCCGGTGATCACCAGGGCCACGCGATCGGCGGTGACAGCGGCCATTCGATACAGCTTCCGCTCGCCGATCGCCGTCCCGGTCGCGATGGTCTTCCAGACGCCGTTCGTCTGCGCCTCGACGTGATGCTGCGTGGTCCGTTCGCCGAGCGCGATCGGCTCCTGAAGGCTGATGAGATCGAACAATCGCGACCCGCCCAGGTCGATCTCGAGTCGGGCGCTGGTCTGCCCGGCGGCCGCCGCCCAGAACGTATCGAGGTTCCCATCGACGGCTGACGCCGCGGCGTAGGCCGCGAGATCCTGGAACACGGAGTCGGCGGTGGCCGGCTGCCCCGCCGCCACGTTGGTGCGGTAGAGCGCCGCGATGGCGGGGCCGAACTGGTTCAAGACAGCCACGTCGGGATCGGCGAGGAGGCCGCGGCTGTCGGGCGGCACGTTCAGCCGCAGCAAGCTGTTCCGGCCGACGCTGTCGAAATAGAAGCCCACCAGCTGATCCAGCGTCTTCACCTGGCTGTCCTCGGCCGCGTGCCAGAACCAGCCGGGACGGATCCCGTAGACCGCCTCCGCCGGGATGTACTCGGCCTGGGCGGTACCGGCGGGCGACTGGACGCTCGATTGATCGCTGGGAGGTGGCGGCATGCTGGGGCTCGAGAGCGCGATGCTGCGCAGCTCGCTCGGCGGCACGGGAGCCGCGTTCGCAAACTCGACGAGGGTCTGCGGCTGGATCCCGTGCACGAAGTCGCGGATCGCGGCCCAGTCGAACGTGGGCTCGGCCGGCCCCAGCCCCCACAGCCAGATCTCGTCGATGGCGCCATAGTTCTTCAGCAGCTCTCTCAGCTGGCACTCGAAGACCTGCTCATACGCGGGCGTGCCATAGCTCGGATCGTGGCGATCGAGCGGCGACAGCGCCAGCGCAACCCGCACGTTCCCCTCGTGAGCGGCGTCGACGAAGTCGCGAACGACGTCTCCCTTTCCGTTTCGAAACGGGCTGGCGGCGACCGAATGGGTCGTGCAGGTGGTCGGCCACAGACAGAACCCGTCGTGGTGCTTCGCCGTGAGCAAGGCCTCCCGGACGCCCGCGTTCCTGAGCGCGGTCACCCATTGGCGCGCGTTGAACGCGGTCGGGTTGAACAAGGAGGGGCTCTCGGTGCCGTCGCCCTGTTCCTTGTTCGTGAAGGTGTTCATCCCGAAGTGCAGAAACGCCGCCACCTCGCGGGTCTGCCAGGCGACCTGAGCGGCGGAAGGAACGGGCGCCACCGCATCGGGCAGCGGTACGTTGACGGGCGGGCCCAGCACCGGCCCGGTCTTTTCGACGCAGCCCATCGCGGCGACCGCAGCGAGGAGGAGCGCTCTCGACGTTTTTCGCCGCATCGCCGCTCGCCCTCAGCGTACCGCCACGGCCGCGCTGATGCCGCCCCAGAGGCCAACGGCCTCCACGTCACGCCCGCCGTCGACGGTCCCGCGGACACCGACGAGGTGCGCGCCGGCCGACAGCCCCAGGACCGGGTGGACCCGGGTGCGCGCCAGCGCGGTGATCTGCAAAGCGACCTCGGGGCCGAGCCAGAGCCCCTGCTGGAGAGAGCTGGTCGCCGCCCTGCCATCCGAGATGCCGTTCATCCGAACGTATCCGGCGCGCAGGCCCAGGCTGATCGCGGGTCGGAGCGAGGGCCCCAGCCACCCCGATGTGCCCAGCGCGGCCGAGACGCTGGGCATGAGCACCGCCACGGTGCCACCGGCGCGGGTGAGCTCGGCATAGTCGGCCAGCGCGTCGAACCGTGCGAAGAGCAGAGGAGAGATCCAGACGCCCGCCCGGGCCCCGCCGCCGAACAACCAGTCGCGGCTCGCCAGCAGGTGCACGTCGAAGGCGGCCGCCAGCTCGATCGATCGATCGGCGACGGCCGCGCGTGCGGCCTCCCGGGCGGAGGTGGGCGCAAGCAGAGTGGCGGCCGGGGCGCGCGGCTTCGGATTCGTCTGCAGCTCGGACCAGCTCGCCGCGACCAGCTCGGCCACGGCCAGCGCGAGCAGACGCGCACGTCCATTCTCGGGCGCCTCCGTCAATGACACGGTCCGCTCGAGCGACTTGCCGGTGGTCGGATCGACCACCGCGAGCGCCGCCACCGGGGCCCGGCAAGTGGCCGTCACCCGGGTCACGGCCGCGTCGGGCGCGGTGTCGACCAGCGTGGCGCGCAGCTCGATGGCCGCGATCCGTCGCGACTCCCGCGCCAGCAGCGGGTCGCAGCCGACGATGTCGATCGACACCGACGGGCGCTCGGGATTGGCTGGTGTCTCCTGCGCGTGCGCGGTCCGCCATCCGGCCGCGACGACCAGTCCGACGGCGAGCGAGCGGCCTCTCAGTCGACCTTGCCGAATCTCGCCACCGCCTTCGAGCGCCGCCCGTTGGGGTAGAGCCGCTGATAAAGGAGCGCGAGCTCGCGACTGTGAACCTGGTCGCCGGCGCGCGAGGCGGCCTCGACCTCGCGCGCCAGGGCATCCTCGGCGAGAGGCCCGCCCGAGGAGCGCGCCCGGGCGAACGCCTCGCTGGCCTCTCTCGGCCGGCCGAGCTCGTCGAGCAGCACGCGGCCCAGCGTGAAAGCCGCCAGCCCGGCCCGCGGATCGCTCGCGTGCCCGCGCAGGACCCGCTCGAGGTAAGGGACCGCCTCGGCTGGATGACCGCTCAGGCGGGCCGCATCCGCGGCCAGCAACAGATCGGCGGTGTCGTCGCGCACGGCGCTCGGGCCTGCCCTCCGCAGCGCCCTCTGCGCCTCTTCGTACTGCCCGCCCTCCGCCAGCGGCCGCCACGACGAAGCCGCCAGACCGGCCGAGGCGCGACGAGCCACTTTCCCCAGTCGCGGGGGCGCCACGCGCGAGACGGGCACCTGCAGCGTCGAGCCCGCGGAGACCTCCGTGTCGGTGTCGCCCCCGCGGACCCGAACGCGCCCTTCTTCGACGGCGATGTTCAGACGATCGGCGCCCACATAGCGAACGGTGAACGTGGTGCCGAGATCCTCGATGAGAACGTCTCCGGCCGTCACCACGAAGGGACGGCTGGCATCGTGGGAAACCGCGAAGCGCGCGGCGCCCGCGCGGAGCGCGAAGCCACGCCCCTGGCGCCCCGGCAACGGCGCGAGCACGGTGTCGGGCGCCAGCTCCGTCACGATCACGGTCCCGCTTTCCCCCTTCCCCTCTTCCTTCTCCTCCTCGTTGCCTGCCCCCATTTCCGCAGGCGCGCTCTGGGGTGCGGGCCGGGTCGAGGCCAGTCCAGCCGCGGAGGGAGCCACGGAGGCGCGCCAGCTCACCAAGGCGAGGCCGCCCACCGCGATCACCCCCGCCGACGCGGTGGCGAGGGCGGTCCGCACCATCAGACGATGTCGAGCTGCGCGTCGC
>Ga0068853_100000555_pt1 | contig 25515 bp, 28 predicted proteins | sample KBSCornC32_FD_65655 | JGI IMG/M metagenome (GOLD analysis project Ga0068853, IMG submission 65655) | Corn rhizosphere microbial communities from Kellogg Biological Station, Michigan, USA - KBS Corn C3-2 | ecosystem: Host-associated > Plants > Roots > Rhizosphere > Soil ... | reverse complement strand
CAGCGAGATCCTGGCCGAGGTTTATCTCGAGCTGATTGGCGGCCGGCAGGTCGGCCTGGCGCTCACCAGCGACTCGATCATTGTCGAAAGCGTCGCGGTGGCCCGGCTGCCCGCGCGCCAGCGGCCGACGCCGCTGCCGAGCCGGCTCGACGCCGCAACGCTCGAGGCGCACGCCGCCCTGCTCAAGACCCTCGGTCCCGAGCCGCTCTGGCACTACTACGAAGTCGTCGTCGCCGCGGCCGAATAGCGCGCCTCGCGGCGCGCCTGCCCTCAGTTGACGTTCGAGGGATTGCCGGCCGGATTGGCCTGCGCCGCCTGCAGCGTTTGCATCTTCTGCATGTAGACCGAGCCGAAATCGATCGGATCGATCATCACCGGCGGGAAGCCGCCCTGCTGGGTGACGTTGGCAAGCACCTGGCGGGCGAAGGGGAAGATCAGCCGCGGGCATTCGATCATCAACAGCTGCGAGAGCTGCGGCTCGACGATGTTGCGGATGCGGAAGACGCCGCCATAGAGGAGCTCGACGGCAAACAGCACATTGCTGTCGCGATCGGCCTTGGCGCCGAGCTTGAGCTCGACGGCATAGACCTCGTCCGCCTGCTTGCGCACATCGACATCGACGTTGATCGTGAACGTCGGGGCGCCCGAGCCGAGCATGATACTCCCCGGCGCGCCCGGGCTCTCGAACGACAGGTCGCGGATGTACTGCCCGATGAGGGCCATGGAGGGCTGAGCGTTCTGCGCGCTGTTGTCGTCGTCGGCCATTTCGGGTTCCGTTCGAGAAGAATGGGCGCTCGCTAGCACTTTTGCGCCGGCCGAACAAGAACGGCAGGCGGGTCAGTCGGGACGGGGCCGGAACCGTTCGGGATCGAGCTCGATCGTGCGCGGACCGGAATCGGGACCCGCCGCGGGTCGCGTGACGACCGTCGGGACGAGCCGGGTGAGGACGAGCGCATAGATCAACGTGCGGAAGAACGGCAAGAGCAGCAGCAGCCCGACGAGGTCGGTGAAGAACCCCGGCACCAGCAGCAATACGCCCGCGGCGCTGATCAGCGCCGCATCCGCCAGCGCCCGGCCCGGCAATTGCCCGCGCCCCATCATCGCCTGGATGTCGCGAAGCCGCGCGAGGCCGCGATGGCGGAGGATTGCTGCGCCAAGCAGGGCCGAGAGCACGACCAGCGCCAGCGTCGCCCAGAGGCCCAGCGCCTGCCCGACAACGATGAAGAGCGCGATCTCGACCAGCGGGAGCGCCACGAAGCCGATGAAGAGCAGCCGGCCGATCATGTAACCCTTTCTGCCGATAGCGGTTTTCCTTCGCCCAATCGTGAACTGGTTTCAGGGTGAGGCTTTCCCTATATATAGGCTTGGTTCGGGATTTAGCGACGGCGCCCGTCCCATCGCACAGGCCAAAGTGAGTTTCATGGACGAGTTCTTCGACATTCCGACCCTCATCGTCATCGGCGTCGCCATCCTGGTGCTGCTGCGGCTGCGGCAGGTCTTGGGAACGCGCGTCGGCCATGAGCGGCCGCCGGTCGAGCAGAACAAGGCCGAGCCCGCCCCGGAGACCAAGGCCGCCGCCGATATCGTGACGCTCCGGCCCCGCCCGCAGGATGCCGCGCGCGTCGACGAGGAGGTGCGCCAGCGCAAGCTTGCCGCCGAGATCGAGCAGTTTGCCGCCGGCGACAAGGAACTGGCCGACGGGTTCAACGCGATCGTCGCTGCCGATCCGACCTTCAGCCCCAAGACTTTCCTCGAGGGCGCCAAGGCCGCCTACGAGATGGTGCTCACCGCCTTTGCCCAGGGCGACCGCAAGACGCTGAAGAATTTGCTCGAGAAGGACGTCTATGACGGCTTCGAGCACGCCATGTCGGGGCGCGAGGGCCGTGGCGAGAAGGTCGATTTCACCTTCGTCGGCCTGCCCAAGGTCGACATTTCCCATGCGGCGATCGACCGCCGGAACGCCCTCGTCACCGTGCAATTCCACGCCGAAGTCGTGTCTGTGACGCACGCCAAGGATGGCAGCGTCGTCGACGGCACGGCCGACCAGATCAAGACCATCGCCGACGAGTGGACGTTTGCCCGCAACCCCAAGTCGCGCGACCCCAATTGGAAGCTGGTGGCCACCAACCAGCTCGAATAGCCGGCCCCCCGCATGTCGAAGCGCAGCGTCATCGGCGGACCCCGTTTGCGGGACTGGCATCTTTGGGCCGAGGTCAAGCGCACGGTGACGCCGCTGCGGCCCGAGGCCATGCTCGACCTCGAGGACGAGCCACTGCCGCTGCCCGCCGTGAAGCCGCCGCCGGTCTTCGACAAGGGCGCCAGGTGGCAGGGCGCGGCGCTCCCATCCTACCAGCCGCCCGTCAATGGCAAGCGCCGCACCGAACCCGGCCAGGTCATCGAGCCGCGCATGAAGCGCCGCCTGATGCGCGGCCAGATCGAGATCGACGGCACCATCGATCTCCACGGCATGCGCCGGGCCGAGGCGCATGTGGCCCTGACCCGCTTCGTGCTGGCGCGGGCCGAACGCGGCGACCGGACGCTGCTTGTGATCACCGGCAAGGGCCTCAAGAAGACCGACGACCTCCAGATCCTCGACCGCGGCGTGCTGCGCTCCATGCTGCCGCTCTGGCTGAGCGAGCCGGCGCTGGCGCCGTTGATCGCCGGCTGGAACGTCGCCGCGCAGAGCCATGGCGGGGAGGGCGCCTTCTATGTCCGCTTGCGCCGGGGCACGAAATGACCCCGCTCGGCGCACGGCTGAGGGCATTGCGCGAGGCGCGCGGCGTCACGCTCAAGGACATGGCGCGCGCCCTCAACGTCTCGAGCGCTTATCTCTCGGCCCTCGAGCACGGACGCCGCGGCAAGCCGACCTGGGTGCTTCTCCAGCGCATCATCACCTACTTCAACGTCATCTGGGACGAGGCCGAAGAGCTGCAGCGCCTCGCCGAGATGTCGGACCCGCGCGTCGTCGTCGACACCGGCGGCCTCTCGCCCGAAGCCACCGAGTTCGCCAACCGCCTCGCCCGCGACATCGCCCGCCTCAAGCCCGAAGACGTAAGCTTTCTGCGCAACGAGCTCATCCGCCGCACCGGACGGGGGTAGGGCGCAAGCGGTTGGTCGCGACCAGGAGTTTTTGGCCCACCCCCACCCCTGACCCCGAGCCATTCGAGCGTAGCTCTCATGGCCTTCTCGGCTCAAATCGGTCCACCGGACCGATTTGTCGGCTGCGCCGTCGCGTCGAAGCCCGCGCAAGGGGGAGGGAGACGATGGGCCAACGCCGTGCCACAGTTCCACCTCCCCCTTGCGGGGGAGGATGGGTGGGGGGAAGCCACGGCCTTGGTCTCCGCGGGATGCACTAGCCTCACCGCTGGGGTCCTTTGAGGCTCGCCTCGCACCTCAGCATGAGGGGGAGGCGGGACACCATCCCCCGCCCACGCATCCACCGATTCACGTGAAACAGCGCTGTGGCCCCGCCGCAACACCCATCGGCGCCGCGCAACGTCGCGACCGATTCCCCTTGCCCCCGATCGCGCGCCCCCTTATGTCGCCGCTCCCCGGTCGACACCGGTCACATGCCAGCGGGTCGAGTTCAAAGAGCTCGCCCGGCGCACGCTGCGCTGCAGCGGTGCGTGCCGGTGGTGACGAGGACGGTTGGGACGCGCGTGTAGCTCAGTGGTCAGAGCGCCGGATTGAAGTTCCGGAGGTCGTGGGTTCGATTCCCGTCGCGTGCACCAAGTGATGTAGCTCAGTTGGGTAGAGCATCAGATTCAGGTTCTGACTGGCGAGGGTTCGACTCCCTCTATCAACCGCGGGTGAAACCGCACCAGCCTGTTAAGCTGGTTTTTGACTAACGGGTTTCGGGGCCGGCCCTGCGGGTTCGGTCACGGCTGAGGAGGGGCTGAGGCGCCTCCGAGGCCAGCGCCGGAACCGCCCTTCCGAGGGGCCCAGTGCCCCGGCTGAAGGATGATGAGGGTTCCGGCCGGGCGCCGCGCAACAAGTCAGCGCGGGCTTCGTCGTCGCTTTTCGTCATTCCGCTCGCCGGTGCCCGCCGCCTCATTAGGTCGGTTGGCCTCGAGGCCTTTTTCCCTTCCGGCGGCATGGTGCCGCCGGTTCAACCGGCCCGCCGGGACATCGGACGGGCCAACAACGAGGACGGTTCGCTCACATGACGTAGCGACGGATTTGACGGAGAATGCCCATGGTTTTGGAAGTTTTAGACGGCCTGCTCGGGGTCACCCGGGTCATCATCAAGGAAAACCAGCGCGCCATTGCGCTCGACAAGGGTCGGTTCCAGGGCATCCTCGCCCCGGGCGAGCACCGCCTGGCCAATCGGCGCGGGCGGCTCGAGGTCGAAATGCACGATCTCGCGCGTCCGGAGTTTGTCTCCGCCTACGAAAAGGCACTGTTCCGTGACCACCGGCAGGTGGCCGGGCAGCACCTGACCGAGGTGCGGACCGGTCTCGACGAACTCGCGCTCGTCTCCCGCGACGGTCGGCTCCACGCCGTGCTGACGCCGGAGCAGCGGGTGGTCTACTGGACCGATGCGGGCCCGTGGACGGTCGAGCGGCTGACCATCGCCGACGATCTTTCCGTGCCGGCGCAGACGCAGAAGCGCCTCGCCGGTCTCGGCAAGCTCGCGGGCGTCCAGACCGTGGACATCCCCGAGGGCCATGTCGGCCTGCTCTTCGCCGACGGCGCGTTCCTGCGTCGGCTGGAGCCGGGCGCCCATATGGTCTGGGCGGTGCGCCGGAAGCCGGGCGTCAAGGTCATCGACCTCCGCCGGCAGTCGCTCGACGTGGTGGGCCAGGAGCTCCTCACCCGCGACCGGGTGACGCTCCGGGTGAACCTCGCCGCCGACTACCAGGTGGTCGATCCGGTCAAGGCCGCGACCTCGGTCAAGGACTTCGCCGAGGCGCTGCACCGGGCGCTGCAGTTCGCGTTCCGCAAGTCGCTGGGGTCCAAGACCCTCGACGAGATCCTGGCCGACAAGGTCACGGCGGAAGCCGAGGCGGTCGACCGGGTGCGGACCGAGATGGCGGCGCTCGGCGTCGCGGTGGGCGAGATCGCCGTCAAGGACGTGATCCTCCCCGGCGAGATGCGCGACATCCTCAACAAGGTTGTCGCGGCCGAGAAGGAGGCCGAGGCCAACGTCATCCGTCGGCGCGAGGAGACGAACGCCACGCGTTCGCTGCTCAACACCGCGCGGGTGATGGCCGAGAACCCGGTGATGCTGCGGCTCAAGGAGCTCGAGGCCCTGTCGGAGATCGCCGGCAAGGTCGAGCGCCTGACGGTCCACAACGGCACCGGCGGCCTGCTGAACGATCTCGTTCGGCTGCGGGACTCCTAGGAGCGTGAGCGCAAAGGCGTCTCGCTTTTGCGGTTCGCGAACGCGACGATTAAAGCGAACACGGGCGTCGGGAGCAATTCCGGCGCCCATTTCTCGAAGCAGCTTCATGGTGAGGTGCGAGCCGTAGGGGGAGCCTCGAACCACGCGCGGTGTATCGCCGAGGGTCCTTCGAGGCTCCCCCGGATCGGGTCCGGGGTCGCACCTCAGGGTGAGGGTGTTTCAGGCGGGCTGCGGGTCGTCCTGCACCTATCCCCAACCACGGCGTCATTCCGGCGAAAGCCGGAATCCAGTATGTTCAGCGCCGGCGAGTCTGCCTCCGCCGGTCATTCGCTCCAGCCCACTCACCGAGTACTGGATCCCCGCTTTCGCGGGGATGACGCTGTGGTGGGGTGAGGGAGTAGCCGGCCACCAAACAACCTCATGGTGAGGAGCGAGCCGAAGGCGAGCCTCGAACCACGTGAGGTGTATAGCCGCGGGTCCTTCGAGGCTCGCTCCGGTCGCACCTCAGGATGAGGCCGCCATAAGCCGACTACCTGGCCTCCGCCGCGATCACCGCCAGGAACGCCGCCCCATACCGGTCGAGCTTGGCGGCCCCTATGCCGGGGAGGTCGGCCATTTCACCGCTCGAGCGGGGTTGTGCCACGGCCAGCGCCCGAAGCGTTGAATCGTGGAAGATCACATAGGGCGGCACGCCTTGCGCTTCGGCCAGCCGGCGGCGCTCGGCCCGCAATGCATCGAAGAGTTTTGCCTGCTCGGGCGGCAGCTCGACCGCCTTCTGCAGCGACCGGCGGACGGAAGCCGCCTTCGGCTGGTCGACCCTGAGCATCACCTGCCGCTCGTGGCGAAACACGGCGCGTGCTTCCTCGGCGAGGACCAGCGCCCCGTGGCCGGCGTGGTCGACGAGGACCAGTCCCGCCGCCGAAAGCTGCCGCAGCACGGATTGCCAACCCCGGTTGTCGAGCTCGTTGCCGGCGCCAAAGACCTTCTGCTTCTCGTGGCCGAATTTGACCACCTGCTCGGTCGGCTTGCCGGTCAGCACGTTGACGATGTGCGCCGCGCCGAACCGCTGGCCGGTGCGAAAGATCGCCGCCAGCGCCTTGATGGCGATCTCGGTGCCGTCATAGCGGGCGACCGGGGAAAGGCACGTGTCGCAATTGCCGCACTGGCCGCCATGCGCTTCGCCAAAATGCCCGAGGATCGCCTGTCGCCGGCAGCCCGCCGTTTCGCAGATGGCGAGCAGCGCCTCGAGCTTTTGCCGCTCGACGCGCTTCACCTCGTCGGGCGCCGCGCCCTCGTCGATCATCCGCCTGCGCTGCACGACATCCGTCATGCCATAGGCCATCCAGGCTTCGGCCGGCTGCCCGTCGCGGCCGGCGCGTCCGGTCTCCTGGTAGTAGGCCTCGACCGAGCCCGGCATATCGAGATGGGCCACGTAGCGGATATCGGGCTTGTCGATGCCCATGCCGAAGGCGACAGTCGCCACGAGGCAGAGGTTTTCCTCCTTGAGGAACGCGTCCTGGTGCCGGTCGCGAATGCGGGCCGAGAGCCCCGCGTGATAGGGCAGGGCGCGAACCCCCTGGTCGTTGAGCCACTCGGCGGTGCGCTCGACCTTGGCGCGCGACAGGCAATAGACGATGCCGCTCTCGCCCTTGTGCCGGGCGAGGAAGTTGAGGAGCTGCTTCGGCCCGTGGTCGCGCTGCGCGATGGTGTAGGAAATGTTCGGCCGGTCAAAGCTTGTGGCAAAGACTTTTGCGCCCTCGAGCCCGAGCCGCTCGATGATGTCGGCGCGGGTGGCAGCATCGGCAGTGGCGGTCAGCGCCAGCCGCGGCACGTCCGGAAAGCGCGCCGTGACGCTCATGATCTCGCGGTATTCGGGCCGGAAATCGTGGCCCCACTGGCTGACGCCGTGCGCCTCGTCGATCGCAAAAAGCGCGATTGGGATGCCAGCCAGCATGTCGGCGAAGCCCGGCGAGGTCAGCCGCTCGGGCGCGACGTAGAGCAGGTCGAGTTCGCCGCGCCGCAACTGGCGTCGGATGTCCGCGGCTTCCTCCGGCTCGAGCGATGAGTTGAGCGCCGCCGCGGCTACCCCGGCCTGCTTCAGCGCCTCGACCTGGTCGCGCATCAGCGCGATGAGCGGCGAGATGACGATGCCGACGCCGGGCCGCGCGATCGCCGGCACCTGGTAGCAGAGCGATTTGCCGCCGCCGGTCGGGAACAGCACGACCGCGTCGCCGCCCGCCATCACATGGCTGACCACGGCCTCCTGCTGGCCGCGAAAATCGGTATGGCCGAAAACGTCGTGCAGCACAGCGCGCGGCGTCTTTTCGGCGGCAAAGAGGGGAGTATCCAACGGCACGTCCAACCCAAATCAGGCGCCGCAATGGTGGGCGGCGCGAGCCGGACGGGCAAGGGAAAAACGCCGGCCGTCGCTGCGGCCGGCGTTGAAAGCGGATCAGGCGGCGCGCGAGGCCCGGACTTTTGCCGGCGGCGCGGCTTCCTCGAGCACGAACACCTCGACCATGCGATCGAGCTCGACCGCCTGCGCCTCGGTCTGCTCGATCGCCGCGTTGGTTTCCTCGACGAGGGCGGCGTTGTGCTGCGTCATCTCGTCCATCTGCCGCACGGTGGTCGAGACTTCCGAGATGGCGCTCGATTGTTCGTTGGTGGCGCCCGAGATGCCGCGGATCAGCCCGGCACTCTCGCGCACTTCGTCGAGCATGCTGGCGAGCTTGTGCGTCGCCTCGGCCACGAGCCGCGTGCCCGCGCTGACCTCCGTCGTCGACTGCTCGATGAGCTGCTTCACCTCGCTCGAGGCCTGCGCGGCGCTTTGCGCGAGGCGGCGCACTTCGATCGCCACGACCGCAAAACCCTTGCCGGCTTCCCCGGCGCGCGCCGCCTCGACCGATGCGTTGAGCGCAAGGAGGTTAGTCTGGAAGGCGATGTCGTCGATGAGGCCGATGATGTTGGAGATCTTCGCCGAGGAGGCCGAGATGCGCTCCATCGCGTCGTTCGAGCGGCGCATCACTTCGCCGGTCGATTCGGCGGTGCGGGAAGCCGCGTCCGCCCGGGCACTGGCCGATTCGGCGCGCCGGGCATTCTCGGCGACGGTCGAGGCGAGCTGCTCGGTTGCTGCCGAGGTTTCCTCGATTGCGGCGGCCTGCCGGGTGGTGCGTTCGGAAAGATCGTTGGCGCCCGAGAGGATCTCGGAGGTTGCCGTACGCAATTGCCCCGAGGTCTTGCGCAGCTGCCGGACAAGGCCGGCGAGGTTGTCGACGACGGCGTTGGTGTCGTGCTTGAGGTTGGCGAAGGCGCCCTTGAAGTGGCCGTCGACGCGCCGCGTGAGATCGGTATGCGCGACCGCCGCGAGCACCGCGCCCGTCTCGCCGATGCCGCGCGCGACGGTTGCGACGAGGTCGTTGACGCCCGACGCCACGGATTTGAGGTCGTCGTCCTCGAACTGCGCTTCGATGCGCTTGTCGAGATCGCCGTCGACGGCGGCGGTGACCACTGCGCCGAGCTCGCCGACGAGCGCGCTCATGGCTGTTGCGCGCTGCTGCGCCAGCGCCGCCCGCTCTGCCTCGGCGGCGTTGAGGTCGCGGACGCGGATGGCGTTCTGCTTGAACACCTCGACGGCGGCCGCCATCTCGCCGATTTCGTCGCGGCGATTGCGGGCCGGCACGTCAAAACTCACATCGTTGTCGGCGAGGCGCGCCATGGCGCGGGTCATGCCGGCAAGCGGCGAGGAGATCGAGCGGCCGGTGAGGAAAGCGATCGCGGCGCCGAGCAGCACGCCGAGCCCGAGCAGCGTCCACTGGACGAGGTTGAGGAGGTCGGTCGCGCTGCCGATGGCGGCATTGTCGGTGTCGAGCAGCGCCCGCTGATTGCCGACCATCCCGCCATTGCGCACGCCGTTCGCATCGTCCGGCCCGGCCAGGATATCGAGCAGCTTGTCGGCCCGTGGGGCCGCCTCGTTGATGAGGTGCGTCACGGCCGGCTTGATGTCGGTGGCGCTGTAGAGCGCTTCGGTCTCGTCCTGCGCCTTGCGGAACTCGGCGGCGGTCGCCGTGACGTCCGCCCAGGCCTGCTTGTTGGCCGGGTCGGTCCAGTCCTTGGAGAGCGCAGTCATGCGCTGGCTGTCGCTGTCGATCGCCGACCAGTTGGACGCTCGCGCCAGCTTGAAGCTTTGATTGCCGGTGAGGAGATAGCCGCGGAGCGCCGCGAGGCTTCCCTGCACCTGCGCCGTAAGGTCGGTCGCCAGCACCGCCGTCGGCGAGCGCACCGCGATGACGCGCTGGGTGATCGCGTCGATCTGGCCGACCTGCCAGAGCGTCGTCACAATGGAAACAGCGAACAACAAGACGATCAGAGCGAAGCCGCCGTAAAGACGGTGCGCGATCTTCAGTCGGCCAAACATCTGCAGAAGTCCCCCTTGAGGCACACGTCGAATGACAGGCGCCACGGGGAGTCATACTACAGCTAAATCGTTAAATGCCCGTATGTGGACATGCGTACGCGGGCAACTGGCGCAGTATTTCTGGCCGGCGTCCCGTTCTGCTGCCGGCCGGCAAGAAAAGGCCGCCGGGCGAACCGGCGGCGAGATGGATTCACGTGAAACGCGTTTCTCGGATCGCGGCAGCCCCATCACCCACGGCGTCATCCCGGCGAAAGCCGGGATCCAGTACTCGGTGAGCTGGCGAGAGAGCCCCAGCTGATCAACGCCACTCGTCTGAGCATACTGGATTCCGGCTTTCGCCGGAATGACGCCGCGGAAAATGGAAGGGCGCCGGCCATCGCCGACGCCCCCGTGATAATCGAAGCCGAATGCCTGGCTACAGCACGAACTTGCTCAGGTCCGCGTCGCCGGCGAGCTTGCCGACCTTGCCCTCGACATACGCCTTGTCGATGGTCACCGTCTGGCCCTGCTTATCCGGCGCCTCGAACGAGAGCTCCTCGACCAGCCGCTCCATGATCGTGGAAAGCCGGCGGGCGCCGATGTTCTCGACGGTGTCGTTGACCTTGACCGCGGCGTCCGCGATCGCCTCGATGCCGTCGGCGGTGAATTCGAGCTTCACGCCTTCCGTGCCGATCAGCGCCGCGTACTGCTTGATCACCGAAACTTCGGTGTCGTTGAGGATGCGGATCAGGTCTTCCTTCTTCAGCGCCTTGAGCTCGACGCGGATCGGGAGGCGCCCCTGCAGCTCCGGCAGCAGGTCCGATGGCTTCGAAACCGCGAACGCGCCCGAGGCGATGAAGAGGATGTGGTCGGTCTTGACCGGGCCGTACTTGGTCGACACCGTCGTGCCCTCGATCAGCGGCAGCAGGTCGCGCTGCACGCCCTCGCGGGAAACGTCGGCGCCGCCGCGCATGCCGGAGTTGGTGATCTTGTCGATTTCGTCGAGGAAGACGATGCCGTGGTTCTCGACGAGTTCCACCGCCTGGGTGCGAAGCACATCCTGGTCGAGGAGTTTCTCGGTCTCGTCGGCCATCAGCGGCTCATAGGCTTCCTTGACCTTGAGCTTCCGCTTGACCCCGCGCCCGCCCATCGCCTTGCCGAGCATCTCGCCGAGATTGATGACGCCCATATTGCCGCCTGGCATGCCGGGAATGTCGAACAGCGGCTGGCCGGTGCCGGCTGTCGGGTTGACCTCGATTTCGATCTCGCGGTCGTCGAGCTCCGAGTTGTGGAGTTTTTGCCGGAAACTCTCGCGGGTCGACGGCGCGGCGGACGAGCCGACCAGCGCATCGAGCACGCGCTCTTCCGCATTCACCTTGGCCTTCTGCTCGACCTCGACGCGCTGCTTGTCCTTGAGCACGCCGATCCCGACTTCGACGAGGTCGCGCACGATCTGCTCGACGTCGCGGCCCACATAGCCGACCTCGGTGAATTTCGTCGCCTCGACCTTGAGGAACGGCGCATTGGCGAGCCGCGCCAGCCGGCGCGAGATCTCGGTCTTGCCGACGCCGGTCGGGCCGATCATCAGGATGTTCTTGGGCGTCACCTCGCGGCGGAGATCGTCCGAAAGCTGCTGGCGCCGCCAGCGGTTCCGCAAGGCCACCGCCACGGCGCGCTTGGCGTCCGCCTGCCCGACGATGAACCGGTCGAGCTCGCTGACGATTTCGCGCGGCGAAAGATTGCTGCTGTCACTCATTGTCTGTCACTTTCCGCTGCCCTTCATCGAGGCGCAGCACCATGAGATGTTCGTCGTGGTAACGGCCATCGACGAAGAGAGCGCGCGGCTCGGTTCCATAAATCGTAAACCCGAGCCGCTCGTAGAGCCGGACGGCCGGCGCATTGCTGGTCGTCACGCAGAGGTGCACCTGCACCACGATTTCCTTGGCCGCGGCGATCACCGCTTCGAGCAGTTGCCGGCTCGCGCCGCGGCCGCGCGCTTTCGGTTTGACGTAAACGCCGTAGATGTTGGCGCGGTGCTGGCTTTTCTCGCCCGGCTCGCGGGCGAGTGTCGCGATACCGACGAGGTCATCGGCCTCGAACACCCCGTAGGTAGGGTTGGCAGCCAGTCGCTCCAACCACGCCGCATCGGCAAACGCCCGCTCGCGCGGCACGTCACTGCCAAAGGCGGTCGGCGCATCGGCCAGGGCCTCGAGCCGGATGTCGCGATAAGCCGCGGCATCGGCGGCTTCGAGGCGCCGGACTGAAAACGTCACGACTCGATCGCCTCGAGGGTCACGTTCTCGTTGGTGTAGATGCAGATCTCGGCCGCGATCTTCATCGCCTTGCGGGCGATCGATTCCGCGTCGAGGTCGGTGTTTTCGGCGAGCGCCAGCGCCGCCGACTGCGCGTAATTGCCGCCCGAGCCGATGGCGATGACGTCATGGTCCGGGGTCAGCACGTCGCCCGTGCCGGTGAGGACGAGCGTCACGTCCTTGTCGGCGACGATCATCAGCGCCTCGAGCCGGCGCAGGTAACGGTCGGTGCGCCAGTCCTTGGCGAGCTCGATCGAAGCGCGCATCAGCTGGTCGGGATACTGCTCGAGTTTTGACTCGAGCCGCTCGAACAGGGTGAAGGCGTCGGCCGTGGCGCCCGCAAAGCCGCCGATCACCTTGCCGCCGGCGAGGCGCCGCACTTTCTTGGCATTGTGCTTCATCACCGTGTTGCCGACAGAAACCTGCCCGTCGCCGGCAATGACCACCTTGTTGCCCTTCCGGACGCCGACGATGGTGGTGCCGTGCCAGCCCGGAAATTCATTGTCCTTCGACATTCAACACTCCAAAAGGATTTAACCGTATTTAGGGTGCGGGTGCCGAAAATCAATCATCGGCATCTTACGATGGAAGCCGGCTGGCGCAGGGTGCTTTTATCCACGGGGTCATTCCCGCGAAAGCGGGAATCTCCGTTTCCCTTATCGCTAGTGGTTGAAGTAAACGGAGATCCCCGCTTTCGCGGGGATGACCTGGGGTACGAGAAATGCGTCGCGCCAAGATCGCCCGCAAGACCAACGAGACCGACATCGCTGTCAGCGTCGATCTCGACGGCACCGGCAAGCACCAGATGTCGACCGGCATCGGCTTTCTCGACCACATGCTGGACCAATTGTCGCGGCACTCGCTGATCGACATGACGGTGAAGGCCAAAGGCGACCTCCACATCGACTTCCACCACACGGCGGAAGATGTCGGCATTGCGCTCGGCCAGGCGATCAAGGATGCGCTCGGCGACAAGAAGGGCATCCGCCGCTACGCCTCGTCCGACCTGCCGATGGATGGCACGCTGACCCGCGCCGCCGTCGACGTCTCTGGCCGGCCGTTCCTCGTCTGGCGGGTGGAGTTCACCCGCGACAAGGTCGGCGAGATGGACACCGAGCTTTTTCGCGAGTTCTTCCAGGCCTTCGCCATGAATGCCGGCATCACGCTCCACATCGAGACGTTCTACGGCGACAACAACCACCACATCGCCGAGAGCGCCTTCAAGGCGGTGGCCCGGGCACTGCGCGACGCCGTCGAGATCGATCCCCGCCAGGAGGGCAAGATCCCCTCGACCAAGGGCACGCTTTAGGTCCGCTTAGCCTCGCCTGCGCCTACCGCCGCAGCGCGCCAAGCCCCGTCCAGGCAACATCCATGGCGGCCGCGACGAGTTTTTCGCGCGGAATGTCGGGGTGGTCGGCCCACCATTCGACGAGGCCGCGCAGGCCAATCTTGATGAATTCGGTGATCAGCACGAGCCGCTCGGCGCGGTCCGGTGCGCCGGTCAGCAGGCTCTCTTCGGCGGCAAGAAGACCGGAGAGGCCGCGCGTGCCCTCTTCCTGGATCGCCGCAACCATGTCGCGCAGCTGGGGCTCGCCTTTGGGCGCGAGGAGAAGGACCCGCGCCTGCGCCGGCTGTTCTTCGACGTAGGAAAAGAACGCCTCGACGGCCGCGCGCAACCGATCCTCGAACGTCCCGCTTGCCGCCATGCGCTCGCGTCCCCGCGCCAACAGGCCATCGCGCGCCGCCTTGGTGATCTCGATGAAGAGCTCTTCCTTCGAGGCGAAGTGGTCGTAGAGCACGATCTTTGAGATGCCCGCTGCCTCGGCGATCTCGCTGACCGAGGTTTCGTGGAAGCCCTTGGCGGCGAAGAGCTCCGCTGCAACCCCGAGAATCTTCTCCCGCCGCTCGGCGCCCGTGAGGCGAACGCGCTTTTTTCCGCCGACATCGTCGATCGTCATTGCAACCTACCAACCGGTTGGTATATTGAGAAGGCAGCTTAGGCACGCACATGCGCTTCTGCCAAGAGCCGATAAAGGAGTCGATGGAAATGAAGATTTTTGTCGCCGGCGCGGCCGGTGTCGTCGGAAACCGTCTCGTCCCGCTTCTGGTGCGCAACGGCTATGAAGTGGTCGCCATGACCCGATCGAGCCGCAAGGCCGACTGGGCGCGCCGCGTGGGCGCCGAGCACGTGGCGGCGGATGGTCTCGACCGCGAGGCGGTGTTGCGGGCCGTCGAAGCCGCACAGCCGGATGCCATCATCCACCAGATGAGCGCGCTGACCGGCAGCGGCAACCTCAAGGAGTTCGACCGCGATTTCGCCCTGACCAACCGGCTGCGGACCGAAGGCACCGACCACCTGCTCGAGGCGGCGCGCGACAACGGCGTCCGCCGCTTCATCGTCCAGAGCTACGGCAACTGGAACTACGAGCGCGCCGGCAGCAGCCCCAAGAGCGAGGCCGACCCGCTCGATCCCGCGCCGGCCGCCAAGCAGCGTGAGACGCTGGCGGCCATCCGCTATCTTGAAGCAGCCGTCACAGAGGCGCCAGGCATCGACGGCTTCGCCCTGCGCTACGGCAATTTTTATGGGCCGGTCACCGGCTTTGCGCCGGACGGGGCGATCGCCGCCATGGTCCGCAAGCGCCAGTTGCCGGTGGTCGGCAATGGGCAGGGCGTCTGGTCGTTCATTCATGTCGACGACGCCGCGGCCGCCACCATGGCGGCCATCACCAGCGACGCGCCCGGCATCTACAACATTTGCGACGACGAGCCGGCGCCGGTCGGCGTCTGGCTGCCGGCATATGCCAAAATCATTGGGGCGAAGCCACCGATGCATGTGCCGGCCTGGCTCGCGCACTTCCTCATCGGCGAGGTCGGCGTCTCGATGATGACGAAGATCCGCGGCGCCTCGAACCACAAGGCCAGGGCGGCGCTCGGCTGGCAGCCGCACTTCGCTCGCTGGCGCGATGGCTTCCGCCACGATTTTCGCAACGCCACCGCCGCCGAGCCGGTAAGCGACCACCGCGTCGCGCACGTTTAGGCCCGGAAGTTGCCTGCCGTCGGCCTTCACCGGGATGCTATGACGCCATAGCATCCCGGTTTGCCGGGCGTTTCACTGCGGCGGGTCTTCCTGGTACTGCGGCACGCCCTCGACCGGCTCGAGCCAGTGCTCGCGCCGCTTGATCCAGCCTTCCTGCTGCGGCGTGAGGTCGCTCGGCGCCTCATCGAGGCTGCCGAGCCGGATTTCGACATCATCCGTGTGGAGATTGAACAGCCGGCCACCGCACTCGGGACAGAAGCTCCGGCCTTCGCGCGTGCGGATCTCGCCGCTGTAGCGGAAGGCGCTGATCGGCCATTTGGCATAAAACGTGAAAACCGCGCCACTTTCCTTGCGGCAATCGAGGCAGTGGCAGGTGCCGATGAGAAACGGCTCGCCTTCGAGCCGATACCGCACCGCGCCGCACAGGCATCCACCCTCCCGCACACGCATCGCGAGCTCCTCCGCCTTGGCCGCTTTCGCCAAACGCCGCAGCTGCCCGATTTCGCCGACGGCCAGGCAAAAAAACCGTACCGGCCGGCCCAGCCAGCTTGCGCCGATGATATTATGCAGCCATAGTATCGACGATTTCAGGTGTGGAACCAGTCTGTTGCAGCAGCAAGCCCTCTCCGCCATCGTCGCCTGGGTTCGCCTCGACGCGGCACTGCAGAATCTCAATGTAGTGTTGCGGCGCGATTTTGGCGTCACCGGCCTGCAGCTTGCGATCCTCAGGATTTTGGCGGAGCGCCCGTCCCTGCCGCTGGCGGCGTTGCGCAAAACCCTGGTGATGCACCCGGCAACGCTCGGCCAGGCTGTCGATGACCTTAAGGCGCAGGGTCTCTGCACCGTCGGGCGAAGCCCGCAGGATCGGCGCGCCCGCGTCGTGGCGCTGACGGAAGCCGGCGAAGCGCTTTTGGCCAAGGCGCCGCTTGCCGGACCGGTGCGGCTCCGCTCGATTGCCGCCGAGCCGGCCCGGCTCGATCGACTGGCCGCATCGCTCGAAGACGCCATCGACCTCTTCGGCCTCGCCGCGTGGACACCCGGAGCCAAGCCATGAGCGAAAAACTCGAAGATTTGCCCAATATCGGCCCCGTGCTCGCTGACCGGCTGCGCCGCGCCGGCGTCGCGACGGTTGCCGAATTCCGCGCGCTGGGCGACGCCGATTCTTTCGCGCGGCTCGTCGCCACCTATCCCGAGGAAGCCTGCACCCACACCCGCCTCGCACTCGCCGGCGCCGCCCGCGACGTGCGCTGGCACGCGCTTCCCGTCGAACTCCGCCGCGAGCTGACGCAGGGACTGCATCGATGAGCGCTCCCCTCGGCATCGACAACGTCTTTTTCGCCGTCGGCGATCTCGACGCGGCGCTCGATTTCTACCGGCGCTGCGGGCTGGGCGTGAAATTCCGGCTCGACGCCGCCCACATGGCGCTGCTGACTATCGGCGCAGAGGAGCCGGGCCTCGTGGTGCGCGAGGGCGATTCTATCGGCGGCGGCCGCCTTTGGGTCGAGGTCGCGGATGCCGAAATGGCGGCGGCCGAGCTCAACGCCCTCGGCATTTTGACTGAGCGGCTCGAAACGGCGACCGGCATAACGGTCGAAGCCACCGATCCCTGGGGCAACGTCATCGGCTTTGCCGACTATTCGAAGCGCCCGGAGCTGGCGCGGGGCCAGTAATGCTTTGAGGCCCGCCAGCCCCGGCGTATGATACTGCGGTCTGCGCCACGAAGGCGCGTGGCGCATAGCGACCCACCATCAAGGGAGGATGCTATGAGCAAAGACGAACTGAGACGTATCGACGACCAGGGCCTCGCGGCCTGGAACCACCACGACCCGGACGCTTTCGTGGCGCTTCTGGCCGATGATTTTGTCTGGTACGACTGGACGACCCCCGAGCCTATGCGCGACAAGCAGGCAGCGCGGGCTTATTTCAACGCCTGGATGACGGCGTTCCCCGATATGACAACCAGGGCGGTAAGCCAGATCGTCGGCGACGATGCCGTCGCGACGGAGCTTGTGTTCGAAGGGACCAATACCGGGCCCATGAGCATGGGCGGGCAGACAATGCCGGCCACCCGCAAAAAGGTCACCGGGCATGGGGACTATTTTGCCCGCATCCGCAACGGCAAGATCGTCGAGTTCCGCACCCATCCGGACGTCGCCGGGATGATGATGCAACTCGGCATGAGCCCCATGACGCACTGACGCTCGCCGGCGCCAATCATCGGCGCCGGCTCTTCAAAGTGCCGCCGGCAGCTTTTCCATCGGCACCCAGTCGCCGAGGAGCGCGCGATCCGCGAGGCGGATGACGAGCACGTTGCCGCCCGGGTCGCCGACGTGTCGCTGATCCTCATCGCGCGAGATTTTCCGCCCGCCGAGATGGCACTTGAGCAGCGTGCCGACCGCGCCGTGCCCGGTGAACGCGATCGGCCGGGCCGGGTCGTGGCCGTCGAGCACGGCCGTGACGGCGTCAACGATGCGGCGCTGCGTCACGCGAGCCGTCTTCCAGCCGCTGGCCGACACATCCGCCGCGTTGAAGAAGGCGTCGGCCGTCGCCTCGAATTTTTCGGCCGGCAGGAAGCCAGTTGCGGAACGATCGTTTTCCCCGAAGTTTTCCCCGCTTTTCCACCGGCGTTCCGTATGGCGCGGCGAGGATTTGGGCCAACTCCAGCGCCTTGGTCTCCTCGCTCGAGACGATGCGGCTCAGCCGCGCAACCAGCGGATGCCGCGAAAAGGCCTCGGCACGCCCCCGGCCCTTGGGGCTGAGGCCCCAACGCGGCATCGGCACCGCCGGATCGATCACTACCTCCGGATGCGTGATGTAGAGCGCATAGGTCATGCGGCCTCCGCCATTTCCCTGAGGTCGTCGATGAGATCGATCGGTGCATCGGGGCTCGCGAGGATCCCGACGTGGCGCAGCCACGACCACATCGTGACGCGGTGCAGTAAGGTGTAGAACCAGAGCGCGCCCTCGGGGTCGGGATGCTCGATCGGGCCATAGCCCGACAGGATTGCTGGCATGCAGCCGGGCATATCGTGCGCCGAGCAGAAGAGACATTTGGCAAGGTCGGACACGGCGTCGGCGGCGCGCGCGTTGCCGAAATCGATGAGCCCGCTGAGCTCCAGCCTTCTATCGGCGCGTTCGACAAACAGCACATTGTTCGGGTGGAGATCGTCGTGCGCGAACACGGCGCCCGGGCTGTGCGGCACGATGCTGTCGAACCGCGCGTCGACAATCCGGCGGAGGCGGCTCGCGAGCGCCGGATCCGCGCCTTGCCGCTCGAACTGGGGAAAGGCGCTCTCGATCCGCTGCCGTACCGAGGCGACGTTCGTCGCCAGCGGCTCGACGATGCCATTCGCGCCGAACGCCCCGTAGGCCGGCATCCGCACGCCATGGAGTTGCCGCAGCAACGCGCCCACCTGCCGGAAGGCGCTCGCCGTGTCGGGATGTCCCGCCAGCGATTTCAGCGTCGCGCCGGGCAGATAATTGGCGATCGCAAAGGCGTAGGGCAGCCGGGCCCCGCTGTCGTCGATCAAGAGATAGCGGGTGACGGGGATCGGCAGCGCCTCGAGCTGCGCCGCCGCGAACGCCTCCTTGCCGTCGCGCCAGCGCGCCGCACCGGCATAGGCCTTGAAGACGAGCTGCTCGCCATCCGCCAGATCGAGCCGCCAGGTCGGCGAGGTGCCGCCGGTCATCGGCACAACGGCGACGGCCTCGGCCTGGTTCAGCTCACGCAACAGCGGCTTGAGCTCGGCGGCGGTGATCTCCATCGCCGCCATAGCGCGCTAAATGCCGCCGCGCGAAAAATGGGTCAGCTCGCGCACCATCTGCCCCACCTTCCACTGGATGTTGCCCTCGTTCGGATTGCCGTCGGCGTCGAACACATCCGGGTGCGGCCCGAGGCCGAGCAGCGTCGGCACCACCAGCGCCCCGATCTTGCTGAGCGAATCGCGGAGGTGCGAGAGCGCAAAGATCGTCGCGTACTTGCCGTTGCTCACCCCGCCGATGCCGAACACGGCGTGCTTGAAGGGATTTGGCGGCGACACCCGGCTGACCCAGGCGACGAGGTTCGCGGTCAGCGGCGTGATCCCGCCATTGTACTCGGGCGAGATGATGAGGACGATGTCGTGGGAGAGAAACATCTCAGCCAGCCGTTTCGCCGCCTCGGGCGTCTCGCCGGCGTCCTCGATGTCCTGGTTGAAGATCGGCATCTCGAAATCGTGCATGTCGAGGTCGGTGACCGCGACGCCCGCCTCGCGCAGCTTTTCCGACATGTGCCGGCGCAGCACCTCGTTGATCGAGTCCTTGCGCAGCGAGCCGCAGATGGTGATGGCGGTTTTGGGGGAAGCTTCCGTCATGCCGGACACCTAGCGGGGTTTGCGGCCCCGCCGCAAGAGTCCCCGTGCCGGCTGTGCCCGCCTCAAGCCTTCGGGCGGGCGAAGATGTTGACGATGGCGCCGTCGGGGTCGCGGACCAGCATGGAACGATTGCCCCACGGCATTGTCGTTGGCGGCTGCACGATCTCGCCGAGGCGCTCGGCGGCCGCCCGCAGGCCATCGACGTCATCCACCTCGAGCTCGATCATCAATGACCGGTTCGCCCTCGGCACAATGGCGCCGCCGTTGACCCGGTTGATGATCTCTTCGGAGGAAATCGCCAGCGTGCACCCGTCGAGCCTCAGCTCGGCGAAACCCGGGGCGAGGCGGACCGGCGCGACGCCTGTCAACTCGGCATAGAAATCGACAAGGGCATCGAACCGGTCGGTCACGACGCGAACGGAAGCAAATCTCATGCTGGTCACCTGGCGCCTTTCTGCAGAACCAGGCGAAGCTACGGCCACCCGCTGCCAATTGCTGGCAGCATATCGCGCGACGCGGAGCGGTTCCTCGGGCTAGGCGCCGGTGTCGAACAGGCTCTTGAGCTTGGCGAAGAACCCGGCGCTCGACGGCGAATTGTCCTGCGTGGCGAGGCTCTGGAATTCTTCCAACAGCTCGCGCTGGCGACGGGAGAGGTTTTGCGGCGTCTCGATGTCGAGCTGCACGTAGAGGTCGCCGGTGTCCTTGCTGCGCAGCACCGGCATGCCCTTGCCCTTGAGCCGCACGCGCTGGCCGGGCTGCGTGCCGGGCGCGACCTTCACCTTGGCGCGGCTGGTATCGAGTGTCGGCACCTCGAACTCGCCGCCGAGCGCCGCGGTGGTCATGGCGATCGGCACGCGGGCGTAAAGGTCGGCGCCGTCGCGCTGAAAGAGATCGTGCGGCTTGACCGAAATGAAGATGTAGAGATCGCCCGGCGGGCCGCCGCGCAACCCCGCTTCGCCCTCGTTGGCGAGACGGATGCGGGTGCCGTCTTCGATGCCCTTCGGAATGTCGACGGAGAGTTTGCGATGTTCCTGCCGCCGGCCCTGGCCGCCGCAATCGGTGCACGGCTGCTCGATGATCTGCCCGCGGCCCTGGCAGACCGGGCAGGTCCGCTCGATGGTGAAAAAGCCTTGCGCGGCGCGTACCTTGCCATGGCCGTTGCACTGCCGGCAGGTCGACATGCCGGTGCCGGGCTTGGCGCCAGAACCGTCGCAGGTGTGGCAGGTGACGAGGGTCGGCACGTCGATCTCGACGGTGCGGCCGGCGAACGCTTCCTCGAGGGCGATTTCGAGATTGTAGCGGAGGTCCGAGCCGCGCAGCCGCGCCGAGGCGCCCCCGCCCTGGCGGCGGCCGCCGCCCATCATGTCGCCGAAGAGGTCCTCGAAGATATCGGACATCGAGGCGCCGAAATCGGGGCCGAACCCCGGGCCGGCGCGGCCATTGGCGCCGTTTTCGAACGCGGCGTGGCCAAACCGGTCATAGGCCGCGCGCTTCTGCGGATCCTTCAGCGCGTCATAGGCCTCGGAAACTTCCTTGAAGTGGTGCTCGGCGTCGGCATTGCCCGGATTGCGGTCCGGGTGGAACTGCATGGCAAGCTTGCGGTAGGCGCTCTTGAGCGCTGCGTCGTCGGCGCCCTTTTGGACACCGAGCACATCGTAATAGTCGCGTTTGGCCAAACGGCAGAACCCCTAAACGGCACCACGGCGCCGGAACGCCCTCCCCGAACGCCGCCGCGGCAATGGACTAGCAAGCACAGGGCCCGATGCGCAAGGCAAAGGACCGGATCGGTTGTAAATAGGGACGCGGTGTTGCCGATGCTAGGGTTTGGGGGCCCTTCCAACCGCGAACTGGACGCCAGCCTGAGCGCGGCTTACATCTCACGGGAAGCGAACGGAGCGGGTTCCATGCGGATAGAGATAGAGCGCGAAAGCGACGGCCGTTGGATCGCCGAGGTGCCCGCCCTGCCGGGTGTGCTGGTCTACGCCGAAACCGAGGCGCAGGCGCGTGCCAAGGCGGAGGCATTGGCCTTCCGGGTCATCGCAGATCGGCTCGAACATGGCGAACCGGTGCCACCGGAGGCCCGTCGAGTCTTCGCGGCATGACGGACTGGCCGTCGGCGCGAGCGAGCCGGGTTCTCCGGGCATTGCTTCGCATCGGCTGGACAGTCAAACGGCAGACAGGCTCGCACCGCACCCTGTCCCGCGATGGTTGGGCCGACTACGTCTTTGCCTTTCACGATTCCGAGGAAGTTGGGCCACGCATGCTGGCAAGGATCGCCAAGCATACTGGCCTTACGCCTGCCGACCTCTAGCTACAAATCAAAGGGCCCGAGCTTTCGCCCGGGCCCTTGAACTCATCTCACCGAAGTCCGGTTCAGCCGACCGTCAGCTCAAGCCGACTTCTTGTCGTCCGGCACTTCTTCGTATTCGGCGTCGACGACATCGTCGTCGGGCTTGTCGCCGCCTTCGGCCTTGGCTTCCGCTTCGGCCTGCGACGCCTTGTACATGGCCTCGCCGAGCTTCATGGAGGCCTCGGCCAGCGCCGCGGTCTTCTCCTTGATGGCCTCGGCGTCTTCACCCTCGACCACGCCCTTGAGGTCGGCGATCGCCGTCTCGATGGCGGTCTTGTCCTCGGCCGAGACCTTGTCGCCATAATCCTTGAGCGACTTCTCGGTCGAATGGATCAGCGATTCGGCCTGGTTCTTGGCTTCGACGGCCTCGCGCTTCTGCTTGTCGGCCGCGGCGTTTTGCTCCGCTTCCTTGACCATGCGCTCGATATCGGCGTCCGAGAGACCACCCGAGGCCTGGATGCGGATCTGCTGCTCCTTGCCGGTGCCCTTGTCCTTGGCCGAAACCTGAACGATGCCGTTGGCGTCGATATCGAAGGTCACCTCGATCTGCGGCACGCCGCGCGGCGCCGGCGGGATACCGGCGAGGTCGAAATTCCCGAGCAGCTTGTTGTTCGCCGCCATCTCGCGCTCGCCCTGGAAGACGCGGATGGTCACCGCGTTCTGGTTATCCTCGGCGGTCGAGAAGACCTGGCTCTTCTTGGTCGGGATCGTGGTGTTGCGGTCGATGAGCCGCGTGAACACGCCGCCCAGCGTCTCGATGCCAAGCGACAGCGGCGTCACGTCGAGCAGCAGCACGTCCTTGACGTCGCCCTGCAGCACGCCGGCCTGGATGGCCGCGCCCACTGCCACGACTTCGTCCGGGTTGACGCCCTTGTGCGGCTCCTTGCCGAAGAACGACTTCACCACCTCGATGACTTTTGGCATGCGGGTCATGCCGCCGACGAGAACCACCTCGTCGATCTGGCTCGCCGCAATGCCGGCGTCCTTGAGCGCCTGCCGGCAGGGCTCGACCGTCTTCTGGATCAGGTCGTCGACCAGCGACTCGAATTTTGCGCGGGTGAGCTTAAGGGTGAGGTGCTTCGGCCCCGAGGCATCGGCCGTGATGAACGGCAGGTTGATCTCGGTCTGCGTCGCCGACGACAGCTCGATCTTGGCCTTTTCGGCCGCTTCCTTGAGGCGCTGGAGCGCGAGCTTGTCGTTCCGAAGATCGATGCCCTGCTCTTTCTTGAACTCGTCCGCGAGGAAGTCGACGAGCCGAATGTCGAAATCTTCGCCGCCGAGGAAGGTGTCGCCGTTGGTCGACTTCACCTCGAACACGCCGTCGCCGATTTCGAGCACCGAAATATCGAACGTGCCGCCGCCGAGGTCATAGACCGCAATCACGCCGGTGTTCTGTTTGTCGAGCCCATAGGCGAGCGCTGCCGCCGTCGGCTCGTTGATGATGCGCAGCACTTCGAGGCCGGCGATCTTGCCGGAATCCTTGGTGGCCTGGCGCTGGGAATCGTTGAAGTAGGCCGGGACGGTAATGACCGCCTGCGACACCTTCTCGCCGAGATAGTTTTCGGCGGTTTCCTTCATCTTCTGCAGAACCATCGCCGAAACCTGCGACGGCGAATACTTGTCGCCGGCGGCCTCGACCCAGGCGTCGCCATTGTCCGCCTTGATGATCTTGAACGGCACGAGGTGCTTGTCCTTGTCGACCATCGGGTCGTCGTAGCGGCGCCCCATCAGGCGCTTCACGGCAAACAGCGTGCCTTCGGGATTGGTCACGGCCTGGCGCTTGGCGGGCTGCCCGACGAGCCGTTCACCCGAGGCGGTGAAAGCCACCATCGAGGGCGTGGTGCGCGCGCCTTCCGAATTCTCGAGCACCTTCGGGGTGGTGCCTTCCATGACCGCGACACACGAATTCGTGGTGCCGAGGTCGATACCGATTACTTTAGCCATACGTCAGCCTCTTCTTTCAGCGAACCCTCCGTGGAACGCCATCGTGTGGCCGTTCCGTGACCCTCAGCGAAGGGGTCGGGTCCCTAGTGCGGTTGAAGTACCCGATTCCGGGCCTAAGGCGCTATATAGGGGCCGCGTTTTGGCCCTGCAAGCGCGCAAAGAAGCGAAAATCGGGGCATTTGGGCAACCATTTTCGCGGCGGGGGATGCCAAGGGTGAACGCCTTCCGCGCGTGTGCAAAAGGGCGCCCTTTCGAGCGCCCTTTGAGTTTGTTTCGATCGCGGCGGTTAGAGCGTGCGCTGCACCTGCTCGACGCGGAAGCATTCGATGACGTCGCCGGGGCGCATGTCTTCGTACTTCTCGAACGCCATGCCGCATTCCTGGCCGGCCGGCACTTCCTTGACCTCGTCCTTGAAGCGCTTGAGGGTCGAGAGCTTGCCTTCGTGCACCACGACGTTGTCGCGGATGAGGCGCACCCCCGCACCACGCTCGACGACGCCGTCGGTGACGCGGCAGCCGGCGACCTTGCCGACCTTGGAGATGTTGAACACTTCCAGGATTTCGGCATTGCCGAGGAAGGTCTCGCGGCGCTCCGGCGAGAGCAGGCCCGACATCGCCTGCCGCACATCGTCCACGAGGTCGTAGATAATGTTGTAGTAGCGGATTTCGATGCCTTCGCGCTGCGCCAGGTCCGAGGCCTGCCGGTTGGCGCGGACGTTGAAGCCGATGATGATGGCATTCGACGCCTTGGCCAGCTGCACATCCGACTCGGAAATGCCGCCCACGCCGCTCATCAGGATCTGGGCCGAGACCTCCTCGGTCGAGAGCTTGTTGAGCGAGGCGTTGATGGCCTCGACCGAGCCCTGCACGTCGCCCTTGATGATCAGCGGGAACTTGGCGATGCCCGAGGCCTTGAGCTGATTCATCATCTGCTCGAGGCTGGTGGCGCCGCCCGACACTTCCTTTTCGCGGATCAGGCGCTGGCGGTACTCGGTCACTTCGCGGGCGCGCGCCTCGGTCTCGACGACCGAGAAGCGATCGCCGGCATTCGGCACGCCGGTAAAGCCCAGCACCTCGACGGGCGTCGAGGGACCGGCGCCCTTGAGCTGCTCGCCCTTGTCGTCGATCAGCGCGCGGACGCGGGCAAATTCCGAGCCGGCGACGACGATGTCGCCGACGCTGAGAGTGCCGCGCTGTACCAGGACCGTCGCCACCGCGCCACGCCCGCGATCGAGCTTGGCTTCGATCACCAGACCCTCGGCGCGGCCGGTAACGTTGGCCTTGAGGTCGAGCAGTTCGGCCTGCAGCAGGATGGTTTCGAGCAGCTTGTCGAGGCCGGTCTTCTTGACCGCCGACACTTCGACATCGAGCGTCTCGCCGCCCATCGATTCGACGAACACCTCGTATTGCAGGAGCTCGGTGCGGACGCGGTTCGGGTCGGCCTCGTGCTTGTCCATCTTGTTGATGGCCACGATGATCGGCACCCCGGCCGCCTTGGCGTGCTTGATGGATTCGATCGTTTGCGGCATGACGCCGTCGTCGGCCGCCACCACCAGGACTGCGATGTCGGTCGCCTGGGCGCCGCGGGCCCGCATGGCGGTGAACGCCTCGTGGCCCGGGGTGTCGAGGAAGGTGATCTTCTGGCCGTTGATTTCCACCTGGTAGGCGCCGATGTGCTGGGTGATGCCCCCGGCCTCGCCCGACACCACATTGGTCTGGCGAATGGCATCGAGCAGCGAGGTCTTGCCGTGGTCGACGTGGCCCATGATGGTCACCACCGGCGC
>Ga0068853_100000554_pt1 | contig 25525 bp, 24 predicted proteins | sample KBSCornC32_FD_65655 | JGI IMG/M metagenome (GOLD analysis project Ga0068853, IMG submission 65655) | Corn rhizosphere microbial communities from Kellogg Biological Station, Michigan, USA - KBS Corn C3-2 | ecosystem: Host-associated > Plants > Roots > Rhizosphere > Soil ... | reverse complement strand
AGCTTCACCTCTATGTCGGTCTGCGGGTGCAGCCCCAGGAAGAGCATCGGCGTTGGAAACAGACATGCGTAGTCGACGCTCAAGGCGTCCATCCAGCGGTAGGTCTGGAGAACTTCGCGCGACTGGTCGCCCGCAGGGATTTTCTCGCCCTTGCGCTCCATGTATCGGGTTATGCGACCGCCCATGTCCTGGTACCCGGGCTGGTCCATCAGAACCGTTGTCGGCCCTTTCCATTTGTAGGTATTGAGGGCCGTCTGCCGGAGGGCGGGATCGTCAATATATTCGATAATATCGACGAGATTGTCCGTCTCGTAGTGATGGCAGTCCACATCTATGATGAGAACATCTTTCAGACCTCGCGCGTCCGCTTGCCTCTTGGCGTTTTCAAGATGCTGCGAGGTGTTGTAATCATCGATTTCCATATCGTATGTCGGTGAACTCGAATTGAACAGCATCTTAATTCTCCAACACTTATCGAGTACCAGACCAGGACTGCCACATACCGAGCTCGAATAGCTCCAGATTGGCCGCCTTCAACATTGCGGACACTGTCACCAGGACCGGTGTGGCTTCGATGTTCCTGCCGCCAGGAACTGGCGGCTCTCTCAGTTCGGCTTTGAATCGCGCCCCATAAAGAAGCACCAAAGCGTGCATCAGGTGTTGAACAGAAGCGGAATCGAGCTCAGTCGCCTTGCCGTGTTCGACCAGGGCTATGATCCGCTCGGACAGTGCAACGGACATCTGGTCGAGATCCGCGATCTCGGCGCCTGGTTCGGGAGCGGGCGCTTCCGTCACTCTAGACAACGACATAGACGTGTCCATCGCGTTCAACCACCTCGAACCGTTTCAGGGAATGCCTGCCATCGCCAGCGCATCGGCCGGTTTCGATGTTGAACTCCCACCCGTGCCATGGGCATACGATATGGAGGTCCTCCTCTACGAAGCGCATGCTGATGAAGGTCTTATGCTCGCCCAGCACCTCTTCCACTCTGTGGATCAAACGACCTTCGCAGACCGGGCCGCCTTGATGGGGGCATATGTTGAGGAAGGCATGCAGATTCCCCTTCGCACGAATGACTCCGATGGTCCTTCCATCGGTCTCAAGCAATTTGCGCTGCCCTTCCTTGAGATCGTCGGAGCGGGCCACGAATATCTCTGGCATGTCAGAATTCCCCATACGCATACCTGGGTTCAGCGTAGGGACGGCCCCGTGCGCTCACAAGCGACATGTTGGTATCCTTCCATGAAAATAGTTCATGCTGGTCTGCGCTCGCTCATAGCCGCGAGGCGGGAGCCAAATGACGGCAGTCCTGCGTGGTGATGCAGTTCGAAAATACCGGCAGTCGTGAGCTTCTCGGATGCGATCCGACTTCGTGAAAGGCCATTTCAATCAGACAGGTGGCAGCTCTTCGCCACTGCCATGCGACCTGCCTCCACGTGGCCGGGCCTTTGGCGCAACCATGCCGGACCAGCTCGAATTGGGCCGATTGTCAGTTCTCGTCGATGCGCCCCAGCAGCCACGAACGGAATGCGTTGACCTTGGGCGAATTGCCCAACCGCGGATGCGTGACGATGTAGTATCCGTAATTCGATCTTACCCGGATTCGAAACGGTTCCACCAGTCGTCCGGACTGCAGGTCGTGCGCGATCAGCCGGGTACGGCCAAGCAGTACCCCAAGACCATCAATGGCCGCCTGTATTGACATGATCATGTGATCGCACATCAGGATGGCCGTCGGGTACTCGCCCAAGCCCGCGGCTTTGAACCAAACAGGCCATTCGTCGGGGGCCGACGTGGAATGGCTTTTGATAAGCGTATGCTGCGACAAGTCGCTCGGCACCTCAAGACGAGTGCCGTCAATCAGCAGCTTGGGACTGCAGACAGGGAATATCTCCTCATCCCCCAATTTTTCGGCGATCAGCCCTGGCCAGCGGCCATCGCCATGCCAGATTGCCACATCAAAATCGGTCCGACCTGGATCAACCGAGGGAAGGGTGCGGAACTGAATCTCAAGTTCAGGGTAGAGGGCCTTGAATTCGGGAAGAATGAGCAAGAGCCGCTTGATTGCAAATGTACCAAGGCAGTGAAGGTTGAGGACGTTCGGCTCGACGTCTCCTGAAGCCGAGGCGGTCGCCGTTGAGATTTCAGACAGCGCCTTCTGAATCTGCTCCAGATAGATTTGTGCCCCTGCGGTGAGCTCAACCACATTGCCATGCCGGTGGAACAGTTGCCTGCCGAGCAGTGCCTCAAGCGTCTTGATCCGATGGCTTATCGCCGTTTGCGTGACGTTCAATTCCTCGGCGGCCTTGGTGAAGCTTTCGTTTCGCCCGGCCGCTTCGAATGCGAGCAATCCAGCAAGCGAAGGCAGTCGTGCCCGAAACATACGACCAGACCCCACTTCCTGTCAGCTGAAGGTCTGCAAGATGCGACTAGAGGCAATCCTGACGTTGCGGATCGTCGCGGGCGTATTGCGGCTGCGTCCGACAAAGCGCGGGACGCCATCGGAAATCACGGCGCCGATCGCCACGACGTCACCATTTGTGAAAGCTGACAAAGGGTCGGATTGCGATCCGCCAAGGCAGGCATCGATGATTATTACGTCCGCATCGCATCCCGGCCGGATAAAGCCGGAGTTGAGCCGGAAGGTTCGCGCATTGTTTCCGGTCGCGGCGGCCACCGCGATCGCCGGATCCATACCGCCCAAGGAGCAAAGGTGGCTGATGGTGTAGAGCATGCCGAGCGGCATGATGCCGCTTCCGGTTGGGGTGTCGGTTGCGATGAGCAGGCGCTGAAGCTGGCTTCTTTGCGCAAGAAGCCTGGCAATCAAAAGTGTGGTTCGCAGATTGCCGGCGGTGCAGACTTGGAGCGCCATGCTGGATTCGGCCACAAGCCGTTCGAACCCTTCTTCCGGAATAGCGACCGGGCCCCCGTTGGCATGAAATGAAACGTCGGGCTCCATGGCTAGAAGATGCTCGGCCCAAATTCCGCTGGAACCGGGGATCGAGGCGCCTCCGGTATGCACCAGGGACAGCATTCCGTATTCTCGCGCAAGCTGGATGAGCGGAGCATATTCGTATGGGCTGGCAAAATTGCCAAAGCCGGCCTTGACCATCCGGATTCCGGCCGACCTGAGTTCCTCGAAATCGGCGCGTTCAAGACCGGGTTCCAGGATCAGCGTTCCGGCATAAACGCGCATCCCTCCGGGTCGATAATCCTGGAAGCACCTTTGCGCTGCGATGGCCAGTGCCTTGATGCCTTGCACGTCCTTTGGACGTCCTGGAACATGGACTTCGGACGCGCTTATCGACGAGGTGACGCCACCATGCACGTAGCTTTCGAGAAAACCCACGGTTTTCTGGCGAGGCGTGTAGTCGCCAAAGGTTATGTGTACGTGTGAGTCGATCAGCCCCGGCATGAGGGTCGCGCCGTCAGCGTCTATCACGACGTCGCTCGTTTGGACGTCGTCAGAACTCAAATCACCGACCTTGGCGATCTTTCCGTCCCTCAAGAGGATACTGCTTTCACGCGACAGCGGAAGTTCAATATCTCCGGTCAGAATCCGTCCGATATTGACCACAGCTACTTTCACGCAGAAACGCCTCCTAATTTGCTCATGACTTCTTCGTGGGTGAGGCCTCCTACGCGAGCATTCAGTCGGCCACGGTCGCTTACGCAGAATACCAGCGCAATTTCATCAGGCAGCGGACCGTCCGCAAGGGCAAAAGACATCCCGTCATAGTGAGATCGCACGTAAACGTCGTAACGATGGTTCATCGGCACATCGAGAACCGTACCAGGCCCACCGATCTTAGTGAAAGAAGAGATCCAGGCCTTGCCGCCACCAATCCGGTTGCGAATTGGGTCAGCGAATGCGCTCGTCAACAGTGCATTGGCGTGTTCTTGCTCACCCCTCACACCTACAATGCCGCCCTTGCCATAGCTCTCTATGGTCTCGGGCGGAATTGCGCTTGCGATCATATCCCCCATCATCGCCCCGATTTCCACGCTGGCTTCCATCAGAGGACGAAGATCCTGTGCGAACTCTCCAAGCAGTGGATTTGCGACAGTAACGATCGCTGCGACCCGCGTCATTGGCGCATCCGTTCGCTGGCCGGCTTCCTCGAGTTTTTGCTGGATGACGACCTGAGTTCGTCGGGGCAAAAGTTTCATATTAATTGATCCCCTGCGGATTTCATTGTCGATGTTAGGATTGACAGATCGTAATACAATCGTCAAGTTGTTGGTGACTGGAGTGGCCAATGCGTAAGCGTGGCGTAGGTTGCCGCTGCAATGGAAAAACGTGCTGGTCGATGCTCCCGCGTGCCAGTCGGGCGCGTCGCAACTGACGAAGTCGGTATGGCTGCTGGGGGTTGGACGAAGCAGGATGGAACGCATCTGGGACAAATTTCTCACCGATCAAGATAAAGCCGTAATGAGAGCCGCCGGATACGGCGCCCGAGGCGGCTACGGACGGCGCCCCGCGCTGCTGGTGATCGACGTCACGTACGGCTTCACCGGTGATCGACCGGAGCCCATACTGGATTCAATCAAGCGTTGGAGCAGTTCATGCGGCGCCGCCAGCTGGGACGCCATCCCCGTGATCCAGCGACTGATCGCGGCATTCCGCGCCAAGCGGCTGCCCGTCATCTACACCGCCCACGGCTACAGGCCAGACAATTGGGACGCAGGCGGCTGGCAATGGAAGAATACTCGAATGGACGAAGAGGGCGGTTCCAATCAACCTGAAGGCTATGACTTCAATGGGATAGTGGCGGAATTGGCGCCGGCGCCGCAAGACATCCTTATCGTGAAGCAGAAGCCCAGCGCCTTTTATGGCACCAACCTTGCCGCCTACCTGAATCTTCTTGGCGCCGACAGCGTCGTCGTTGTTGGCACCACGACAAGCGGCTGCGTCCGCGCCACCGTTCTTGATGCCTTCAGCAACAACATCCGTTCGACAGTGATTGAAGATGGCTGCTTCGATCGTTGCGAGGCAAGCCACGCCATCAATCTGTTTGATATGGATGCCAAATACGCCGACGTGGTGTCAGCCACGGATGTTCATGGCTACTTGGCCAGCCTGCCCGACAATCTGTTTCCCCATATGCCGAGCGGCAGACCAGTTCAGGGATGAACGTCGGCGTTGCCACGGCTACTTGAACGCCGGCACCTTCAATGAACGCGCGGGGCACCGCCATGACGTCCAGGTCCAGCGGAATCTTGCCGAGAAAACTGCGTGGCTGCATCAACATAGCCGACTTGGACAGGCTCGCTAAGAAAACCCTGCCAATCTCGGTCTACGACCACATTTGCGGCGGAGCGGATGACGAGATTACGCTGTCCGATAACCGCCAGGCCTACAGGCGCTTCAGCCTCGTGCCCCGATGCTGCGCAGATGTCGACATCCAGCAAGTGGATATGTCGGTCACGGTATTGGGTCAAAACGCCGAATGGCCGTTGCTATGCGCGCCCTGGGGAGGCCAGGCCATCGTGCACCGCCATGGCGAGGTCGGCATGGCGCATGCCGCGCACGACAGCGGAACCCTCTTCTGCCTCTCGACCTTCTCCAATGCCAGCATCGAAGAGGTCGCGGCAGCGGCGCCAGGGCCAAATCTCTTCCAGCTTCATCCGTCGCGATCGTACACGCTGATGAGTGAACTGATGGAAAGGGCGCGTAGCGCTGGGTATCGCGCACTTATTCTCACAGTCGACAATCCCACACATGGCAACCGTGAAAGGGACCTGCGTAACGGTTTGGTCTGGCCGCCCAGATTGACGCCGAAGGGTTGGTGGACGATCGCCAAAAATCCACTTTGGGCCTTCGGTGCCGCTCGAGCAAATCGCGAGTACGGCAACTTCAGCAGCCATCTCAAACTGCCGGGCCAGGATACGAACTGGCTCATGAGTCAAATGTTGTGCCCGACCAACTGGCAAACGGTCTCGCGACTCGTCGAGCAATGGAAGGGGCCATTTGCAATCAAAGGTATCATGTCCAAAAGCGACGCGCTTCTGGCAGCGCAAGCGGGTGCCACCGCCATCATTGTGTCCAACCAGGGCGGCCGACATTTCGATAGCGCCCCGGCCGCTCTGGATTGCCTCAAGGACGTGGTCGAGGCCGTTGGGGGGAAGGTCGAGGTCATCCTGGATGGCGGCATCCGGCGCGGAAGCGATATCGTCACGGCGCTTGCTCTCGGTGCGCGGGCCTGCATGACGGCCAGGCCGTTTGCACTGGGACTGGCCGCCGGCGGCCGGCTTGGCGCTTATCGTGCCATCGAGATTCTGAAATCCGAACTTCGCCGCGACATGACCTTTCTCGGGTTGCGCAGCCTTTCCCAGATCACGCAGGAATGTCTGCTTCCGCGGCCATTCGGGGCTTCCATCAACACGGCATGAGGAGCTTGACGATTGTATTACGATCTGTCAATGTTCAAATCCTTGCGATAGGGGGAAAAGCCCCTACGAAGCAGGCATATTCAGCAGGCAAAGCAATAATCAAAGGGGAACTGCCATGCCTACCAATGACTGGAATCCGAATAGCGTTGGAAAATTCAATCTCAATCGCCGGCAGGTGCTCTCTTATGCCGCCGCTGGATCAGCTCTTCTGGGGCTTGGCAGCGCCGTTGTGCCGGCCCGCGCGGAGCCGAAACGCGGTGGGCAGATCACGGTGGGTGCGCTTGGCGGCCAGAACGATATCCTGGACCCGCACAACTATTTCACCCGGACAGCGTTCGTCGGCGTCCACCAACTTTTTGAAAGTCTCGTTGATCGCGACAGCAAGTTCGTTTCGCAGCTGTGGCTTGCGGAGGAAATGAACTACGAGCGTGCAGACCAACTGACCATCAGGGTCAAAAAGGGTATTGAATTCCACAACGGCAAAACGCTTGGCGCTGAAGACGTGATGTTCAGCATCAAGCGTATCGTCACGCTTCCAGGCGCCGATGCTCAAGGCATGGAGGCGGTCGATCTCGACAAGATGGAAAAGCTCGACGATCGGACGGTCCGGCTTCATCTGAAGCGCCCAGACGTCTCGCTGCCCGATAAATTCGCGAGCAATCTCGATTTCATGGTTCCGGTCGGGTTCGATCCGCAGAAGCCGATCGGAACTGGGCCGTTCAAGTTCGTCAGCATGACTCCCGGTCGTAAGATGACCTTCGCCCGCAACGAGAATTACTGGCGGCCCAACGAGCCATATCTCGACGGTATCACGGTCGTCACTTTGTCTGACGACACGGCGCGCGTAAATGCGCTGTTGGACGGGCAAGTCGACGCGATAGAAGGCCTGCCGTTCGCTCAGGTTCCTATCGTCAAGGCGCGTTCGGATCTCAGTGTGCTCGAATCGGAAACGGGCCAATGGCTTCCCTTCGTGATGCGAACCGACGTGGCTCCCTTCAATGATGTTCGCGTGCGCAAGGCCATGCGCCTGATCGCCGACCGCAAGCAGCTCATCGCGCAAGGTTTGGCTGGACAGGGTCGCGTCGCCAACGACATCTTCTCCCCATTCGACCCGGGCTACAACAAAGCCTTGCCGCAGCGCGAGCAGGATCTGGACCAGGCGAAGTCGCTGCTGAAGGCAGCGGGCCAGAGCGACCTGAAGGCCACGATGACGACCTCGAACGTCTATCCTGGGTTGACGGGCCTGGCTCAGGTGTTTTCGCAGCAGGCCGCCGCCATCGGGCTCAAGATCGATATCAATGAGATCGATCCATCGAGCTTCTGGTCGAATTGGCTGAGCTATCCGCTAACCCAGGACTTCTGGACGCATCGCAGTTACTTCGCCACGTCGTCTCTCGCCATGACGTCAGCGGCAAAATGGAACGAGACCCACTGGCAGCATGAGCAGTGGAACAAGCTCTATAACGAGGCTATCGGAACCTTGGATGAGGCTAAGCGAAACGAACTCATCGGCGAGTGCCAGAAAATAGAGTGGGAAGAAGGTGGATACATAATCCACAGCTTCGCGAATTTTGTCGACGCTTACTCCGCAAAGCTGGGGGGGATCGAACCCGACGTCGCGCAGCCGCTCGGGCATTATCGGTTCCGGCTCGTCCACATCCTATAGACGCCGCCTATAGGCGCCACGAGAACCAATATCGGCGGGCTGGCCAGCAAGCGCTCGGAAGGACGCGAGCCCGCCATTCAAGCAAGCATGCAATATGCTGCAGCGAAGGAGTATGGAATGACGTCCAGCGCGAATGAAATGACCGGCGCTCAGCAACTCTGCGAGGAGTTGAACCGACACGGGGTTCGTGACGTATTCGGATTGATGGGCGACGGCAACGTGCAATGGATTCCGTTGCTGGCAAAATACGGCATCAAGTACCATTCCTCGCGGCACGAGGCCGGCGCCATCGCGATGGCCGACGCCTACTCCAGAGCGACAGGTCGTGTTGGCGTCTGCACGGTGACTCATGGTCCTGGTTTGACGCACGGTCTGTCCTGCCTCATTGAAGCCAACAGAGCCCGCTCGTCGGTGCTGTTCATCCTGGGTGAAACTCCATCGAGGAATACGGCCTATTCGTGCCAGGATCTCAATCATGAGGGTGTTCTTGATTCTGTGGGCTGCGCCCATGTCGACATTCCGGTCGTCGGCGTCACAGCTCGCGTCATGGCGCGCGCATTTGCCCGCATCCAGACGGAACAGCGGCCGATCACAGTTCTGTTCCCGACCGATATTCAAAGCCAGCGCAGCCGCTACGCGCCCATAACCTTGGTAACCTCCAGCCGTTGCCAGGAAGCGGACCCTGCCGATATCGGCAAACTGGCGGACCTGGTCGAGGCATCGAAACGACCTCTCATCATAGCAGGCCGCGGCGCCGCTCGGGCTGGCGCCGGCGAGGTGCTGGAGGCAATCGCGGCACGCATCGGCGCATTGGTCGGCACCACGGTGCTGTCAAAGGGGCTGTTCAGCGGAAATCCGTACTCGGTCGACATCATGGGCGGGTTTTCGACACGAGTTGCGACCAACCGCATCCGCGAAGCCGATCTGGTGCTTGCATTCGGAACCTCCTTCAGCACCTGGACGTCGCGTGCGGGCTCGCTTATCGCGCCGCAGACAAAGATCGTTCAGGTGGTTGACGAGGCGGATGCTCTCGGCCGCCATGCGCCTCTGGACCTCGGCATCCTGGCTGACGCAAAGGCCACGGCAGACGCCTTGGAGGCCGAGCTCGGACGCCGCAAATACAAGAGCAAGGGAGTGCGCACACCCGAACTCGCAAAAGAGCTCAAGGAAGGCCGCCTCGAGCTTCGCAATGATGCGACGACGGAGGGGCTGATCGACCCGCGCGTGGCCATCCTCAAGCTCGACGAGATGCTGCCTGCCCAACGCACATTGGCGGTTGACGGTGGCTGGAACCAGCCTTTGCCCGTACGGCTGCTGAATTGTCCCGACGCTCACGGGCTTGTTTTTCTGCAAACTTACCAGGCGCTTGGGCCGGGCGTTGCCGCCGCCATTGGCGCGGCCATAGGGCGGCCAGATCGCATGACGGCCCTGGTCCTGGGCGATGGTGCGCTTGCAATGAGCATGGGTGAACTCGAGACGGCAACTCGCCTCAAGCTCCCTATCGTCATCGTTGTTCTAAACGATGACGCCTACCACGCCGAGGTTCAGGGTTTGAATGACATTGGGCAGCCTACGGACGCAGCCTATTTTGGCGACGTCGACTTCGGAGCCGTGGCGCGCGCCCTTGGCGGGCAGGGTGCCACGATCCGGTCTGTCGAAGACCTTGAAAAGTCGCTCTCTGGCTGGTTGGCTGACCCCCGAGGGCCGATCGTGCTTGATTGCAAGATCCCGTGCCCGATCGATTATTGGGGCGACTCCGAGCAGAAATGGCTCGAGGATTTCTGGCACGAGCCGCGTCGAACAAACTAAAGCACGGCGGGAGCGACCCTCGATCCCGGCACTTGCAGCAGAAAGTCAAGCCCTGGCCATGCGACCATTCGTGAAGCTTATCGCCGCCCGACTGGCAGCCGGGGTGATGGTCTTGTTTTGTGTCTCCATACTGGTTTTCGTGGCGACACAGGCGCTTCCATCCGATCCCGCCATGGCAATCTTGGGCCGTTCCGCAACCCCCGAGGGACTAGCAACGCTCCGCCAACAACTGCACCTCAACGATCCTGCGTGGCTGCAGTACCTCAAATGGATCACGGGTATTTTTCACGGCGATCTAGGGCTTTCCGTCGGTGAGCAGGCGCGTCGCCCGGTGACAGAGATAATTGGGCCGCAGATACTGAATTCTGCGCTGCTTATGCTCATTGCATCGGTGGTCGCTATCCCGCTGGCAATCTTGATTGGCGTTGTAAGCGGCCTCAAGCGCGATCGCGCATTCGACAACGTGACCTCATTGGTTTCCTTGATCCTTGCAGCCATGCCGGAATTCGTCATCGGCGTGGGGTTGATCTTTGTGTTGGCCACGGGGAGGCTCAAGCTCTTCCCGGCTGTTTCGTTCATCGACCCTGATGTTCCGCTTTTGCAGCAGTTGTTCAAGCTCGTGCTGCCGGCAATGGTGCTCGTCCTTGCCGTTACGCCTTATGTAGCGCGCATGATGCGGGCGTCTGTGATTGAGGTCCTGGAGAGTGACTACATCGAGATGGCACGTCTAAAAGGGCTGTCCCCGCGGTACATCCTTTCCCGGCACGTGCTGCCCAACGCAATCGTGCCGACAATATCAGTCCTGGCGCTGCAGTTTGCCTACCTGGCCGGCAGTGTCGTCGTCGTGGAAAGCGTATTCAGCTATCCGGGAATCGGCTCAGGACTGGCCGAAGCTGTTGCCAACCGCGATTTGCCGACCATACAGGCGCTCACAATGTTCATAGGGTGCCTATACGTCATCCTGAACCTTGTCGCCGATATCCTCACAATCATCGTCAGTCCCCGCTTGCGTGTGGGGTACAGGGAATGAGGGGCAAGAAGATGCCGCATGGATCGAGCGGCAGCTCGATCGCTCTTCGTGGCTGGCGGGTTCATGCGTCACGATCGGAACGGGCGAGTATCGAGGGGGAGCAACAGTGAGCCTGATGCGCCAGACGCTGAAACAGACGCGTGCCCGTGTCTCGCTCGTGCTCATTGCTGGCGTGGTTTTGGTGGCGGTCCTGGGCCCCTATCTCGCTCTTGCTCCGCCCAACGACTTTGTCGGCCCCCCCTTTCAGGGATCTCCATATTCGCCTTTCGGAACCGATCTTCTTGGACGCGATGTGCTGAGCAGGTTCCTCTCAGGCGGGCTCTCGATTCTTCTCATTGCGCTTATCGCGACCACGCTCGGTGTCGCGTTGGGGACCATGATCGGGACCACCGCCGCCTATCTGAGGTCGAGGAGCGGGGATTTGATTATGCGCGCGAACGATGTCCTTCTGGCCTTTCCGATGATTGTTTTCGCGCTGCTGATCATTTCGATACTGGGCCCGAAACCCTGGCTTTTGACATTGACCGTCGCTTTGGGGACCGCGCCTCGCGTAGCCCGGCTTGCGCGCAGCGCCGCGCTGGAGGTCGTCGATCGAGAGTTCATTAAGGTCAGCGAGCTGTTCGGGGAGAGCCGGTACGCAATCTTGTGGCGTGAACTATTGCCGAACATCGCAAGTCCGCTGCTCGTTGAGGCCAGCCTAAGGTTGACTTATTCGATAGGCGTCGTGGCATCCCTATCTTATCTCGGCTTCGGCACGCAGCCGCCAGATCCTGACTGGGGGCGAATGATCAGCGAGAACCAGTCCGCGGTTTCCATCCAACCATGGCCAGTTCTTATGCCCGTCATCGCCATTGCGGTGCTTACGATCGGCACCAACATCCTCGCCGACTGCTTTTTACGCACGCTTGTTGGCATAGAGCGCGGAAAAGACAGTTAAGCGATGGACATGGCACGCAATCCCAACATAACACCGGAGCGGCGCAAGAAGAGCCCTCTCGAGCCTGAAACGCCGGTCGTGGATGTCTGCGATCTTCGTATCGAGATTGGCAACTCGGGTTACGATATAATCGATGAGGTCGAACTGACCATCGCGTCCGGCGAGGTGCTGGCTTTGGTCGGCGAGTCGGGCTCAGGCAAGACCACGCTCGGCCTTGCCATTTTGGGTTATACGCGCCGCGGTGCCAGTATCGTCAAGGGCAAGGTGAGGCTTCAGGGCCGTGATATCCTGGCGGTAGGCGACGAGGAGTTGCGTTCACTCTGGGGTAGCCAGATTTCCTACGTCCCGCAGGATCCTCGCGCTGCCATCAATCCTGCCTTGACCATCGGAACCCAGCTTGAAGAGATACTCATAGCGCACCTGCCGCAGCAGTCGCGGGACGAAAGACATGCGCGTATCGCCGAGATGCTCGATGAAGTCCTTCTTCCTCACGGCGAGGAGTTCCTATCTCGCTATCCTCACCAGCTTTCGGGTGGACAGCTCCAGCGTGTCGGGCTTGCGATGGCATTCGCTTGCAGGCCTCGCGTGATCGTGTTTGACGAACCGACCACGGGGCTGGACGTTACCACGCAGAACCACATCCTGGAGACGATTCGACGACTTTGCAGCGAGTATCGTGTGGCTGGGTTGTATGTGACGCACGACCTTGCCGTTGTCTCGTCGATAGCGACGAGGGTTGGCGTCATGTATGCCGGGCGTCTTGTCGAGGTCGGACCATCTGGCGCCATTTTCAAGTCCGCCTCACATCCTTATACGAGGCGCCTTATCCAGGCGGCGCCCGAAGCGGATGGTCGAGAGCTTGTCGGCATTCAGGGAAGCGCGCCGCGTCCGGGCAGCCGCCCCAGGGGATGCTTCTTCAGCGCGCGTTGTGACTACGCGGTCGAGCGCTGCATCAAGGAATTCCCCGAAGTGGAACTCGTCGATGTGGGACATGATGTCAGGTGCTTCCGCCATCTGGAAGTATCGGCCGGCTTGAACGAGAGGCCACGCCCTGCCAGCCGGCCCCCCGGCCTGGTCTCAGATGACGTCGTGCTGAATGTATCGGGGCTTGAAGCAGCATATGGAAAACATGTCGTGCTGCACGATATCAGCCTGCAGGTTCATAGCCAGGAATGCCTGGCAATCGTGGGTGAATCGGGCTCCGGAAAGAGCACCTTGTCTCAGTGCATCGTTGGCCTTCATTCTCAATTTACCGGTAAGCTGACATTCAAAGGCAATCCCCTTGCCAACAGCGTCAGGGATCGAGGTCGCGAGGTCCTGCGACAGGTCCAGTACATATTCCAGAACCCCTACGGCTCGCTCAATCCTCGGAGAACGATCGGCCAGAACGTCGCGCAGCCGTTGAAGCTCTTCTATGGCCTTTCAGGTGGTCAGCTGGAGAAGCGCATTGCTGAGGAACTCGAGCGAGTTAGCCTGAGTTCGTCGACGATGCGCCGCTATCCGGATGAGCTCAGCGGAGGCGAGCGGCAGCGCGTCGCCATCGCGCGCGCCCTGGCTTGCAAGCCGGCACTGCTGATCTGCGACGAGATCACTTCGGCTCTGGATGTGTCGGTGCAGGCTGCAATCATAGACCTGCTTCGATCACTTCAGCGGGACTTGGGGCTAGCCATGCTTTTCGTCACGCATAACCTACCGCTGGTTTCGACGATCGCGCAGAGGCTCGCTGTCATGACAGAAGGCCGGATCGTGGAGACGGGCGATACGCGCACCGTCATGGCGGAGCCAGCGGCCGAGTATACGCGCATGCTGCTCGCAAACAGCCCGATCATTGGGTCGGATACGAAGCAGCGTCTGAACCCATAGTGCCGAAGTCAGCGACTGCTCTCGTAGCCGAGCAACTTCCTTCTCGAACGCCAGTAGCGGACCAGCCCGTCGACCACACGGCGATGACGAAGGCGCGGCAGATCAGCAGCACGTTGCTATCGCTTTACGCCTCAGCCATTGGTTATTTTCACCAGCTTGGTCACCATGTAGGCGTCCACCGCCTCACTCCCGCCTTCGGATCCGTAGCCGGAGTCCTTGACGCCGCCGAACGGCACTTCCGGCAGTGCCAGCAGGTTTGCATTGACGCTGATCATCCCTGATTCCACTCGGGACGAAATTTTGGAGATGGTCGCGCTTGAGCGCGAATATGCAAAGGAGGCCAGCCCGTAGGGCAATCTGTTGGCTTCGTCGATGGCCTCGTCGATCGTATCGAAGGGCCTGATAAGCGCGAGCGGACCGAACGGCTCCTCGTTCATGGCCCTGGCACCCAGGGGTACATCCGTCAGCACTGTCGGTTCGAAGTAATACCCCCTGTTTCCCCGCCTTTTGCCTCCCGCACGGAGGCTGGCGCCCTGGTCCAACGCATCCTTGACGAGCGCTTCCATCGCGTCGACCCGGCGTTGGTTCGCCATGGGGCCCATCACGGTGCTTTCATCCAGGCCCGCGCCAACAGTGATCGAGCTTGCGAACTGGGCGAAACGTTCGACGAACGGCTCATACACGCTGCGCTGAACGACAAAACGCGTCGGGGAGACGCAAATCTGGCCGGCGTTGCGGAACTTGGCCTGCGCCATCTCCGTCGCTACAGCGTCCACATCGACATCATCGAACACCAGGACCGGCGCATGGCCACCAAGCTCCATCGTCACCCGTTTCATGTGATGGCCCGCAAGGGAGGCGATCTTCCTGCCGACCGCCGTAGAGCCGGTGAAGGAAATCTTTCGTATTGCGGGGTGGGCGATGAGATACTCCGAAATTTGCGCCGGACTTCCAAACACGAGATTGAGCACGCCTGCCGGCAGGCCGGATTCGACAAAAGCGCGGGCAAGCTCAACGACGCACGAGGGTGCTTCTTCCGCCGGCTTGGCAACAATCGTACAGCCGGCACACATGGCCGCGGCGATTTTCCGCGCTGCCTGGTTCAAGGGAAAATTCCACGGGGTAAATAGTGCGACCGGGCCGACCGGTTCCTTTATCACCGCCTGTTGCGTCCTGAAGTCGCGCGATGGGACGATGCGGCCGTAAGTGCGGCGTCCTTCCTCCGCGAACCATTCGATGGTGTCGCAGGCGACGTTGACCTCGGCCATCGCCTCGCCAAGCGGCTTGCCCTGCTCGAGCGTGATGGCGCGCGCTATGGCACGCGTGCGAGAACGTATCAGTTCCGCGGCCCGTCGCATCAGCTTCGAGCGATCATATGGCGAGGTCTCTCGCCATTTCGGAAATGCCCTCCCGGCGGCTTCCACCGCCAGCGCCAGATCCTTCTCGCCAGCTTTCGCTGCCTTGCCGATACTCTCGCCCGTGGCAGGATTCATGATTGCATAGGTGGCTCGATCGGAGGCGTCGACCCAGTTGTTTTCAATCAGGAGTTTTACGTCGTGCTCGGCCAAGGCGGCGATTTCTTCGGACATGGCGCACCCTTGAGATCAGGTATGGTTCGTCGCGAGAGGCGACGGTCTCAGTGCATACCAAAAATATGCCAAATAACATACCTTATTTAGCATCATTATGTATGCAGTTGAGAATCTTCGACACGCCTGCTCGGGCAAAGACCCCACTCGGCCAATTGCGACAGCGCCACGTCCTGAGTGGTCCGGCAACCGATCGACAGGAGTGTGCCCAGGTCCTCACAGTCCTTCGCGGTCAAGCCGCCCGTTAGATGCCTGCGATAAAGAGCGATATTGCGCGCTGCCCTGTGCGACGAGACTTCCGAACCGCGAGGGCGCGTACGTGTTTGCTCCTCGGCGCTTCGCGCCAGGATGATCTGTTCGGCATGCTCGGTCTCGATCTCAATCTCCAAGAGTTTCCGGTAAACACCGGTGCTCTCATCACCCGACAGCCTCGTCAATTCGGCTTTCACGGCTTTGCGGGCGGCCCGCGTGGGCAGCACTACGGCATTGTGCCACTCAATTGCGGGCCTGACGATCGCGTCGAACCTTTCCTGATCAAGCAAAGCGGCTTCCGGGTTCGACCACCAAAGGCAGAAGAATGCGATGTTGACGTCCAGCCCAAGGGCATCCTGCAATCTCAGGCAGACCTCAGGCACTCCGTCGCTCGAGTACAAGCGCAGCGAAAAATCCCAGAAATCATGCTTTGGCAGATGAGACACAACCGCAGGCTTTCTTACTGGAGTCTCCGTCTTTCCTCCTTATTCGACGAATTCCGCCATCGATGCAATCCGGGTTGATTTGAATTCAGAAATAACGTACGAAAAATATGTACATGATGAATGAAATGGGATGTTTGAAGTGATGGGAGCGTTTTCGGTCCGGGACAGGGTCGAGCAGGTGCTGGAGCGCCTGTCGGATCCGGCGCTGGACGGCACTCTGGCATGCCCCACTGTCTATGTGGAAACTGCTCGGGCCGCGGCTGACGCGGCAGACCGGCGGCGGGCCAATGGCGTGAGCCTCGGTCGGCTGGATGGCGTCCTGATCACCATCAAAGACCTGTTTGACGTGGCAGGAGAGGTCACACGGGCCGGTTCGGTGGCGCTCGCCACCGAGGGCACGGTGGCTCACTCCGACGCTTTTGCCGTCCGACGCTTGCGCGCCGGCGGCGCGGTCGTGATCGCGAAGACCGGCATGAGCGAGTTCGCTTTCTCCGGTGTCGGAGAGAACCCTCATTTCGGAACCCCGCGCAATCCGCTCGATCTCTCGCGCCTTCCCGGCGGATCATCCGCGGGCGCCGCTGTGTCGGTTGCGCGCGATTTTTGCGATCTGGCCATCGGCACCGATACCGGCGGATCCTTGCGGATTCCTGCAGCCCTCTGCGGACTTGTCGGCTTCAAGCCGACGCAGTCCCGTGTCCCAAGGACTGGCGCCTATCCCCTGTCGTCGACCCTCGACTGCGTCGGGCCGATCGCGCGCACGGTCACGGATTGCGAGGCGGCCGATGAAGTTCTGTCCGGGCGAGGTGAAACGAAATTCCGTCCCGCAGCGCTCCAGTCCCTGCGCGTCGGCATCCTTCAGGGGATGGTCCTGGACGGCCTCGATCGAGAGGTTGCTGCCGGGTTCGATTTTGCGCTCGCCTGTCTCAAAGACGCGTCAGTGTCGTTGGCGGACGTCGTCGTGCCGGCCGTCGAAGGCATGCGTCAGGTCAATGGCCGTGGCGGGCTTGTTGCCGCTGAGGCTTTCGAACTGCACGAACACAGGTTGGCCGGCGCGGTAGCAATTGATCCGAACATCAGCGCGCGCATAGAGCGCGGCAGGACCATAGGCGCCAAGGACTACATCTACACGTTGCGCGAGCGGCAACGTCTGCTTGGCGAGTGGGAAGAAAGTGTAAGCGAATTCGACGTGTTGGTCATGCCCACGGTGCCAATCCTGGCGCCTACGTTTCGGCAGATCTCCACGCCTGAAGGGTTCCAGGAGCGGAATGCGCTGCTGTTGAGGAACACCTCGATCGGCAATTTCTTCGACGTTCCCGCCATCTCGCTAACGCTGGGGCCCAGACATCCGATGGTCGGTCTGACGCTGATCGGTCGGCACTCAATGGATTTGCGACTGTTGTCCATCGCACGAGCGGTGGAGCGGGCTCTTGAAGCCGCCTCAATCGAAACGTGACGCCGAGGATTTTGCTTTGATCACGAAAATGAACCTTGACCTCCATCTGATCAATCACCTGACGATCGCAGGCTGGACCGGACGCAATCAGGAAGCAGTCGAGAAGCACATTCGGGAACTGGAGGCGATCGGGGTGCCCAGGCCTTCTTCGACGCCGATCTTCTATAGGGTCTCGTCTTCGCTGCTCACCACAGCTGAACGGATCGAGGCCTCGGGTGATGCTTCGAGCGGAGAAGTGGAGCCGGTTCTCGTTCGCGTAAAGGATGAGCTTTGGGTCGGTGTAGGGTCCGATCACACCGACCGGAAGGCGGAAACCATCGGCGTGACGCTCTCAAAGCAAATGTGCGCCAAGCCGGTCTCCAAGACCTTGTGGCGCTTCCGGGACGTTCAAGACCGCTGGGACGACCTTGAAATGACGTCTCACATAGGGGTCGGGTCCGCTCGTCGCCTTTACCAGAAAGGGACCTTGGCCGGCATTCGCCGACCGGAAGAGTTGATAGAGCTCTCGGTTGGCGCTGCGGGCATGGCCGAGGGAGCCGCCATGTTCTGTGGCACGTTTGCCGTCCTAGGTGGTCTTACGCATTCCGACGAATTCGAAATGGAACTGCGCGATCCCAAGACCGGAGAGACACTCACCGCCCGCTACAGTGTAACCAACCTGCCAGTTCGAGGCTGACGCAATGACTGAGAAGCTGCATGAGGAATTCTACAAGATCGATATGGATGCCGGTTGGCATACTCCAGCGGGCTATCCCGCCGGCATCAAGCAAAAGATCCTATCGGGCGGTCTCGACGAGGTTCAGTTGAAGGGAAACCGTACCAGGCTCCTGCGGTTCGACCCGGGCGTCCACACGACCAAACCCTTCGTTCACACCTACTGGGAAGAGGTATTCCTGCTTTCCGGAGACTTGACCGTGGGAAACGACGAGAACGGACAAGGTGGAACGCCTTTCACGGGCTATACCTATGCGGTGCGGCCACCCGGCGTGTTCCATGGGCCGTTCAAGTCGGAGACCGGATGTCTCCTGCTTGAAACTCATTGGTTTGCGTGAAGGATCGCCAATGCTCAGGCTAGCCGTTCCGGACCTGGTCTCGAATTCGTATTTTCCGGCGGCAGCAGCCGTCGAGCTCGGATTCTTCAAGAAGGAGGGGCTTGAGGTCAGTCTGGAGCTGATGTTTCCCGTCGATCGGTCTTACAGGGCCTTGCGAGACCGAGAAATCGACATCGTGGCCGGATCGGCTCATTCCGCGGCGGCGGCTTTCCCAAACTACCAGGGAGCCAAGCTTTTGTGCTCGCAGGCCCAGGGGATGTATTGGTTCCTGGTCATGCATTCCGATCTTGGAGTTGCGCGCGGCGATCTGTCGGCGCTGAGAGGCAAACGTATCGGAGCCGCACCTTGGGTGGACCTGGGGCTGCGAGGCCTGTTGATCGAGGCTGGGCTGGATCCCGCCAAGAACGATATTGACATCGTCCCTGTTCCATCTCCCCCGACCCAAAGCATCAATTTCGGATTGAACGCTGCTCGCGCGCTCCAGGATCGCCAGATTGACGGCTTCTGGGCCAACGGCATGGCAGCCGAAGTCGCGACGCTGGGTGGTTTTGGATCGGTAGTGCTCGACGTGAGACGCGGCGAGGGACCGCCGGCGGCATTCGGCTTCACGTTTGCGTCGATCGTCGTGCGGGACGACCTCGTCAGCGCCGAGCCTGAATGCGCTGGAGCGATCGTGCGTGCGATCGTAGGCGCGCAGGATGCAATGAAGGCCGATCCCAGCCTGGCGACGCGTGTTGGACTGGCGCTCTTTCCGCGTTCGGAGGCAGAGCTGATTGCCAGGTTGATCGAGCGCGATCTGCCCTATTACGACCATCGCATCCGTCGCGAGACAATCGCTCAGATGAGTGAGTTTCTGCGGCGCATGAGTTTGACCAATGCCGATCTCGACTACGATGATGTGGTTGCCGCTGGCACCTCGGCATTCCAAAAAGCTCGCCCCTGATCCCTTGCCGTCATGGTGCGCCGACGCGAGCGGGGTTGCGACGATTCAGACCGGCGCGATGAAAGCCCAGCCTGGGATCGACAAGCGCTCTTTCTGTTGCCTCGCTGGCTCCTGCCTTCTTCTCTCGCCGGATCCAACCGGATGTCCGGCTGAGGTCATTTCGTCAGGAGTTCAAAACATGCGCCCAGCGCGCCTGGACCTCTCGAGCCTCCGAAGGCGTCAACGCCGATGTACGCGGGTAAGCGGACAGGTGCTGGAACGGAATGCACGCGTCGATGATCATTTTGGAGTTGGACGTCAACCCCGCATTTCGCGCCTCTGGCGATATGCGGGGATCGAGACCTGAACTCCAGGCGTTTCGCACAATGTCGACATCCTCGGAGGGCTCGGCCCGCGTGGTGACAGCCCACATCACATCGGCAAGATTAGACGGATCGACATCCTCATCGACAACGACCACGATCCGCCCCATGTAGGAATTTGCCGCGGCTATCAGGCCGGCCCGCTTGGCGTGACCAGCATAGCGTTGCTTCAAGGCTACAACGGTCATCAACTGGGAAACGTGCTGCCACGCGCCCACGACGTCGGTAACGCCGCAAGTCTCCAGGTTTGACCAAATGCTTGCCGCGCGAAATGGCAGTCCGAAGTGGAACCGTGGGGGCTTCAGGGGTGGAGATCCCAACAGGATCGGATTGTTGCGATAGTGCGCGGCCGACACCTCCATCACCGGCGCAGGCCGCTTGTCGGCGGCATAGTAGCCGGTGAATTCGCCGAAGGGGCCTTCGGGAAGATTGGTTTCGGCGAAAGGCAGCAGCATGCCCTCAAGCACAATTTCAGCGCGCGCCGGAATGGGCAGGCCAGTCACCGGGCCGTTGTGAACTTCAACCGGCGCACCTCTGATGGCCCCGGCGAAATCAAGTTCGGAAACGCCGTCGGGCAGATACTCAAAACCTGCAATGAAGAGCGAGGGGTCTTCGCCGTTTACGATCGCAACCGGACACGGCTGGCCACGGTCCCAGTATTTCTTCGATATGATGGCGCCGTGTCGCCCATTGTGGTCGAACTGGATCGTGACGCGGTTGCGATCGTGGACCTGGACGCGATAGATCGAACAGTTCACCCAACCCGTGTCGGGGTCACGGGTCATTACAACGCTGCCTGACCCGATGTACGGCCCACCATCCCGCTTGTGCCAGATCGGGCTGGGAAAGAGCGAGAGGTCGACTTCTGAGCCGACCATCGAGTTTTCAAGATAGGGTGCGTCCGCCACTTCGGCTGGGGGGGTAAGTTTGAGGTCATTGCGGCGCGCCTTCCAGGCCTGCAGCGCGGCAATAGGCGACAAAGTGTGATCTATGCCCAGAGCAAGCGCGGCTCGACGCGAATTGACCGTGGCATTCGTAAAAATCCGATGGCCGGACGCTTGCCCAGGGATATCCTCGAAGAGCAGCGCGGGACAATTCTGCTGTCCCGCCGCCACCTCGGTTATCGCGCCGATTTCCTGGTCTAGATGAGCTCCCTTTATTCGCCGCAAGTCGCCGATCTGGTCGACGAGCTCGATGAACTCCCGAAGATCACGATAGCGCACTTGCATGGCCGTCTCCCTTATCCGTAAAACGCTTCGATCTCCGAGCGGAAGCGAGGCCGCGATTTCCACGCAATGAACGTTTCAGGCCGCCGGCGTGTTGATTTTGTTAGCCTGACTGGTCAGCTTCCACGGCGCGTATGCTGGTTCGAGATTGAACAGCGATTTCGCGTTCCCGCCCAGAATGGCGCGTTTTGCCTGTTCGTCCAGAAATGGGAGATCGTAGATCGTGCTGGGCAGATCCATGTCCCAATGCGGATAGTCCGAAGAATACAGAAGCTGGCTGTCCGCTCTAATCATCTTGAACGTGAGCTCGAGAGCTTCGCGATTGTCAACCATTTCCATCGGTTGGGACGTGTAGAACATCTCCCGCATATAGTCGCTCGGCTTGCGCTTGAGCAACGGCGCGTCGGAGCTGCGCATCATGTATTCATTGTCGAGGCGTTGCATGAGAAATGGAACCCATGCCAAGCCGCTTTCGATCCACACTGTCTTAAGGCGCGGGAAGCGTTCAGGCATTCCGTTGACCAGCCAGTTGGTCATGTGAACCATATTGTGCCAGACGAAGCCGAGAGCGTGCACCGACATGAACCGGTTCATCAGCCGCGTCGATTGATCGCCCCATGTGTAGGCGGCATGGAAGCCGAGCGGCAGGTTCCGTTCCTGGAGCGCTGCATAGGTCTTCATGTAGGCGTTGTCGTTATTTGACTTGTAGTGCGTGGCCGTCACCATGAACCCGATGACGCCCTTGCGCTCGCCAAAGTCGTCGACCATCTTCAGGCACGCATCCGGGTCATTGAAGGGCAGATAGAGCATCGAAGTCAGACGTGGCTCCAGCGCCAGGACGTTATCGCAGAGCCATTGGTTGTAGGCACGAGCCAACGCGGTCTCCACGTCCACTCGGGGACAAGTGGCAATGTTGAGCATTGGCGTCGGAAACATGCACGCCATGTCGACACCCATGGAATCCATCCAGCGCCGCATCAACGTGATGTCACGATGGATTGTGGGGGGCGTTTTCTCTCGCCGGCGCATCGGATAGCGGGTAACGCGCCCTGTCATTTCCTGGTACGATCCGTCGATCGAGGTCACGCCGCCGCGCGCCATGCCCTGATACTTCGCTTCGGCACGCAAGACAGGATCTTCGATGTACTCGGCAATCTCCTGGAATGCTTCCGTCTCATAATGGTGGGAGTCGACATCCACGATGAGGAAATCTTCGTATCCGCGGCTTTCAGCCTGCTTCCTGGCATGCGCGAGATGCTGTTCGCTATCGAAATTGTCACGCGACGGTTCGATGAGGTGGTTGCCCGGGGTGAATGTCATGGCTGTGCCTCTCCGATGGATGGGTAGTGTTGGCCGCGTTTGCTCGAGCCCTTGCTGGTCATTGCCTGCCAGGCGGCAAGCTCAAACACTTCAATCGATGCACTTTCCAGGATAGCCGTGCAGGTGATCACGGCGTCCGTCGCGGTCAGCCGACTGTTGCCGGACGCCAGGTTGACTGTTCGATCCTCCTGGGCGCGGGCCGCCAGAACGCGCAGCAATGCGTTGAGAGCACTCGTGAGGGCTTGGTCAGACAAGACGTCCAGCTTGCCGGCGTCGATAGATGCTTCGCAAGTGTCCGCCAGCTGAAACGCCAGCTCGTCGGCGCCAGGAGCGTCAGATCTCGACATACAGGCCCCCATCACGCGCGGTAACTTTGAACTTCTTCAGCCTCAAAGCTGCATTACATACGTGTTCACCGGTTTCGAGGTGATACTCGTAGCCATGCCACGGGCAAACGATGTGCATGTCATCTTCATCGAAGCGCTGACCCAGGAAGATGCCGCCTTCGCCGATGACATCCACGACCTGGGGCAGGCGGAGGCCCTCACACGCAGGTCCGCCTTGATGGGCGCACAAATTTTGGTACGCGTAGAAGCGACCGCCCTGATGGATCACACCGATCTCAAGGTCGTTGTGGTTGAAAATCCGCACCTCACCATTTGCGATCTCACCAGTGCTGCAGACGAAATGCTCACTCATTGCATTCTCCCAAAATAGTAAGGTACCTTACTATATTTGCGCCACATTTCCGGTCAAGTCAAACCGTCCTGGCACCAAACTCATTGCGCGCCGGGCGAACCGACCGCGCTGCTAACTTCCTGATTCAAAGCGGAAAAAAATTCCGCGGCGAGCTTCTTTGATGTGGAGGTTATCAATCGGCTGCCCAATTGGGCGATCTTGCCCCCCACATCGGCTTTCGCTGTGTAGGTGAGCATGGTCGAAGACGGGCCGTCCTCTCTCAGCCTCACGTCGGCTCCCCCTTTTGCGAAGCCTGCAATTCCACCCTTTCCTTCACCCGAAATGGTGTAGGCATTCGGCCGCTGGAGATTGCTTAGCGTCACACTGCCCAGGAAGGTGGCCTTGATCGGCCCCATCTTAAGTTGAACGGTGGCGGTCATCGCCGTGTCTGACGCTTTTTCGAGGCTTTGGCAGCCCGGAATCACCCGTCTTAGTATGTCGGGATCGTTCAAGGCCTTCCAGACCATGTCTATCGGGGCCTCGATGCGCTCCTCACCTTCGATAAGCATCGCCATTTTCGGACTTTCATCTTCTGCAGTAAGGGGTCACCAGGCGTGCGGCCACATGGCGTCCGGAAGGATCGGTTCGTCTTGGGTTCGCGCGGCGAGGTGGCGGTAGGCACCGCCAAAGAAAAGGAGAGGGGCCGACGTGGCACTGGCGTTGCGCATGGCCTCAACGACGCGCCCAAGGATGACGATATGGTCACCACCATCATAGCGCGCGTAGGTTTCGCACTCGAACCACATCAGTGCGCCATCAATCAGCTCGGCATCGATACAAGTCGCGCGACGCGTGCTGACACCCGTCCACTTGTCGCCAAGGCTGCGCGCAAAACGCGTCGATAGCTCGGCTTGATCGTGGGCAAGCACGCTTACGGCGAAACTCGCGGTTTCGCGCCAGATGTCGATGGCCTTCGCGTTCCTGGCTATACAAAACGACACCAGTGGCGGATTGAGCGACACTGAGTTGAAGGAGCTTATGGTTGAGCCGATCCGCTCGCCTCTACAGGTGGCCGTGACGATGACGACCCCGGTCGCAAAGCTTCCGAACGAGTCCCGGAGTTGGCGCCCGTCTTCGATCATCATCTTCTGCGACGGTTCAGCCATGAGTGTTGCAATCGCCGACATGCCCATCGAGCAAATACCGATCCACCTTGTCCCTCCCCAGTTGCCCCGTTCAACGCAACGGAGAAAGGCTCCGTTATATATACACTAGATACCTTTATAATGTACATATTTTGGATGTCAAGTTGCCGGCACATCTCATGCTCGGCGGGGGCAGCGACTATCCCTGGCGGTTGAGCGTCGCCTCATTGAGCGCTTGCCAAATCCTGTGGGGGGAGGCCGGCATTTCGAACTTGTCCACGCCACGACTGTGAAGCGCGTCCAGGATGGCGCTCTGGACGGCTGACAGGGCCCCAACCGTGCCAGCCTCGCCCGCGCCCTTCACGCCAAGCGGGTTGGTGGAGGTGGGGACTACATGACTCTCGACATGAACGAAGGGCACGTCATCGGCCCGTGGCATGCCGTAATCCATGAATGAGCCGCTGAGCACCTGACCGTCGTCACCAATCACAATTTGCTCGGATAAAATCTGCCCGATTCCCTGGACCACGCCTCCAACGATCTGGCCTTTCACGAGCATCGGATTAATCTGCACGCCGACGTCGTCAACGACGTGGTAGCTGAGGACCCTCGTTACGCCCGTGTCCGGGTCGATCTCCACTTCGCAGATATGACATCCGTTCGGAAAGGTCGCCTGCTTGAGGGCGACGGTCGCATGCTCATGCAGCCCAGGCGACATCCCTGCCGGTAGGCTGCCTACGTCGTGCGCAGCTATGGCAGCCCCGGACAGGGAAATGCTGCGGTTTGATCCTCGAGCGAAGAATGAGCCATCTCGAAAGTCGAGCTCTTCGGGCGAGGCATTGAGGATGTTTGCCGCGATCGCACGGGCCTTGTCGATGATTTTTTCAGCAGTTTTGTGAAACGCCGCTCCAAACGCCATCATGGTGCGCGATCCGAAGGTGCCGCGACCGTGCGCGACCTCATCGGTATCGCCGTACACAACCTCGACAAGCTCTTCGGACAACCCAAGCAGGCTCTGTGCCATCTGAAGATAATTCGTCTCGTGCCCCTGTCCTTGCGAATGACTTCCGGCCAGGATCTTCATGGAGCCGTCGGCAGCGAACTTGATTTCGGCATACTCCTCGAACGGGCGGTCCGGCGGGCCCCCCGCGATCTCGATTGCATAAGCGATTCCAATGCCCCGGATCTTGCCCTCGGCTTCCGACAATTGACGCCTTTGCGGAAAGCCATTCCAGTCCGCGACACGGGCGCATTTTTCCAGAACGGTTTGGAATTCGCCGCTGTCATACGTGAATACAAGCGGCGTCCGGTAAGGCATCGCCTCGACCGGGATCATGTTGCGACGTCGAAGTTCCAGCCG
>Ga0068853_100000552_pt1 | contig 25557 bp, 25 predicted proteins | sample KBSCornC32_FD_65655 | JGI IMG/M metagenome (GOLD analysis project Ga0068853, IMG submission 65655) | Corn rhizosphere microbial communities from Kellogg Biological Station, Michigan, USA - KBS Corn C3-2 | ecosystem: Host-associated > Plants > Roots > Rhizosphere > Soil ... | reverse complement strand
GCCATGGCCGGCGGCGGCGAAGCCGCGACCCGCACCAGCCCGGTCCGGCCGAGACGCAGGTCGGTGGTCTTGCGGCGCAAGCCCTCCAACCCCGCCGACAGCCTCTCGGCATCGGCGAAGATCTCCAGCGCCTCCGGGGTCGGCCGCAGTCGGCCCTTCACCCGCTCGAACAGCGTGAAGCCGAGTTCGTCTTCGGTGTGGAGCAGGATCTGGCTGAGCGCGGGCTGGGAGATGTTCAGCATCCGCGCCGCGGCGGTCACGGTGCCCGCGCGCATGACGGCGATGAATACTTCGAGCTGCCGGGCCCGCATAGCCACTCCATAGGTAAAGCTTATGGTTCTTACCCAAACCGATCTTTGACGCAATGCCGCGGCGCGGACAAGATCAGCTTGGAGCAATTCCAGAAAAAGCGCGCGGCGGTTTTCCGCCCGGAATTGCGTGAAAACAAATGCTTAGAGCAGCTTGATGATTCAATCAGAAAGCTGAACCCGCTCTAGGAAGGTTGCGTTTCGCAAGGGGCTGCCATGGATGTGATCGTGCTGGGCGGCGGGCTGATGGGGGCGGCTTCGGCCTATTTCCTTGCCAGGCGCGGCGCGCGCGTGACGCTTATCGAGCGCAACCGGATCGGCACCGGAGCAACCATCGCCTCCTTCGGCAACATCCGGCGCACGGGACGCCACCTGTCCCAGCTTCCGCTGGCCCACCGCTCGCTCCGGCTATGGAGCGAGACCAAGAAGATGCTTGGCCGCGACGTGGAATTTCGAGCCACCGGTCATATCCGGCTGATCTTCGATGAAGGCAGTCTCGCCGACATGCGGGCCTATGCTCAAGCCGCGCGGCCTTGGGGGCTCGAACTGGAGGAACTGACCCTGCGCGAAATTCGTGCTCGCTTTCCGGGTCTCGGTCCCGACGCGATCGCGGCCTCGTTCTCTCCACAAGATGGCAGCGGCAATCCGCGGCTGATCGCCCCTGCCTTTGCCGAGGCAGCCCGCAAGCTCGGCGCGGATGTCATCGAGGGAGCCGAGGTCGAGAAGGTCACCCACACGGGCTCTGGTTTCCTTGTCGCCAGTTCGAAAGGCGCGTTCGCTGCCGACTGCCTGCTCAACACCGCCGGAGCCTGGGGCGCGCGCATCGCCGCTGAGTTCGGCGAAGAGGTTCCGCTCGACGCCCGCGGCCCGCAGATGGGCGTGACCGAGCCGCTGCCGCACCGGATTCTCCCGGTGGTCGGAATCTGGACGCGCGACAAGGACCATGGTGCCTATCTGCGCCAGGTCGAGCGCGGCAACATCGTCTTCGGCGGCGCGGCCGAAAGGGTGCCGGTGGACCTCGATCCCGGCCATGCCGCCGCCGACCCCATGCGCCTGCCGACACAGTTGCGCGCCGTCGCGCGGCTTCTGCCGGCAATCGCAAAGGTCGCGGTCATCCGAACCTGGTCCGGCTGCGAGGGTTATGTGCGCGACATGCTGCCGGTCATGGGGCACTCGGCGACGACGCCGGGCCTGTTCCACGCCTTCGGCTTCAGCGGACACGGCTTCCAGCTCGGTCCGGGCGTGGGCGATGCCATGGCCGAACTCATAACGACCGGCCGTTGCGAAACACCGCTCGACGATTTCAGGATCAATCGTTTCGGCAGTGCGGCCTAGAGCAGGAGCAATGGACGACACCCACGCAAAAATGGAGGCGAAGCTCGCCTGTACGACTGGTAGCGAGGCAAAGCTGCCATTCGGTATAAGATAGATGCCTTCGGCGAGTGGCTGAACCAGCTCCCCGTCGACCTCGGCGAACCGCTTCGTAAACTATTGATCGATAACGACTATGCGGGTCGCTGAGGGATAGATTTTAGCACAGAAATTCAATTGGCAATGGCAGTCCATCGGCAAAAATCAGCTCAGCCCGAAATAGAGGCGCTCGATCCGGTTGAGCACCAGGGACGGCTCCTCGTCATAGTCGCGCACGATCACATCTTCGCCTTCGATTTCAACGAAGATCCGCCATTTGCCGGCGGACTGGTTCAGCTTGCAGGCCGGAAACATCATGTGGTGATGCCAGCGCTTTCCCGCCGCGGCGGCAGCGCCGGTTCTGTCCAGCAGTTGGCCATCGGCGCCCGCGATATCACCTGCCGTCGTCCCCTTGTCGGAGAGGGCGTCGGCACCATGCAGCAGGGCAAGCAGTTCCTTGTTCACGGCGACGGGCTTGCTGTCGAAGAAACAGCAGATCGCGCGGTCCTGGTCGATGAGCTCCAGCAGGAAGGTGTAGACTCGCTTGTCGGGGCTGAAGGTGCAGCCGGGTGCCAGCACGTGGAAGTGCCAGGCTTCGCCCTCCTGATGCGCGGCCCTTGCGGCTGCGACCATCGTTGCTTCATCCAGCGTTTCAAAGGCGAATTGCTGGTGCTCGCCGCATGTCTTGCACATTGCCATCTCCTCCAGTGTCACTCGCAGCCGATGACGGCGACCGCAGCGATCTCGACGAGCACATCGGGGACGGGGAAGGCCACGACCAGCGCGGCATTGGTCGGCAGCACATCCTTGAAGATCACCCCGAGCTCCGGACCGACCTCCTTGAAGACCTCCGGCGCGCTGACATAGGTCGTGATCTGAACGATGTCCTTGAGCGAGCCGCCCGCGGCCTTCAGCGCGGGCTCGAAGTTCTTGATGATCTGACGCAACTGGCCGACGGCATCCCCGGGCATCTTGCCCGCCGCGTAGTCCATGCCGATCGTGCCCGAAATATAGAGCGTGTCGCCCGCCTTGACGGCTCGGGAATAGCCGTAGGCCTTCTCGAACTGGGAGCCAGAGGAAATATTCTGCCGCTTGACCATTTTCTATCTCCGATCGATGTTTTCGTTCACATCAGGTAGCCGTTCGCAAGCCAGCCGCCATCCACCCTGAGGTGATGGCCGGTGACCATTCCAGCTTCCTGGCTGACAAGGTAGCCGCAGGCGGCCGCAACCTCTCCCGGTTCGGCAAGTCGCCTGAGCGGCGTGCGGCGCGAGACCGCGTCGACATTGTAAATGCCGCGATCGATGAGGTCTTGCACCATGGGCGTACGCGTTCCCGTGGGGGCGACGCTGTTGACGCGAATGTTGAGCGGCCCCCATTCGACCGCGAGCGAGTCGGTCAGCGCGACGACGGCGCCTTTCGAGGCGCAATAGGCAGTGCGGTTCGGCGCGCCCTGGAATCCATAGACGGAACTGATGTTGACGATGACCCCGCCGCCATTCTGCGCCATGTGGCGCGCCGCCGCCTGGCAGACGATCCAGGTGCCGGTGAGATTGGTGTCCACCACGCGTCGGAACGTCTCGATGGAACTCTCGAGCGCCGGCTCGACCACGACGACGCCGGCCGAATTGACGACCGCGTCGATACCGCCAAAGCGGCCGACCATATCGTCCGCCGCCTCACGCACTGCCGCCTCGTCCGTGACCGAGAGATGACGCAGGGCTACTTCGCTTGTCTGCGCAAGCGCGCGAGCGCTCTCTTCAAGGGGCGAACCGGGTAGATCGATCAGATACAGCCTGGCGCCTTCCTCTCCGAAGAAGCGCGCCGTCGCCAATCCAATCCCGCCTGCGGCACCGGTCACGAGTATGCGTTTGCCCTGATGGCGCTTCATCACGATCTCCTGCCTATTTTTATATAACAAATTACATTTTGGGTTGATTGGCAAGCCGGAATGATCGGCGCGCGGCAGGCAGATCGTGCCCCGGGAAGCGCATGATCCGGGTTTTAGTAAATCTCTATATCCATATTAATCAGTAACTTAGATAGATTCCCCAAGCGCGGGGAGAACGCTGCCGCAAAACTCCGTTTGACAGCGCCTCAAAAATTTTATTTGATATAACAAAATAGGAGTTCGGGAAAACCCGACACAAGGAGCCCGCGCGTGATCCGCCGGCATGGATAAGGGGAATGAGAAACATGGAAATCGCAAATTTATGGAAACAAGCCTTGGCGCTGTGCGCTCGCAGCACTCGCACCGGCATACTCGGCCTCGTGGTTGCCGCGAGCGGAATGCAGATTGCCCCGGCGATGGCCGACGGGTTCTGGAAGGAAGTGCAAAACCGCGGCGCGCTCCGCTGCGCGGCGGCGATTTCTCCGCCCTATGTGATGAAGGATCTGAAGACCGGCGAATATGGTGGCGCCTATCTCGACCTCTGCAAGGAGTTCGCCGATGTGCTCAAGGTCAAGGTCCAGTTCGTCGACACGACGTGGGATAACATCGTGGCTGGCCTGCAAGCCGGCAAGTGGGACATGTCCCCTGCCCTCAACCGCACGCCCGCTCGCGCGCTCGTCATCAACTACAGCACGGTCGCCGGCTATGACGAGATGAACTTTGCCTACATGCTCGCCAACGACAAGGTGAAGAACCCGCTGCCCGACCTGTCGACTTTCGACAAGCCCGGCATCCGCGTCGGGGTCATGTCCGGCTCGGCCCAGGACCACAAGGTCACGGACCGTTTCAAGCAGGCCGAGATCGTGCGTCTTCCTGATGCCAACGGCCTGAACTTGGCCCTGCTGTCCGGCCGCGTCGACGTCGCCGGCACGGATTCGACCACCAACCTGCTGCTCAAGACCGCCAACTCCGACAAAGTCGGCCTGGTCGACGCCGAACCCGCCTTGATGAAGCAGGGCATCAGCTTCGGCCTGCCGCCGACGATCTCGCAGCGCGACCTCGACGTGCTCAACATTTTCCTCGAAGAGAAGGTTGCGCTCGGTGAAGTCGATCGCTCGCTGAAGCATTGGAGCGAGGTGTATCTCGCCGGCGCGAAGTAAACCCGACCCCGCCTTGCAACGGATGCCGCGACGCGGCATCCGTTTTCCGTTCCAGAACAAGAAGGGGTGACCGCGTGTCGTCTTGTTTCCTGAAGGTGAAGAACCTGCGCAAGTCCTATGGGCTGGTGCATGTGCTTGATGGCATGAACTTCCAGATGGAGCCGAAGGAACGCATCGTGGTCATCGGCCCGAGCGGCAGCGGCAAGAGCACGCTTTTGCGCTGCATCATGGGTCTGGAAAAGATCGACAACGGCCGCATCGAGTTTGAAGGCGCGCGCTATATCGAGGCGCGGGAGAGCCGCCGCAAGGACAATCTGGTCGACACGACCGTGCGTGCGAAGGTCGGCATGGTCTTCCAGCACTATACGCTGTTTCCGCATCTGACAGTCCTGGGCAACCTGGTGCTGGCGCCGGTACGGGCACGCGGCGAAAACCGGGCGTCCGCTACCGACCGCGCCATGCAGTTGCTGAAGCGATTGGGCCTCGAGAACCGCGCCAATGACTATCCCGGCATGTTGTCGGGCGGGCAGAAGCAGCGCGTGGCCATCGCGCGCGCCCTACTTCTCGACCCGAAGATCATGCTGTTCGACGAGGTGACTTCGGCGCTCGATCCGGAGCTCGTCGCCGAGGTCGAGGGGCTGATGCTCGAGCTCGCCGAGCAGAAGATGTCGATGATGATCGTCACCCACGACATGTGGTTCGCCAAGCGGATCGCCACGCGGGTCATCTTCTGCGCCGACGGCCACATCGTCGAGGACGCGCCGCCCGCGAAGATATTCTCGGATCCGACCGAGCCCAGGACGGCGGATTTTCTGAAGAAGGTCCTGCACGTCGACACGATATCCTGAGGGGCAGCGATGAACGGCTACAGCTGGGATTCCTCCGTCGTCTTATCGAGCCTGCCGCAACTGATGAGCGGGCTTGCCGTGACGCTGCAGCTGACTGCGATCTGCGCGGTTATCGGCCTCGTCGGCGGCTTCGTGGTCTGCCTGATGGCGATGAGCCGCATCCTGCCGCTGCGCTGGATCGCCGTCTTCTTCATCGAGTTGTTCCGCTGCACGCCGGCGCTGGTGCAGATCATCTGGATCTTCTACTGCGTGCCCATCTTCTTCGGCATCTTCATCGACCCCTTCACCATGGCGGTGCTGGCGCTCGGCATGAACATCACCGCCTTCAACGCGGAAGCCTACAGGGCCGCGATCCAGGCCATTCCATCCTCTCACTACGACGCCTGCACGGCGCTCGGCCTGTCTTCGTTGAAGAGGACGGTCTATGTCATCCTGCCCCAGGCGGTGCTGCTTGCCATTCCCGTCCTGCTTACCAACACCATCGGCCTCCTGCAGCAGACGGCGCTCGTCGCCATCGTGGCGATCGGCGACCTGATGTACCAAGGCAAGAGCCTGGCGACGCAAACCTACCGGCCGATCGAGATCTATTCGACCGTCGCCTTCATCTACTTCATCTTCTCGCTGCCGCTCTCCCAGGTCGTCGGCTTCTGCGAGAAGCGCCTTCGCGCTCGCCTGACCTGAGGAGCGGACCATGGATCTGGCAACCTCGCTCTCCTTCCTCTACGATTACCGGCTGGCGCTACTGACCGGCCTCGGCAACACGCTCTACTTCACCGCCTGCGGCCTTGCCATCGGCCTGCCGCTCGGTTTCATCGTCAGCATCATCCGCCACACAGGCCACCCGGTCCTCAAGGTTATCGCCACCACCTATGTCGAGATATTCCGGGGCACACCGGTCCTCGTGCAGCTATTCTGGTTCTTTTTCTGCCTGCCGGCCCTGCTCGGCGTCGATCTCGGCAATGTCACCTCGACGATCACGACGCTTGCGCTCTACATGGGCGCCATTTCGAGCGAAAGCTGCCGCGCTTCGCTCAAGGCGATCGGCGCCGAGCAGCGCGACGCCTGCATCGCGCTCGGCCTCCCCGCGCGCGTCAGCGTTCCCTATGTCATCCTGCCGCAAACCATCATGCGCGCCGTGCCGACGCTGCTGTCCAACTGCGTGACCCTGTTCAAGGAGAGCGCGCTGGTTTCGGCGGTCGGCATGGCCGACCTCATGTACCAGGGCCAGATGATCGCCGATTCCACCGCCCGGCCAATCGAAATCCTGACCGCCACGGCGCTGATCTATTTCGTCATCGCCTTCAGCGCCACACGCATCGTCACCTACTACGAGCAGGGTTTTCTCAAGCGCCTGAAACTCTGACGCCGGGGGCAGTTCGCTTCTTGCCGGGCAGCCAAACGAAATGAAAACGCCGCAGCCTGAGGCCGCGGCGTTTTCCTTCACGCACGAGACAGGCGATGCTGCCTACCGCACCCCTTGCCTCGCGAGCGACGACAAGGTCGCGGCATTGAGAGCATTCCAGGGAATGTAGGCGTCGAGCCAGGCAGCGGCGCGGCCCGTATAGAGGATGAGCTCGTCGAGCACATCGGCCACTGCATCGGCATCCGCAAGCAGTGACTTCGCGCTTTCGAGCACGCTGCCCGCCGCATGCAAGCCACAGAAGCCGTCGATGCGCGCGTTGAAGGCATCGATCAGGAAAGCGATGACCTTGGCGCGATCGCCGTTTCCGATCCCGTATTTCTGGTCGCGCAACCGCCATAGCAATTCGTGCAGCTTGCGGAACTCGCCTTCGGCCATGGCAAGCGGGCCGTAGGGAAGCATCATGCCGTCGCGCTTCAGCAGCGTGAACATCTCGTCGGGGGTCGCTGCCCATAATTCCTTTCGCGCCTTGCGAAGCGCAACGAGGCCTGGCGAAGCGAGCGGCTTCTCCGGAGTTGCCAGCGAGAGAGCATCCGCGCCGGCCGACAGTTCTGCAACCAGCAGCTCCTGGCCATGGTTTTCGACAACGCGCCGGCCGAAGGCCTTCAGCCAGCCGATGTCGCCCGTCAGGCGGCCAAGCACGGAAACCTGAGCCTTCTCGGCCTGCAGCTCGCCGTAGATGAGTTCGAGGAACTGGCGCTCGGGCCAATAGAGGAAAGTGCCGGCGGGAAGGGTCAGGATGTCCTGTGCCTTCTCGATGTCCGCCAGCACCGGCGCATGCCAGAATATGTGCTGGCCGGCGATCTTGGCGCAGTGGATATCGATCCTGGCCGGCAGCGAGGCGATGAGCTTGCCGATCGTCTGCGGCGCGAGATCGGGGTAAAGCTCGATCTCGTGCGAAACCCCATCCAGGGTGAAGAACACGGATGCCATCAGAACCTCACTGCTTGGAAAAATGCGATCCGCCGACGGTCTGCCGCGTCGGCATCATCTCGATGGTCGAAAGGTCGACAGAAGGGGGGCTGCCGATGATGTGCAGAACCGTGTCCGCGACGTTTTCCGGCAACAGGCACTCATAGCCGTCGTAGAACTCCTCGCTCCTGGCGAGTTGCTCATGGATGCCCGTACGCACGCGGCCGAGCAGGATCTCGCCAACGCGCAGGCTGCTGCCGCGAAGATCGTATCTGAGGTTCGCGGCCATCGAATGCATGGCGGCCTTGGTGGCGCTGTAGAGTGCCGGCCCGGTGCCTGGGGCCGTGCCGCAGATGGAACCGAGCAGCATGATCGTTCCCCTGTCGCGGCGTCGCATCGCGGGCACGACGGCGCGAAGCACATTCAACGTTCCCAGGATGTTGACACAGACCAGCCTGGCCGCGAGGTCGTCGGGGGTTTCATAGAGCGGATGTTGCGGGCCGAGCAAGCCGGCGGCATGCACCAGCACATCGGCGTCGATCCCGGCGAGTGCTGCCTCGGTTGCCGCGGCATCGCCGATATCGAGCGCCAGCGTGCCGCAGCCGGTCTCCTCGCCGAGCGTTGAAAGTGCAGCGGCCTTCCTGCCGAGGGCGATGACGGGAAAGCCTGCCTGGACAAGCCGGCCGACGATTGCCCTGCCGATCCCGCCGGTCGCTCCCGTCACGATCGCCGTTGCCTTCATGCCGCGTCTTTCCTCACGATGCGGACCTGACGTTCTGCAGGATGAGGCGCGCCACCGTCATTGGATCCTCCACATGCGGCATGTGGCCGATGCCGGGAAGGAAATGCAATGCCACCGCGGCGCCCGTATCCATGGCATGCCGTTTCGGGATGATGCGATCCTGCTCGCCCCAGATGACCTTTCGTGGCACGGCGAGGCGCTCCAGGACTCCGCGGAATTCCGCGGCCTGGGTCCCGTCCGGGAAGATAGCGTCGGCAAGCTCACTCTGCGCGTCCCGCATTGCCGCGCCGGAGCGCGCCTGCAAGGTGGCCGAAACGAAACCTGGCGTGACGATCGAAGCGTCGGCGAACAGCTTGAGCAGCCAGGGCCGAAGGCTGTCGGCCCGCGTCGCGCGGGCATAGCCCTGGACGAAGGCGCCATCGATTTCCGGACCGAGGCCGGCCGGCGCGAGCAGCGTCAGCGAGCGGACCCCAACGGCCCCGCTCTCGGCCAGGGCCAGAGCGACGGCGCCACCAAGCGAATGGCCGACGAGATGCACATCGTCCAGGCCCTGGCCGCGAAGCGCATCGGCGACCATGCCGGCAAGGCTATGGACGGAGGAGCGGCCATGCGGCGCAGGCGAGCGGCCATGCCCCGGCAGATCGACCAGAACAAGCGAGGCGCTATCGCCGAGGGCCGCCACCAGAGGCTGCCAGGACAGGCTGTCCGCGCCAAAACCGTGGAGCAGGACCAGAGTGTCGCCGTTCGCCGCACCGCGCCGCGTCACGTGAAGCAAAGCCTCCGCCGAGAGGGCCGCCGACTTGTCCAAACCTGGCCGGAGCGCATCCTTTGGACGCGCCTTCTCATAGGCTTCGACATCGCGCAACTTGATCCGGCCGGACACGCTGGACGCCGTCAGCACGGAGAGGTCGATGTTCTTCTGGGCCGCGACGCGCCGGGCAAGCGGCGAGGCGAGCACCCGGCCGTTCGGGGGAGACCGTGCGGGAACCGGATTGGCCGGCACCTCCGCGGCCTTTGCCGGCGACGGCCTGATGGCCGGTCTGTCCTCGACGGGCCGCGCCGCCGGGGCGGCGGAATCCGCAATCACGCCCAGTACGCCGCCAACCTCGATCTCCTTGCCGACTTCCGCCCTGACCTCGGCAAGGATGCCGGAGGCCGGCGCCTCGATCTCGGTGGCGGCCTTGGCCGTCTCGACCGTGACCACGAGTTCACCCGCGGCGACCGCGTCTCCAAGCCTTTTGTGCCATTCGACGACGACGACCGATTCCATGTATTCGCCGCCGGCGCCAACCACAGTGATGTCGGTCACGTCTGGTCCTCCTTACCGCAGCGTGGCGCGCGCGGCGTCGGCGATCTTGGCCGCGTTCGGCAGCACCGCCATTTCCAGCGGCTCGCTGTAGGGCACCGGCATATCCGGCAGCGTCACGCGCGCCACCGGCCCGTCGAGATCGTCGAAGGCATGATCCATGATCGTTGCCGAAAGCTCGGCTGCGTAGCCGCAGAAGCGCCATCCTTCATTGACCACCACGGCGTGATGCGTCTTGGCGATCGAGGTCTTGATGGCGGCGAGGTCGAGAGGGCGCAGGCTCCTCAAGTCGATGACTTCGGTGCTGATGCCATCCGCGGCCAGCAGTTCGGCCGCCTTCTGACTTTCAAGCACCATGCGCGAGGTGGCGAAGATCGAGATGTCCGCGCCTTCGCAGACCGTCCTCGCCTTGCCGATTTCGACGGTGAAGTCGGGATCATCGGGCACGTCGTCACGCAGATTGTAGAGCAGCTTGTGCTCCAGGAAGATCACCGGCTGGCTGTCGCGGATGGCGGTCTTCAGCAGGCCCTTGGCGTCGGCAGGGGTTACGGGAGCGACGACCTTCAGGCCCGGGATATGCGCCACGAGCGAATCGAGGCTCTTGGAGTGCTGCGCGCCGGCGCCGGCACCGCCGCCGCCCTGCGTGCGCAGCACGAAGGGCATCGAGACATCCCACAGATATTCGTACACAGACGCCTGGTTGATGAGTGCGTCGAGCACCAGCGGCATGAAATCCGCATACATGATCTCGAGGACGGGACGTGTGCCCGTCATTGCCGCCGATACCGCCATGGCGGCGAGCGTCTGTTCGGAGATCGGCGTGTCGCGCACGCGCCCCTCGCCAAATTCGTCCATCAGTCCGCGCGTGACCTTGAAGACGCCGCCATAGCGGGCAATGTCCTCGCCGAACAGGAAGACGGAGGGATCGCGCTGCATTTCCTCGCGCAGGGCCTGATTGAGCGCTTCCGCATATCGCAACTTGGCCATGCTACAGCGTCTCCGCGTAAGGAGCGGTCTTCTCGTAGACCGCGAAGGTCGGCAGCGGCGCCTCGAGCGCCGCCTCTATCGCTTCGTCGACCTCGGCGATCGCCGCCCGCTCGACCTCCTCCAGGCGCTCCTTGCCGACGGCATCGACGAGGGACGTGAAGCTCACCCGTATCGGATCGCGGGCAGCCCAGGCGGCGAGATCCTCCTCGCTCTGATAACCGCCCATGTCCGAGGTGGAGAAGCCCTGCATGCGATAGGTCTTGGCCTCGATCAGGGACGGTCCCTCGCCGCGCCTTGCGCGCTCAACCGCCGTGGCGACGGCGCGGTAGACGGCGACCGCATCGTTGCCGTCGACGATCTCGCTGGGAATCGCGTAGCCGGCGCCGCGGATGCTGAGATCGGCCACCGGCGACTGCACGCTGTGATGCACTGTAAGGCCGAATTGATTGTGTTCGAGCACGAACACGACAGGCAACCTCCAGAGCGCAGCGATGTTCATGGATTCATGGCAGATGCCGGTCTGCGCGGCGCCGTCGCCGAAGAAGCACATGGCGACATCCGACGCGCGACGCACCTGGATCGACAACGCCATGCCGGTCGCAGCCGGGATGCTGGCGCCGACGATCGCATTGCCGCCCATCACGCCGCTCGCCTTCTCGCCGATCAGCATGTGGCCGGCGCGGCCGCCGCAATAGCCCGTCTCGCGGCCGAGGATTTCAGCCGCGATGCCGTGCACGCCGAGCCCCTTGCCGACATAATGCGCATGGCCGCGATGGGTGCTGGTCACATAGTCGGAAGCGGCAAGCATTGCCGTGGCGCCGATGCCGACCGCCTCCTGACCATCGCAGCGATGGATCGGGCCGCGCGTCTTGCCGGTCTTGTGAAGCTCGCCGAGGCGCTCCTCCAAACGGCGCACGAGAACCATCTTGCGATGCATCTCGATCCGTTCCGTGGTCGAGGGAGAATTCTTCATTCAGGGCACCTTTCGCGGCAAGGTTGCTGCGATCTAATTTTGTTATAACAAATTTGTTATCAAACCTATCGTGAGCGCGCAAGCCGGTTCGGTGGCCAACTCAGGGTTTCGACAGGGCCGAGAGCACGAGATCGGCGGCATAGGCGTCCTCGGTCGCTATGCCCACGGAAATGAAGACGGTGGTGTCCCGCGCATCCGCCGATGCCATGCCGGCCAGCACCTCGCCGAGCTCGGCATGGATCCTTGCCCCGGACATCAGGATGTTTCCGGATTCCTCGCTCGCCGCATCACGGGATTCGACAAGGACGACAGACCGCATCACCGCGTCATCCAGCTCGCGCCCGTCCAGCCCGTTCCAGCCGACGGCGCTGACATGCGCACCGGGCTTCAGCCATTCGCCCTTGACGATAGGCTCCTTGGCCGACGTGGTGGTGGCGATCACATCGGCACCGCGCACGGCCTCCTCGCTGGTTTGGCACAGCCGCGCACCGGTTTCCTCGGCAAAGGCGCGGGCGTGATCGGGATTGCGGCTCCAGACACGTATTTCCTCGAAATCGCGAACGCGGCGCATGGTCTCGAAATGGCCGCGCGCCTGCGCGCCGCTGCCGAGTATCGCGAGCACCTTGGCGTCAGGCGCTGCCAGACGACGCGCGGCCATCGCCGAGACCGCCGAAGTCCGCATCTGCGTGATATAGGTGCCGTCAAGCACCGCGCGCGGCAAGCCGGTCCAGCGGTCGAAGACGATGATGACGGCGTTGTGGCTTTCGATGCCCAGCGCGTGGTTGCGCGGATAATTGCCGACCAGCTTCACGGCGAAGATGTCGGTGACAGCCGGCATCAGGCAAAGATCGCCGCCGGCCGCGTCGTCGACCACGCGCATGCGCACCGGCTGGATTACTTTTCCGGTGGAAAAGGCGATCAGCGCCCGCTCCATCGCGTCGATCAGCGCATCGATATCGAGGACGGCCGCGATCTTTTCTTTATCGTAATAGGGCAGCATCCCGGTCTCCTCAGAAGCGGTCGGGGGAAAATGGCGTTATGTCGACGGGTGGAGGTTCGCCGGCGGCAAGCGCCGCGACGATGCGGCCGGTGACGCAACCGCTGGACATGCCGACGTGATGGTGCCCGAAGGCCAGGATGATTTCGGGCGTGCGAGGCGAACGGCCGATGACCGGAAGCGCGTCTGGCATGGAGGGCCGAAAGCCCATCCATTTCGACGAAGGATTTGCCCTCAGATCCGGCAGAAAGCGCCGCGCGGTGCGCTCCAAATAGGCGTGGCAGGCAGGGTTCGGCGGCTTGTCGAGGCCGGCGAGCTCGACCATGCCCGCGCAGCGCAGTCCCTCGTTCATCGGCGCCATCGCAAAGCCCGCCGTGGCGCTCGAACAGGTCCGGCTTATGATGTCGCCCTGGTTGCCGAAGACGACGTGATAGCCCCGCTCGGTCTCCAGCGGGACGCGGGCGATCGTGCTGCCGAACAGCCGCCTGGAATGGGCGCCGGCGGCAAGCACCGCCTGGTCGAAGACCCGCACTTGCGCGCCCGATACCGCCAGCTTCCCATCCGGCCGCTTGCCGATCTCGGTCACCTCCTCGCGCAGCAGGAGGCCGCCCTGCGCGCAGAAATGCATCGCCATCCTCGCGCAAACCTCGACGGGGCTGAGATAGTGCAGGGCCGAGGTGAAATAGAGCCCCTTGACGAAGACCGGGGCAAGGTTCGGCTCCAGCCGCCGGATCTCAGCCGCATCTATTTCCTCGACGTCGGCGGCGAGCTTCTCGTAGAGGCGGATTTCTGTATCGAGAGCCCGATAGTCCGCTTCGTTCTCGTAGAGATGCAGATAGCCACCGCCACGGATCAACCGGTCGGCGCCGCTGTCCTTGAACAGCGGCAAGGCGAATTCGAGATTGCGTGACAGGAGCGAATGCAGCGCATGCGAGATCCGTATCACCTCGTCTTGCGAGCAGTGCGCCAGGAACGACACCAGCCACGGCAGCATCCGCGGCGCGTAAGCCCAATTGATGCTGAGCGGGCTGCCGCCGGCAAACATCAGTTTCAGCAGCCGGCTCGGGATCGAGGGACTGTTGACAGGAACGAAGGCGTGCGGCGCGATAGCGCCGGCATTGCCGAAGGAAGCGCCGCTGCCCGGCTCGTTGCGGTCGATCAGCGTGACTTGGAAGCCGGCCCTCTGCAGGTAGAGAGCGGACGATATTCCGACAATCCCGGCACCGATGACGGCGATCTTCGTTTCCCCCGGAGCGGGCATTGGCATATCCCCAAGATGAGCGGGTAAACAGGCGTCAGGCCGCGGGCTGCCTCTGGAACATCTTGGTGCCGCCGACCACCTGATGCGTCGGAACCACTTCGATCTGCGCCACGCAGACGCGCGGCGGCGTCGACAGCACGTATTGGATGGCGTCGGCGATATCCTCCGGCTGTAGGCATTCATACGGGTCGTAGAGCAGCGCATCCGACTTGGAGTGGTCGCCGTCGAACATCTCGGCATGCATGCCTGTGCGCACCCTGCCGGGGCGGATCTCGGTCACCCTGACATCCGTGCCGAAAAGCTCCATTCTGAGATTGGCGCTCATATTGTGGATCGCCGCCTTGGAGGCGCTGTAGACCGGCTGGCCCGTCGATGGATACGGCCCGGCGAGCGAGCCGATGTTGACGATATGGCCGCGATTGCGCTCGACCATGCCCGGCACGACAGCCGACAGCGCATTGTGCACACCGATGACATTGACATCGAGAATATGCTGCGCCGACGCGTTCGACACTGAATAGAGCGTGCCGGTGACGCCGAGCACCCCGGCGGCATTGACCAGTATGTCGATCTGTTGACCCGAGAAGGTGCTCTTGAGGGCGGCCGCGTCGGTAACGTCCATCAGCACCGTCTCGACATTCTCAAGCCCGTCAAGCGAAGCGAGCTTGGCCTGGTTGTTGGATAGGGCGATCGCGTGCACGCCATGACGGGCCAGCATCCTGACAAGAGCCGAGCCGATACCGCCGCTTCCTCCGGTCACGAGCGCCCGCATTCCCCGTTCGAGCATCTTTTTTCCTCTCAGGATTGGTTTCAGTTTTCTATGTTATTTGTTATATCACCGACGTCAAGCCTGAATGTCACGTCGGCTGGTTCCTGTGGCAGATCGATCCGGCCGACGATTCGGGCGGTCGCACTGCCGCGGCGGTCGACCGCGACGACTGCGCGTCAAACAGAAGTGACGGCCTCGGGAAAGTGCTCGGGGAAAAAGAGGATCAGGCCTCGTCGCGTACCGCTGCGTGGAAAGCTTGGGAGGCAAACTCGATGTCGCGGGCGATGGCTTGCGCAGCCGCTTCCGAATTGCCTTCCCGGATTGCGCGGATGATGGCGATGTGGTTGAGCACGCCGGCATCGGTCTTGGCGAAATCGGGGTAGATGATGTTGATGTACGAACCTGTTCTGAGCCAGCAGCTTTCGATCATCTTGACGAGGAACGGCATCCGCGCGGCTTCATAGATGCTGAAGTGGAAACTCCAGTTCAGTTCGATGAGCAGTTTGTAGTTCTTTTGCTGATTTGCTTCAATGAGTTGATCGTTGATGGCGCCGATCTCGATAATGTCTTTCGGCGTCAAGTTGGGCATCGCCTCGCGGGTGGCCAGGCTCTCGAGCGAGATGCGAACCTTGGTCAGTTCTCCGATCCTGTCGGCATCCAGCCGGGGAATGTAGATCGAGCCGTTGTCCCCCAGTTCCAGCACCCCTTCAGCTGCCAGGTTGAACAGCGCCTCCCGCGCCGGTGTCAGGCTGACGCCGAGGGATGCCGCGACCGCGCGCAGCGTCAGCTTCTCGCCGGGCTTGAACAGGCCCGCCATGATGGCATGCCGCAATTGTTCGCGGACGCGGACGCCGAGCGTCTCGGTTCTTTGAAAAGGGGAAAAACTAGCTAGCGCATCAACCATGAGAGCGTCCTTGGCACCGTCCCTGTTTATGACGTGAATCATATCCGTGCCGTCCTCGAACACAGCAAATTCACGTATTTCCGCCGCTTGTCCAGAAATTGTGTTTCAAGGCCTAACGCGGAGTTGCAAAAGTTTTATAACATATTACAAATAGGAGCAACTGACACGAACGGAGTCCCCTCTTGAGGATCTGCTGGATTCACCCGACCACCAGGAACGACACGCTCGCGGCGCTGTGGAGCAAGCTCGACGAGGTGGTTCGCCCCGCCCTTCATGAAGGCACCGAATTCGAGTTCCGTTTCCTGCCGCGCAGCGGCAACTTTGTCCGTTCCCTTTACGCCGAGCACATCAATTCGGTGCACATCGTGGAAGCCGTGCTGCAGGCGGAGCAAGATGGGTTCGACGGCGTCTTCCTCGGCTGCTGGAACGATCCGCTGTGGGAAGCGCGCGAAGTCGTCGGCATTCCCGTTGCCTCGGTCAGCGAGCAGTCGATGCTGGCTGCGCTCTCGATGGGCAAGCGCTTTGCCGTCGTGACCGTCTCGCAAAAGACTTCCTTGGCGATCGAGAACGACTTGATGGCCTATGGCTTCAGGGATCGCGCCATCGTGCGGCCGGTGCGCAGCATCATGCCGGAATCGGATGGCGACTTGTTGCTCGGCGCGGTGACGGATCCGTTCAGCGATTTCGTCCCGCGCTTCGAGCAGGTGGCGAACGAGTGCATCCGCGACGGCGCCGACGTCATCCTGGTGGGCTGCGCCTATTATGGCCCGCTGCTGCGCGCCGCCGGCTATACCGAAATCCCAGGTACGGGCGTTCCAGTCCTCGATTCCAGCACCGTCGCGCTGAAATATCTTGAAGCGATGACGGACATTGCCTTGCGCACGGGCTTCGTCAAGAGCACGCGCCTGCAGCTCAAGCCGCCGCCGGCCGAGGCGCTGCAGCGCGCCCGCCAAAGCCTGGCGTTGGGCTGATGGGCCTTTCCCTCAATTCCTGAACCGAGAGCGTGCATTCAATGTCCATGGCGAGTCCGATCGACAGCGAACTCAATGGCGTCGTTTGGAAGCGCACGCTGAAGGAGCCGGTGAAGCCCTACCCTGCCCTTGTTGGCGAGGAAACGGCCGACCTCGTCGTGGTCGGCGCCGGCTATTGCGGATTGAACATCGCCTTGCACGCAGCCAAGGCAGGCCTCAGTGTCGTCCTGCTGGAGGCGGGCATCGTCGGCAACGGCGCCTCGGGGCGCAATGGCGGCTACAATGTGCCCCACTTCCCAGGTGCGGTTACGCCATCGATGGTCGAAGCCACGGTCGGCAGCAAGAAGGGCAAGGCACTGGCCGAACTGGTGCTTGGCGGCGCGGACGCGGTGTTCCGCCAGATCGAAGCCTACCAGATCAATTGCTCGGCAATACAGAATGGCTGGGTGCAGCCTGCGCATTCGGAAGCGTCGCTCAAGCGGATTCGCAACGTCTATGAGGAATGGAAGGCGTGGGGAGCAGACGTCTCCTGGCTTTCGGCGGCGGACGTGTCTGACCGTCTTGGCGCCGCAGGCTATCTCGGCGGCTGGACAAACCCGTCCGGCGGCACGGTGAATCCGTACGGCGTGGCGATCGGGCTCGGCCGGGCCGCCAGCCGGCACGGCGTCAGGATATTCGAGAAAAGCCCCGTCGACGGTATCGAAGAGACCGCCGCCGGAGCCATCGTGCGCAGCGGGACAAACCTTGTCCGCGCCGGCAAGGTGATCGTCGCCACCAACGGCTATACCGGCGATTTCCTGCCCAAGGTGCAGCGCTCCGCCGTTCCCGTCTTTCTCTATCATGCCGCGACCAGGCCGCTCGGCGAAGGGCTCCGCAAGGAGATCCTGCGCACTGGCCTGTGCTTCACGGATCTGCGCAAGTCGGGCGGCTTCAGCCGGCTCGACGATGACGGGCGGCTGATCTCCGGCGGCGCCGTCTTTGCCATTGGCAACAGGAAGGCCTATGGCCTCGCCCATGCCCGCCGGCGCCTGTGCCAGCTGTTCCCTCAACTCAACGCCGCCGATATCGAGTTCGACGATTACTGGGAAGGGTACTGCGCCATCACCGACACCTATCTGCCGCATGTGCAGCAGCTCGGGCGCGAGGTCTTTTCCGTCGTCGGCTTCTCGACGCGGGGCGTCAACCTGGCGCAGAATCTCGGTCGCGTGGTCGGCGAGTTCGCGGCCGGCAAGCGCACGCTCGACGACGTCCCGGTGCAGTTGATCGAAGAGCGACGCGACGTGTCTTTCTGGCCGCTGAAGACACGCGTCGCGCGGTTCATGTTCCCAATCTACCAGGCAAAGGACGGGTTGGGATTGACCTGACCCGCCATCACCCATCGGAAATGCAATCATGGCTTACGAGAGTCTTTTCCAGCCCTTGCGGATTCGCAACCTGTCGATCCGCAACCGCTTTCTCAGCACCAGCCACGAGCCGGGCTACGTGCTCGCCGGCGACATCACGGACCGCTACATCGCCTACCAGGCGGAAAAGGCCAAGGGCGGGGTGGGACTGACCCAGTTCGGCGGCGCTACCGCCGTCTCGGCGGAGAATTCCTTCTACTACGGCCAGATCAACGGATCGGTGGACAAGGTTATCCCGCAGTTCCGCAGGATGGCCGCCGCCATCCACGAGCACGGCGCGCTCTGCACCGTGCAATTGACTCACGGCGGAAGGCGCGAGCGCTGGGACATGACCAACTGGCTGCCGACTTTCTCCGCCTCGCCGCTGCGCGAGATCATCCACGGCACCTTTCCGGCGACCATGGAAGACCATGATATTCGCCGGACCATCGAGAATTATGCGGCAGCGGCTGCGCGCGTGCGTGAAGGCGACGTCGACGGGGTCGAGATCTCCTGCCAGGCCGGCACGCTGATCGAGCAGTTCTGGTCGCCGGCGATGAACCATCGCACCGACGGCTACGGCGGCACGCTGGCCAACCGGATGCGCTTCGGCCTGGAGATCCTGGAGGCCGTGCGGCGGCGGCTGGGCGAAGATTATGTCATCGGCATAAGGATGCCAGGCGACGAGATGCTGAAAGGCGGCTTGACCCAGGACGACTGCGTCGAGATAGCCAGCACCTATGCCGGCTCGGGTCTGATCGACTTCATCAGCGTCGTCGGCGCGCAGGCGACCGACTATAAATCCGAGGCACGGATCTGGCCGACGATGTGGGTGCCGTCGGCCGCCTACCTGCATCTCGCCAAGGCGATCCGCGACCAGGTGAAGGACAAGGTGAAAATCTTCCATGCCACGCGCATGACCGACGCGGCGACGGCCGAGCACGCGCTGAAGGGCGGCTATGTCGACATGGTCGGCATGACGCGCGCCTTCATCGCCGACCCCCATCACATCAACAAGCTGAAGGCCGGCGACGAGGACAGCATCCGCCCCTGCGTCGGTGTCGGCTATTGCGTCGACCGCGCCATCCGCGGCATCGACGCGCTCTGCGCCCACAACGTCGCCACGTCGCGCGAGGCAACGATACCGCAGATCGTGCGCCCGGCCGAAATACGCAAGAAGGTCGTGGTCGTCGGCGGCGGACCGGCCGGCATGGAGGCCGCGCGCATCAATGCGCGGCGCGGTCATGATGTCGTTCTGCTGGAAGCGGCAGGCGAACTGGGCGGTCAGTTGCTGCTCGCCGCCCGCGCCACCTGGCGACGCGACCTCGCCGGCATTACGGCCTGGCTCTCCCGCCAGATGGAGATCTTGAAGGTCGATGTCCGGCTGAACACCTATGCCGAGGCCGGCGATATCGTGGCCGAACAGGCCGATGCGGTGATCATCGCCACCGGCGGCATGCCGAATGTCGGGCGCTTCGCCGGTTCGGAGTTCGCCGTCTCGGTGTGGGATGTGCTCTCCGGGCAGGCGCCGGTGGGCGGCGACGTGTTGCTGGTTGACGAGAACGGTACCGCTTCGGCCGCATCATGTGCTGAGTTCGCGGCCGCGCGCGGCGCGAAGGTACGCATCATCACCCCGGATCGGGAGTTTGGGCGCGAGATCGGCGGCACCAATCTCGGCGCCCATATGAGCGAGCTCTACAAGCACGACGTCTGCATCGAGACCGACACCCGGCTGGCTTCCCTGCGCCGCGAGGGCAACAAGCTTCTTGCCGCTGTCCAGAACACGTACAGCGAGAAGATTCGCGAGTTGCCGTTCGACCACGTGATCGGCGACAACGGCACCTTGCCGAACGACGACGTCTATCTCGCGCTAAAGCCGCTGTCGCGCAATCTGGGCGAGGTGGACCTGCGCGCGCTTGCCGATGCCCGGCCACAAGCGGTCGTCAACAATCCCGAGGGCACGTTCGACCTCTACAAGGTCGGCGACGCCTGGGCCTGCCGCAACCTGCATGCGGCCATGCTCGACGCGGCGCGTATCAGCCACCCGCTTTGAACGACCCAAACTGGCGGAACAGGCAAACAGCACCCGTCTGGAGACCATCTCGATGAATGCCCCGACCACCACCCATGCCGGTATCGAGTACCGCGTCGTCGCGCTCGACGATTGCCTCGCGCTGGTCGAAGGTTTCCAGCGCGCCGGCCATCGGTGGCACTCTCACGTCCTGTCGCCGGGCTGCGCCTTCAACCCGTATGACGGCCTCTACGCGATTGTTGTGGAGGACGACAGCCAGGGCCGTGCCTATATCGCGCCTTCCGAAAAATTCCCGGAGGTGGACAAGGTGTTCGTCAAGATGTTGCACGGCGACGACATTCTCGACGAGCGCAAGGCCGGTGACGAGGGCAGCGAGCTTGTCCGTCGATCGGCGCTGCTCGCCCGTCTCATCGAGATCGACGGCAGGGGCACCGCCTGGCATCACCACATGAACTTCCCAGCCTGCGCCCTCAATCCGCACCGGGGCCGCTGGGCGATCACTGTCGAGAGCGACGTCGGCACTTTCTCGGAAAGCTACGAAGACGAACCGAAGACGATCCTGCGCGAAATCGAGGTCATCTATTTCCGCAACCTCGCAAAGGCGGAGCGCGGCGCGGCGGAATAGGGCCTGTCTCGTCCGGCAGCAAATGCGGCGTGCCGGCGGACCATTCTCAGCCCTTCCCGAGTTCGACGGAGCGGGCACGTGCGGCCTCGACCGCTCGTGCCACGATCGGGTCGAGCCCCGCTTCGCCCATCAGCACGGCGAGAGCCGCCGCGGTCGTTCCATTCGGGCTGGTGACCTCCTGGCGCAGCATGGCCGGGTCGCGATCACTCATACTGGCGAGCAGTCCGGCGCCATGGACGGTCTGCCGGGCAAGGTCCCGCGCCAATCCAGCCGGCAGCCCTGCCGCGATGGCCGCCCTCTCCAGGCAGTCGATGAAATGGAAAACATAGGCCGGCCCTGATCCCGACACAGCCGTGACGACGTCCATCAGCTCTTCGTCATCGACGAAGGCCACCTTGCCGGTGGGAGACAGGAGCCTTGCCGTCAAGGATCGCTCCGGTTCGCCACACATTGCGCTGGCGCAGCACACAAGCATTCCTGCTCCGACGGCGACCGGCGTGTTGGGCATGCAACGCATGATTGGCGCTTGTGTGCCGAGCGCTGAAGTCATCGCCTGGATCCCGATGCCGGCAGCGACTGATACGAAGAGCGCCCCACTTTCCGCAAATCGGCGGTAGGACGGCAGAAGGGCGCAGAGTTGCTGCGGCTTGACGGCAAACACCACCACCGCCGGGAGGAAACCGGTCGGCACCCCGTTCACATCCTGCGAGGCGGTGCTGCCAGTCGCTATCGCCCGGGCGCGCAGTGTCGCAACCGGTTCGACAATATGCACCCTTACCTCACTCCCCCCGACCCATCCCTTCAGGAGGGCATGACCTATGTTGCCACACCCAACCAGCAGGACGTTGAGTGATGAACCCATTTCCTCGGTAGGCCCAGTCATGTCGCTCCGGCATATCAATTGTTATTACATATTTGTTATGACAAGCTTTCATGCGGTGTCAAGTCGCCTATCGAGCGTCACGCCGTCTGCACAGCGTCTACCAAGTGAGGGGCTGGTTGCGGAAATCGACGAAATAAATGCCACCAGCGCCTGAACGGGCGATCAATGTCTCGGCAATTCCGGCGGCGCTCGTCTCTATGTCGAGCGGCGCCTCATTGCCACCCATCTCCGTGCGTACCCATCCCGGCGACATGGCGATATAGGTTCGCCCGTCTCCTTTGCGGTTCGCGAAACTTTTCATCATCTGATTGAGGGCCGCCTTGCTGGCACGATAGATCTCCCATCCGCCGCCGGCATTGTCGTTGATGCTTCCCATGCCCGAAGACATCGCTGCGACAACGCCTTCGGGATCGACCAGATCGTGGAACGCTCCAATGACGCGCAGAGGAGAAAGCGCGTTCGTGACCATGACGTCCACGAAGTCCTGCGTCGAGACGGCTTCTGCGGCAATGGAAGGGTCAATAGCAACGCCCGCATTGACGAACAAAATGTCGAGCGCGCGCCCCGAGAGCATCTTCCGAAGGGCCGTTATGTCTTCGGGCTTGTTGATGTCCATGTGCGCAATGGAAACCGACCCATTGCCGGCAAGGGCTTCCAGGGCGCCGCGGCCATGCGCGCCGCGCACGGTCGCGATCACTTCCCATCCGCGTGACACGAAGGCATGAACGATCCCGAGACCCAGGCCTCGCGAGGCACCGACGACGAGGGCGACTTTTCGATCCGGCATCTTAGTCCTTTTCGGGGCCTGCTTCTGTCTCGCGAATGATACGCGTCATGCTTCACCCCGCCTTCAGCCCGCCGAAGCAGGCATATTTCAGCTCCACATATTCCTCGATGCCGTACTTGGAGCCTTCGCGGCCGAAACCACTTTCCTTGATGCCGCCAAAGGGAGCAAGCTCGGTGGAGATCAGGCCTTCGTTGATGCCGACCATGCCGAACTGCAACTCTTCGAGGACGTGCCAGATGCGGTTGACGTCACGGGCGTAGAAATAGGCCATCAGGCCGTAGCGTGTGTCGTTGGCGAGGTGGATGACTTCCGCTTCGTCCTTGAAGCGAAAAACCGGGGCGATCGGACCGAAGGCTTCTTCCCGTGCCAGCCGCATCGGCGCCTGCATTCCGCTCAGCACGGTCGGTTCGAACCAGGTACCGCCGAGCGCATGCGGCTTGCCGCCAGTCTCGATGCGCGCGCCGCGATCCACGGCGTCGCCGACAAGCTCCGCCACTTTCGCCACGGCTTTCGCATTGATGAGCGGCCCCTGCACCACCTCCGGCGCGGCGCCGTCGCCGACTTTCAGGCTGGCAACCTGCTCGGTCAGCTTTGCCACGAAGGCAGCGTGGATGCCGTCCTGCACATAGATGCGGTTGGTGCAGACGCAGGTCTGGCCGGAATTTCGGAATTTCGAGGCGATGGCGCCGGCGACGGCGAGATCGAGGTCGGCGTCGTCGAAGACGATGAACGGCGCATTGCCGCCGAGTTCCAGCGACAGTTTCTTCAGCGTGTCGGCGCACTGCCGCATCAAGAGCTTGCCGACGGCTGTCGAGCCGGTGAAGGAGAGTTTTCGGATCACCGGATGCTCGCAGAGCAGGCGCCCGATGCCGGCGGCATCCTTCGACGGCACGATGTTGAGCACGCCAGCCGGAATGCCGGCCTGCCGTGCAAGCTCGGCCATGGCAAGCGCCGTGAGCGGCGTTTCCTCGGAGGGTTTGACGACCATGGTGCAGCCGGCGGCGAGTGCTGCCGCCGCCTTGCGGGTAATCATCGCCAGCGGGAAGTTCCAGGGCGTGATGGCGGCGCAAACGCCGATCGGCTGTTTCAACACGATGAAACGCCGGTCGCGACCGGCCGACGGGATGACGTCGCCATAGACCCGCTTGGCTTCTTCCGAGAACCAGTCGACGAAGGAGGCGCCGAAGGCGACCTCTCCGCGCGCCTCGTAGAGCGGCTTGCCCTGCTCGGCCGTGATCAGCCTGGCAAGGTCTTCGGTATGGGCGGTGATCAGGTCGAACCAGGCGCGCAGCAGCTTGGCTCGTTCCTTGGCCGGGCGCTGGCGCCAGTCCATGTGCGCGCGCTCGGCCGCAAGGATCGCCCGTTCGACGTCGGCGGCCGCGAGATCGGCGACACGGGCGAGAACCGCGCCCGTCGCCGGATTGCGAACTTCGAAGGTCGCGCAGGAGTCCGCTCCGACCCAGGCGCCATCGATGAAGGCCTGCTCGTGAAGCAGCGCGAGCGTCATCGTCCGCTCTCCACCTTTGCCAGTGCCGCCCGCAGGCTTTCCTTGAGAATGGCAATTCCTTCGTCGAGATGGTCGAAGGGGATGGTCAGCGGCGTCAGCACACGCACGACATTGCCATGCACGCCGCAGGACAGCAGCAGCAGGCCCTTTTCGGCAGCGGTGTGAGTGATGGCTTTCACCAGTTCCGGCCAAGGCTGGCGCGTCTCGCGGTCATGCACGAATTCGATCGCCACCATGGCGCCAAGGCCGCGCACCTCGCCGATGCAGGAAAACTCGTTGCCCTCCTGCCAGCCGTCGAAGACCCCCTTCAGCCGGCGACCGACCTCGTTGGCGCGGTCGATCAGCTTCTCGTCCTCGATGACCTCCAGCACCGCGAGCGACGCCGCGCAGGACAGGGGATTGCCGGCAAAGGTCGAACCGACGCCGCCCATCGGGATCTTGTCCATGACATCGGCGCGGCCGGTGATGGCGGCGATCGGGAAGCCGCCGCCAAGGCCTTTGGCCATGACGACGATATCGGCCGCGACGCCGGCATGTTCCATCGCGAACATTTTTCCCGTGCGGGCGAAGCCCGTCTGAATCTCGTCGGCGATCAGCAGGATGCCGTGCTTGTCGCAGATCTCGCGCAGCGTGCGCAGGAAGGTAGCGGGCGCCGGGTAGAAGCCGCCCTCGCCCTGCACCGGTTCGACGAAAATGCCGGCGAGGCGTGTGGGGTCGACCTCGGAGCGGAAGAAGCGATCGAGCGCGATCAAGGATTCCTGCTCGGAAATGCCGTGATAGGGGATCGGGAACGGCAGGTGGAAGACATCCGGGACCAGCGGGCCAAAGCCGGCCTTGTAAGGAGTGGTCTTGCCGGTCAGCGTCATCGCCATCAGCGTGCGACCGTGGAAACCACCGGAGAAGGCAACGAAGGCCGAGCGACCGGTTGCAGCACGGGCTATCTTGGCGGCGTTTTCCACGGCCTCGGCGCCGGTGGAGACGAGAAAAGTCTTCTTCGGGAAGTCACCCGGCACCAGGTCGTTCAGCTTTTCGCAGACCGTGACATAGTCGATATAGGGCGTGGTCTGGAAAGAGGTGTGCGTGACCTTGTCGAGCTGGTTGCGCACGCGCTCCACCACCTTGGGATGGCGATGGCCGGTGTTGTTGACGGCGATGCCAGCGGCAAAATCGATGTAGCGCTTGCCTTCTACGTCCCACAGTTCGGCGTTCTCCGCCTTCTCGATATAGACGTCCAGATGTTTCGACAGGCCGGCCGGAATGGCTGCAGCGCGCCGCGCCGTGAAGGCAGCGTTCGTGGACATGGGTATCTCCTTGGACAGTTTGTTATGGCGCGGCGCTATCGCAGCGCCTCAAGTGGCCGGCTCCATCCGTGACGGGCGGAGCCAGCGCATCAATCCCCGGAGCTTGATGCCGAAAAGTGTGACGCGGTTTTCGGACGACATCATGCTCTATCTCTTTGACTTAGAGGCGGCTTCAGATTTC
>Ga0068853_100000545_pt1 | contig 25665 bp, 16 predicted proteins | sample KBSCornC32_FD_65655 | JGI IMG/M metagenome (GOLD analysis project Ga0068853, IMG submission 65655) | Corn rhizosphere microbial communities from Kellogg Biological Station, Michigan, USA - KBS Corn C3-2 | ecosystem: Host-associated > Plants > Roots > Rhizosphere > Soil ... | reverse complement strand
ATGACCGCCGTCGAACGCTACGAAGAATTCCTGACAAGATACCCCGCCATCGCCGCCCGCGTCCCCCAGTACGCCCTCGCCTCCTTCCTCGGCATCACCACCGAGTTCCTGAGCAAGATCCGCAGCGACAAAAGAAAAAGAACTTAATCTATCTTAACCGAATAAGTTACGCCAGTTCATTTTTATGGCCTCCCCAAAAGGCCAACTTTGCTGTACAAATCAGAAAGGAAATGAAAAAGTTAGACAACAAAGTAGCCATTATCACCGGCGCGTCCAAAGGTATCGGCGCCGCCACCGCACTAGCCTTCGCAGCAGAAGGAGCAAAAGTCATCGTCAACTACGCATCCGACCAAAAAGGCGCTGAAAAGGTCGTAAATGCCATCATCGCACAAAACGGCCAGGCACACGCCGTAAAAGCCGACATCTCCCAGACCGCCGACGTCGAACGCCTCTTCAGCGAAACCCTTCGCACCTACAAAAGGATCGATATCCTCGTCAACAACGCCGGCATCTATACCTTCGCGCCCCTCGAATCCGTCACCGAGACCGACTTCCACCGCCAGTTCAACACCAATGTCCTGGGCACGATCCTGACCATCCAACAGGCGGCAAAACACCTCCCCGAAGGCGGATCGATCATCAACACCAGCACCATCGCCAGCACCAACCCCGTCGCATACTCCCTCGTCTACGCCGCCTCCAAAAGCGCCGTCGACACCATAACCAAAGCTATGGCGAAAGAACTGGGACCAAAAAAGATTCGAGTAAATACCATCGCACCCGGCGCCACCCTCACAGAAGGCATCGCCAACCTGGGCCTGCCCGAAGAATTCGCCACCCAGATGATCGCCGGAACACCACTGGGACGGATTGGAATGCCGGAGGATATCGCAAAGGTCGCCGTCTTCCTCGCCTCCGACGACTCCGCCTGGGTCACCGGCGAACGCCTCACCGTCGCCGGCGGATATAAATAACGGGCCAACGCACCGGGCCAACGCGCCGTACCAATCCAAATAAAAAACACCCCCCTAATCCTCATCATAAATATCCCTCACCTGCGCCACCTGCAGGCGATATCTTTCAAAGATGCGGGCCTTCGATATAAATCCCGCAAACCGGCCGTCTTCATCAGCCACCGGCAAATAGTCAGCCCTCGTCAGATCGAACTGACGCAACACTTCCTTCATCGGTGTACCCACCCGCAATACCGCGGGTGGCTGCACGACAATATCCTTCAATATAGTCTTGTCGTGCACCTCCTGCTGAAACAACATTCCGCGTATATCGTTCAGCGCGATAATCCCGGCCAGACGATGCCCCGCATCCACCACCGCAAAAACGGGCTTGTCCACCTGGGAGATATGTCGGACCAAATCCTTCAGCGAGTCCGCCGGATGGAAAACTTCATGGTCCCGCTCCGTTAAATTATCCAGACTCAGCATCGAAAGGATATTTTGGTCCCGGCGATGGGTGAAGATCTCGCCGGACAAAGCCAGTTGCTTCGTCTCCATATAATACGGCTCGAAACCTTTCACAATAAAATAGGCGATGGAGGCCACGATCATCAGCGGTACGATCAGCCCATACCCGTTGGTGATCTCCGCGATAAGAAAGATCGCCGTCAGCGGACAATACATCACCCCGCTCAACACGCCCGCCATACCCACCAGCGTAAAATTACTTTCGGGAAGATGAAGCCAGCCGGTCACATTACCAAGACGGGAAAAAAAGAAACCCCAATACCCCCCGACAAAAACGGATGGCGCGAAGTTCCCCCCATTGCCCCCCGCACCGATCGTGATCGCCGCCGTCACCGGTTTCAAAAAGAGGATACACCCCGTAAATACCAGCAGAGGCAAATTGGGAGGCAGATCCCGAAGCCAGGAAGCCCCGGGAAGTATACGTCCTGCCTTATCGTCCGCCAGCGCCTTCACGCTCTCATACCCTTCCCCATACAACGGCGAAAAAAGAAGAAAAAAACCCGCCAGCATCAGCCCGCCCGTAAGCGCCTTACCATAAGGGCTCCCCTTCCAGTGATGAAATCGCTTATCGACCCCCCGGAACGCCTTTGCATAATACAGCGACAAAAATCCTGCCCCCACCCCGAGCAACACATACATCGGCACATTCTTATAATCGAAGTTCTCCTTCAGCGCAAAATTGAACAGGCTCGACTCCCCCAGAAAGATCTTCGAACACAACACCCCTATCACCGCCGCAATGATCAGGGGAACAAAATAGCTCACCACCGTCTCCGCCAGCAGCACCTCCACCGCGAACATGACACCCGCAATAGGCGCACTATACACGGCGGCAATACCAGCGGCCGCCCCGCAGGCGATCATCAGCGTCCGCTCCGAATAGCTCAGCAGCCCCAGCCTGGCGACCGTCGACCCAAGCGAAGACCCCGTCGCGACGATCGGCGACTCCAAACCCGCCGATCCCCCCGACCCCACCGTCAGTGCACTGGTAATAAAATGGATATAGTTGTTTCTCGGCGGGATAAATGAAGATTTCCCCGCTATCGACTTCAGGACCATGGCGATCCCCTTATCGATATGTCCCCGGAAAAATCGCTGGATGATCCAGGTCGTCAGCAGCAACCCCGCCGCCGGGCACAGCAGAAAAAGATACTCCTTGCCGTTGAAATGCTGGACCAGTTTTTCTACCTGCTGCACCGAACGCTTCAGCAGGACCGCCATCATGCCGGACACCAGCCCGGTAAGGGCGGCAGTAATGACAATATATTGAACTTTGGAAATACGGGTCCGCAGGAAATGGACCCCGTTGTGATACCACCGGACGATCTTTCGTTTGAACAGCCTGACCCACTCGCGCATAGGCAAATATACGAAAGTTGCCCGCTGGCACCCTCAGCCAGGCCCCCGGGTGCCATCAAAAATCATTAGAATTCCATTAGAAAACACCGGACCTTCTCAAAAACAGATCGACCAGAAATTCGGCGATACTGTCCAGCTGCCCCAGCTCATTTGGCTTTACAAGATACTTTTCCGCACCATTCCCCAGACATTCCTCGGCATGCGCAGGATTCCCCGAAGTGCTCAGAACGACCTTTGAAATGCCATCATACCTCCTGTCATGCTTCAGCAAACCCAGCAACTGCGCCCCGTTCATTTTCGGCAACTGATAGTCCGTGATCAGCATTACCGGCAGATCATCCCCGTCCCGCGACGCCAAAAAGGAGACCGCCTCTTCGCCATAAACAAAAGAATGGACGGGGACATCCAAACTTTTCTGTCTGAACATCTCAGCCAGCATTTCAGCATCATCCGGGTCGTCATCGACAACAATAACATAAGGTTTCACGGTCATAAGCACAATATAATACCCATTCAGGAATAATTCGCCACCTCGATCAGCCGCCGGACATCGTTCACGATGATCTTCCGCCCCCTCGTCTCCAAAATACCCTCCTCCTTGAATTCCGATATGATCCGGACCACATTTTCCCGCGCTGTTCCTACCAGACTCGCCAGATCGTCACGGCTCATATTGATCTCCACAGGTTCACCCGGCCCGCCATCCTTCTTATATTTCTCCCTGACGACGATCAGCTGCAATGCCAGCCTCTCCCGGACAGGCCTCCGCGCACACAAGGTAAGACTGTTCGCCAATACACAGAACTCATGGCTCAAAGTCTTCAGTAACCTCCTGCTCAGCAACGCTGAATGCTCCAGCGTATTCATAAAATCATCCCTTGGTATAAACGTGATCACACTGTCCTCCAGCACCGCCGCCGAATCCAGATAGTGCTCCCCCGACAACACCGCATGAAAACCCAGCAGGTCTCCCGTGTTGGCCACATAAATGATCTGCTCGCCACCGTCCAGGTCGACCTTGTATTTCTTCACCTTCCCATGCACCACATAATAGATCCCCGACGCATACGCCTCCTCCCGGAAGATCACTTCCCCTTTTTTATACCGGCTCGTCTGCTTTCGCTGCATCAACATCTCCAGATCGGCTTCCGGCAGATCGGCAAGTATCGACTCGCTTTCAAAATCCCATTTACTGATGGGGAACAACCCTTTTATGCTCATCCGGTTTGGTTCAAATTTGACAAAATTGACTTTTATCACTTTTTCCAGTGACAAGGATCACTGCCCGTAGTCCTAATCCTACCTAAATTTAAATATATTCCGCAATGCACAAACCGTACCGCACAAACATACTACATGGCTAAGAGTAAATCGCCAGTCCGACTAACCCCGCAAATTCTTCAGGACCTGAAGCGCAGTGGCTACCGGTACGTCCTCATAAAGGACTACGGCGTCGACCGCCGCTTCGACTTTATACAGTTGAATAATTTCACCCTGACACCCGTCAGGGAATTGCCGGAAGGACCCGGCGAAAAGGAGATTTATGCACCCATCGACAGCGAGATCATCGAGGAATGGGCCAACTCATCCGACGCTGCGCTGACAGCATACATCGACCTGCCCTCGACAATCAAGTCTAATTTTTAAAATAAAACGATAAATAATACTTGTTTTATTTAAAACACCTGGTAACTTTACCGAAAAATACTCCATGCACAAGTTTAACCGCGCGAGCTTCGTCATAGGCCTCATTTTGTCGTCCTTCGCGACCCGCAAACCATGTACATCCTGCTCGCGGCCATCCCCTGGGCAGTACGACAGTTCGTCGAAAAAGCACTGACCGTAAAAAAGGAAAACGAATCATTCATATAGCCATGGCAATAGTCGTCAATCTCGATGTAATGATGGCCAGACGCAAAATGTCCCTCAACGAGCTCGCCCGCCTCGTCGGTGTCACCAACGTAAATTTATCGATCCTGAAAACTGGCAAAGCAAAAGGCGTCCGCTTCGATACGCTGGACGCCATTTGTAAGGCGCTGGAATGCCAACCCGGAGATCTCCTCGAATATGTAAAGGAATGAAAGGACTCCTTACGGGTGAACCAGTTTCCGCCAGGAACTATCCTCAATACCTGTCATTCTGCGTCAAATTCGGATTCAGATCCAACTCCGTCTGCGGTATCGGCCACCAGTAATCCCGCGCCGGGTCGAACTTCCTCGCCTCCAACTTACTCCCGTCATACTTATAGATCGCCTGCCCCAGCACCTGCTCCGCCGTCTTCCACCGCCGGATATCATTATAATATACTCCCTCACCGGCGAACTCCACCCGACGTTCGTGCCGGATGATCGTCCGCACCGAATCCTGTGTCAAGCCCGCCGCAACGCCCGGCAGGCCCGCCCGGCTCCGGACACTGTTCAGCGCAGAAAGCACCGTGGCATCCGGACCCGACGCCTCATTCTTCGCCTCCGCATACATCAAAAGCACATCCGCATAGCGAAGGATAATATAGTTGGTCTCCGACTGCCCCGCCTTCAGATCGCTCTTCCCGGCAGGAGCCGCCCCCTTGTCATAGATACTGTACTTCTTCAGACCATACCCCGTTATCGCAAACCTCGTCGGCGTCACCGGCACCGTCATAAAGGTATCCCCGGGATATACGATCGTCTGATACAGGCGCGGGTCACGGTTGGTATACGGATGCAACGGATCATATCCCGAAGCCGGATCCGTTATAGGCAGCCCGTTCTTCATACCATAAGCCTGCGCAATGTCCAGCAGCGGCGCATTCGTGTTATACTGCTTGTCGATCAGATCGAACGAATTCCCCAGATCGGGATAGATGAACTGCACGTCGAAGATCACCTCCTTGTTGTTCTCATTCTGCGGCAGGAACAACCCCCGGTAGTCGGCGTACAGACCATAGCCGGTCCCGCTCAGATTCATAACAGCTAACGCCGCATCCGCCGCAGACTGCCACTTCGCCGCGTCATTCGCTCCCGCGAACAGCGGGCTCGCCTCCCACAGCAGCACCTTCGCCTTCAGCGCCATCGCAGCGCCCTTCGTCGCCCTGCCCACATCCGTGCTGGTATACTTCAAAGGCAACACACTCGCGGCGCTGTCGAGATCAGAAAGCACTTTCGCGATCACCACCTTCCTGTCCGTCCGCTTCACATCCGACTGGGTCGCACGATCCGGCGCAGCCGTGATCAGCGGCACCGCCCCGTAATAGTTCTGCAGCGTGAAATAATACAACGCCCGCAAAAAATAGGCTTCACCCTTCATCCTCGCCTTCAGCGCCGCATCCATCGGCACATCGTCTACCTTCACAAGGAACGTATTGGCCCGGCCGATACCCGTATAGCACGCCTTCCATCTCCCGGGGATGATACCGCCGCTGCTCGCCGACTGCAACCCCTCCGCAATAAGATTAAAACCCATCGTATTGTCATAGTCGTAGGCGTTCGGAGAGGCGCCCTCTTCGAATAAAGGCGTCGCGTCGCCGCCCCAGAGACCCGACCCCGTCATCACACCATAACACGCCGCCAGCGCCGCCTGCGCGGCAGGCTGAGACTCCCAGAAATTACTTTCCACATACTGGTCTTTGGGTGAGGTATTCAGCAGATCCTTGTTACAGCTGCAGGCCAGCATTCCCAAAACCACGGCTCCTATAATGATATTCTTCATCTGATTCGTTTTAACTTTTAAAAATTGACGTTGACCCCGCCGCTGACCGTCTTCAGCATAGGATAAGTATACAGCGTATTGGCATTCAGCAGCGACTCCGGATCGAAATCCCTGTACTTGCTGAATGTCACCCAGTTCTCCGCATTCACGAACACCGATATGCGGCTGATCTTCGCCAGGTTCAGCCACTTCTTCGGTAAGGCATAGCTCAGCTGTACATTCTTCAGCCGCAGGTAGTCGCCGCTGCGAAGCCAGAAGTCGGAAGCCTGGAAATTATCCGCATTACCCGTGCTCTCGGTCACTATCGGCAGACGGGCATTGGTATGCGAAGGCGTCCACGCCTCAGTAAGCCATTCCCTCGTGGCATTTGCCCCGTTGTTGAAGGGGAATGCGATATTCGCCGTCGGATATACCTTGATACCCGCGACACCCTGGAATACTCCAGTCAGCGTAAAACCTTTATAGCTGAGGTCCAGCCCGAATCCATAGCTGTATTTAGGTATCACCGTCGAACTCGGTATGACCTTCCTGTCGTCGCCGTTGATGATGCCATCCTTGTTCACATCCTCGAACTTTAGATAACCCGCACGGGTTGAGGCGCTCTGGAAAGCGCTGCCTTTCACCTCGGCATCGCTCTGGAAGATACCCGTCGTATGCAGGAGATAGAACGCATCGATCGGATAGCCCGCTTTCGTGATGGTAGATATACTCGAATTGTAGTTGTACAGGATCTGTCCCGCAATATCCACCACCTTATTCCTGTTATAGCTGAGATTGCCGAACACGCCGTATCCGACCTCCCCGATATGATTCCTGTACCGTACCGATACCTCGATACCCGTATTGTCCATCGTTCCGATATTCTCCTGCGGACCGCCTAGTCCCCCCACCTGTGAAGGGATATTCACCGTGCGCAGGATGCCCGTCGTCCGCTTCTTATACGCATCGACGGTGACGCTGAGACTCTTCAGCAACTCAGCATCCAGACCGGCATTATACGCGGTGGTCGTCTCCCACGTGATATTCGGGTCGCTGTAGGTCGTGGCCGCGGCGCCCGACTGCAGAACGCCGCCCAGCGCATAGTTCTGCCCCAAAACGATTGCATTCTCATAGCTGTACAACGGCACCGCCTGGTTCCCCAGTTGCCCCACCGACGCCCTCAGCTTCAACAGCTGGAACAGATCGCTCTCGCCGAAGAATTTCTCCCTGTCGATCCTCCATCCCGCCGAGACGGACGGGAAAAAGCCCCAGCGATGACCCTCGGCGAACCTCGACGAACCGTCATTCCGGAACGTGGCCTCCAGCAGATATTTACCGTCGTAGTCGTAGTTCAAACGGCCGAAATAGGATTCCAGAACATCGGAAGTGGCATTACCCGAAGTGGCATAGCGTATCGTACCGGCATCCAGCGCCGTCAGCGTGGCATCCAGATAGCCCGTCATCGAACCCGCGAACTGGCTCGTCCCGAAATTGTCATAGCTCGAGCCCAGCATCACCGACACATGATGGCTGCCCGCAAAACTATGCTGCCAGCCCAGCGTATTGTAAAAATGGATCGCCAGGTTATTATAGTCCGTCTCACCCGCGCGCGGTGCCGTTGCAGGACTGTTCCAGTTCGTCGCCGCCAGCGTCTTCGGATTGAAGCTCTGCACCTGCGGCGTGAACTCGTCCAGCAACCCGTCATATTTATCCGCGCCGAACTGGGCGTGATAGGTGATATCGAAAGGCAACTTATAATCCAGAAAGGTCGACGCAAGAAAACGCTGTACCACCTTCCGGCTATACCCCGTATAGGCGATCATCCTCGGGTTCTCCCAGTTGTTCCTGCCCGGCGTACGCAGCCAGGAATTGCCGTAACGACCATCCTTCAGCGTATCCGTCAATATCGGCAGGGTCCGGGTAAGATACTGCCAGAAGGAATTGTAGAAAGGCTGCGTATACTGGCGATAATATCCGTCCAGGTTCAGACCAACCTTCAGCCGCTTCGTAACGTTCACCGACAGGTTCAGTCCAACCGAATATTTCTTCTCGTGATTGTTCGGCCCGATCATCACCCCGTTCCGGTCCAGATAACCCAGCGAAACCCGGTACTGCGACTTGTCCGTGCTGCCGGCAACGCTGACATCATGCTTCTGTATCGTTCCGTTGTTCAGGGCGATATCGAACCAGTTGTTGGCCGGATAGGTAAAGGGGTCCGTCGCCATCCCGTTCTGATACTCCGCGATATCCGCATCCGAATAGTCCACAGCCGTCTTCCCCTCGTTTAGCTCCGCCTGGTTCTTCAGCTTCATATAGGCGATCGGGTCCCAGATGGCGTCCGGCATGAACGTCGTACTCTGCTTGCCGTAATAATAACTGTAGTTCACTTTGGCGTCGCCCTGTCCCTTTTTGGTGGTCACCAGGATCACGCCGTTCGCGGCCCTCGACCCATAGATCGCCGCCGAGGCATCCTTCAGTACCGAGATACTCGCGATATCCGCCGGGTTCAGCTCGTCCATGGAATATTCGATCCCATCCACCAGCACCAGGGGATCGTTGTTGTTCAGGGTTCCGATTCCCCGGATACGGATCGTACTCCGGTCTACCCCCGGCTGGCTGTTGCTCAGGTTCACAAAAAGACCCGGCACGCCATGCAGGGCATTGCTCACATTGGTAATGGGCTGCCCCTGTTTCTCCTCCATGTTCACGGTGGCGATAGCGCCGGTAAGATTTACCTTCTTCTGCGTCCCATAGCCTACCACCACGACGGAGTCCAGCGACTTCTGCGTGGGTACCAGAACGATAAGCCCCAGCTCAGCCCGGGTGATCTTCACCTCCTTCGGCAAAAATCCTTCGATGCTCAGCTGAAGCGCGCCACCCACAGTGGCGGCAATGCTGAAGCTCCCGTCATTTCGGGAGACGGTACCCCGGTTGGCGGAGGCCTGAATGCTCACACCCGCCAGCGGCGTCTGATCTTTTCCGGAAAGTATCCTTCCGGTGACGGTCACCTGCTGCGCCTGCAGAGGCAGATAGAGCGCAGCAAATACCAGTAGCATGACAAATTTCATAATGCAAGTTTGTTAGCGGTTAATATATGTTAGGAGTAATAGCCCTTATTGCAGCAGATCGGGATAGTCCGTGATGATCCCGTCGACACCGAGCGCCTTCATCCTGCCCATCTCATCAGCCGTCTCCACCGTCCAGGGCTCGACAAGTATGTGCCGCTCATGACACTGCTTCAACAGTTCCGGCGTCACCAGATGAAAATTGGGATTATAGAAGGCTGGCTCAAAACCAAGCGCACGGATATTGTCACTAAATCCTGCATTCTTGTCGTCCGTAAGATAGCCGAGCGCGATATCGGGACGCAGACGGTGGATCACCTGCAACGGACGCACGTCGAAAGACTGAACGATCAGCCTTCTGCCCAGACGCTTCGAATCCAGCACAGGCAGCAACAGCCGTATGAACTCATCCGGCGCCGGCTGGTCGAAACCATCCGTCTTCTCCTTCGACTTGATCTCCACCAGCCAGTACGGCGGCGACAGACGACGCGCCGAAGCATAGGCCTCCACCGAATCGATCATCTCGCCCACCAATGGCGTATAGCAATCCATCCGCCGCTGCCGGGGAAAGGCAGGATAGTCCTTTCTGCCGATGACGAACTTCCTTATCTCCGGATAATCCATCTGGTAGAAAGTGTACTTCTTTCGCTGATCTTTTGGAATATCGCTGCCGTCCGGCATGCTCGTGTAGTCCGGGTTGAAAGACTCATCATGGTACACCAGCACCTGCCCGTCCCTCGAAATATGCACATCCAGCTCCAGCGTATTGGCGCCCGCTTCCAGACCCTTTTCCATCGCGGGTATCGTATTCTCCGGCATCAGCCCCCTCGTCCCCCGGTGCCCTACCTTAAAAAACGCAGGATACGCGCCGCCGCCAACCCCAGGCCCCGGCGAGCCCGCGTGCCCCACAGACTTCGAAGCACCCCTGCACCCACCAAGCAATACAATCCCCGCCACAACCATTAGTCGTAGTTTCATTTTCATATGTCGTGTTATTAGAGTTTTAGCCACATATACAACAGCGCAGCAAGAGCCCCGCCGATAAAAGGCCCCGCCACAGGCACCCACGCATATCCCCAGCCGCTGCCGCCCTTCCTCTGCATCGGCACCAGACTATGCACGATACGCGGCCCCAGATCCCTCGCAGGATTGATCGCATATCCCGTAGTGCCCCCCAAAGAAAGACCGATAGCCCACACCACCAGCGTGACCGGCAGCGCGCCCAGCGACCCCATCCCGATCGGCGTCTTGTGCTCCGCGATCTGCGGGTCGGTAAAATAAAAGATGACGAATATCAGCACAAAGGTCCCAACGACCTCACTCAGCAGATTGAACGCGATATTCCTTATCGCCGGAGACGTGCTGAACACGGCCAGTTGCAGCCCCGCGTCCTCCGTCTCATTGAAATGATCCCTGTATACCAGCCACGTCACCAGCGCCCCCAGGACGGCGCCCGTACACTGTGCAAGAATGAAAAGTCCCACCTTGCTCCACGCAAACTTCCCCGCAATGGCAAGCGCCAGCGTAACCGCCGGATTCAGATGCGCTCCGCTGTAGGGCCCGGCGACTACTACCCCTGAAAATACAGCCAGCGCCCAGCCCGTAGTGATCACTATCCATCCCCCGTTGTTTCCCTTCGTACCCTTGAGGATCGTGTTGGCCACCACGCCCGTACCCAGTAAGATCAGAATAAATGTCCCGGCCAGCTCAGCAGAAAATTCGTTCATAACAGTCAGTTGAAAAGTTTACAGACTACAGGTCTTACAGGCCGCAACGGCCCTGTTCCATCCGCGGACCAGCACCTCCTGATCATCCCTGCGCTCCGGCTCAAAATTCCTTCCCACTTTCCACTGCCGCCTGATCTCCTCCACATCCTTCCAGAACCCCACCGCGAGACCCGCCAGATAAGCAGCGCCCATCGCCGTCGTCTCCGTCAGACCCGGCCGCACCACCCGCACACCGATCACGTCCGCCTGGAATTGCATCAGCAGATTGTTGCCCACCGCACCCCCGTCAACCCGCAACTCGCGTATCGCACCGCCCGCATCCGCTTCCATCGCCCGCACTACCTCCATCGTCTGAAAGGCAATGCTCTCCAGCGCCGCCCTGCTGATATGCGCAGCCGTCGTTCCCCTCGTGATACCCGTGATCATTCCCCTCGCCTCCTGCTTCCAGTGCGGCGCACCCAGACCCGCAAACGCAGGCACCATGTACACGCCGCCGTTATCCGGTACCGCCGCCGCCACAGCCTCCACCTCGCCCGAGGACTCTATGATCCCCAGCCCGTCGCGCAGCCACTGCACAACGGCGCCGCCGATAAAAATGCTTCCTTCCAGCGCATACCGCACCTGCCCGCCGATCTGCCAGGCCACAGTAGTCACCAGATTATTCCTCGAAACCACCGGCTTATCCCCCGTATTCATCAGCAGAAAACAACCCGTCCCATAAGTATTCTTCACCATCCCCTCTTCCGTACACAACTGCCCGAACAACGCCGACTGCTGATCCCCCGCGATCCCCGCAATCGGTATCCTCGCAGCCCATACATCCCCCGCAGTGTGACCATATACCTCGCTCGACGAACACACCTTCGGCAGTATCGCGGCGGGAATACCGAACAGCTCCAGCAGCTGCCCGTCCCATTCCATCTTATGAATATTGAAAAGCATCGTCCTGCTGGCATTCGTGACATCCGTGGTGTGTACTTTTCCTCCCGTGAGATTCCAGAGGAGCCACGCATCCACCGTCCCAAACGCCAGCTTCCCCTCCTCCGCCAGCGCACGCGCACCGGATACATGATCCAGTACCCAGCGGATCTTCGTCGCGGAAAAATAAGCGTCGATCACAAGCCCCGTCCGCTCCCTGATCATATCCCCCTTCCCCGCCGATTTTAGTTGATTACAATAGTCCGAAGTACGCCTGTCCTGCCATACGATGGCATTGCACACCGGTCTGCCCGTTTCCCGGTTCCACATAATCGTCGTTTCGCGCTGGTTCGTGATCCCGATAGCCGCGATATCGGCAGGCGTTAGCCCCGCTTTCACAATGGCCTCCGTGGCCACCGTCAGCTGTGAGGACCATATCTCCATGGGATCGTGCTCGACCCATCCCGGCTGCGGGAACAGCTGTGTGAACTCTTTCTGGGAGACAGCGATCGGATTCCCCTCCCGGTCAATCACGATCGCGCGGGAACTCGTCGTCCCCTGGTCGAGTGACAAAATAAATTCAGGCATGCAATCTTAGTTTTTCGCCGGCACAGACAAATAACCCTGCGCCAGTCTATTGAACTCTGTCAGTTGTTTTCTCTTCCATTCTTCGCCAACCCCCAGCTCCGCCGCCATCAACTCGGCAACCCTCGGCGCAGCCCGCAGCGCGGCATTCGCATCCAGAAAAAGTATCCGCAACCTCCTCGCCAGCACATCGTCGATCGTTCGGGCCATCTCCCGCCGCACCGCCCACACCACCTCGGCCTCCGTGTACGGCAGCCACTCCACAAGACGCGCCCCAAGCCCAGGCTCCTCCTTCATCAGTTCCCTGATCGACGCGCCATCTGTACCATATACCCCAAGATGCTCCTCAGTCCCGGACTGACAACAGCCATGTATCCGCAGCTGCTTCGTCCCGCAGGCCACCTCCCGCAACCCGCCGACCCCGATCACCCTGTCCACTACCTCCTCCGCCATCTTCCGGTACGTCGTCCACTTGCCACCGGTGATGGTCACCAGCCCCGACGCGTTCACGAACAGCTTGTGATCCCGCGAGATCTCCTTCGTCGCATGCCCGTCCTCCTTCGGCGCCGCCAGCGGACGCAGACCGGCAAATATGCTGAGCACGTCTTCCCGCCTGGGCGGAACCGTGAGATACTCTTCCATCGTACCCAAAATAAAACCGATCTCTTCCTCCAGCGCCCGCGGCTCGAGCTGATGCTTCTCCATCAGCGTATCGGTGGTGCCCACCAGCACATGACGATGCCAGGGTACTGCAAACAACACCCGCCCATCCGACGTCCTGGGGATCATCAGCGCGCTCTCTCCGTTCAGGAACGACCTGTCCAGCATCAGATGAACACCCTGGCTGGGCCTCACCGTCGGCCTCGCCCCCGGATCGTCCATCTTCAAAATATCGTCTACGAATACTCCCGTCGCATTCACCACCACCTTCGACTGCATCGCATACTCCCGCCCTGACTCCAGATCCTTCGCCACCACTCCCGCAACCTTCCCCCCCGCCATCACCAGCCGCTCCACCCTGCAGTAGTTCACCAGAACCCCGCCCCTCTCAACCGCCGTCATCGCCAGATTGATCGCCAGCCGCGCATCGTCGAACTGACCGTCGAAATAGAGCACCCCACCCTTCAACCCCCTGGTATTCAATCCAGGGAGAACAGAGCTCATATCCTTTCGTTTTATGTATCTCACACGACCGAAACTGAAACGTCCCGAAAGCGCCTGGTAACACTTCAGCCCGATAAAGTATTTCACCAGCCCCGGCCAGCTGTAACAAGGAATTGTAAAAGATTGCTTTTTAACCAGATGCGGGGCATTTTGCAGAAGAATACCCCGTTCGTTCAGCGCCGTACGCACCAGCCCGATCTGCCCCTGGGCCAGATACCTCACTCCGCCATGAACCAACTTCGTACTCCGGCTGGACGTCCCCTTCGCAAAATCGGACTGCTCCAGCAACAACACCCGATACCCCCTGCTGGCCGCATCCACAGCGATCCCCAACCCGGTCGCCCCCCCGCCGATAACGATCATATCCCATTCCCGAACACAGTCGAGCTCCTTCAGCTGCAAGGCACGGTCGAAAGAATTAGTTTGGTCCATTGGTTTCGAAATGTTTCCTATTGTTTCTGAATACAAACTAAAGGAAGCATTTTGAAATAAAAAAATTAATTTCGAAATAAAACGAAATCCACGCACTAGCCAGACGGAATTTTTCGAAAAGTCCGGCCGGGAGCTATATCTTTACTCCAACTAAAAGGTTTTATGGTAACAGACAGGCACCAGTTCATCCTGGATCAGCTGCAGCGCGAAGGAAGGGTCAGCGTTTTTGAACTATGTAAAGAATTAAAAGTCTCTTCCGTGACCATCCGGAAAGACCTCAAGCTGCTCGAAAAGAAAAGCCTCCTATTTCGCTCCCACGGCGGCGCCAACGCCTTCAACCCCTACACCGCCGACAGACCCGTCAACGAAAAGGAAAAACTCCAGTCCTCCGAAAAGGCCGACATCGCCACCGTCGCCGCACAACTCATCGAACCCAACGACTCGATCATTATCGCCAGCGGCACCACCGTCCTGGCCCTCGCAAAAAAAATACAGATAAAAGAAAGCCTTACCGTCGTCACCTCCGCCCTCAACGTCGCCATCGAACTCAACAAACACCCCAACGTAGAGGTCATCCAGCTCGGAGGCTCCCTCCGCAAAAGCTCCTCATCCGTCACCGGCCCCTATGCCGAATCCACACTCAACGACTTCTTCTGTACGAAACTGTTCCTCGGCGTCGATGGCATCGACCTCGAAATGGGCCTCACCACCACCAACTCCATGGAGGCGCAACTCAACAGACACATGATCCGGCAATCCCAAAAGATCATCGTCCTCACCGACTCGACTAAATTCGGGAAAAGAGGCTTCGGCCGCATCTGCGGCCTCGAAGAGATCGACCAGGTCATCACCGACAGCGGGATACCAGAACACTACAAAAAAGACCTCGAAGCCCTCGGCATCGAAGTCACCGTCGTCCCCAACTGACCGATCTCATCCCACCTGATCGATCTCATCCCCCCTGACCGATCTCATCCCCAACTGATCAAATCTATTTGATCACAAACACCGCCGACGGAAATTTCTTATCATCATAAACCTCCTTCAACCTCACCACCGAATCCACCCCATCAAACACCATCACCCGCGGATCCCCCACACTATACCCCGGCCATTTCGGCAACCCCTCCCCATTCGGGTTCCCCGTCTTAATGAACGCCGCCCAGGCTCCATGAAGACTACGAGCCAACGCCACCTGCGCCGAATCCGGACTATTCATCTTTATCTTCGCCGCATCCCAGATATACCGCAGCTCATCCCCATGCCGCGCCCCAAACTCCCGCCCATTCTCAAAAGCATACCGGTAAACATACACCGGCACACCCCCTCCACTCAACGCAGCCGCCAGTCTGTAAGAATGCATCTGATACATATACTGCGTCAGCGTACGCACCATCGCCGCATATGGGCTATCCACAAGCAACCGCGACTGAAAATACGCGCCGGCATAACCCGCATTATCCCGAAACAACGGCCCAAACACCTTCGCACCAACATCCCGGGACCCCACACCCTCAACATCCCGCGACCCCACGCCCCCAACATCCCGCGACCCGGCAACCTCCACATCCTTCCTCCCTATAAATCCCGCCCCCTCATCTTCATTCGTCCCGATGATCACCCTTACACCCCTCAACTTCCTGGAATACCCATATCCATCGTCCGGTATCGTCACCCCATCATAAACAGGTCCAAAAAATGAATTCCCCCCGATCCCATCACACACCTTCCCCTGCGCTCTCACCAATTCCTCGCCCGAAAACTTCATCAACCCCCGCGGATCATCCACACCCAGCTGAGCCATCAGCAACTCACGCGCATGCTTAGCCGTAACACTGTCCCGGATACACTGCACCGCCCCACTCTCCAGTATCGCCTGCTGAAACAACCCCTTCGAAACCGGTGCGACCATCACCGCACTCAACAACTTCGCACCCGCCGACTCCCCCATCACCGTCACCCTCCCCGGGTCACCCCCAAACGCAGCAATATTCTCCTGCACCCACTTCAGCGCCGCAACGACATCCAGCAACCCCAGATTTCCCGACTGACGAAACCCCACATCACCCATATACAAAAACCCCAAAGCCCCAAGCCTGTAATTAATCGTCACCGTCACAATATCATCCCCGTCGCTGAATGCATGCCCGTTCATCCCCTTCCCACTGCCACCAGTCATACTCCCTCCATGCACCCACACCACCACCGGCCGCGCATGCCCACCCAGCCCCGGCGTATATAAATTCAGATACAGACAATCCTCGGACCCCGACACCCCGCCGCCACCCGGCTGCAAAGCCGCCGACCCATACGAGACCGCGGCCAGCGTGTCACTCCAAACAGCATGCTCCACCGGCGGCCGCCACCGAAGTCCACCCACCGGCGGCTGCGCATAAGGGATGCCCCTGAAAACGGCCACCCCATCTTCAGCAACCCCCCGAACCCAGCCCGAACGCGTCCTCACCACCGGCGGCCGAACCTTCAAAACCCGCCGGGCCACAGCCGCCCCCTGAGCCACCGAAACCCGCGGAGCAACCACAAAAAAAACCACCGACAAACAAAAGGAAACTAACAAGATTCTTCGCATCCCGGAAGTTACCACTTTTACCCAATTTTTATTTGTTGGCCTTCTTCGCCCTATAAGAGAAACTACCTATCTTCATCCTGCTAACTGATAGTTTCACACTCCTAACAAAAAAACTATGTCAGAACCAAAACTCTCGGCAAAGGCAGTCCTTTGGCTGTTCGTGATCCCGCTGCTATCGCTGCAGACCGCTTTCGCATTCAAACCCAACATTAACTCCTTCCAGACCGGCATAAGAATAGCCGGCAAGGTAACCCAGCCGGGTGGCGCCCCCCTGGCAGGAGCCACCGTCGCTGTCAAAGACGGACACCAGTCCGTAACAACCGCCAAAGACGGCGCCTTCACTATCTCCGTTCCGGACGGCAACGCCGTCCTCATTATCTCTTATGTCGGTTTCACCACCCGGGAGATCGCCGTCGGCGACAAGACCCAGTTCGACGTGGTCCTCCAGTCCACAGCCGCCGAACTCACTAATGTCGTGGTCATGGGGTACGGCACTCAAACCAAACGAGACGTTACCGGCGCCGTAAAATCACTAAAGACAGAGGATTTCAACCGCGGAGTGGTCACCTCCCCAGAACAACTCATCCAGGGCAAGGCCGCCGGAGTCAATGTCACCTCCTTCAGCGGCGAGCCCGGCGCCCCAATGAGCATCTCCATCCGCGGCCCCGGCGGCATTCGTACCGGCAATACCCCGCTTTTCGTAGTCGACGGACTCCCGCTCGATAACTCTACTACCGGCGGCGCAAGCGATCCCCTCAGCTTTATCAACTCCGCCGACATCGTATCGATGGACGTACTCAAGGACGCCTCCGCCACCGCCATCTATGGTTCCCGCGGCGCCAACGGCGTGATCATCATCACGACAAAAAAAGGCCGCGCCGGCACCTCCCTCCTTACCCTTTCCGCCAATCTCGGCACCTCAAAAATGGCCCGCGCACTCCCCGTCTATTCAGCCGACGGATTCAGGAAGATCGTTCCGGAGATCGGCGGCACACTCGACGACAAAGGCGGGAACACAGACTGGCAACGACTGATAACGAGGACAGCCCTTACCCAGAACTATAATATGGGCCTCAGTGGCGGCTCCGACAAGCTCACCTATTACGCTTCATTCAGCGCGCAAAAACAGGAAGGCATCATCAAAAACAATACACTCGACAGATACACGGGCAGGTTCAACGCGACACAGAAATTCCTCGACGACAGGGTCACCATCGACGCCGTGCTCAACTACTCCGCCACCAACAACGTCCGCCCACCCTTCGGCATCGGCGAAGCGCTGACCAACAACCCCACCTACCCCGCCTACGACGCCAACGGCAAGCCGGCTGTATACAACAACATCAGCAACCCGCTGATCTATTTCAACCTCGACAAGGACGTCGCCACCATTAATCGCCTGATCGGTAGCATCTCCCCTTCCGTAAAGATCGTGAAGGGACTGGTCTATAAGGTCAATTTTGGCATCGACTATTCCACCGGCACAAGGAATTTACAGAGCCTGGCCAGCGCAGCACCCGCCCGGCTCGGAAGCCTGGAAACCATCTACAACACCAACAGGAATACCCTCATCGAGAACTACCTCACCTGGACATTCACAAAAGGAGAGCACAACCTCTCGGTCCTGGGCGGCTATTCCTACCAGAAATTCTATATCCAGACAAGGGACTACCTGACGCTGAACTATCCCGTAGGCAATATCCAGCCGATCTATGACCCCAGCACAGGACAGCCCGCGCTATCCACCAATAACACCGATAAAGGCACCGCCGTCATCAACGAGCAGCAGTCTTTCTTCGGCCGGGTGACGTATCAATACGCCAATAAATACCTGGCGACGGCCAACTTCCGGGCCGACGGCTCCACCAAATTCGGCAGCAACAACAGATACGGCTATTTCCCCTCCTTCTCACTGGGATGGATCATCAGCGAAGAGGACTTTATGAAGAATGGCTCGTCCCCGATCAGCAACCTCAAACTGCGGGCCGGCTGGGGTAGAACAGGCAACCAGGAGATCCCCGCCAAAAAAACGCAGCCCCTGTTCACCGCCTCCGGTGGCACCTATCCCCTCTATGAATCCGGCACCTATCCGGCCGGCTACACCTACGTCAGACCAGCCAACCCCGATCTCCAGTGGGAGGTCTCCAATCAGACAGACGTCGGTCTCGAGTTCGGTCTGTTCCAGGGAACCCTGACGGGAACGGTCGACTATTTCAGAAAAACTTCCAACCACATCCTGCTGAAAGGATACCCCGCCGACCCCGTCCAGCCCGCACAGGAGTACTGGTCGAATATCAAGAACATGACGGTGGACAACAACGGCCTGGAAGTAGAACTGAACTTCTCGAAAAAGATCGGAAAGGATATCAACTTCTCCCTCGGGGGCAATATCACCAGCATCCACAACGAGGTGAAGAATTCCCCCTACACAGTGATCACAACAGGCTCCGCACAGGGCTCCGGTCTGACATCGGCCACCATAAACGGCTATGTCAACGGCCACCCCATCGGCTCTTTCTATCTGCTCAAATACATCGGCATCGGCGACAACGGACTGAGCAAATACGAAGACCGCGACCACGATAATATCATTTCAGACAAGGACAGACAGGTCCTGGGAACGGCCCTGCCCAATCTGCTCTACGGCGTCTACGGCAATTTTGGATTCAAAGGGTTCAGCCTCCAGGCGAACTTCAACGGCCTCTCGGGTAACAAGCTCTATGACAACACGGCCAACACCAACTTTTACAAGGCCAGACTCGCAAAAAGTGTCAACACCACCTCCGCCGCCGCGGCCGAACCAAAGGAAAGCATCAACAACGCCGCCCCCGTCAGCAGCCGGTATCTCAAGAGCGGCGCCTACTTCCGCCTGAATAACCTATCCCTCGCATACGACTTCGACACGAAGAAATGGAATATCGATAAATGGGCAAAGTCCATCCGCATCTCCGTCACAGGCCAGAACCTGTTCGTCATCACCAAATACGACGGCTTTGATCCCGAGGTCAACACCGACAGGAGTGACGACGGCGTCTCTTCCTACGGTATCGACTACAACAGCTATCCAAAGGCAAGGACCATTCTTGTCGGCATCAATGTTTCACTCTAAAACGATCAGAAAATGACAAACAGATCCATAAGATATTTAATTTGCCTCATAGGCATCGGCCTGTTCAGCTGCACCAAACTGAACGAACAGGTGCTCGACGAATCCTCTGTCACAGGGCTTAACGACAAGCAGCTCGCGGAAGGCCTCCTGGCTCCGGTATACAATGTATTACCGGATATTTTTCAGCATACCCGCTACTTCGCACTGCAGGAAATATCTACCGACGAAGCCATACTTCCATACAGAGGCGGCACCGACTGGGGTGACAACGGCATCTATGTTTCCATGCACCGCCACGAGACGGTGAGCACCGACCCCAACGTACAAGGCACATGGACCTCCATCGTCACAGGCCTGTCCAGATCCGTCACAGCCATCACCGCGCTGAAGACGAACAAGGACGCAAGCGCCCCCCTGTTCCTCGCAGAAGCAAGAGGCATGAGAGCATACTACTCCCTGCTGACCCTCGACCTCTTCGGGGTAGTATTTATAAAAGAAGACCCCAATTCAACCTCGAAGGTCGTAAGAGGCGACGAGGCGGTGAAATACATCGAGTCCGAGTTGCTGGCCGTCGAGCCGGTGCTCGTCAATACCACCGGCCCGGGACGTATCACGAAAGCAGCCGTCTGGGGCCTGCTTGCCCGCCTGTACCTCAACGCGGCGGTTTACCGGGATCGTTATGCCACATCCTTCAACTTTCCCGGCGATGATATGAATAAGGTCATCGACTATTGCACCAGGATCATTTCCGCCGGTCAGTACACCCTGGCCAGCGAATACTTCTCCATCTTCGGCAATAGCAACCACACCAACAAAGAGCTCGTCTTTGCCGTGGACCAGCGCCCCGACATGACCAACAGCCACAACAGAATGGCCTATTTCTCCCTCTCAGGCGACCAGTTCCCGCTGCCGGCCTTCCCCACCGCCAACGGCACGGACGGCCCGGCCATTACCCCGGACTTCTATCACACATGGGTGGACGCCAATGCACCCGCCGATCCCGCAACGGCCGACCCCCGCTTTTATAAGGAGAACCTCCCCCAGGCAGACGGCTGCGTCGACGCGGCTTCCTTCAACATTAACCGCGGCATACTCAGAGGACAGCAATATGGCCTGACAAAAGACGCCGGCGGCGCATTCCTTACCTGCCCCGACGGAAAACTAAAGGTCAGTATGCTGTTCAACGCCACCAGAAGCAAACCTACGCTGCCGGTAAATTTCACCGAACAGGTAGATTTCACTACAGCGGGCAGCAACTACAGCACCGGCTACAGAGTGGAGAAATATGAGTTCAGCAAAAGCTCCAACTCAGGCAGGAACAAGGGAGAGGCCGACATCGTCATACTCCGGCTTGCCGATATCTACCTGATGAGGGCCGAAGCCAGGCTGAGAGGACCCAAAGACGCCGCCGGAGCCCTCGCAGACGTAAATATCGTAAGGGCCGCCCGAACAGCCACCACCCCCGCACCAGCGCTGACATCCATGACAACCGACCTCCTCTTCAGAGAGAGAGGATTCGAGTTTTATTGGGAAATGGTCCGGCGCTCGGACATGATCCGCTTTGGTAAATACGAAGGCGCCTGGACGGAAAAATCGAACTCGGACACGAAGAAAAGGATATTTCCTATCCCCCAGACGGCTATCGACGCCGCATCGAATATTCCCGGTTACCTGCAACAGAATGAAGGCTATTGATCATCCATTCAAAATACCTCAATAAAAACTGCGCCGAATGGCGCAGTTTTTTATTTACTCCCCAACTTATTACCCAACGGCTTCCTGTACCTCCTGATATACTCCGACGGGGTCATCCCAAATAATTTAGAGAATTGCTCCCTGAAATACTTCAGATCATTAAAACCCGTCGCATAAGTGACTTCCACGACCGTATTCCCCGTATTGATCAACAGCTCCGCAGCCTTCCTCAATCGTAAATACCGTATGAAAACGTTTACCGTCAACCCCGAAATAGCCTTGATCCGCTTGTACAAAGTAGGATGACTCATTCCTATCTCCTGGCAGAACAGCTGGACACTGAACTCCGGGTTGTCCATATTCTGATCAACGATCCCGATACACCTTTCCAGAAACTCCTTGTGATCGGCTTCGATACTCGAAGTCGGCCTCAGCGTGACCGTATTGAAAAAATACTGCTGTAGCCTGTTCCTCGACCTAAGGATATTCTGAACACGCGCAACGATCAGCTCCTTACTGAAAGGCTTACTCACATAATCCTCGGCCCCGCACTCCAGCCCCACCAGCTTCGACTTTTCCGACGAGCTCCCCGTCAGCAATATCACCGGAATATGCGCAAGATGCGCACTTTCTTTAAGCCTCCGGCACAACGCGATGCCATCCATCTTACCCATTACGACGTCGCTGACGACAATATCCGGGAGTTCCTTGCTGATCAGCTCAAAAGCCGACGCCCCGTCCTCCGTTTCATAGATATTGAACTGCTCCATGAATATTTCCTTCACATAACTCCTCATCTCCGCATCATCATCGACAACCACCATCGTCGGCAGACCCGAGATGATCTTGTCGATAACCCTGGACTTGTTGTCGACAGCCTTTTCCTCATCACCGGGGCTTTCCTCCACCAGTTCATGAATAATGCTCGGACAATCCGACCCGCCATATTCTTTCGAACTCAGCCTGGCCTTCGGCAGGACCAGCGTGAAAATACTCCCAAGCCCTTCCGTACTTACATACGACAACGTCCCGCCATGCGCAACAGCAAGCCTCCTCGAAACATACAACCCGATACCAAATCCGGTCTGCGACGCCCTGTCCGTGTTATTCGCCTGGTAAAACGCGTCGAACAGCCGGTTCCTGATATGCTCGGCAATCCCACACCCCGTATCCCTGACAACGATACACAGCTGTCCGTCCTCATCGGTCAGCGAAAGACAAACGCTTCCCCCCGCCGGCGTATACTTCAACGCATTCGACAGCAGATTGAACAAAATTATCTCGACCTTCTCCTTGTCCCCGCAATACGATATTTCTTCCAATGGCCTCTCAAAATGAAAAACGACATTCTTGGACGCCGCCCGCTGTACAAAACTCAAAAAAACTTCGTTACACGCTTCATTGATATCGAAATTGGACACCCGCATCTGCTGCTCTATGGACTCGGCCTTCCTGAATAACAACAGCTGATCGACCAGACTCAGCAGACGCCTGGCATTTCGGTGAACAGTCGACAATTTCTTCTGAATGGGACCACCATACCCCGTCTCCGCCATAAGGTCCTTCAGCGGGCTTACGATCAACGTCAGCGGCGTCCTGAACTCATGGGATATATCCGTGAAAAAAGATATCTTCCTTTCAGTCAGCTCTTTTTCCTTCTCCTTCTCGATCAGCGCCAGCCTTATTTCGTACCGCAATCGTTCCTGACGCCGGTAATAATAAAGGAAGGCATAAAACACGCCGATCGCACCGGCGGCATAAAGTAAATACGCCCACCACGTCCGGTACCAGGGCGGCAACACGCACACAGACAGCAATCGCACCTCCCCGTTCCATACCCCATCCGCATTCAGTACCCGGACATAAAATTCATACGCGCCCTCGTGTAAATGGCTGTAATTGGCCGTCCTTACACCACTCGCAATACTCCAGTCCTTATCCCAGCCTTTTAAAAAATAGGCGTAGTTTAGGTTATCCGCATTCGAATACTGCAACGCCGTAAAATCGAACGAAAGGATCGCCTTATCGAAGGCGACGGTTATTCCGGTGACAATATCCTTATTGCGGGAACTAACACAGTCCGTATCGGATTCCACAGGCGAATTATCTACCTTTATCCCGGTCAGCAACAGACGGGGAACAACACTCCTGTCATAAACGCTATCCGGATAATAACTATTAAAACCCTTGATGCCGCCGAACAAAAACTCCCCGTTCCTCGCAATCATTGCGGCATTAAAACTGAACTGGTTGCTCTGAAGCCCATCCGCCTGCGTAAAATTTCGATACGTCTTCAACACCGGATTGAACCGGCACAGACCATAATACGTGCTAAGCCATAGATTACCCCTGCTGTCTTCCAGTATCCTCAGTATTCCATTGTTCGGCAACCCATCCTTTGTCGTTATTTGCCGGAACACCCCCTTTTCCCGGTCCAGCAATAATAGCCCCCCTCCTTCCGTGCCAACCCAGAAATTATGATGGTTATCCTCGAGGATACTCCTCACCGGATAGCCGATAAAGATTCTTTCATGCCTCCTTTTCTCCGGATCTATCTTTATTAAGGAATTATAATTGCCTCCCCACAAATTACCGGACCTGTCTTCCGTCAAAACCTGCAGATCGGTCAGCGAAGTATCGAATAGCTCGAACCTGTCCGCCGGCCGGTTGTACAGATACAGATGCCCCCTGTTGCTGGACGACGCCCACAGCCTACGCTGGCTGTCTTCATAGACCTGCCAGACATTCCGCTCATCGGTCTTTAGAAAAGGGTTATAACAGGTGTAATGGCTAAAAGTACCTGTCGCCTTATTCAACTTGTCGATCCCTCCGAACCAGGCGGAGACCCAGATATCGTTATTGAAGTCCCTGGTTATATAGGTGATGAAATTGCTGCTGATAGACCCAGGGGTCGCCGAATGAATATATTTGGTAAAAACGTTCTTTTGTTTATCCCAGTATCGCAACCCCGCCCCATCCGTACCGATCCATAGATTCGACCGGTCATCTTCGCAAAAAGACAGGATAAAATCGTTCACGTCTTCCGTCCTGCCCTTGTGATACGATATCGTCCGGAAAAGGCTGGAATTTTTTTCCAGGATATTCACTCCCCCCCGCAGCGTTCCGATCCACTGCCGACCCTCGGCATCGATAAAGTCATTATAAACCGCATTGCTGTTGAGGGCTGCTCCCGTTGAAGACAGCGGTATACACCTGCCCGCTCCCGGCGGCAAATGCCACAACCCATTTCCGTCAGTGGCTACCCACAGTCCCCCCGACGGATCCTCCGCGATATCTCTTATGATCATTTCCGGGACCGGATCGAATCGTTTGAATACCTTCCCACAGACCCTGAATACCCCCGATTCATTCCCCACAAACACATCGCCGTTGGATCGCGCAAAGACGACACTGCACTGTGCCGGACCCGAAGCGACCTGGGTCAAACGCCCGGCTTCAATATCATATCTGAACAAGCCCACATCGGTCACAAAGATCCACGCCCTACGCCGCAGGGAATCATATTCGATCGCCGGAACATTATACGTCGCGTCCGTCTCTCCGGGGAGCAAGACCTGTTTACCCGTCTCCCTGCTGCCGGAATATACGATCAGCCCGCTGTGCGCAGTGCCAACCAACATGACGCCGCCGGCATTCTTCACGGACAATATAGCGTCGGTGAGGGCCGCAGTTTTCGAACCGTTCACCTTTCCGAACCGCGGCGTGAAAAAAGCAGACCTGCATGGGTCGTAAATACTCACGCCCTTTCCCCCTCCTACCCAGATCTTATTCTCATTGTCCGAGTTGATGCAATAAATATGGTTGTCTAAAAGTGAGGCCGAATCCCCTATCGAATTCCGGAAAACACGAAAAGAGT